>VYMF01000030.1_pt1 | contig 68617 bp, 59 predicted proteins | sample 5115271 | NCBI WGS metagenome assembly VYMF01 (sample SAMN12291778, study PRJNA351875) | freshwater metagenome | isolation source: freshwater lake | place: USA: Michigan, Wintergreen Lake | collected 2013-08-08
GGGTGCGCCCCCGGGACCGTGACCTGCCGGGTGCGGGTCTATCGCACGGGGAACATGTATCTCCGCGCGAATCTGAATCCGGCGACTGTCAGCGAGCAGGCGTTCGCGAAGGTGGTGGTGAAGCCGCTCACGCTGATCGCCACGCCCACCCCACGTGCCGTGGGCGGTAGTCTGAATTCGGTGCGCGTACTCGTGCGGACCGTTCCTGAACGCGCCCTCTCATCAATCACGGTCGTCGCCATTCCCGCCGCCATGGTGCATCGGCGAGCAAGCCTGGTGGCTTCAGCTCCCATGTCCGCAGTGTGTAATGCGGCAGCAGGAGAATGTCAGCTGCGCGGTGGACGCGCGCCCACACGATTAATCGTTACCGCCACGACGACGCAAGGAATCACACTTACGACGACCGCAGCGGTCGATAGCTTGCCGTGTCCAACCGGCGACCTGGTGCTCGACAGCAAAGAAATGCGTACCTTGATCGATAGTATTTGGCGAATTGGCGGAAACCAAGGGAACGCGGCTGATCGCAGAGAGCGCACGGCGATGCTTATCGATTCTGGAGGCGTGCATGTGATTCGCCACTATGAACTGGACACGAACTCCACGCCGTGCACGACAACCTGGGCAACCAACGACATCACGCAGTTCATTCCACCTAAGTGGGTCGTCGGAGTGATGACAATTGTCAGCGTGATACACACACATCCTTTCAGCCTAAGGGACAAGTTCCCGTCAAACTGCCCACCAAGGTTCCGTGGGCAGCGTGCTGGGATAGGTCCGAGCTACGCGGATTGGGAGAACTCGTGGAAGGACATGTACGTTCTCAACAATAAATACAAGAACGACACCAACCTCGATCTCTTCTCCCCATTCTACAAGCCAATGATTGTTGACCCAGACTACCTTTGGCTAATCGATCCTCGTAGCACAATTCCTTGGGGGACAGTCGTTTCCGATTCAGTCAAGTACACCATGGCAGACACGGTAATCGTTGGAAACAATCTGCAGGGATGGAAGAGGAAAAAGCCATTCACCAATAACAGCTGCGTTACGAAGGCTAGTGACGGACCTACAACAGTAAAGTAGGAGCAACGATCATGCGTCTTCCACTACTCGCTTTGGTCTATACCGTGAGCATCTGCGCAACGGCATCACCGGGCATGACCATGATGACCCCGCGGGCCTCCTCTCAATCGCTTAATCCGTGCTCGATGGAACCGCTCAACACTTCCCGAGCTTGGGCGTTTATGGGGGTTTTTCTCAGCGATACCGGTCTGCGGGGAGAGATATACGAGGACACTCGTACCGAGCTTGGCGTTACAGGCGTCCGATTGAATCAGGTCATGGTGGTACAAGACTCTATCAAGTGCCATGCAGCCATCACTTCTTGGCAACGGCTATACGCCTCGTTCGGTGTAGAGGACGGCGTGGAGGCCGCCCGAATCAACAATGGGCTGCTATTCCGGCTGACTCCGAATCGCTTCATTCTCGCAACTCCGATGATCAATAAGTTCTCGGGGCTGACGTACCTCGCGCTCGATTCTAACGCGGTCGTAATCCGCAACAATCTATAGCCGGGTGATTTTGCGAGGCCGCTACCGTCGAATTCATCATCCATTAGTGATGCCCCTTTCGACCGGAGCAAGAATGGTGACTGAGGGACTTTCGTAGCCCCACTGAGGGAACGTGCACAACCCAGAACGTTCGTCTCCACTGGAGTACGCCTCTTTACATCCAAGAGAAACAGGACCTGAAAATCCGCGTGTCGGCGGTTCGATTCCGTCCCACGCCACTGCACACAAACGAAGCGGCGCCCTGACCTTGGTCGGGGCGCCGCTTTCTGTTGGACACAACGGTGGTCACCCTTCGTGAACCGCCTGTCGTGCGGCGCTATACCGCCTCTTCCATCCACGAGGCCAGCTGCCGAACCGTCTCGTCAACGACGCTATCCCAGTCTTGCACGTCGGCGTGTGCATTCCAGAGCACGAGCTGATCACGCCCGAATGCCGCGCGGTGGTTCTCGAGCAGGCGACGACCGTTTGCGCCGAACGCGTATGCGGTCAATGGGCGCTGGCGCGCGTCCGCGGCCCACGTCAGAAACGCGGTCGTGAACAGGAAGCGCTCGTGCCAGCTTTCCCACGATGACGGACGGCCGTGCACACCCAAGAGCGGCCCCCACTGGTCGACACTGACGCGGTAGCGGGTGGCCTGGTCATCGACCGACTCGATCAGGCGCGCGGCGGCAAGATCCTCAGCGGCGCGACGTACCGCCGCCACCGTGTATTTCGTGGCCTCGGTCATCTCGCGGGTCGTTGCCCATCCGCCGCCGCGGGCCAACAGAAATGCAATGAGATCGGATTTGATGCCGACGCCGAGGCCGAGCCGAAGGCGCAGCATGAGCGCAGCCGGATCCTTGAGGCGCGCACGAACCGCACGCGACTTCGTCTTGGCGCCGCCTGGTGCGTGCGACCCGAATTGGCGGCCATACGCCTGTTCCGCGTCCGCGCCCTTCGACGTGCGCGCCAGCGATTTCCAGCGGTGATCCTTGGCTTTGTCGGTCGCCACGGCGGCAAACCACGCCAGCGGCTGCGCCAGGCTTTGCCGGGTGGGAGCCTGATAATCGGCCTCGAGATTCTTCATGCGTTGAACGCTCAAGAGGTCGGAATTGTGGACACACCAATCGTGCAGTACGTCCCCCAATCGCCGCTCCTCTTCGAGAAGCGTGAGTGACACGAGGACGAGCGCTTCCGGGTCGACCAATGCGTGTTGGTGATCGTGCCTGTCCGATTCGACAACCCTCGTCCGTCCCGTCGTGGTGCCGGCGCCGAGGATACGCCACTGCTGCCAGACGACATTGAGCACCGCCTGGCGAAGGCGTTCGGCGAGTTGCGCCAGTTCGACGTGTGTCTCCGACACGCTCACCGTCTTTCGATGCTCGCTCGGCTGCTCGCTGGCCTGCTTCCCGGGCCCACTAGGCGAGCGCAAGGTCTGCTCTGACATGATGGAGAACCTGCTCGAGAATCGTGGCGAACTCCGGTGAGGCATCTTGCGTGCGGACCCATCCACCAGCCTCGTCCAGCTCCTGTCGCGACGGCTTCAGTGCGAGAGGGTCCTGATAGTGCACGCTCGTAGGCCCCGTGGAGTCGGCGGCCGCGAACAGCTTGAAAAAGATCAGGTCGTAGCGCGCCACCACCCCGACCCACAGTCCACTGAATTGACGCCAGTGGACCCGGTGTGTGAGTCCTGGCGGAAGTCCCACGCGCCATTGCAGCGCCGGTCCGGCATTGAGCCACTGGGCGTCGAGGTGCAGGTCACGCGCGACGGTAGCCGCTGCGCGCAGCAAGGGCTCGGGAAGCGGTTCTGGCGGCTGTCGCGTCGTCTCCTGATCCGGTGGGCCATCGGTTCGCGGACTCGCAACGGCGAGAATATCGACATCCGTCGTTGCCCGCTCCACGATTCCCAACAGGTTGAGTGCCGCTCCGCCGAGCACGATCACCGCAAAGCAGTGGCCGTCGCTGGCGAGCAGTTCGCCAACGAGTTCCAGAGCGTGTTCGATGTCGGTTTGGCCGGATAGGCTCATTATAGATCCTCAGAAGATATATAATAGCGCAAATAGGAATCTATTAAAAGCCCTCTGAACACCCACTTGCCCGACGTTTCCCAAGGGTCGCCGTAACTCGCGGGTTGCTGAACCAAGCGAGCGGCGGCGGCTGCGGGCTGCCCCGCCTCCTCTCTCAATATCGGCAGAGCCGAACGGCGCGCCGAGCTTGGACGCGAAAATCGGCCCTCCCCTTGGCGCCGGCTGCCTCCGCGGTCACGGTGGTCGAATAGTCACCTTCGGGTAGATCGGCAACATTGAGCGTCAATCCGTCGGCGATCACTACGTCGCCTCGCCGCGTTCGAGTCATCGAGCGCGGCGCCGGCCGTTTCGTTAGCGTGATCGACACACCGCTCTCGGACGCTTTGGTTTGTCCTCGCACAAACGCGAAGATATTCTCGAGGGATCCAGTACTCGTGGTTAAGGCAACCGTAACGGTGTAGCGGATGGTTTCCTCGGTCGGCGCGCCGTAGAGTTCCCAAAACAGTCCGAGGCGTCGGGCAGCAGTAGACACGACGCTCGATGGCAACATCCAGGACACGGCGCGTTCCAGCCTAAGCCCATCACCTAGTACTACACGGTAAAGTTGCTATGGACAGGGTAGCGGGTTGGCGGTACCATGGCGCATGGACGCCGCTGCCCTGCGGGCTGCCGATGGTCGGTTACGGCGATTTCTGGCGACGCTCGCGCCCTTGCTGGGGCGCGCCGAGCGCCAAGTGCACGCCGGCGAGTACGTGCGCGGCCTGTTGCTGGATGGCGAGCGGAAGTCGATCAGTCCGCTGGTCGACCGGCTCCCCGGGGCCGATGTCCAGGCCCTGCGCCAATTCGTCAATCAGAGCCCGTGGGCGTGGGCCCCGCTGCAGGCGGCGCTGACGCACACCCTGCTGGATCGCCTGCTCCCGGAAGCGGTCCTGATCATCGACGAGACGAGCTTTCCGAAGAAGGGGGCGCACGCCGTCGGCGTGGCGCGCCAGTACGGCGGCGCGCTCGGGAAGACGGCGAACGGCCAAGTCGCCGTGAGTGTGCACTTCGGCACCGAGACCACACGCCTGCCGCTGACGTGGCGCTTGTATCTGCCGCACGAGTGGATCGACGATCCCGTCCGCCGCGCGCAGGCGCGCGTCCCGGACGACGTCACGTACGCGACCAAGAATGCGCTGGCGCTCGAGGCGCTCGACCGGGTGCTGGTCTGGGGCGTCGGCGCCCGCGTGGTGCTCGCCGATGCTGGGTACGGCACCCGTCACGACTTTCACGCGGCGTTGGCCACGCGTGGGCTGCCGTATTGCGTCCAAACCGCGCCCAGCGTGAAGGGCTGGATCACGGCGCCGCCGGCGGCGCCACCCTACGGCGGGCGCGGTCGTCCCGCGCGCCGCCCGCCGGCGGAGCAGATGCCGGCGAGTGCGTCGCTGGACGCCATCGCCGCCGCCCTCCCCGACCGCGCGTGGCGGACCCTGACGTGGCGGCAGGGCACGAAGGGCAGCATGCGCTCCCGATTCGCGCGCACGCGGTTCTGGCCCGCGCACGGGGTGAGCAGCCGCGGGCCGCTGCCGACGGCCCCCGTCGAACTACTGATCGAGTGGCCGTCAGACACCGCCGCCCCCACCACGTACTGGTTCGCCGATCTGCGCGGCGAACACCTCGGTCTCCGCCGCTTCGTCCGGCTGGCCAAGGGGCGCTGGCGGATCGAGCAGGATTACCGCGAGCTCAAGGACGAGTTGGGGCTCGATCACTTCGAGGGGCGCTCGTGGCCGGGCTGGCATCATCACGTAACGCTCGCCTCGATGGCGTACGCGTTTCTGGTCCTCGAAGGCCTTCGCAGAAAAAAACGCCGCGCGTCACCCTCCCCGCGATCCGCCGACAGCTCCAAGCCCTCCTGATCCGCTGGGGCGCGTCGTGTCCGACGTGCCGGCGGGCATGGAATGATTCGTCCTACCTTAACCTAGTAGTACTAATCGTTGAACCTGAAACGGTCTGGTTGATGAATCCCCGCAGCGGAATTCCAATCCGTACGAGGGCTGTCAATAACAAGACAGTCACGGTGCCGGATACTGTCATAGTCGGCGACAACGTTCAGGGATGGCAGCGCAAGAAACCGCTGAGTGCAACGAGTTGCTTCGCCGTAAGCAAAACCCCTCCAACACCTCGATCAAACAGGGAGAAAGTCGATGAGACTCGTCATGCTCACCGCTATTGCTGCACTGACGTCCGGAGCCGCACTCGGGTTCGACTCAACAGGCCGGCCGGTAAGGGCCACGCAGAGCGCGTGCGAGATGGACGCTTTTTTCGCGTCGCGTGCCAGATCGTACGTTCGCATGTTCCTCACCGATACCGGCGAGGTCGGAGACCGGTATGCTGAACGACGGCAAGAGCTTGGGGTTGTTGGCGTCCGATACGAACAGGTGGTGGTCGTGCAAGACACGGTGAAGTGCCGCGCCGCGCTCAACGCGTGGAAGACTCTGTATGCGTCATTCCGAGCAGACCTCGGCGCCGACGCAGCGCTCATCGACGGCGGCATGCTTTTTCGGCTGACACCGAACCGATTCATCCTCGCAACGCCGTTGCCGAACAAGTACACCTTCAACACCTACTTGGTCTTGGATTCCAACGCCGTCATCGTCCGCAACAATCTTTGAGATGACCTTTGAGCGCACTCACTGAGGGACCTTGGGGCCCCAAGCAGGGTGTTCCCCACTGGAGTACGCCTCTGTACGACCGAATGGCACAGGACCTGAAAATCCGCGTGTCGGCGGTTCGATTCCGTCCCAAGCCACTGCACACAAACGAAGCGGCGCCCTGACCTTGGTCGGGGCGCCGCTTTGCGTCGAGGGGGGACGCGGGAACGGATCGCAACCGGGAAAAGCGTTAGTCCATAGTTTCACTTAACGTACAAGTGAAACTACACGACTCGGCACGTTTCACTTCCGCCCCCATCCCATGCCAGGCCGATACGAGACGCGGATTTGGCCTGCCGATCCCACCCGTGATGCGCCGCCCCGCCACCGGCGGGCCTGTCGATACGACGTCCATCTCCCCGCGTTGCTCAGCGGTCTGGAGACTCGCCTCGACGGTGCCCTCGCCGCACTGGTCTCCGAAGCCGAGCAGGCGCTGATCGCGTTGAACACTGAAGGCGGTCCCGCGCTCGCCCCGCTGGCACGGCTCCTCCTGCGCACGGAGTCCATCGCGTCCTCGAAAGTCGAAGGGCAGCAGCTGGGCGTCCGCGAGCTCGCGCGCGATTCGACGAGGATGGGATGCTCGCGCTTCACCGTCGCCTCCTCGAGCGCACGGCCCAGCATCACCTCGTCGGACGCTTCCGCGATACGCAGAACTGGATCGGGGGAAACGACTACACCCCGTGTGGCGCGGACTTCATCCCGCCGCCGCCCGAGTTGGTAGCACCGCTGCTGAGCGATCTGTGTGAAACGATCAATACCGATCTGCTGTCACCGCTCGTGCAGGCGGCGCTCGCGCACGCGCAGTTCGAGACGATTCATCCGTTCGACGATGGCAATGGCCGAACGGGGCGAGCCCTCGTACATGTCGTATTCAAGCGACGCGGGATTGCCCGCGAATTTGTGCCACCGATCAGTGTCATGTTTGCTGGCGCCCGAGCGAAGTACATCGAGGGGCTTACTCGCTTCCGAAACGACGGTGACGACGGCGTGCTCGCCTGGCTCGAACACTTTGCCATGGCAACGCTTCGTGCGTCGCAACTCGCCTGTGCGTACATCGCCAAGGTGCGTCGGCTGCAGGAGGACTGGCGTACGATGCTCCGTCCGCAATCATCGGTCCCACGCGCCGATGCAGCGGCGTGGGCAATCATCGACCACCTGCCGGCGCACCCCATGATCTCGGCGCCTGTTGCGACGGCCGTGACGTATCGCTCGAAGAGTCGAGTCTATGAAGCCATCGAACAGTTGAACGCCGCAGGAGTGCTGATCCCGCTGTCGAGTGGGCAACGCAATCGATGGTGGGAAGCTGTTGGGCTGCTCGATTTGATTGGGCAGCTGGAAACGGGTGAGCAGCCAAAGCTCACGGTACCTGAAGGAGAGAAGCAGCGTTGAAGCGGTTCTTCGTCGTGACCTTCGTGTCGAGTACGCTCCTTGTAAGCGCATTCCTCACGTTCGGTTGGTACGCCATATCGCTTGAAGAACGAAGTCCACGGGAGCCACTGCAATCCACTCGGTGCGTGTCCTCTAGAGAACGTCTCTGTGTGCCCAAGTCGCACCGGAACTGAAAATCCGCCTTTCGGCGGTTCGATGCCGTTCAGCGTAGGGCGAACAACTCGTAATGAAAGCACCGATCCACGTCGAATCCTCGGCGGGCAAGGTCGCGTCGCAGCAATGCCCTCAGCGGCGTCGGGCCGCAGAACCATACCGTCGCGTCGCGCCAAGCGGGGACCGCGTCGCAGATGCGGGCCGCCGTGAGGAATCCGTCGCGGGCGTCCACCAGCAGATGCAGCTGCACGCCGGATGCGTCCGCGTCGGCCTGCAGCTTCCCAAAGGCCGTGTCGTCGGTCTCGGCGGTGGCGTGAAAGAGATCGATCTGCGGCGTGGACCGCTGCGTCTGCGACGCGAGATACTTCATCCACGCGATAAACGGTGTGATACCCACGCCGCCACCCACCCAGATCTGCGGTGACCCGGTATCGGCAAAGGTGAACTGCCCATACGGTCCTTCGACCTTCACCGATTGGCCCAATTGCAGCGTCGTGCGCAACTGCGTGGTGTGGTCTCCCAGCTCCTTGACCACAAACACGAGTCGTGTGGTGCCGGAGTCCCACGCGGAGGCCATCGTGTACGGATGCGCACCCTCGCTGGCGTTTGATGTCACGAACGCAAACTGCCCCGGTTCGTGACCGGGCCAACCGTTCGCTACCTCGATGCTCACCTCGAGCGCATGCACCCCGGGATAGTATTTCATGGCGACGATGGTACCTGCCGTCTGTCGCGATCTGCCCACCCGCCGCCCTAGCACGATCACCGATGCCCACGTTCCCCACACCAGCAGTGAAAGCAGGATGAGCGCCACGGGGGAGCTCCAGTAGCTGAACTTCGTCAGCACGACCGTGTGCACGACCAGTGCGAGGTAACACACGGCGAGCAGTCGATGCGACTTGTAGAACAGTCGATATGGGATGCGGGTGGCGAGCGACACCACGACCAGAATTACCACACCATAGAACGCCCACTCGCCAGCAATCTCCGCCTCACCGCGAACACCGCGCAGCCATTGCTCGATGGGATTGGTGGCGACGGCGCGTGGACCGTGACCGGTGCCGGGAGGCCGTCCAAGGACACTGGCCCATGCCGCCGCATGAACCGTGAGCCAGTGTGCCACCGACACCACCAGCGCACTGACGCCCACCCACTTGTGCAGCCGGTACATCTTGTCGAGTCCGCCGAGCCGGCGCTCGGCCCATCTTGGGCGCGTAGCGAGGATCATGGCCACACTCATCCAGCTCATGGCCAGCAGGCCGCTGTACTGCAGCAACACGCTGCGCACTGGGATGGTACTGAACGCGGCAAGAGTCCCGACTTCGGCCAACAGCCAGGAACCACTCACGAGCGCGAGTACTGCCCACCACGCACGGCGAATTGACGTCATCATTACTCCCGCATGCAGCAACCGACGCTGTCGGCGCCGTGCGACGAATGCCGCACATCGGCAACACCAGAACGCTCTGCAGCGCGGTGTACGTCGACCGGCACACTGTGCAGTGATGCGATTTCAGTGCCATGGTGCGCGCGTTGGCGAGTCGGCCTGTGGGTCACACGGCTTCTGGCGCACGTTTGCCTGGAGAGTTCCTCGAGACGTCGCGCAGCATACATCCCTCGCCGAACGGCGGATAATGCGCTATCTCACGATACTGTCACGGCTGTGACCGCTGCCGAACGACGTCTTCATGAACCGCCTACTCCATGCGTTCGATGCTGTTTACCCTGCTCACCCTCGCTGTAGCTGTACACACGCAGAGGGCCTCGTGATGCGACCGGTGGCGTTGGTCACGGGGGCCTCGCGCGGGATTGGGCGCGCCATTGCACTCCGGCTTGCCGAAACGCATCACGTGTTGCTCGTGGCACGCGAACGCGGTGCCTTGGACGAAGTCGCGTTGGAGATCAGCGCGCGCGGAGGTGTCGCGGAGGTGCTGCCGCTCGATATCACCAAAGCTGCAGAGATCGCCGAGCGGCTGCGTGACCAGCACGTGGACGTGCTGGTGCACAACGCCGGCGTGGGCGTGTTGAAACCCTTGCTCGACCTCACGCCCGACGAATGGCACCGTATGATGGATGTGAACGTGAATGCGCTCTTTCACGTCACGCGAGCCGTGCTTCCGGGGATGGTGTCGCGCGGGTGCGGTCATGTCGTCATCATCGGGTCGATCGCCGGCCGCAGTGCGTTTGTGGGTGGCGCCGGTTATGCCACGACCAAACACGCGGTCATGGGCTTTGCGGAGAACCTCATGCTGGAAGTCCGCGACGACGGTGTGAAAGTGAGTGTGGTGAGTCCGGGATCGGTGGCGACGACGTTCGGCGGACGGAGCGAGCCCAAGGGTGGCGCGCAGTTACTGGCCGACGATGTGGCGGCCGCGGTGATGGCGGTGATCGACACGCCACCGGAGGTGCTGTTGCATCGTGTGGAGGTGCGCATTCTCTCCCCCAAGCGTCCTCGGGCGTAGCATAGCGCCATGACCAATACGCTCCCCACCAGGAGCGCGCATGGTCATGCGGTTGTGCCGCGCGTTATGCCGCGAGCACCGGATAGTCGGTGTATCCCTTTTCGCCCGGCGTGTAGAAGGTGCTGAAGTCGGGCGCATTCATCGCGGCATCACGTTGCACACGCGCGACGAAGTCGGGGTTGGCGAGCACTGCACGACCAAAGGCAACGAGATTGGCGGATTGCCCATGGACTCGTGATTCACGAGATGGAGATACGCGAGTCCGAGCGCACCGAGATCCTTGGCGAGCGCAATGAACTGCTCGTCGACGCCATCGAAGGTACCCATGCCATTGAAGCCGCCGTGTGGCGAGACGCGAATGCCCACGCGGTCGGCGCCGATGGCGTGAGCGGTGGCGGCGGCTACCTCGAGCGCGAAACGGTTGCGGCTGGCAGCGCTGCCGCCGTACGCGTCGGTGCGCGTGTTGAGATTGGCGTTGAGGAACTGCTCGATGAGATAGCCATTCGCGGCGTGCAGCTCGATCCCGTCGAAGCCTGCGTTTATGGCATGCGTGGCCGCCGCCACGAACTCCTGCACGACGGTGGCCACTTCGGCGGTGGTGAGCGCATGGGGGGCGCCCGGGGGCTGCAGGCCGTGGCTATCGGTATAGACGGGGTCGGCGAGCGTCACTGCCGCGGAACTCACCACGCGGGCGCCGGCAGGAAGATTGTCGACGTGCGACGCGCGCCCGGTATGCATGAGCTGCGCGAAAATCTTGCCCCCGGCGTCGTGCACGCCCTTGGTGACCGGCTTCCACGCCTCGACCTGCTCGGCGTTGTAGAGGCCGGGAATGCGCGCGTAACCGGCGCCGTTGGCCGATGGCGCGACGCCTTCGGTGACGATGAGCCCGATGGTCGCCCGCTGTGCGTAGTAGGTGGCCATGATGGGCGTCGGCACGTGCTCGGCGGTCGCGCGATTGCGCGTCATGGGCGCCATGACCACGCGGTTGCGTAGCGAGATGCGTCCCAGTGTGTACGGTTCGAACAACATGTGGCGGTGCTCCAGTATGCGTGAACAGCTCCGCCAGATGATGGGTCAACGGCGACGACGATACCGTTCAGTGCAGTATGCGTACCACCTGCCAACCACCCCTCAGAGAATTGTGGATCGCCAGAGGCCACGATAGGTTTGGCCCGATGAGGCCCCGCCCATTGAACCCTGACGCCGTGCAGGACCACTGAACAGCAAGTCGCCGTCGGCACGCGACCAGCGGAGCGCTGCGATGGCGGCGACAATCGCGTGCATCTGCTTTGGCGCGTCGGTGGTCGCCACGCGATTCGTGGTGGCACAAACGACGCCGGTGGTGCTCGCTTTCCTGCGCTACACGATTGCGAGCGCGGCCATGTTCGCGGTGTTGCGACGCTCGGCGTTCACCCCCATGCCGTCACGCGACCGCTGGCAGGTGGCGCTGCTCGGTGTGCTCTTCTTCGGGGTGTTTCCCTGGAGCTTCAGTGCGTCGCTCACACATTTGCCGTCGGCGACCGTCGCGCTGATCGTGGCGACCAATCCGCTCGTGACCCTCGCGCTGTCGGCGTTGCGCGGCACCGAGCGCCTTTCGGGACGTGCCATTGCCGGTCAGCTGTTGGCGTTGGCCGGCATTGCGATTGCGCTGCTCCCCACGGGGGCGCAGGCCGCCGCGACGTCGCCGTTGGCGGTGAGTTGGATTGGCTACGCCGAAGTGACCACGACGGTATTGTGCGGCTCGGTATACAACGTGTGGTCACGCCCGCTGTTGCTGCGCTATCCGTCGGCGGCGGTCACGAGTTTCGCCATGCTTGCCGGCACGATCGCGTTGGCGCCGCTGGCGCTGGCGCAGGGGCTGCTCGCGCACACGCGCACCATTACCCCGTCCGGTTGGTTGACGGTGTTGTTCCTCGGCCTGCTCGGTGGCGCCGTGGGCTTCGGACTCTGGGGCTTCGCATTGCGCCGCTCTACGCCGTCGCGTGTGGCGGTGTTTCTCGCGATCAACCCCATAACGGCGATTGCGTTGGGTGTGCTGCTGTTGCACGAGCCGCTGACCGCGCGACTTCTGGTGGCACTCGTCGCCGTGATTGCCGGCATTCAACTCGCCACGCGACGATAGCCGTTGGCGGGCTATCGCGCGCGGGCTGTTGCGGTCGGCTCAGGCGCGTGACTGCCAGCCGGCCAATTGTTTGCCAACGGGAAGTTCGCGTACCCGCACACCAGTGGCGGCAAAAATGGCGTTGGCTATGGCGCCGCCTGCAGGAGGCACGCCGGGTTCGCCGATGCCACCGGGCAAGCCTTCGCTCGGTACGAGGTGCACGTCTACCGTACGTGGTGCGGCGCGCATGCGTGTGACGTTGTAGTCGCGGAAGTTGGACTGCACGACTTTGCCCTCGGCGAACGTCACTTCGCTGTAGAGCACGTTGCTCATAGCCATGATGAGTGCGCCTTCCATTTGCGCGCGCGCGCGATCGGGGTTGGCGATGAAGCCTGCATCGACCGCGACCGTCGCCTTGGGCACGAGCACCGTCCCGTCCGGCAGCACCTCGACTTCGACGACCATCGCCACGTACGAAAGAAAGCTGCGGTGTACGGCAATGCCTCGTCCTTTGCCACGCGGCAACGGGGCGCCGCGCCAGCCGCTCTTTTCGATGGCCAACTCCACCACACGACGCGCCCGTGCACTGTCGAGCGGATGATCGGTCCAGGTGCCCCCATAATTGCTGGCGGGCGCGACGAGTCCAGCCTTGGAGAGATCGACCTGACGGTCGCGGCCGATCAACGTGAGCAGGAAGTCCGCGCTGTCTTTCTTCGCGGCGTGCGCGAGTTCGTCGACGAACGAGCCGATGGCGAAGCCATGATGAATGGCATTGACGCTGCGATACCAGCCGATGCGCGTGTGCGCGACCGCCGGGCAGATCTCCACCTGCACGTTCGGAATGTCGAACGGAATATCGCTTGCACCATTGGTGAGTTCGTCCGGATCGGCGCCTGGTACATTGGGCGCGAACGTGGCGCCAATGGCCGGATATGCCGAGCGATGCAGCCATGCACTCACGGTGCCGTTGGCATCGAGGGCGGCTTCGAGCCGGTGCGCGGCCACCGAATGCAGATAGGAATTGTGCAGATCGTCTTCGCGCGTCCACTGCACACGTACTGGCGCTTTCACTTCGCGCGACAGAAACGCCGCTTCGCAGATGAAATCGGGTTTGGACTTGCGGCCGAAGCCGCCTCCCAGCAGCGTGACGTGCACCGCGACGTTCTTCACATTCACGCCCAGGAACTGCGCCACGGTGTTGCGCGCGTCCATGGGTGATTGCGTGGGCGCCCAGATGTCGACCGCGTCGTTGTGCACATGCGCGAGCGCCACCATGGGTTCCATCTGCGCGTGCGAGAGGTGCGGCATGTAGTACTCGGCCACGACGCGCGTGCCGGCGGACGCCAAGGCCGTGTCGACGTTCCCGTTGGTGCGCCCGGCTTTCCCGGGCGCGCGCACGGCGTTCATGAGCGACGCTTTGTACGCGCGACTGTCGTACGTGGCGTTGGGGCCTTTCTTCCACGTGAGACGGAGTGCGGCGCGCCCTTTCATGGCGGCCCAGCTGTTCCTGGCGATGACGGCCACGCCACCCAGCGGGAGGAACGCCCCGGGCAGCGGCGTTTCGGGAATGCGCACGACCCGCTCGACGCCCGGCACCTTGAGCGCGAGGGAATCGTCGACGGTGAGCAGTGTGTCACCCCACACCGGTGGACGCGCGATGACGGCCACCTTCATGCCGGGCAGCGAGACGTCGGCGCCATACACAGCGGCGCCTGTCGTCATGGGGACGAGGTCGATGGACGTCATGCCTTTGCCTTCGTAGCGCCGCTCCTTCGGTGACTTGAAGTGCAAGCGTTCCTTGGCGGGCATGGGGAGGGTGCGTGCCGTGGCGACGAGTGCCCCAAAGGGCTTCCGTCGGCCGCTGGCGGTGTGCACCACTTGTCCATTGCTCGCGGCGACCTCGCTGGACGGCACGCCCCATTCCTTCGCGGCGGCATCTTCGAGCAGCGCGCGCGCGGTGGCACCCGCCTCGCGATAGCGCGTGAGGAAATCGCGGACACTGGTGGAGCCGTCGGTGTTCTGGCTGCCGTACTTGTCGTCGCCGAGTGCCTGCTCGACTCGGCACATGGCCCAGTCGGCTTCCATTTCGTCGGCGATGATCATGGGCATGGTGGTCCGGATGCCCTGACCCATTTCGGAGCGGTGGCAGACGATCGTGACGATACCGTCTTCGCCGATGCGCACGTAGACATGCGGTTCGAGTGGCGCAGCGGTGTCCTGAGAGAGATCGGCGGCACCGAGCCGACGCACGCCACTGCTGCCAACGGCGAGCAGGACGCCGCCCATGCCGAGGAGTTTGACGAACTGGCGGCGACCGGAGGCGTCGAGGTCAGCCGCAAGTGCAGGGCTCTCGGGCACAGGTTGCGCCGCGGGCGTCGCGCCGGTGGACAGCCACGGCAAGCGGGTGGGGGCGCTCATTTGGCTTTCTGTGCGGCGGACTTGATGGCGGCGCGAATGCGCGGGTAGGTCCCGCACCGACAGAGGTGCCCGTTCATGGCCGCATCGATGTCCGCGTCGGTCGGCGACGCGGTGCGTGCGAGGAGTGTGGCGGCCTGCATGATCTGTCCGCTTTGGCAGAAGCCGCACTGGGGGACATCCATGGCCCGCCAGGCCTGTTGCAGCGGATGGTTGCCGGTGGGGTGCAGTCCTTCAATGGTCGTGACGTTCGCGCCGGCGAGCGTACTCATGCGGCGCTGACAGGCGCGCACGGGGGCGCCGTTCACATGCACGGTGCACACGCCGCACTGGGCAATACCGCAGCCGTATTTGGTGCCGGTGAGTGCGAGCTCATCGCGCAGAAACCAGAGAAGCGGCGTGTCGCCGTCGCCGGCAAACGTGCGTGCGACGCCGTTCACGGTGAGGGCAATGGGCAGGGTATTCATGAAATCTCCGGGAGGCGGCGACGCGAAGCGACAGGCAGGCAGTGACGCTGCACGAACATGGCGCGCCGGGGCGAGTCTTTGGGATAATTGACGAGGTCGTGCAGGAACGCGGCGGCGCAGAGTGTTTCGAGGTCGTCGACCTCGTCGGTTGCCGCGGCGATGCGGTGCGCGTTGCGCCAGACGCGCTGCACGTGACCAATGTCGTGAGCCCCAACGTGCGGCGCGGGCTCGCGGTCTGCTGCCGCATGGAGCCCCCACGCGGTTCTCAGCAGACGTTCGAGTGCCTGATGATGCTGCGGCAGAGGCAGCGGGAGCGGCGCGTTCACGATGTCAGCGCGGTGCCGGAGCGTGCTTCCAGACAATGCGCGAGCCCGTCGCGGCATCGAAGCCCGACGACAGCTCACTGATGACCGCGGGGGTGCTCACGGTGACCGGGCGCCCGAGCTCCGCGTAGTAGCGGGCGGTGACGAGATCGCTGACGGCTGGCACGTCGCGCGTGCTGCTATACAGGCGAACGCTGCCGGTGGGCGCGAGGTTGAGCTGCGTCCAGGTGGCGGTGCGGTCTTCGAGGAGTGTGGGGGTCCGGCCGGTGGTGGGCGCGGCGTACCCGACGTCGCCGCCGGTGACCACGCTGCGCGCCTTGGTGGCGCGCGGAATGACCCAGGCTTCGGGGGCGGCATTCGCGTTGGCGATGGGGACCACCGTGAACGGGCGTTTGCGCAGGGCCCACTGCGGCGACACTTGTGCGGATACATCGCGCGCAAGGCGGACCGCGCGAAGCAGCAGCGCGGTGTCGAGCGGCTCCGAAAACGCCGCGCGCGTATCGAGTCGTCGTGCCTGGACACGGCGCACCGCGCTGAACGCACTGTCGACATCGTATACGACACCGATGGGTACGCCGTCGTCAGTCCGTTGGCAGTAGATGCCTCGTGGCGCGCGCGCGGCGGGGCCGAACGAGCCATCCGCACGCAGCCGTGCGATAGTGGGCACGCACTGCAACCAGTACGCGATGGCCCGCGCGCGCCGATCGGCGATATCGAAGGCGCGGTGAAAGCTGGCCGACAGACCATCGGTTGGCGCGGCCGCCGCACTGTCGACGGGCGCGAGAGCGACGGGCTTTGATGCGATTTCAGCCGGAGCTGGGGCACTCGCACAGCCGCTGAGCGCAACGGTGGTGGTCAGGGCCGCAACGGCAGCAGCAATGGCCAGCGGGGAACGCGTCATCGGGGAGTTGGCGGTCGTGGTCAAAGTCGCAACCTGTGTGGCACGAAGCTGCAACATACACCGATATAGGCCGGAGGCCGTGCCGCTGCACCATGAGGCAAGAACATCCACCCGTTTTTTTCGTTATCTTGCAGCGATGTCCGCCCCCATCGAGCTGTACAAGGAATTCACCGTCGAGGCCGCGCACCGGCTTCCCAACGTGCCTGCCGGCCACAAATGCGCTCGGCTGCATGGGCACTCGTTCCGCATTGAGATCCGGGTGTCTGGGCCGCTCGACCCGACCATGGGGTGGGTGATGGACTTTGCCGACATCAAAGCGGCGTTCCGGCCCATCTATGACCAATTGGACCATCATTACCTCAATGACATCCCCGGGCTGGAGAACCCCACGAGCGAAGTGCTCGCGGTGTGGATCTGGGAACGGTTGCGCCCCACGGTGCCGCTGTTGAGCGCGGTCGTCGTACGGGAAACGTGCACCTCCGGCTGCGAGTACCGCGGCCCTCGTTGACCGTGGGACGCCCACTTACATGATGGGCCGTTCTCATTATCCTTAGTGGGTAATGAGAACCTATTCTCGCTTTCTCACCCTTGTTGTCGTTAGGGTCGTGGCGCTGGCGGGGCTGGTCGTGCCCGCCGGCGCGCAGGACACGCACGGCGACATGCGCCATCTTCATGGCGTGGTGGAAGCGGCCGCCACGGGACGCCCCGTTCGCGACGCGGAAGTCGTCGTGACCTGGGGAACGCGGTCAGTCCGACAGCGCACCGATGGCAACGGACGGTTCGACCTCCGTGATCTGCCGGCAAGCACGGTCATGCTGCGCGTGCGCGCGCTTGGTTTTGCGCCGAACGCACGCGAGGTGGAACTGCGCAGCGCGGACCGCCTGGTGACGGTGCACCTCGAGCCCGCGACGACGCTGCTCCAAGAAGTCGCGGTCCGCGCCGACACGAGTGGCGAGCGATTGGCGCGAGTGGCGGCCACGTCAACCCTTGATGCGCAGGCGCTGGCGGCGACCCGCGGACAGACGCTGGGGGAGACGATCAAGAATCTCCCGGGCGTCTCGGTGATTCAGTTCGGGCCGAGCATTGCGAAGCCGGTGATTCGCGGGCTCAACTCGCAGCGCGTGCTGGTGATGAACGGCGGACTGCGGCAGGAAGATCAGCAGTGGGGCACGGAGCACGCGCCCAACATCGACAGTTTCGAGGCGGACGCGGTGACGGTGGTGCGCGGTGCGGCCACCGTGTTGTACGGCGCGGATGCCTTGGGCGGTGTGGTGCGCGTGGATCGCGCGGCGCTTCCCGACACGGGCAGCCTGCGCGGCAGCGTCGCGCTCAATGCCTTCTCGAACAGTCGACAGGGCGCGGCGAGTATTGGTGTCGAGGGTGCAGCGCTTTCGCTGCCGGGCCTCGGTCAGACGGGATATCGGTTGCGGTTGACGTCACGCTTGGCGGGGAACGGTGCGGCGCCCGACTACTACTTGTCGAACACGGGCTTTCGTGAGCTCAACGGCAGTCTTGCACTTGGCGTACGGCGCCGCTGGGGACGCGCCGAGCTGTCGTTCTCGCGCTTCGCCACGGAGCTCGGCGTGTTGCGGCAGGCGCATGTGGGAAACGCCGATGATCTGCAGCGCGCCATGACGACTGCGCCGCGCGATTCCGCGTTCACGTATGCCATCGGTCGTCCCAATCAGCGTGTGGCGCACAACACGATGCAGCTGCGCACGGTGCGCGAGTTCGCCAACGATGCACAACTCGAAGTGGTGTACGGCCTGCAATACAATCATCGCCGCGAGTACGACAACCACGGACCGCTGCGCTTCCGCAACGAGCCGGCGTTCAACCTCAAGTTGTTCAGCCATTCGCTCGACGTACGCTATACGCACGCGCGCTACCAGGGCTGGCGCGGGACCGTGGGGACGAGCGCCCTCGCGCAGGGGAATCAGACGCTCGGAAAAGCGTTCCTCATTCCCGGCTACAACCTGTGGCAGGGGGCGGTGTACGCACAGGAAGAGCTCGGGCTTGGCCGGCTCTCCGTTCTCGCCGGCCTGCGCGGCGATCTGATTTCACAAAGCACGATTGCCTTTGGCGACGTGGGCATTCGCAGTCCGGCCGGGACCACGTCCTGGCGCAACATGGCCGGCTCGCTTGGCGCGGCGTACCTGTTGCGCGACGGGCTCGACGTGGCGGTGCGTGTCGCGCGCGCGTGGCGCCCGCCGACGGTGAATGAACGGTATGCGCAAGGCGTGCATCACGGCACGGCGCAATACGAACTCGGCGATAGCGCGCTCGATGCCGAGGTATCGAGTGGTGTGGAGGGTACGGCGCGTTACCGCGGTCGTACGTTGCAGGTGGACGCGGCCGTGTATTCGAACATGGTGTCGGGGTTCATCTATCTGCAGCCCACGCAGCCGGTGCAAACCATTCGTGGAGCGTTTCCGGGATTCCGTTACGCACAAGCGGATGCACGGATGCGCGGGTTGGAGCTGTCGTCGTCGTACACGCCCGTCTCACGTCTGCAATTGTCGGCGAATGGTACGCTGGTGCGCGGCACGCGGCGCGCTACCGGAGAAGCGTTGTACGACATGCCCGCCGATCGCGTCAACGTGTCGGCGCGGTTCATGGGATCACGTCGCGCGCTTGGCGAGTGGTTCGTGGGCACCGGCGCATTGCTGGTGCGTCGGCAGGACGGTGTGCCGGCAGGCACGGTATACGCGCTGCCAACAGCAGGCTATGCGCTGTTGCAGTTGGAGGCGGGTACGCGCGCCATGGACATGTTCGGGCGGACTGCCGACGTGTCGGTGTCGGTGAACAACGCCCTCGATACCCGGTATCGCGATTACCTGAGTCGCTACCGGTTGTTCGTCAACGATGCTGGTCGTGATGTGGTGGTGCGATTGACGATGCCGTTCTGAGTTTCACCCATCCGTAACCTTTCACACACTGGAGATTCACGATGTACACGTTTTCGTCCCGCCGCGTCATGGTGCTTGGTTCTGCGGCACTCGTCTCGCTGGCGGCCTGTGGTGACTCGTCGACAGCGCCCGGTGGCGAGTCGGAGATCATTTCGCGCGTCACGTTGACGCTCACGCCCGCCACCGGCGGCACGCCGCTGGTGACGTATATCGATGACGCCGACGGCAACGGCTCCATTGCCCCGTCGCCGCAGTTCGCCATCCCGGCACTCGTGCGTGGCGTGACCTACACCGGCGCGGTGAAGTTCGAGAACCGTCTCAAGACGCCGGCGGAAGACATCACCACTGAAGTGCAGGCGGAAGCGAACGAGCACCGCGTGTTCTACACGGTCACCGGTACGGGCGCGACAATCACGACGACGGATGTGGATGGTCAGAATCGTCCGTTGGGTCTCCGCTTCTCCAAGGCGGTGACGGCCACCGCGACGGCCGGTACGGCGCGCGTGGTGCTCTGCCACTACGACTCGTCGCCGAAGGTGGCCACGGCGACGTCGTGCGCTGGTGACACCGATATCGACGTGACTTTCGCGTATACGATTGCGCCGTGAGGTGCGCCTCAGCGGCAACGGAGACGACGGGTAGCGACAACGGGCATACTCCTTGCTCGGCTGATATTGTCTTGGGAGACACTCACCCGGAGCATTGATGCCGCGCCGTATGCCCATGGTCGTGAACCTGATCACGTTGTCGCTGTCGACCGCATGCGCCACCAATCCCGTGACGGGGCGGCGCGAGCTGTCGCTCATTTCCGAGTCTCAGGAAGTGCAGATGGGACGCGAGGCGTCGCAGAACGATCTGCGCCGCGTGGGCGAAATTCCAAGCACCGCTGCGCAGGCGCTCGTCAAACGCCTTGGGACACAAATGGCCGCCAAGTCGGAGCGGCCGTCGCTCCCGTGGGAATTCCATGTGCTCGATGATGCGGCCGTAAATGCGTTCGCCTATCCAGGCGGCTTCATTTTCGTGACGCGCGGGCTCATGACGTATCTGAACAGTGAAGCCGAGCTCGCCGAGGTGGTGGGCCATGAAATCGGACACGTCACTGCGAAGCACTCGGTGGCGTCCATGAGTCAGCAGCAGCTGGCCCAGATCGGGTTGGTGGGCGCGAGTCTCGTGTCGCCCACCATCGCCAAGTACGGCGATTTGCTGGGCACCGGCGCCTCCCTGCTCTTTCTCAAGTTCGGCCGGGACGATGAGCTGCAGGCCGATGCGCTCGGCTTTCAGTATTCACTGGCGCAGGGGTTCGACGTGCGCGAGTCGCCGAAGGTATTCTCGATGCTCGGGCGACTGCGTGGTGGCGCGGGTCGCGTGCCCGAATGGCAGAGCACGCACCCTGATCCTGGTAATCGCATTCAGCGGGCGGAGCAGCGCATTGCGCAAACGGCGCCGGGCGCGTTGGCAGGCAAGGCGGTGCATCGCGACGCGTATCTGCGCGTGGTGAACGGCATGGTATTCGGAGAAAACCCGCGGCAGGGCTACTTCACCGGCACGCGCTTTCTGCACCCCGACCTGCGCTTTCAGCTCGACTTCCCGACTGGGTGGAAGACCGCCAATCGGCCCGATGCCGTGGTGGCCGTGAGTCCCGACAACGGCGCGCAGATTCAGCTCGTTCCGGGACAGGGCACACCCACGCAGGCGCTGCACGGATTGCTGCAACAGCAGGGCGTGACGGTGAAGCAATCGGGACAGACCACCATCAATGGCATTGGCGCCGTTATGGCGGCGTTCGACGCACAGACGCCGCAGGGGACGTTGAGCGGACTGGCCGTCGCGCTCACCTCTGGGAGCAGTACGTATGTGTTGCTCGGGCTCACCGTTCCGCAGGTGACCGCGCAACAGGGTGCCGTCATCGAAGCAGCGCTGCGCTCGTTCCGTCCGCTGACCGACGCCGCCGCGCTGGGCGTGCAGCCGGCGCGCGTGGAGATCGTGACGCTCGATCAGACGATGACCGCACTGCAGTTCGTGCAGCGTTACCCGAGTTCGGTGCCGGCGGAGCAGGTGTACGTGATGAACGGCGTGGAAGCGACGACATCGCTCCCGCGAGGCACGCTGGTGAAGCGCGTGGTGGGAGGACCTGGCCGGTAAGCTCGGCGTCCCCGGGTGGTCGGACGCCACCGGGACCGACTACGCGGCGGCGTACTTTCTTCGCTGACGGGCGACCAGCACGGTTCCTGCCACACACACGACGGCGCCCAGCACGAATGGGCCGCCAAGTCCGACGAGGCTGGCGACGCCGCTTCCCAAAACGGGGCCGACGACGCGGCCGAGCGATGATGCGCCTTGGTACGCGCCCAGCACGCCGCCGCGCTCGTGCGGTGCGGCGGAGGCGGCAACGAGTCCGCTCATGCTGGGATTGAAGAGCGCGGACCCCACGGCAAAGATCGACAACGCCATCAGCAGCAGCGGAATGCCGTTGGCGAAGGGGATACCGAGCATGCCGATGGCAATGAGCACGATCCCCACCGTGGCCAGTTTGTGGGGACCGAAGCGAGTCGTGAGCTTCCCGATGATGCCGGCCTGCACGGCCACCGAAATAATGCCCGTGAACCCGTACATCCACCCCAGTGTGCGCGGTCCGACGGCAAAGCGTTCGGCGGAATAGAGGGCGAGTGTGCTCTGCAGCAACGCGACGGCGGCGACGACGACGATGGTGGCTACCAACAATCCGCGCAGCACCGGCCTCGTGAAATACACGCCCATCCCCACGCGGCGGGTGTCGGGGGCGCGGCGCTTTTCGGGGGGGAGTGATTCGGGGAGGCGCCCCAGTGTCAGCCCGAAGGCTACGAGCGACATGATCGCGGCCGCGTGCGCCACGCGACCGAGGGCACTGCCATTGTCGTTGTCCACTCCGGCCAGGAGGCCTCCCAGCGCGGGCCCCAAAATGAAGCCCATGCCAAAGGCCGAGCCGAGCAGACCGAGCGCCTTGGGGCGCGTGGCGTCGGTGGTGATGTCGGTGGTGTAGGCGTAGGCGGCGGAGATGTTGCCGGCCGAGAGTCCGGCGATGATGCGCGAAATGGCCAGCGTCACGCCCGTGTCGGCGTACGCGAGCATCCACGAAGAGGCCGCGTTGGCGAGCAGCGTGACGAGCAGCACCGGCCGTCGTCCGATCCGGTCGGAGAGGCTCCCCCAGAGCGGCGCGCCCACGAGCTGGCCGGCCGAGTAGAGCCCGAGGAAGAAGATGACCGACGACGGCGACACCCCGATGCGTTCCGCGTAGAATGGGAACACCGGGATGATCATGCCGAAGCCGATCAGGTCGAGAAAGACGACGAGAAAGAGTGTGAACACGAGGGGTGGCCGGGGAGCGCGCGCGAACGGAGATTTGGGGAATGAGCGATCCAGACAGCACAACCGGAACCGGCGGGACGGCACGTCAGCATCGCATTCTCGAAGATCTGCAGGATGCCGTAGAACGCATGCATGTGCTATCCCGTTCGCCACAGGTGGTGGTGGCCAGCGGCCGACGCGATCAGGGCGCCCGTCCCATGGCCTGGCAGGTCCTGTTCGAGCGCAGTTTGGGGGCGAAGCATCCGCCGCTGCACTACCGCGGGGTTTCGGCGATACGACTGCAGGCGGTGCTGGCCAACGGGTACGACAGCGATCCCACGCTGGGGGTCGTGTGGTCGGGACCGCGTCTGGGCGATGCGATGAGCGGCGGGCCCGTGATTCAGGTGTTTCGCGCCGATCGGCTTCCGGATGATGTGAGCCGGGCGCTGCTGGGGGTCATCGTCTTCGAGGAAGACGGCCTTTCGCTGGTCGGGGTGCGCGCGCTCGTGCAGGAGCTCGGCTTCACATAGTCGCTCGCGGGCCATGTCGGGCACTCACACTGGGTGTCCTCGCTTTGTGGAGCACCGGCACCAAAGATGCAGTGGTGAAGGCTCCACGCAGGACAGCCCGTGACCACCTGACGGATCCGCCGTTGGATCCAGAGGTACGTGCGCATGCCACTCGCCTTACGCTCGCAGTTCGGTGCGCTCGCCGGTGGACTGGAACACGCCTACGCCATTGCCACCTTTGCGCACGCGCTGCAACCCGCCGGCGGCACGCTGACGCCGGCGATCAACGCGCAGCGACCCACCAGCGAGTTTGATCGTTTCTCGCGACTGGTGTCGCTGCTGCAGGACGTGGTGGGGAACGCGGGCTACACGATCGAGGAACTGCGACGTGAAGGATTCGCGGAGCCGGTGCTGTCGGCGTTGACGCTGGCGCCTCCGCACTGATCACGTGGCAGTACTGCGGCCGCGACCGCATGCATAGCGCGGGGATACCTCCAACGGTACTTTCCGCGCCATGTCACTTTCCGGACTTTTCGACCGCTCGTTGCTCGGGCGGGCGTCGCACCCTGCGCTCGAATTCGAAGACGCGGCGGGTGCGGTGACGCACTACACCTTCGGCGATCTGGAGCGGCGCAGCAATCAGCTGGCGGCGGTCCTGCGTACGCGCGGTGTGCATGCTGGTGATCGCCTCGCATTCTATCTGATCAACCGGCCGGCGATCATCGACCTCTGGCTGGCGTGCGTCAAGGTGGGCGTCATCGTCGTGCCCATCAACGTGCTGTACCGTGAGCGTGAGATTGCGCACATCGTGCAGGATGCCGCGCCGGTGGCGGTGGTGACGACGGCGGCGCAGGCCTCGCTGCTTCCCGCTGGTACCGTGTGGTGGGACGTGGCCGCGCTGAGCCGCGAGATGGCGACCGCACCCGCCGAACGGCAGGTGGTGCCGCTGGCGGCGGCCGATACCGCTGCGGCCATCGTGTACACCTCGGGCACGACGGGCGCCTCGAAAGGCGCGATGCTCACGCATGGCAACTTTGCCGCGAACGCGCTCGCGCTGGTGCAGGCGTGGGAGATCACCTCGGCCGACCGGTACCTCGCGGTGCTGCCACTGTTCCATGTGCACGGGCTCGCGAACGGTGTGCTGGTGTGGCTGCTGAGCGGCTGCCACATGAAGCTGGTGGAGCGGTTCGACCAGGAGCGCGCGCCGGGGTGGTTCAGCGCGTACACGCCCACCCTGTTTTTCGGTGTGCCCACCATGTACGTGCGACTGCTCGAACTCCCGCCGGAGCAGGCGAGCAGCATTGGCGCGGCGGTGCGGTTGTTCGTCTCCGGCTCGGCGCCGCTGCCGGCACCGGTCATGGAAGCGTTCCGCGAGCGCTTCGGTCACGTGATTCTCGAGCGGTACGGCATGACCGAGACGCTCATGAACGTGAGCAATCCGTATCATGACGAACGTCGTCCTGGGACCGTGGGTTGTCCGCTGCCGATGACGTCGGTGCGCATTGTGGATGAGTCGTTGCGTGATGTGCCCGATGGCACCAGCGGTGAACTGCTGGTGCGCGGCCCCCACGTGTGCCGAGGGTACTGGAACCGTCCCGATGCCGACGCGACGGCATTCGTGGAGGGATGGTTCCGCACGGGTGACGTGGGTGTGCGCGCGCTCGACGGCTACATCACCCTCGAGGGACGGCGCAGTGATCTGATCATTTCGGGCGGCTTCAACATTTACCCACGCGAGATCGAGGAATTGCTGGCCGAGCAGCCGGGAGTCACCGAAGCGGCGGTGGTGGGTGTGAAGGACGCGACGCGTGGTGAAGTGCCGGTGGCGTATGTGGTGTGCGGCGACGACGTAGACCTCGACGCGCTCGGCGCGACGGTGCGTACACAGCTGGCGTCGTTCAAGGTGCCCCGCGCGTTCGTGCGTGTGCCGGTGTTGCCGCGCACGGCGTTGGGGAAGGTGCAGCGACATTTGCTGCCGCCGTGGACCCCGCGGTGATTCGCACCACGGGTCGCGCATGTTCATGAGCCCCGCCGCGCTGTCGTTGGTGGCCCTGTTGATCGTGGTTGGCGTGAGTCTCACGTCGCGCCTCAACGTGGGCGTGCTCGCGGTGGCGCTGGCGTGGGGCGTGGGCGTGTTCGCCGCAGGGTGGAAGCCGGAGCAGGTCATGGCGGCGTTTCCGTCATCGCTTTTTCTCACGCTGGTGGGGGTGACGCTGCTCTTTGGCGTGGCGCAGAGCAACGGCAGCATGGCGACGATCACGAACGCGGGACTCCGCTCGCTGCGCGGGCACACGGCGTGGATGCCGCTGCTGCTCTTCGCGCTGGCGTGTGGCATCAGCTCGCTGGGTCCGGGCTCGATCGCCACGGTGGCGTTGCTCGCGCCCATTGCGATGGGGCTCGCGTATCAGGCGCGCGTGCCGATGCTGCTCGCGGCGCTGATGATCGGCAACGGCGCCAACGCGGGCAACCTCTCGCCCATCAGCGCGATCGGGGTGCTGGTATTGTCGCTCATGGAGAAGGCGGGACTGGGTGGCCACGCGATGGCGGTGTTCTTGGCCAACTTTACCGTGCACGCGATGGTGGCGGTGGCCGCATGGGCCTTGTTCGGTGGTCCCGCATTGCGTCGTGCCCCGGCGGTAGAGGCGGAGCAGATTGCGCCGGTGCCGTTCGAGCGTCGGCACGCCGTCACCCTTGCGGTTGGTGCACTCTGGATTGCGGGCGTGCTGTTTCTCAAGCTGCCGCCCGGATTGACCGCCTTTGCCGCAGCGGGTGCGCTGGTGTTGTTGGGCGCTGGCGACGACTCGGCGATGCTCAAGCAGGTGCCGTGGCCCGTGATCACCATGGTGTGCGGCGTGAGCGTACTCATTGGGGTACTCGAGAAGACCGGTGGCATGGATCTGTTCACCACGCTGTTGTCGCAGCTGGCCACGCCGACCACGGTCAACGGCGTGATTGGCGGTGTGACCGGGCTGATCTCGACGTACAGCTCCACGTCGGGGGTGGTGTATCCGGCGTTCATTCCGGCCATTCCCGGGCTCGTGGCCAAACTTGGCGGTGGCAACCCGCTGGAGATCGCGCTCAGCGTGAATGTGGGCGCGGCGCTGGTGGACGTGTCGCCGCTGTCGACGATCGGCGGGTTGTGTATTGCGGCGGTGCCGACGGGGCAGGACACGCGCCGCCTGTTTCGTGAGTTGCTCTTGTGGGGCTTCGCCATGAGTGTGGTGGGCGCGCTCTTTTGTCAGACGGTCATCCCACTGTTCGCGACGTAACCGTTCCATTGCGATTTCCCGTTTTTCCGGCGTCACGTCATGTCTGCATCCGACAAGCTCCACCGTTGGCTCGATATTCTGGCTGCGCTCCTGAGTCGTCGTTTTCCCCTGCCGCTCAGTGAACTGCGGCGCGACGTTCCGGGATATGCCGACGAATCAGTGAAGGAAGAGAGCATCCTCCGCATGTTCGAGCGCGACAAGAGCGAGCTTCGCGAGCTGGGGGTGGTCATCGATACCATTCCCGACAGCGACGGTGTGTCACGCTATCAGCTGCGCAAGGCCGACTTCTATCTGCCACTGCTGTCGGTGTGCGAAGCGCTGCTGCCCTCCGAAACGGAACTGCGTCAGCAGCCGCGGTACGGCCCGCCGACCATGGGCGGCAGTGTGCCTTCGCTCGTCCTCACGCCCGACGAGTGTCACGCGCTGCGACGGGCGGCGGCGCGCGTGTCGGGATTGGGACACGCGGAACTGGCCGACGATGCGGCGCGTGCGCTGCGCAAGCTGCAGTTCGATGTCGAAGTGTTTGGCGAAGGGCTGTCGGCGGCCGCGGTATTGCGCGTAGACGGCGAGGTGTTCGACACGCTCACCGACGCGGTGGCGCTCCGGAAGCGACTCCGCTTCACGTATCACAGCATGGAGCGCGACGAGACCGCCGAACGTATGGTGGAACCGTATGGACTCGTCTTTCTCACGGGCCATTGGTATCTGGTGGCGCACGATGTGACCGCGCAGGGGATGCGGCAGTTTCGCGTGAGTCGCATTCGGTCGGCGGTACTGGGCGATCAACGCACGCAGCACCCCGACTTCGTGGTGCCCGCCACATTCGACCTTTCCACGTACGCGGCATCGCGACAGGCGTGGGAACTTGGCAACGGTGATCACCAAACGGTGATCGTGGCGTTTCGTGGTGATACGGGTGTGGTCTCGCAGGGGCGCGCGTTGGGTGAGCCGCTCGCGGCGCCATACGACGAGCAGTTTGCCGCGATGAGTGCGACGCACAGCGTGCGCAGCTTCCGTGTGCGACGCCGCGATACGTTCCTGCGGTGGGTGCTGTCGTTTGCCGGTGATGCCCGACCCGTGGCGCCCGACGAGGCGGTGCAGGAGTGGACCGCGCTGCTGCGTGCGTCGCGCGATGCGCAGTTGGCCGTTGCGACGGAGGCCGCATGATTCGCGCCGATGAACGGCTGCAGCGGTTGCTGCTGGCCTTCCCGCTCATGGCGGACAACCCCGGCATGTCGGTCGAAGAACTGGCACACCGTGTCGGCACGACCACCAAGGTGCTGACGAAAGACTTTGCGTCGCTCGAGCGCTACGACACCCCTGCGGGGTGGGTGGACACGGTGCAGCTGCTCATTCAGCAGGGGCAGGCCTCGATGCAGTCGTCGCACTTCAAGCGGCCGCAGAAGCTCAACCGTCCCGAAATGCTCGCCCTCGATCTTGGCCTTGGCATGCTGCAGTCGGAGTTGCCGGTTGACGAGCGCGCCGTGGTCGCGCGAACGCGGCAGCTGCTGCAGGCGGTGACTGCGCGTCGTGCGACGAGTGGGTCTGAGGGGGACCGCCGCGAGGATGCCATCATGGCGGAGAGTGCGCGCGCGTCGCAGCTGGCGATGCTTGCGGTGTTGCAGCAGGCGCAGGAGCAGCAGCTCGTGGTCGCGCTGCAGTACCAGCGTCCGGACGAAGTCCAGCCTGGCGTGCGCCGCGTGCGTCCGTACGCGTTGCTCCGCGCCGATGCTCACATGTACATGGTGGCGTGGTGCGAGCGGGCGGTGGCGTTACGCGTGTTCCGTCTGGATCGCGTGACGGGTGCGACGCTCACGACCGACCGTTACGAGGTGCCCGCCGACTTTTCGCTGGCGCAGGTTCTGCAACAGGGCGGCGTCTTCACGCGCGACGACAGCGCAGACGACACGTTGGTCGTGCGCTATTCGCCGCAGGTGGCGCGCTGGATTGCCGAACGGACGGGCGGCACCGTGTCCGATGATGGCACGCTGGAGGTGTCCTACCCACTGGCGGACGAAGCCTGGGCGGTGCGGCACATCTTGCAGTATGGTCCTGACGCGGCGGTCGTATCGCCGAGCGCGGTGCGTGAGCGGGTCCTCGTGGTGCTCGACACCCTGCTCGACGCCCTGCTCGACGACGCGTCCGGCGCGGGATCGTGAGCCGGGGTACGTCCCGCGGGACCACCTCAGTCATCGTCTCTCTCGCGGGGAACGAGAATCCAGCCAACGACGGTCGAGGCGACCCTCACGAGCAGCGCCCCTTCGAAGGCCGGATCGACGCCGTCGACGTGGAAGGGGATCTGCAGGCGGGTCGCCAATGCGCTCGTGATGTGCAGCATGGCCGCAGTGAGCACCACAAAGAAGAGTCCCAGTGTGATGACGAGCACGGGGAGCGAAACGAACATGATGCTGGGGTGGATGGACGCGTTCGCGATACCGAACAGGCGTGAGTCAAGAATGTGCGCGCGGGGGCGAGATGCGAGGGTCCGATGCCGCTCGCTTCGAGCACGACGCGCGCTATACTTGTGGGTATGACGAGTCTCCGGCGTGCGCTGGGCGCGATCCGCCGTCTGGGAGATGGCGTGCGCGACCCTGCCTTCCGGGCCTTCGTGCAGCAGGTCGATGGCGGACCGCTGCATGTGTGCCCGCCAGTGCAGCTCCTCCCCGACGGCGAAGCGGCGTTTGTGCGCATGCTGCGCGCCATTGGCGACGCGCGGGTCGAGGTGTTGCTCGAAACGTACATTCTGCGCGACGACCGTTTGGGGGTGTCGGTGCAGACGGCGCTCATCGATGCTGCGCGGCGCGGTGTGCGGGTGTACGTCCTCGCTGACGCCGTCGGGTCACTCGCCACCGACGACGATTTCTGGACGACGCTCGAACAGGGCGGCGTGACCGTTCGGCATTTTCATTGCTTCTGGCATCATCCGCTCGACGCGCTGCGTCGCGATCATCGCAAGCTGCTGGTGTGCGATCGCACGGTGGCCTTTACCGGCGGCATGAACATCGGCGAAGAGTACGGGTCCAGCATCAGACGTCGTCACGATACGTGGCGCGATACGTTCATCGAAGTGCGCGGCACCGTGGCCGGTGAACTGGCGGCGGTGTTCGCGGAAGGATGGGACCGGGCACGCGGGCCGGTGTTACCCGGTCTGGAGTACGTGAGCTGGGCAGAAGGGCGGATACATGCGCCGGCGTTTGCCGAGCGCCTGCTGCATTCGTCGCCGGCCGCTGTGCGCGCGTTGCAGGCGCGATTGCAGGCCGAATGGCAGCAGCGCGTCGGCAAGCGCCGCGATCGCCGACGTGGTCGTCGCGTCCGGCGCAACGCCGAGCAGGCGGGAAACGACACTCCCGCCGTCTTGGTGCTCGATCCCCGTCCGGGCCGCGGACAACGGGAGACGCTGACCGTGTTGGTGGCACTCGCGGTCGCCGCGCGTGAACGGCTATGGATTACGACGCCCTACTTTGCGCCCCCCGCGCGTGCCCTGCGCCTGCTGGTGTCGGCGGCGCAACGCGGTGTGGACGTGCGTATTCTGGTGCCCGGCGATCGCACCGATGTCCCGCTCGTGCGACATGCGGCGCACGGGGCGTACCAGCGATTGCTCGACGGTGGCGTGCGGGTTTACGAGTATCAGCGGGCCACCTTGCACGCCAAGACCCTGGTCGTGGATGGGTATGCCAGTCTCGTGGGCTCGTCGAACCTGGATTTCCGGTCATTCTGGTTGAATGCGGAATGCAATGTGCTCCTCTTTGATGACGCGTGTGCGATGGCGCTCGAGCAGTCGTACACCTCGGACCTCGAGGGGAGTCTCGAGATCACGCGCGAGGCGTGGGCAACGCGGACGCTCAGCCATCGCGTGGGCGATCGCGTGGCGTATATGCTGCGGTGGGCGCTGTAGCGCTGGTTCGTCAGGGGTTGGCCCGTTGCACAGCACACACGGAGGGATTGAGGTCGTGGAGCCGACTCCTCAACGGAGATGTGCTGGTGTGCCGGTGTGCGGGATTCCCTGACGCCCATGGGAGTCCTCCCCGATAGAGTGGTCGACCATATTGTGCGACCCTCTGTGGTGTGTCGCGTGATGCGCCATCTCCGGGGATGCACTCCGGTCGCGTCGGCACAAGCCACACTGGCGTGATGCGCCCGGAGGTCGTCCATGTCCGCCACTGTTCAACGTCCTGAGTCGTCCCCTCCGCCCGTGTCGTTGGCCATCGGCGGGCCGGTCCTCGTGGCGAGCGATGGCTCGGCGGTGTCTCACGAGGCGCTCTTTACGGCGGCCCGGCTAGCGGTGACCGCGTATGGCGGCGCGATCGAGGTCATCGGTGTGTGTGAACCGATTCCCGGCGTTGTCGCCGGGATGGACGTGCTCCCCGTGTCGCCGGAGCTCGACGACGCGCGGCGGGCATCGATGCTCGACGATGTGCAGCGCTCGGTGAACATCTCGGCCGCCGGTGATCCGCTGTGGCCCATATCCATCCTGGTCGGCTCACCACCGCGGACGCTGGCGACAGAGGCCGCCCGTCGCGGTGCGTCGTTGGTGGTGATGGGCATTGGGCGGCACAATCCGTTGGACCGGTTGTTCGGCACCGAGACCACGCTTGCGACGTTGCGCGAGTCGAGCGTTCCCATTCTGGCCGTGGGGTCGAACTTCCCGGCCGCGCCGTCGCATGCCGTGGTGGGGCTCGACTTCAGTCCGGCGAGCATTCAGGCCGCGCATCTCGCGCTCCGTCTGCTCGCACACGGTGCGCGCCTCACGCTGGTTCATGTGCGACCACGTTTCGAGCACCCGAGTACCGATTGGCAGGCGTGGGATGCCGAGTACGGTCGTACGCTGCCGCCGCTCTTCGAGCAGGTCAGCGGCCAACTCGACATACCGGATGGAGTTACGGTGGATTCGGTGACCGTGCGCGGCGACCCCGCACCGGCCTTGCTGGCGTACGCGCAGCAGGCTGGTGCCGACCTTATTGCGGTGGGAACACAACGACACGCGTTCATCGAGCGCCTGATGGTGGGGTCGGTGGCGACGCGGGTGCTGCGGATGGCGAGGGTGGGGGTGCTCGCGGTTCCTGGCAAGTGAACGCCGGTGAGGGATGAACAACGGGGGGGCGTCCGGCGGCGAGTGAACGGCCGGACGCCCCCCCGTTGTTCAGTTAGAACACACGCAGGCTGATGTACCGCTTGGGGTTCTTCTTTACGTCTGCCAGCAGTGCCCGGAGTTCGCGCACCAGCGTATCGCTTTGCTGATAGAGCGCCGGGTCGTTGATCATGAGCCCCAGTGTGCCGCTGCGGCCGTTCGCCTTGGCCAACACCGAGTCGGCACGCGCAACGACGCGTGCGAGATTGCTTTCGGTCTTGTCCAGTCGGTCGGTGAGCGCGCGCAGATTGCGCGTGGCCTCGACCAGCTCGCGCGCCGCAGTTTGCGAGTTGGTCACGATCGTTTGCAGTTCACCGCGCGCGGTGGCCGAATCGACACGTGCTGAGAACGCATTCAGGTTGACGGCCGCCTCGTTGATGCTGGCAATACCGGTTTGCACGCTGCTGCTGATGCGATCGAGATTTTTCGACTGCGTGTTCACCGACTGCGCGAGCTGGGTGGAGAGCTGGGCAAAATTGCGGATGCTCATCCGGAGTTCGCGGGCGGCCTGATCATCGAAGGCTACCTGCACACGCTCGGCCACCTTGGCCACGTCCCCGCTGATTCGTCCGGCCACCGCCGTGAGCTGCGCGATATCGGGGAGCATCGCGCCGGCGAGCGTATCGCTGTTGCTGCGCGCCTCTTCGATGGCGGCGCGCAACTCGCGATCGGCGGGGACGCCGTCGCGGGAGGTGACCGTCGCTTGCCATTCGCCAAAGAGCGTGGAGGCCGCGAGCAATACGACTGGATCGGATGGGAGCTCAACGCGGCGATCGAGACCGAGCTTGAGCACCACCCAGTTGTCGTCACCGAGCGTGATCCCCTCGACCCGTCCGGCGCGGACACCGCGAATGACGACCGGATTGCCGAGAGACACGCCACCCACATCACGAGTGCGCGCCGTGAGATGCCGCGTGCTGCCACTAAGGTCGGCGCGATTGAGCCACAGCGTACCGGCGATGATGGCGGCCGTCACGGTCATCACGGTGATGCCAACCACGAAGTCGCTGGCGCGTTTGGAAGTCGTCATGGCGTTCAGCTGAAGACGGCGAGAGGGAAGAACACGGCGGTGCGCATTACTTGAGCGTGCGGTTGGTGAGCCAGACGACCGCCCAGAACGCGTCGAGCACGAGAATCATGACGGCCGAGATCACGACGGCGCGCGTTGCGCTGCGTCCAACGCCCTGGGCACCACCGGAGGTGGTGAGGCCGGCGCGACACCCAATGAGCGAGACCGCCGCGCCGAAGCTTGCCGATTTGACGAGACCGTACTGTACGTCGAAGGTGGTGAAGAAGATGCGAACGCCCTTGAGAAACTGCGGTGTGCTGACATCGAGGAGCAACACGGATGCCCCCCACCCCGATACCATACCCACGAGCATCGCCGTACCGACCACCATGGGAAACATCGCCGCCGAGGCCACCACGCGCGGCACGACGAGATAGCTCGTGGGGTCGAAGGTGAGTGTTTCGAGCGCATCGATCTGTTCGGTGACACGCATGGTGCCCAGTTCGGCGGCGATGTTCGCGCCAACGCGTCCCGCGAGCGCCAACCCGGTCAGCACTGGCGCCAGTTCGAGCGTGACGGTCTTCTGCACGAGCGTGCCAACGAAGTATGGTGGCACGACGTCGCCGACACTGTAGCTCGCGAGCAGCGCCAGCACGATGCCCGTGAACAGGGCGATGAAGACGCCAATGGGCAACGATTCCACACCCAGAATGCGTGCATGTGTGGATAGCTCCGGCACCCAGCTGCGCACATCGCGCAGGGAGCGCACCACGTCGGCGGTGAAGCGCGCTCCCGTTCCCACCGGTTCGATCACCTGCCGCGTGACGCGGCCGATCGCGCGTACCGAGGTGGTCAGCATGTGAGAACGGAAGACACCATGTCAGCGCGGCCAGGCGAGGGCGAGTCCGAGACCGCTGCCGAGAGCGAGCACCCCCAGCCCCGTCGCGGCACGCAGGCGAAAGCGTGGCGCGCCAATAATGAGCACGAGGGCACTCTTGAGCGCGGTATTGGAGAGTATACCCACGCCGATGGCGGCGGCCGCAAGCGCATGATAGGCGGGATCGCTCGCGAAACGCGTCATGGACACCGTGAGCGCGTCTACATCGGTCAGCCCGAGCACCGTGGCGGAGGCGAGGACGCCGGTCGTGCCGGCGTTCTGCTGCACCCACGCGACGGCAAAGAGTACCACCTGAAAGGCCACCGCCATTTGCAGCGACGAGCCAAGGGCGAGCGGGTTCCCCCCGCCGGCGTTGGCGCGGGGGTCGCCGGCGGGCGGACTCTCCACGACACTACGGTCGACGGCATCCGGGCGCGTATCCCGATCGTGCCACAGAACAAATGCAATGACCCCCACCCCGGCGGTGAGCGCGGGCAGCAGCACCGGGAGTGTAGCCACCGCCATCTCCGGGCGCAGCATGGTGATGATCACGAACAGACGGGGCACGAGCACCGTGCACGCGGCCACCACGCCGAGTGCCAGGGGGAGGGCCAGCTGCGGCTCCTCGCGGCTTCGACGGCTGAAGGTGAGCGTCACGGCCGTGGATGAGACCACGCCGCCCAACAGCCCGGTGACGCCCAGGCCACGCGTCTCGCCAATGAGTCGGCGCGCGATATAACCGGCAAAGTTGAGTGCGGAAAACACGAGGACGACCACCCAGAGCTGGCGTGGGCGAAAGGCGTCGTACGGACCGTACGCCGCATCGGGAAGCAGGGGCAGGATGACCAGAGCGAGCACGGCGAACTGGACGGCCGCACGCATTTCGTGCGCGTCCACCCGCCGCAACGTCTGTTGCACCCGGCTTTTTTCGGCCAGCAGCACGACGGCAATCGCGGCGGCCGCGGCGGCAGGGGTACGATGACCGAGCCCGCAGGCGACGCCGAGGGCGACAACCAGCACCGCGACGACCTCGGTGGTACCGTCGGCCGTGGTACCCTGGCGGTGCATGGTAGACCAGTAGGCCACCATGGGGAAGGTCACGCCGGCCGCCGCCAGTACGGTTCCCAGCACTTGCTGGTCGATGCGCAGGAACCAGCCGGCGAATCCGCCGATCGCCCCCAGCAGCGCAAAGGTCCTGGCGCCGGCGAACCGACCGTCCGGTCCCGAACTATGCCCCGACCACTCACGCTCCACCCCCACCGCCATCCCAACAAGGGCGGCGGCGAGCAAATCGAGGGCCAACGGAGAGAGCGGCATATGCGAAACATGCAAGCAACCCCGTGCCCGCCGCGAGGGGAAAAGCCGCACAGGCCGACGAAATCCGCCGGAGGACTATCCATTTATCCGGATATACGGATATATTCGTCACATGACCGCCCCGCGCCTCTCCATCCACGACCATATGGTCGAGCTCGCCGACACCACGAGGTGCCGGCTGCTCGTTGCGCTGGAGCGGCAGGAACTCACCGTGGGCGAACTGGCGCTCGCGCTGCAGCTCCCGCAGAGCACGGTGAGCCGACACCTGCGCATCCTCGCCGATCAGGGCTGGGTGTCGTCCCGCGCCGAGGGCACGAGCCGGTGGTACCGCCGCAACCCGCTGCTCGACGCCGACATGCTTGGGCTCTGGGAGCTAGTGCGTGGCGCCATGGCCGATACGCCGGCCGCGCTCCAGGACGACGCCCGCCTTGACGCGGTCGTTGCCGCGCGCCGCACCGCGACGCAGGCGTTCTTCGCGTCGGTGAGTGCCGATTGGGATGCGCTGCGCACCGACTTGTTCGGCGCACGCGCCGATCTGGCGGCGGCATTCGCGTTACTCGATCCGCAGATGGTGGTTGGTGATCTTGGCTGCGGCACCGGAGTCCTCGCGGCCGCACTCGCGCCGCATGTCCAGCATGTACACGCGATCGACGCGTCGCCGGCCATGTTGTCGGCGGCATCGGCGCGGCTGAGCAGCTTCGAAAATGTCACCGTGGCCGACGGCGCACTCGAAGCGTTGCCACTGGACACGGGATCGCTCGACGCGGCCATCCTGATGCTCGTATTGCATCACGTGGCCGATCCGACGCGCGCGCTGCGCGAAGTGCATCGCGTGCTGCGCCCCGCCGGCCGCTTGCTCATTGCCGACATGCGTCCGCACGCGCACGAACGCTATCGCGACCAGATGGGGCACGTATGGCTTGGCTTCTCCGACGACACGTTGCGCGCCTGGCTGCACGACGCCGGCTTCGCGCGGCCGCACTATGTGCCGCTGCCGGTGGATCCGAACGCGAGTGGACCCGCGCTGTTCAGTTGTACGGCGGTGGCGATGCCGCAGCCGCCGATGGTGCTGGCGTGATGTTTCTGTCGAGACATCACGGTGGTACCGGAGACGTTTTCAGTCGTGAGCTGACGTTTTCCGTGGCGAGAAGACGTCCTCAGTTGTTCGTGGAGGTTGTCCGTTGTCCGTCATCGGCCACCGTACACGCGAACGGACCACCGATGCCTTTACTGAAGACCACACATTTCTTGCCTCTTCACCTCAGCCTTTGACGAGATATCCCGTATGGCAACATCAATCATGACCGAACACGGCGTCGTCGATCTTTCGGCCGCCACGCGTCCCGCCTTCGCCGTGCGCGACCTGTCGCTCGCCGAGTGGGGCCGCAAAGAAATCCGTCTGGCCGAGCAGGAAATGCCGGGCCTCATGGCGCTGCGCGCGGAGCATGCGGGCAAGTTCCCACTCCACGGCGCGAAGATCATGGGCTCGCTGCACATGACGGTGCAGACGGCGGTGCTCATCGAAACGCTCGTGGCGCTTGGCGCGGACGTGCGTTGGGTGTCGTGCAATATTTTCTCCACGCAGGATCATGCGGCGGCGGCTGTGGCGGTTGGCCCGACGGGCACGGTGGAGAAACCGAACGGCACGCCGGTGTTCGCGTGGAAGGGCGAAACGCTCGAAGAGTACTGGTGGTGCACCGAGCAGGCGCTCATGTGGAGCGACGGCACGGGCCCGACCCTGTTGCTCGATGACGGCGGCGACGCCACGCTGCTCGTGCACAAGGGCACCGAGTACGAACTGTCGGGCGTGATTCCGAGCTTCGACAGCGACAACGAGCCGGAAGAGTGGGGGGTGATTCTCGATCTGCTGCGCGCCGAGCAGCAGCAGCACCCGGGCCGTTGGACGAAGGTGCTTGCGGGTATTCGCGGCGTGTCGGAAGAGACCACCACGGGCGTGCATCGCCTGTACGAAATGGAGCGTGCGGGCACGCTGGCCTTCCCGGCCATCAACGTGAACGATGCCGTGACCAAGTCGAAGTTCGACAACCTGTACGGCTGCCGTCACTCGGTGGTCGATGGCTTGAACCGCGCGACGGACGTGATGCTCGCGGGCAAGATCGTGGTGGTGCTTGGCTACGGCGACGTGGGCAAGGGATGCGCGCAGGCGCTCAAGGGTCAGGGCGCGCGTGTCGTGATCACCGAAATCGATCCCATCTGCGCGTTGCAGGCGGCGCTCGAAGGCTATCAGGTGACGACGCTCGAAGACATCGTCGATCAGGCGGACATCTTCGTGTCGGCGACGGGCAACAAGAACGTGATTACGGTCGAGCACATGAGCCGCATGAAGGACAAGGCGATCGTGTCCAACATCGGCCACTTCGACAACGAGATCGACATGGCCGGTCTCAAGAAGGTCGAAGGGATGAAGCGCATCAACATCAAGCCGCAGTACGACGAGTTCGTGCTGCCGAACGGGCGCTCCATTCTCATTCTCGCCGAGGGCCGTCTCATGAACCTCGGCTGCGCCACGGGCCACCCGAGCTTCGTGATGAGCGCGAGCTTCAGCAACCAGGTGCTGGCGCAGCTCGAGCTGCACGCCAACGCCGAACAGTACGAGAAGAAGGTGTACACGCTTCCCAAGCATCTCGACGAAAAGGTGGCGCGCCTGCACCTCGAGAAGCTGGGCGTGAAGCTCACGGTGCTGTCGGCGGACCAGGCGTCGTACATTGGCGTGCCGCTCGAAGGGCCGTACAAGGCGAGCCACTACAAGTACTGAGCTGTTCGCCGGGCATAGACCCTGCCGGCCGACGACCTGGGACGCGCCGCTCCGGAACACCGTAGCGGCGCGTTTGCCGTTTGCGCCGTAGAATAGAGCCATGTGGAAAATACTGACCTTGTGCGTCCTGATGTGCAGCCTCACGCGTGACGGCACCGCGCAGGGGATTGCGTCGACGAGCGCTCGTGTCTCGGGCATCGTCTGGGACAGTACGCGCGCCGCCCCCTTGGGGAGTAGCGTGGTGCAGATGGTGCACGCGGAGGGGCTGTCCGCCCCCCGTTCGACCAGAGCCGATAGCGTTGGCCGGTTCACCTTAGACAGCGTCGCCGTCGGCGTCTGGCTCGTGGCCGCGCAGCATCCGCGCCTGGACACGTTGGCGGTCGACGAGATTGCCGTGAAGGTGTCCGTCACGGCAGGCGTTGCGCTGCGCGTTACGCTGGGCGTACCGTCCGTTGGCAGTTTGAGTCGTCAACTGTGCGGCGTGAATCACCGCGATTCGACCGGGTACGTCAGCGGCCAGCTCCGACGCGCCGATGGTGATCGTGCCGCCACGACGGGATCGGTGCGCATCAGGTGGACGGAATTGGCCGTGAGCGACGGGCGCCTGATTCGCCAGGAGGTGTCCGCCGTTGGAAAAACCTCTCCGTCCGGTCAATACCTGCTCTGCGGGATTCCTGCCTCTACACAAGCGGTCATGCAGGCCTGGAGCGGCGTCGATTCTACAGGTGTCATCGATGTGACGTTGACCCCACCGTCCATTGGGAAGCTTGATTTCGCGGTGGGTCGCACACGGTACGAGCGACAGCTCCTGGACAGCGCCGCCGCCGTGGCAGATAGCCTGGCTACGGTTGTGGTGCGCCGCGGGGATGGGCGCGTGACCGGAGTGGTGACCGACAGCAAGGGTACTGCCGTCGCCAATGCTGTCGTCGCCATTGTGGGAAGTGGACAGACGCAACGCACCGCACAAACCGGTCGCTTTGTCGTGGAAGGCGTGGCCACCGGTACGCAACTTCTCGATATACGCGCTATCGGCTTCGAGCCGCTGCGTATCCCGGTCAGCATCTTCGAGAACGAAGCGCTCGTCACGACGTTCGCCATGACCAAAGTGCTCATGCTCGACAAGGTGGAAGCTCGCGCCTTTCGCGCCATTGCCATGGGTCGGGACATGATCGACTTCGAGCAGCGCCGCAAGGTGGGGGCGGGGCGCTACTTCGGACCAGAAGACATGATTGCGCTGGACCCGCTGCGGATGGCGACGCTCATGGAGCGCGTTCCCGGCGTGCGTGTCGCGTCCAATGGCATCTTTGGCGACCAGATTCTGATGCGAGGCATCGGTTCCAGTCAGTTCTGCACCCCCGACATCTGGCTCGACGGCAATCGCATCTCCACCGACGGCACGATGGATTCGTTCGTCCAGCCGCAGCAGGTGCGCGCCGTGGAGATTTATGCGAGCGCCGGGAGTGTGCCGCGCCAATACGCGACGGAATCAGGGTGCGGAGTCGTCGTTCTCTGGACCGGGCCGCGCACACCGCTCGAGGCGGTGCGTCGATGACCACCACTCGCGTGAGCCTCTGCGTAGCACTCGCCTGTTTGCCCGTGATGGCGCTGAAGTTGACGGCCCAGGGCGAGTCACGGGGCCGGGTTCAGGGGGTGGTGTACGACAGCGTATCGCGCCGTCCCTTGTCACAGGCAACAGTACAATTGCTGCGCGTCGGATCTGATGCGGGGATGCGCACGACCGCTGCTGACAGCGCGGGTCGATTCCGCTTCGACTCCGTGACTGCCGGTGACTGGATCGTTGGCGCATGGCACGCACGGCTCGACTCCGTGGGGCTCACGCAGCTCGCGCGCCCCATTCGGGTGACGGCGGGTAAGCTCACGCAGATCCGCGTAGCGGTGCCGTCTGCGCTGAGTCTCATTCGACGACTCTGTGGAGACAGTACCGTGCGCGATTCGCTCGGGGTCGTCTTCGGTACCATCAGACGGGCAGATCGTCAGCGTAACGCAGTGTCTGGCATGGTTCGCGCGCAGTGGTTCGAACTGCAGATTCGCGGCGTCGCCATTACGCAGAGCACCGTGGGCTTCGATCAGCCCTCCGGTGAAAGCGGCGAGTACGTGGCGTGTGGCGTTCCCACCGATACGCGTTTTCAAATTCAGGCGAGTGCCGGCTCCGACTCGAGCGGACTGCTCGACGTACCTGCGGACGCCTCAGGACTTCGACGACTCGATATCTTCGTCGCCTCAGCACAACGTCGTGCTGATACCGCGCTCGTGCGCGTCGAAGACAGCACCGGCGTGTTGGTCGACACGGTCATCACCGCGTATCGCCGCGGCACCGGCCGGCTGACCGGTCGAATGGCGCGCAGCGGGGTCCCCTTTCCCAGCGTCATCGCGTCGATGTGGGGGACGGGGCTCGAGGTGAGAAGTGATCAGGCCGGCATGTACACCTTGTTGGGGCTGCCCTTGGGAACGCATACGGTCGAAATGCGCGCAGTCGGGTACGAACCGATTCGTCGTATCGTTGATGTGCTCCCCGACGATGCGTCGGCCATTGCGGTCGACCTCGTGCGTGTGACGACGTTGGATACGCTACGCATTCGGGCGTGGGCGATGCGTGATCAGGGAACCTTCAAGGAAGCCGAGTTCCTGAAGCGTAAACGGCGCGGTGGAGGCGTCTTTCTCTCGCCCGACGACTTGAACCGGGAGAATCCCGCTACCATGTCTCAACTGTTCTCACGCGCGGTATTCGTGCGCGTGCAATGGGGCGTTGCCGCGGGCGAATCGCTTACGATAGGCAGCGGACTGAGACGCTGTACACCGGCGTTTCTGATCGATGGCAGGGAAAGTGGTGAGGACGATTTTTTCATGCTCGTGAGGCCCGACAATCTGTTGGCACTCGAGATTTACCGCGGAAACGCGACGCCCATTGAGCTGGCCGTACCCAACCCATGTGGCGCCATCGTGGTCTGGACAGGACGGCGTACGCCGCCCCCGGAGCGGAGGTAACGTGACGGCGCACCATCGTGCCCTCGCATGGGGCGTCGCCTTGTTGTGCGCCCTTCCTGTCGATGGCCGTGCGCAGAGCGGCAGACCGGCAACCGCCCGCCTGCGGCTCGCCGGCGCGGTCTGGGACAGCACCCTCTCCGCGCCGCTCGCCGGTGCCAGCGTACAGGCGGTGCGCGCCGACGATCCGTCGCAGCTGCGAACCGATACCACCGACGCCAAGGGGAACTTCCGCCTCGACGGCCTCGAGCCCGCGGACTATGCGGTGGTCGTGTACCATCCACGGCTGGACTCCCTCGGCATTCAGCAGCTTTCGCGCGGCATCAGTGTACGGAGCGGAGAATCGCGACTCACGTTGGCGGTGCCGTCGGCGCGCACGCTCGTGACGCAGGTGTGCGGCGAAGCGAGTGCTGCGCAGGGGACCGGTTATCTGCGTGGCATGTTGCGTGATGCGGAGCAGCCGGGCGTTACGCGTGTCGGCACGGTGCAGGCGGAGTGGCAGTCGCTCACGCTAAATGGCGTTGCGGTACGCCGTGACCTGCAAGGCGTACAGGCGCGTACGGACTCCGCCGGTGTCTTCGTGCTCTGTGGCATACCGGCCAACGACAACATGCAGGTGCAGGCGTGGAGTAGCACCGACTCCACCGGTATCGCCGCGTTGCTCACGACGGAGCTGGGGATCGTGTTGCGTGACCTGTATACGGGACGCATGCGGCGCGACCGTCTGGTGCTCACCGACAGCAGTGCCGACACATTGGTTGCCGAGGTGCTGCGCGGACCCGCTGTCGTGCGCGGGCGTGTGGAGGGTGCTGGCGGCCGCCCGCTGAGCAACGCGCAGGTCACGGTGTGGGGTACGGGGGTACAGGCGACGAGCTCCGAGAGCGGTGTGTTCGTGCTCCCCACCATGCCCACCGGCACGCATATGCTCGACGTGCGAATGCTCGGCTATCGTGTGACGCGACAGATTGTGGACATCGTCGTCGGCGACAACGCGCCGGTCACGGTGGCCATGAACCGCACGAGCAGTCTCGATACGGTGCGCGTGTATGCATCGCGCGCGGACATGCTTGCGCGTCAGCTTTCCGAGTTCGAGCAGCGTCGCCGCGTGGCCGGCACCGGTCGATTTTTCGGTCCAAGTGATCTCGCCAAGCGCCCTCCCATGCGCATCGGCGATGTGTTGCGCATGGTGCCAGGGGTGCGTGTGGTTCCCGCTACGTACGGCGAGCGTATTCAGATGCGGGCCCTCAACTTCAATTCGTGGTGCACGCCGGATGTCTGGCTGGATGGCATCCGTGTGCAGGGTGACAACAATGTCGAATCGATGGTGTCGGTAGATGACATACGCGCCATCGAGGTATATTCCAGCCCGCAAACGGTACCGGCGCAGTTCACGTCGCTGACCGGATGCGGAGTATTCCTCATGTGGACCGGACCGAGGAGATAATGATTCGCGCACACTACACCACGATCACGCGCGTGCTGTTCGCGCTGCTCTCCATGGTCGTCGCCGCCGGCCGCCTCCACGCGCAAGAGGAAAAACCGGTTCCGCGCGGACGTGTCGAAGGCACGGTCTGGGACAGTACCCGTGCACAACCGCTGGTGGGGAGCGTGGTACAGCTCATCAATGCGTCCGATCGCTCTTCATCGAGGTCGGCCACGACGGATCAGCGTGGACGGTTTCGCTTCGATAGCCTGTTGCCGGGCGGCTGGATTATCGGTGCGCTGCACCAGCGGCTGGATTCGCTGGCGATTGCCCAGATCACGCAGCTTGTAACGGTGAAGTCACGCGGGACCACCAAAGTGCGGCTGGTCGTTCCCTCCGGCGGTACGTTGAGTCAACAGGTATGCCGTGCCAGTCCCCTCGACTCGACGGGGTATCTCTTCGGCACACTTCGGCGCGCCGACGGTGACCGTCGACCCACCACCGGCACGGTGCGTGTAGAGTGGCTGGAGTTACTTGTCTCGGCCGGGTCCGTGACGCGGCAGGTTGCGGCCAATGAGGGTCAGGCGGTGGAGGACGGCACGTATGTCGTATGCGGCATACCAGCGTCGGCGACCGCGCGCGTCCGAGCATGGAGTGGCCGCGACTCGACAGGTGCGTTCGATATCGAGTTTCCCACGTCGGGGATCGTGAATTTCGACCTGACGGTTGGGCGTACGCGCTATGTACGCGAGCAGTTCGACAGCACCGTGTCGTCGTCGGACACGACGGCGTCCATCTGGCTTCGACGGGGATCGGGACGCGCCGTTGGCGTACTGCGCGACCCGCTTGGCCAACCGTTGCCCAACGCGACCGTTACGGTGGCCGGCACTGGACAGCGTGCGAGAACCAACGAGGCGGGGCGCTTCGAGCTCGTTGGGCTTCCATCGGGAACGCAGCTGTTCGAAGCGAGAGCGCTCGGGTTCGAACTCTTGCGCACACCCGTGAACATCAGCGATGCCGACATGACCACCCTGTCGTACGCGCTGTCCCGCCTGGTGCTGCTCGACACCGTGAAAGTTCGCGCCATCCGGGCCGCCGCCATGGGGCGCGATATGGCAGAATTCGAGAGCCGAAGACGAATGGGCATCGGCAAGTTCTTCGGCCCCGACGAGCTCAATTCCATCGATCCAAATCGATTGAGTGATCTTCTTTTCCGTGTACCGGGCGTCCGTATTGTGCCGGCCATGGGAGGGGATCGGATTCTGATGCGCGGCTTTGGAATGGGCGCCTATTGCTCACCCGATATCTGGCTCGATGGGATGCGTATCGCCTACGACGGATCGATGGACTCGTTCATCCCTCCGCAATGGTTGCGTGCGGTGGAGGTGTACCCGCGGACAGCGATGGCGCCTATGCAGTATTGGGGGTATTCCGGCTGTGGAGTCATCCTGCTGTGGTCCGGCGCCCGGGAGATTCCGGGCGCGGTGAAGAAGTAGCCGCGCGATACTCTTGGCCGATGTCTCAGCGACGCAGCAGATATTGGAGCTTCACCGTAATCTGGTCGCTTTCGCTGGGGCGGCGCGCGGCTGCCGGCCCCTCGATCGCGCGTTGCGCGTTCCAGATCACGTACAGAAAACTGAGCGGGGCGAGTTCCCACGCGAATCGCACGTTCAAGCCGCCGCGGCGGGCCGCCGTGTTGTACTGAAAGAAGCTGGCGAGTTGAAGTTGCGGGTTCAGCGCCAGTCGCAGCTCGGGGGCCAGCAGGTGCGTGGTAACGGTCGGGGTATCGCCGAAACGGCTGAGCGCATTTGCCGTGTAAGAGGTGCGCAACGCCACGCGCGGGTCGGGGCTCCACGACAGCGCGCCGCTTGCCGTGGCCAGACGGCCGCTGAAATAGCGACCGATGCTGCCCGACGTACTCCATGCGAAGATACTGGCGGGATTGCCTTCCACACTTGCCGTCACCCGTGTGAACGCGTAGTCGCCGGCCTCGGAACGCACGCCTGGCACGAGCACGAAGGGGGCGTCCAAGCGTTGCCAGCTCCACTCCACCCCGATGTCGGCAGATGCGGCATTCTGCCAGCGTAGGGACAGCGGACTGGCTTGCACCTGTGCCTCCAGGAAGCCAAGTGTCGACGCCTGCTTTACCAGACTCCCCGGGAGATAGGGCTGGAGGCTGCAGACCGACGCTGGAATCCACCGCGGACGCATGTCGAAGAAGGCGTTGCTCGACAGTTGTGCATAATCCTCTCGCGCGACGAAACCTGCGTCTGGCGCGAACCCTTTGCTCACGAACTCCGCCGTGAGATCGCCTCGGAGATAGGCGGCACTCTGCGACAGGGAGAGGTGCCCGGCATAGCCGTCGCCGCCGCCAGTGGAACGTCGGGTCGAGGCGAAGGATCCCCCGAGGCCTACGGACGACGTCACCTGGGAGAAGCCGTCCAACGCCAGCGTTCCGTGCCATCCACTCGCGCCATCTTGCGGCCGATCACGTCGCCTAACCAGCAGCGCACCTACGCGGGATTGCGCACCCAGATTCACGGAGCTGCGCGCGACGCCGATTTCGGAGGCCACGAGGCCGTCTGCGCCCCCCTGCTTCACCAACAGCATTCCGGAGCTGCTGGTCGCCGTGCGCCGGATCACGTGCCCGCCGAACAGGATCGGCACCGGCTCGCCATTACCGGCTAATCCGATGCTGCGCGAAAAAAAGGGCTGAACGCGTCCCGGAATGCCCGCCGAGAACAACGCCCGAACTCGAGGAAGAAGGTGCGCCGCTCGGGGAAGAATGGCGAAAACCGAGAGAGGTTGATGACCTGCCGATCAACCTCGGCTTGGGCGAAGTCGGTGTTGACGGTGAGATCGACGACCGTGGCGACTGTCGGTTGCCACTTGAGCTCTCCCCCGACAGACTGCGCGTTACGCGCCGACGCCGACGCCGACGCCCATCCTGTCTGCGATCGTACGTAAGGCTGCAGTTGAAGGGGGGTTCGCGAGCGCGGCGGCTCCAGCCCATCGACATAGCCCGCGTAGTCGGTGCGCGCCATCGGAATACCGCGCGGCACAAGGGACCACGAGCTGAACTCATCGCGTCGACGCAATCCGCGATAGACGTTCACGCGCCACGGGCGCTGGCCGTCTGGATAGCGCAGTGAGCTCCACGGGATGGCCATCTCCGCGATCCATCCGCTATCCGTCACCACGGTACGAACACGCCACGGGACGTCCCAGTCCTGATCGATTCCTTGCCCCACGAGAAACTGTGCGTCGCGCTGGTTTCCTGCCGCGGTCGTCTGGAAGAGCTGTCCGGTACGCTGGTCGTCGAAGGCGTCGAACACCACGGCGACGGCGTCGTTCTCATCGAAACGGAAGTCGCGCTGCAGGTTGCGGATGCGTGGTGCAGGTGCGCCCACGCTGTCATGAGCGACGATCGCCACATAGATGTGATCCTGATCGAACGCAATGCGGGCGTCCGTCGCCGCGCTCGCCGGTGTCCCCTGATCGGGATCGTTTTTGCGCCAGCCGCCAGCGTTCGTCGCGGTCTTCCACACGGGTTCATCCAGCCGGCCATCGACCGTCACGGGTGCGGACGCACGTACGGCGGCCATGCGCACCGGCGATGGCGGAGGGGGAACATGCCCGACACTTGCAGGATCGTCAGCAGCATCACGGATCACGATCCGGGGCGCCGCGTGCATCACCCGCAATCGCCAGCACCGCAAAACCGACCAGATACAGGTACGCCAGCTCTCCGCTATGCTCACCCGTGAGCGCCCCGCCGTGGACCATCACGAAGGCGACGCCCATGGTCACGGCTGTCGCTCCCGCCGCCCATCGCACGCGAATGCCAAGCAGCACCAGCAGCGGCGCAACGAACTCGGTCAGCACCGCGAGCACAAGTGTGGTGGTAGCACCAAGGTGAAGCGGATTGGCAAAGCGCACCGGCCCTTCGGCGAACAGGCTTTGCACTTTACCCCAACCGTGCACCGCGATCATCGGGCTCGCGAGCAGCACCCGAAGCATCAGGAATCCCCAGTCACGCGCGGACGACATCAGCGACCTCCCTGCGCGAGGGACAGATCACTGATCCACACGACTCCACGTTCCGTATGGATAGACGCTCCAACCAGCAATCGCGTAGTTGTCGGAGGTAGCGTCATCCTGAGGTGGTGTGACGCCCACCGGTATGGCGCCGCCGATACCGAGTCGTAGCTGTTGATGTACGCGAGGCGTTCGCGGTTGGCGGACACGGCCATCATCCAGATGCCGGTGCTCGCGCTACTCGAGTCGCGCATGAGCCGCGCGCGCAGCTCGACCGGTCGTCCAGCGAGCGACGCCGCATCGACCCGTTGGATGATGCCGGCGTACGGCGCGCCCGGTTCATAGGCGATGCGCAGCGTCGGGCGACCATCACGTCGCGCTATGGCGGATGAGTCGAACCGCATGGAGGCGGCACTGCCATCGAGCTGCCACCCAGTGGGCACGGAGTCCGCAACAGTCGTCGACGCCAAACGTCCGCCTGTCAGAATCGGCGTCCGTGCCGCGACGCAGCCGAGACAGCCAACGGTGAGCACGATTGCAACGCGTGGAGCATTCATCAGAAGGTCGCAAGCAGGTGGGCCGGTAACTGCACGCCGATGTGGTGCAGCCGATCCCAAGCTTCATGACCCGTCTGGGATCCTCGTGAGCAGAATCGGATAAAGGGTCAGGAGGACAGGCGAGCGGCATGAGTATTCGACGGCCGGTTTCCCGCCGGCGTCGCGTTGTCGCGCAGCGGAAGGGATGTTCGTGCCACGTGCGGTAGATGATGCGAACCAACACGGCCGCCGCCTGCATCTCCATCGGCGCTGCCGGCCGCTCATCGACGTGTAGATCCGCTGACTGCGTCGTACTCTCTGTGCGAGCGGTGATGCGGCATCATGACGTGTCACATGTGCAAGCCACTCGTTCACATCAATCGACTCTTCGCGATGATGCACCGACTTCTCCTCACTATCCTCGTCTGCTCCCTTTCATCCTCTCTGCCCGCACAGGCGCACGAGCACGCCGCCTCGCAGTCGGTCGTGCCTCCCCGATCTGCGACACAGGGCGCCGGTTCGGGGCCGACGCTTTTCGAGACGCTCGGGACCTATGGTCGACCACTTGGGAAGGTCACGCCAATGGCTCAGCAATGGTTCGATCAGGGGCTTCGTCTGACCTGGGCGTTCGGACACGCCGACGCCGTACGCAGCTTCAGGACAGGCGTGGCCATCGACTCGACGTGCGCGATGTGCTGGTGGGGCGTGGCGTGGGCGAGCGGCCCGTATCTCAATGATCCTGCGTCCGACAGTCTTCGCTTGACCGAGGCATATGCGGCGGCCCGGCGAGCGCAGGCTCTGGCCGGCTCAGCGCGTCCGGTCGATCGCGCGCTCATCGATGCGATGGTCACCCGCTATGAGCCCGTCCCAGTGACGGAGCATCGAGCGGCACGCGATTCGGCCTATGCGCAAGAAATGACGAGGGTCGCCGCTCGATTCCCGTCGGACGACGACGTGCAGGCGCTCCTCGGCGAAGCGCGTCTGCTCGTTGTTGGATGGGACTCGTTGTACAGCCATTACCGGCGTGCTACCACCCACACCGCGTGGGCGCTGCTCCCCTTCGAAACCGTCCTTGCGCGCAATCTTCGGCATCCGGGCGCCTGTCATCTTTACATTCACGCTACCGAGGCCGGCCCGGAGCCGGGGAAGGCGGAGCGCTGCGCCGACCAGCTGGGCGACGGCATGCCGGGAGCAAGTCACATGCTACACATGCCCTCGCATGTCTACCATCGGGTCGGCCGGTGGGGCGACGCAGTGCGCGCGAACCAACGTGCCGTCATGGCAGACCAGCACGGAATGGCGGGCGGCGTGCCAGGTGTCTATCCGCTTCACAACCTTGCCATGCTCGTCGGTGGTGCGGTGATGGACGGACAGCGCGCCGTGTCGATCGACGCACTTCGGGCGATGGCGAGGCAGGCGCCGTCGAACGAGGCACTGGTGATGGTCGCGCTCGCACGTTTCGGCCGATGGAGCGAGATCCGGGCGATGCGCCCGCGCACCGATAGTCCGGTTGCCACTGCCTGGTCGGCGGTGGCGTTCGGCCTCGCGTTGCTTGACACGGCACAGACCGCAGCAGCGCGAACACAGCTCGAACTGACCGATGCGATGTTGACGTCGCTGCGCGGGCCGTCTCGGGAAACCATACGCGACTCGTCAGTGATGCGGCGCGCGGCGCAGACTCGTCATCGGATCGCGATGGCCCGCGGGATCCTCGCGGGCGAGCTGCTGGCCGCAAGCGGGCAGGTAGACAGTGCCGTGGCCGCGCTCGAGGAGGCGATAGCTGCCGAGGACTCGCTCGAGTACGAGGAGCATGACCTGTGGGCGATACCGCCGCGCCATGTTCTGGGAGGTCTGCTGCTCGACGCCGGCCGCGCCGCGCAGGCTGAACGGGTACTCCGCGCTGACCTCGTGAAACGCCCGCGTAACGGATGGGCGTTGCGTGGCTTGCAGCAGGCACTCGAGGGCCAAGGGAAAGCCGACGAGGCGGCGCGTGTCCAACGGGAGTTCGAAACCGCGTGGTCACGTGCCGACAGCTGGCTGCCAGGGCCACGCTACCGGCCTGGACAACGGGCGCGGCAAGCCGCGCCTTGACGGGTCACCGCCAACTGGCCTGACAGCTCGGCTGACCGGTCCTGTCCCGAGTCAGCCCAGCTGAGCCCGTACGCGCGCCGCGAACCGACGGCTCATGATCAGCGGCGTCGGCTCGCCGCGTAAATGCACGTGGAAGCTGCCGTGGCTCCATTCGTCCAAACGCTGCACTTCGTTGAGGTTGACCAGAGCCCCTCGATGTATTTGCAGAAAATGCTCTTCCGGCAAGCGCAGGATCCATTCCCGCAAGGGCTTTCGCACCTTGAGGCGTTGGCCGTCCAGCGTGATGATGATCGCATGATCGCCGTCGGCGAGTACGGCCCGGATCTTCGCCACGGCAAGAAATCCCATCCGCTCTTCGATGCGGAGGAAGAGCCGCGCCGCGAGAGAGAGGCGTTCCGGTCGCTGATCTTCATCTTCCGCCGCTTGGGCCAGAGGGCCTGGGGCTCGCACCTCGATTCTGCCACGTCGGTTGAGATTGTCCATCGCGTCGGCCAATCGCTCCGGCGCCACGGGCTTGAGCAGATAGTCCAACGCATGCACCTCGAAAGCCTGTACGGCATACTCGTCGAACGCGGTGACGAACACGACGGCAACCTCGGGCGCGAGATGGGAGAGCAGATCGAATCCGCTTTCTCCCTTGAGCTGGATGTCGAGGAAAACGAGGTTGGCACCGGTGAGCCGAAGCCGTTCGAGCGCCCCGTCAATGGTCGATGCCTCACCTGCCACCGCAATGTTGGGCTGCGATTGCAGGAGTCTCCGCAGTTCCATCCGGGCGAGTCGTTCGTCGTCGACGATCACTGCCTGCCATTTCATGGTTTATTCTCCGGACGCGTGAGCGGCAACGTAACGCGTGCCACGACCGTGCCTGACATCTCGATGAGACGGAACTCTGCCTTTGATCCGAACAGATGAGCGATTCGCTCCTGCACATTGCGCAGCCCGATCCCCGTACCGTCTTCCCTCGTTGATGTGAGGGTGCCGGAGTTCGTGATCTCCATGATCAGCTGATCCCCGTCGCGGCGAGCGCGCACGAAGATGTGCAGCACCTGGTCCGGAACGCTGAAGCCGTGAGTGATGGCGTTCTCTACCAATGGCTGGAGGAGGAATCCCGGGATTGGCAGGTCTCGCACATCGTCCGCGATATCGAAGCCGACCTGTAGCAGCTCCTCGTGGCGCACCTTCTCGATCGCGAGATAGGCGGCGATGCTTTCCACTTCGCGGCTGAGCGCGACGGATTCAATCGAGCGATTGGCCAAGGTGTGTCGCAGGAACGCGGAAAGCTGGGTGATCATCTCTCGCGCTCGCATGACATCTTCAGTGGCCAACGCCCGGATGGAGTTGAGGGCATTGAACAGGAAATGCGGATTCACCTGATAGACGAGCATCTGATAACGAGCTTCACTTGCCATATGCTCTGCCCGGAGTTTGTCCTGCTCTCGCGCGGAGGCTAGGCGAAGCTCCGTGGCGGCAAGAAACAGGACGCTCCAGGTGAGCATCAGCCAGATATGCTCCAGCAGGCATGGGACGAAACAGCCCAACTCGAGGAGTCCGCTACCGTCAGGTCGCCACGGGTGGCTCATCACACGGTAGGACGGATACCACAAGGCGCCGGCCAGCGTCGCACCGAGGAGCGCCAGACCGACGAATTGTCTCGGGTACGTGCGCAAGCTTGGCAGTCGCTGCAGTCCAACCGCGAGGCCACTGCTGATGATGAACCCGAGCGCTACCCGTACGATCCGAAACGGCATGGACGGGAGAATCGCGTCCCCACCCTGTTCCTCGGACGCCAAGTCGCTGACCAAGGCGCCAGTGAAGAACAGCAGCCACCCGGCGCTCTGGGCCTTCCAGAACCAAGGGTACGGCCACGGCGGTGGGAGAGGTCGTGTGCGGATATCGCTCATTACAACAGAAGGAATGCCTTGAAACTATGGCCGACGGGCAGCATATGTCGCCAACCGGCCATAGAGATCGACGAGCGGCAGAACTAGCCGATAAGCGGTGCTGGTGGGGGTGCCCAAGGTGTGCCAGCATGCGCAGATGGCTTACCCGTCAATGCTGATCGACCGTTGCTGTGGCCCCTCGGGCTGACCGCCCACCCGCGGGCGGTTGTGCACCAGCGGCACCGGGAAGCCGAACTGCCACTGTGAGTTCTTGCGCTGCTCCTTGGTGGTGCGTGAGATGCTCTCGAGGAAGGGCATGAGCTCCTTCTGCTGCGGCGTGACGATGGGCTGTACGATGTCCACCTGCTCCCAGAAGAGCGGCCAGTAGAGTTTCGTGGTGGCTTTCACGCTGTCGAGTGCGGCCTTGCCGGCGACACCGTCCTTCTGCGATGCCAGGAACTGCGAGAGCGGTAGGTAGAGCGACCGCACCTTGGCCGAGTAGACGCTGTCAGCCTTGAGCAGCGAAGCGATCTGCTCCTTGGTCAGGAAGAGCGAGTCACTCTCTGCCAGCAGCATGCGATGCAGGTTGCTCGTGCGGCTCAGATAGAGCGCGGCGATGGAATCGGTGCTGCGACGTGCCCACGTCACCTGCTTCGTCTTGGCATCGCGGGCCTTGATGGGCTCGAGCGCACGACGCAGCGTCTGCAGGTCGTACGGGGTCGACAGGTCCATGCGCACATCGACGACCACGCGGAAGGGAATGCGCGACAGCGTGCGGAAGGCCCGCGTGTCACCGAAGCGCGGGTTCACGTCGTACCGATATACCTGTGTGTTCGCATCGAAGCCACTTGGCACGAGCAGCACCGGGTCGGGCGCGGCTTGAGAGCCCCAGCCACGCAGCCCGCTTTCGCCGTGCACGAGCTGATCGATCCCGGCGAGCGGATTCTCGAACACCACGTTCACCTGGGCGTTGCGTCCGCGAATGCGTCCGATGTTGGGCTGCAGCGTGAGGTTCATCTGCTGTGTCCACGGACCGCGGCAGCTCATGCGCGTCGCCACGCGTCCGGCCTGCGATGACAGGCACTCTCGAATGGCGCCCGGCGCCGATTCGAGGAGCGCCTGCATCTGGCTGCGGGTGGCCGCGTTGCCGCTGATCGTGTTGGGAACGAACGCGCGATCGTTGGCGCGACCGTCGCCGTTGATGTCGCTGCGTACGAGCGGCGTGAATGGCGTTCCCGACTGCAGGCGTGTGAAGAGCGTGAGGGCGCCGATCTTGGGAATGTCCATTCCGGCCTGAATGACGAAGGCATGGCGCGCGTCGTTCACCCCCGCGGCCCACTCCTTGTCGTACGGGTTGCCAAACGTGCCGCCATCGAAGCCGCGGAACTGCTGCCGTACTTCCTGCAGCGTGTACGCGACCGAGAACATCACGGGCGGCGGCCCGTTGCGACTACGGAACAGCTCCGGCTGAATGGTAGTGGTGATCTGCGAACCGTAACCACGCAGATCGCTCGTACGCAGTGCTACGCGTCCGAAGTCGCTGGCCATGCGCGAGTCGCGTGGCGATACCGCGCCGGATGCCGCATCGATGGAAATGGGCTGCACGAATACCGGACGATTTTCTTCACCGGCCAGGCGGAACACCGTACTCCCGCGGAAATTCGCGTCAACGGTGCTGGGCTGCGAGAGGTCGTACGATGCGAGGCCGTCCACCTTGACCATGAAGCCATGCATGCTCGACGCCCAGCCCAGCGAGGCGCGCCAGCTGCGCGGCACATCGAAGGACCTGTCCACAAGGGTCACACTGGGCGCACGCTCGACCAGTGTACCGTTGCCATCGGCGCAGCTGGTGGGAAGGGCCGTGGTGCCGGTCGCAAAGCCGCTCCAGTGTGGCGTTGGCACGGTGCTGCCAACGCACGAGAGGGCGAGTGTGCTGCCCGCGATGCCGGCGCCCACCATGGCGTCGGCGAGCGTACCGGGGCGATAGAGATCACGGAACTCTCCAATGCCTCCGCGAATGATGCCCATGGTATTGCGATACCACGAGCCGGTGTTCGTGTTCATCTGGCCGTTGCCGTTCTCGCGGGAGCGCGAATAGGTGTATGAGAACCCTACGCGCGGCGACACGCGCACACGACGCGGTGCGACCCCTGTTTGTACGCCGAGTGCCTGCTCGAGCGCCGTATTCTCCGGTGGTGCGTCGCCAAACATGCTCCCTTCCACACGCGCGCCTGAGAGCAGGCTGAACCACCGGTTGGGGTTCCACTGATGCGAGAACGCGAGCGCCCCGTTGTAGCTGGTGGCGCTGCGTGTGGGCTGCGTGAGCGTGCGCTGGTACGACGCGGGTCTGTTGGCGGCGAGATCCGCGAGTGAGTTGTACGTGTAGTTGCCGAACGCGTTGGGGAGCCCTTCCTGTGTCAGTCCATCGCCGCGTACCCACGCCGAGGTCTTGAAGCGTTGCTTGCGTCCCTGTGCATTCCACACCATTTCGTTGGCCGCTTCGACGGTCCATCGTGAGTCATCGGTGGCCATGAACGGGTTGCCGCCCAGCTGCAGCGCCACGATATCGTTGGCCGCGGCGTCGCTTGCCGAACGTGCGAGCACGGTGGCGCCGGGAATGGCGAGATAAGGCGTAGCACGGTCGCGTACGCGGCTCGCCGCGACGCGGTTCTGCATGAGCGTGTAATGGCCCGCGCCCACGTACCGGCTCTGCAGCAGCTGCGCGCCCATGGTCTGCTGCGACTGCTTGCCGCTGGCGCCCGGCGCATTGAGCGGGCCAAAGCCCACGGCGCCTTCATCACTGCGCGATGCAAAGGTGGTGAGGGTGAGCGTGCGCAACGTATCGCGCACATCATCCAGGCGTCCAAGCCAGGTGAGTCCGTTCTGCACGCGCGCGCTGGGAATGCCGTTGCCGGCGAGCGGCAACCCCACGCTCAGGGCCACCTGCTGCGCGCGACGAGCGGAGTCCGGCGAGAGTCCGGCGCGCAACAACGCGTCGGCATTGCTGCCAATGAGCGATGATGGATCACTCACGGTACGACTCACGTCGAGGGCCATGTTGTACGTGAGGGCGCGGCGGATGGCTTCACCATCGGCGCCCACACTGGCACGAAAGCCGCCGTTCGTGATGCCGAGGGAACGGCCTACGGCGTCGGTCACCTGCAGCTGGGGGGCATTGAGAGTGACGAACGCATTGCGATTCTGATAATTGCGATCGCCGGCGCCCAGTCGCACATCGATGTTGGCACCGGCAAACCCACCGCGTGTGGCATCGAAGGTGGCACCACTCACCCGCACATCGGCACGGGCCGCCCGCGGCAAGCCGCCGGCCGGCATGGCCATGCCATTCAGTGTGGTCAGGTTGGACGAGGCGCTCGCGCCGAGCATGCTGGGGCCCGTTGGCGTCATGGTGACCCCCGGAATAGTGCCCGCAATCATGTTGAGGTTGCCGGCGATGTTGGGCGACAAGCGACCCTCCACGCCCTGATCGTACGTTTCGGCGGCACCGACTTCCCGCTGGTAGGGGGAGGTCACCTGCGCTTGTGCCCGTTCGGGTCGTGCGGCATTCACCTTGACCGCCGCGAGCAGTGCCATGTCGCGGCCAAGCGTGAAGTCTGCGACGAGTTCGCGTTCACTCCCTACGCGCTCCACTCGACGGCGGGCGGGACGAAAGCCGGCGTACGCCACATGCACCAGGTAGTCACCGGTGCCCGGATCGAAGCGCACGCTGTAGCGACCAGACGAGTCGGTCATCGTGCTTTGCACGAGGCGATCGGGGCCGCGGGTGATGTTGACGGCGGCGCCCACGACCACGCGAGCGGAGTCATCGATGACGCGACCGCGCACAATGTCGGCTTGTGCCGAGAGCGGCAGCGGGGCCAGAAGGATCAGAACACGGTAGAAGAAAGACATGCCGGATACGACGTCAGGTCGCGAAAAAAGGTTGCAATTGACGGGCATGGTGCTGATCGGCGAGCATTCACCATATGCGCAACTCCGTCCCGCCATCGGCTCCTGTGCATGAGTAGTCTCCGCCGCTACGCCGGGACGATCGGCGGCATGGTGTGCCTGGCTGGCTCGCTGCAGGGTCAAGTCACACCCGGTAGCGCGCAGCCCCCCGCAGCGACCGCGCCGCTCCCTCGGTTGCTGCTGCCGGGCGATACCCTGCTCAAGCCACTGGTTGCCACACGCGATTCGGTGCGGTATGCGCTCACCGTGTTCCGCGATGCCGATGAAATTCCGGTGGGGCGACTCTTCGAGACGCTGCGTGCCGATACCGTACACGGCGTGCCGGTGGTGCGGCGCGTGTTGCGCATTCAGCGCGGCACGATGCTCCTGGTAGACTCCACCATACTCGACGCGCGCACGCTCGCACCGCGCCAGCGCCGCTCGCTGCAGCAGAATCGCCGCGTGCTGCTCGAGTTCAGTGGCGCGCACATAAAGGGGTCGCTCGCGCCACTCGATGCGCCGCCGGTGCCATTCGATACCACATTCAAAGTTGTCCCGTTCGATGCCGGAAACTGGGAGCTCATTCTGCGCGCGCTCCCGTTGGAGCGCGGCTTCGCGGTACGATTTCCGGTCTATGATCTCGATGGCGGCCTCCGCGAGTACCGCGTGAACGTCACCGGCAGCACGACCGTGCAAGGGGAAGAGGCGCACGTGGTCATCCTCACTCTGGCCCGCAACCGTGAGTCTGTCGTATGGGTAAGCAAACTGTCCGGCATCGTACTGCAAATCGAAACGATGCTCGGCGAGACCACCATGCTGCGGCAGGTGCGCGTACGGCAGTAGGCTGCGCGCCAAAAGGTGCGCCCGAACATCACGACGGGCATGTCGATCGCGCCCTTCCACCCCACGCCGAGTGTGGCGAGTCGTTCGAGTGGCGCGCCGATGTTGTACGCGGTGAGCGCTACTTCGAGCTGTTTGGTGAGCCCGTACGTGACGAAATGCGTGGTTTGCCAGAAGCTCGTGTCGCGCCACGCCCGGAGCTGCGATTCATGCAGGACGAAGACCCGTCCCTTTGCCGGGAACAGCTCTCACGGAGACATCTGAGGGACGGAGGTCACGGAGCCTACTCCGCACGTGTCGGCGCGGCCTCCGTGCCCTCCGTCGCTCCCTGCCTCCATGAGAGCTGTTCAAAACAACTGGATGCCAGAACCAATCACGGCTTCCTTACAATCACGCCGATCACAATGAAGAAGAGCAGCACGGTGGGCGCTTCGTTGATCCAGCGGCACGCTTTTTCGCTCAGGAAATAGTCACCGGCCAGAAAGCGCTTGCGCGTGTGCGATGCGAAGCCGTGATAGCCGAGCAGAAAGACGATCGCGCCGAGCTTCATGTGCATCCAGGGCATGCGCAGCAGCGCCGGTTGCAAATAGAGCATGGTGGCGCCGAGCAAGATGGAAACGAGCATGGCGGGCATCATGATGCCGCGCAGCAGGCGGCGCTCCATGACCTCGAGCGTTGCCACCACCGACGGCTCGGCGCGCTTCTGCACGTGATAGACGTACAGGCGGAAGATGTAGAACAGCCCGGCGTACCACGCGATGACGGCGATGACGTGGAACGCTTTGATCCAGAGATAGTTGGCAGACATGCTGCCTAATGTATCCCGGTGACCTCGAAGCGGCAGCAGTAGCCGCCGGTGGACTGGTACTCCACTTCGCGCAGCTGTGGAAGGTGAGATTCACCCGCTTGGGCAGGTGCTGCACCGAAGCTTGGAGGAGGCGCCCATGGCATACCCAGTCGACTCGAAGAGCAGCGTTGCCACGACCCCTCGCCGAAGCGGTCGCGTAGCACATGGGTGAGCTGAATGATGGTGTTGGGCCCGATTCCGCAGATGCGGTGTGCCGTGGAGGAACGTGTTCTCGTTGATGGTGGGTTCTTCGTGGGCCAGCATGAAGAAGCCCACTCAATGGTCACGGAGGAGCGTTTCAATTTCGTCGACGAACCACTTGGGATCGCGCGCGCAGTCCGTGCGCCAGACTTTCCACGGCGAGCAGAAGCGGCAGCCAAATGGGCAGCCGCGCGCAAAGTTGGGGACCACCACCCGGCAGTTGGGCGGAACGAAACTGTACTTGTTCCACGGCGCCCCGTCGAACAGCTGCCAAAACATGTTGGGATCGAGTTCGATGAGCCGCTGCCGTCGCGATTCGTCGTCGATGTGATTGGTCAGCGCGTCCACGAACGTGATGTCCGTGAAGCCGGTGTGCGCAATGGCACCGCCAATGTAGGCGACCCAGCCCGGGGGGCAGTTGCCGGCAATCTCCGTTCCGCCAGCGTGGTCGTCGGGCCGCACCACTACCAGCTTCACCGCTACGCCGTCTGTGAATGTCAACGGACACAGGCAGGGGGCTCATCGGCGCAGTTCATGACAGTCGGTGAGAAGGCGAAACGTACGTCGGGAATCGCTTTACGCACCGATGAGAATGCGATTATCGGCGCTGGGCTACTTGAGTCGCGGTACGGCCCGGCCGATGCGCAGCTTCGCCTGTTCGATGGGTGTGGCAAGGGCAACGGGTCCTACCGCGATGTCTCCGATCCGGTCTACCGCAGCGAGGTAGTACTCGCGCCAGACATCGAGAATGTGCTGCTCGTGTTCGATGCTGCCACCGCGCGCCAGCGTATCCCGGCTGAGCGCCGTCTGTGTGCGAAGTGCCTGCTCGGCGGTCAGTACCAGTTCGTCGAGCGCGGCACGAGCCACGCTTGGTGTGCCCTGCGTGAGCAGCAGTCCCGTGGTCAGCGCGCAGGCGCCGACGTTCGCGAGCGTACCAGCACTCACATTTTCGATGCGATCGAGATCGGTGTGATAGAACACATCGGTAAAATGCCAGAGCAGGACGGCGGGGATGTCGGCGTCGAGGAATGGCGTGTGATCGCTCCCTCCCTCGAACGGATTGGCCTTGACCACCCATTTGGTGGCGCGGGCGCGATCGAGACAGCGATTGCGCACGAAGTCGTTGAACCAGTATGCCTTGATCTCGCTCTCGGGGATGGGCTTGCCGCCCCACTCGCTGTGCTGGTCTTCGCCGCGCACCCATACAGCCGACGGGTCGGGCATCTTTTCAATGAGGAACGTCCCGCCGGTGAGCGCGGTGTTCTCGCCCACCATATCGAGCGACATCCCCCACTTCACGCCGGCGCGCCGCACGCTGTCTTCCTTGAGGAAGCGGTCGGTGCTGCGGATTTCGTCGCCCCACAAGAACGTGAGCGTACGCGCGGGATTGGCCACACCGCGCTGCACCAGCGATACCGCTACGCGGGCCATTTCGGCGAGTGTGCCCACGCCCGACGCGTTGTCGTTGGCGCCGGGCTCCTGCACATGCGCGGAGTACACGAACCGCTCCTGCGGTGCCGTCGCGCCGCGAATCTCGGCGACGAGCGTGCGCTCGGGCGTGCGGGAGAAGCTGGTGCGCACCATGACCTGCACGCGTACCGGCCCCCCGGCGAGCGCGGCGTGCAGCGAATCGCGCGTCACTGATGACACGAACAGTACCCATCCCGGCCGGATGGTATCACGCGCAATGCCGGTGAACCGAATGGCGCGCGGATGTTTTCCCTGCTCATTGTAGGCGGGGAGCGTCTGTGTGTTGAGCACTCCCAGTGCGCCGTAGTGCTGTGCGCGCGGCAGTACGAGCCGCGCATTGCCCGTCGAGAGCACGATGCGCCCGCTCACGTTGGCGGCGCGGAACGCGGAGTCCGAGCCGGCGCCCACGTCCACCAACTCGGCGGTCACACCAGTATCCGGTGTAGACGCCGAGTTGATGGCAATCATGTTGAGATTGCCGGCGAGCGTTTGCAGTGGCGCGTTGCGTCCCACAATCGCGATGCGCGCGTCGTGTGGCGTCCACGCGTCGTTGGGCATGAGACGCGACTCGATGCGATAGACGAACCGGTCGCTCGCCTTGGCCTCGGCCTGAGGCACATAGCCTGCGGCGCGCAGCAACGACGCCACGGTGTCGATGGCGAGGTCGAAGCCTTCGTTGCCAGGCAATCGAAAGCGCCGCTGTACATAGTCGACGGTACGGAAGGCGCGTGCACCATCGATCTGCGTGTGCACCGCCTTCGTGATGGGCGCGAATGGTGCTGGTTGTGCACCGACCGCCATGGCGCTCAGCAGCAGGCCGAGCGCACCGGCGCTGTAGGGGCGCGTATTCACTTCTTGGCCGCCGAAGACTTCGGCATCTTCCAGTCGCGACGAATCCAGTCGACCACCATGGCAATCTCGCGATCGCTGAGGCTCTTTTCCTTGCCGAAGGAGGGCATGCGATCGTTGTCGCGCCCGTAGAAGCGCGGATGCTCGGGGTCGCTGATGAAGGCAATCATCCACTCGCGCGACGCCCAGCCGGTGAGTTCCGGGCTGTCGGTGCCCAAATCCTGAAACTTGTGGCAGGAGGTGCAGCCCGACTCTGTGTTGCGCATGTATGCGATACCGGCCGCAATACGCACGCTGTCACGCTTGTCGAGAGCGGCCTGCGACGGGAGTTGTGCCTGGGCCGACAGCGCGAGCACGACGTTGGCACGCGTGAGCTTCTCTTCAGGGGTTTCCGGCTGATGATCGCCAAGCCAGCCGACCATGTCGCCTTCGGCGTGATACGTCTTGCCCCAGTACTTGCTGGTGAGAATGGTATCGGCGTGCAGGAAGCCGCTGAGCCATTCGCGCGAGCCGTACCCCTTGAGGTCCGACGCGGAGATGGAGTCGGCGGGGAGTGGATAGCCCATGCCGTCGTGCCCGTCGAAGCGATGGCACGACGAACAGTTGCGCGCGAAGATGCGCGGACCCTGCGTGTAGGCGTCGTCGCGCATGACGGTGAGCGCCCCAGTGATGGGTATGCCCATGCCGGCGAGCTGCACGGCGCGTTCGGCGTCGCGGTTGGCGATGGTGCGCGAGATCTGATAGTCGCCGTCGGCGCGGTCGGCATTCACCGCCTGCACCGTGAGCAGACCGGCGCCCGCCAGCAGGACGCCCAAAACACCGATGTTGAAGCGATGCCCGAGGCGCCACCGCCCGAGGAACGGCATGGCGACAATGAGCAGCAGCACCAGCGTGGGCAGAATGATGGCGCCGATGATCTCCGTCTTGCCCGGGAAGTACTTGAGGAACTGGAAGAGAAAGAGGAAGTACCATTCGGGTCGTGCGGCAGCGAACTGTTCGGCGGGATCGGCAGGCGCACCGAGGGGCGCACCATGGTCGCGCACCACGAAGAAGAGCACCGCTGCAAAGACGGCGAGGCACGCGACGGCATCGCGCAACACCTGTTCGGGCCAGAACCCTTCGTCGGGTTTGCGGATGGGTTGCTTGGGGGTAAGTCCGTGGCGACGGAACAGGTAGACGTGTCCCACGATGAGCAGCCCGATGAACAACGGCACCAATCCCGCGTGCAGCGCAAAGAAGCGGGTGAGCGTGTGATGACCGTAGCTCGCTCCGCCCACGAGAATGGTTTGCATCGCGGTGCCGACGCCCGGGCTCATGCCCACCAGATTGGTGGAGACGGCGGTGGACCAGTAGCCGTTCTGATCCCACGGCAGCAGATAGCCCGTGAGCGAGAGCGCGAGCACCAGTATGAGCAGCGCGACGCCAAACCAGAAGTTCACTTCGCGCGGCGCCTTGTATGCGCCATCGATGACGACCTGCATGAGGTGCAGCACGAGCAACGCCGTCATCGCCTGGGCGACGAAGTGGTGAATGCCGCGCAGCATCCATCCCCCCCACATCTGGTGCTGAATCCAGTACACGCTTTCCCACGCCGTCTGCGAGCTCGGGCTGTAGGACATCCACAGAATCAACCCGGTGATGACCTGCACCACGAAGAAGAACGTGAGCGTGCTTCCCCACACGTAGCGCCAGCGTGCACCGCCGGGAACGTTCTCGAACAGCGCTTCATGGACGAGAGCCTTGTAGCCCGTCCGCTGGTCGAGCCAGGCGCGGAAATCACGCATCAGACGGCAATCCGCTCAGGAGAGCCCTTGCGGAAATTCTGGAATTTCACCCACACCTCGCCGTCTTTCACCACCGCGTCCAGCGGGTCCATGCCGCGCGGGCTCGGGCTCTTGGGGTCGGCAATGGCCCCGTCGACGGTGAAGCTGCTCTTGTGGCAGGGGCAGAAGTAGCCGTGTCCCGCCGCGTTGTAGCCCACGCTGCACCCCAGATGCGGGCAGACGGAATTCAGGACCCGCACGCTGTTGTCGCCGGTGCGCTGGACGTACACGCTCCCCACGGGGACGTTCTCGGTGCGGTTCCACGCATCGACGAGCGTATCCAGCACCGGGAATTTGCGCGGCTCCCCGCTCTCGGGGAGCGAGGCGAACGACGTCACGCGGACCATACCGCGCGTCTCACCACGGCGCCGCAGCGGGTCGAGAATGGGAAACAGCCCCGCAATGGGGGCCGCCACGGTGATGAGGCCGCCAATGACGACAGCCGTGACCTTGGACACGAAGGTCCGCCGGTCGGAGGGGGGAACGGGGGCGCGTTCGGACATATCGTGTGGTACTCGGGGACGAGCGAGGGCCGCAGCCGGGAGGGCACTGCACGTCGCGACGGCGCGGGGACTGCGGGATTCTACGCGACGGTCCGGCGCTTCGCTGGCGATTGCAGCGAATCGTGCCGATTATCCGTTACTGGTGCACCCGGTCGCGTTCGCTCGATCGTCCATCCTTTCTCCTGCCTGATTTATGACCTCACGCATTCGGCAGCTCGGCACGGCCCTTGTCTTCGCTCTCACCATGGCGGGTACCGCCCAGGCGCAGCAGGACGAGCCCAAGACCCCGCTCGGCAAGAAGATGGCCGCCATGAACACGGCGTTCAAAGCCGTCGGTCGGCAGATCGACGACCCGTCGAAAAATGCTGCCACGCTCGAACAGATCGCAATCATCGAAAGCAACGCCAAGGCGGCGTTGACGATGGAGCCGGAAAAGAAGGGAAAGATTCCGGCGGGCGAGCAGGCCAAGTTCGTCGCCGATTATCAGGTCGAGATGAAGAAGATGCTCGCCGTTGTCGACAAGCTGAAGGTCGCGGTGAAGGCCAACAACAACGCCGAAGCCGTGAAGATCATCGACGAGATGAAGTCGGCGCAGCGCGAAGGGCACAAGGAGTTCCGCCTCAAGAAGGCGGGCGCCCCACCGGCGTGAGGTCGGGTGATATGTCTCAGGTTGGCTTGAGACTGACCACCACAAAGCGCGTCCAGTTGACCGGCACGTCTTCGATGCGGCGGGCAATGATTTCGAGGCCGTAGCGTTCGGCGGCCATATCGCTGGCGACGGCGGCGCGGGTGAGGAGCCCTGCCTGCGCCACGTCTCGTGCGGCACCGGCGGTGTCGGCGTGAACCGTCGATACCAGCCAGCCGTGCCGCGCAAAAAAAATACGACACTGCGCGAGCGCGACCGGGTGCGAGTGCACATCGCGCAGCCCCGCGAGCGTGGCGCCGGCCGGTGCCAGCAGATGCAGATGCACCGGCACCCGTGTTTCGGTGCGCACCGTGAGGGCGTCGCCTGCCGTGGCGAGTGCATCGAGTGCCACGCGCACTGGCCCCACGATCGCGTTCTCGACGGGAATGACGGCGAAGTCGACGGCGCCCGCCAGAAGCTGCTGCACCGTCACCGGAAACGACGCGCACGGCACCGCTGCGGCACCTTCGGGCCACTGCTGGCGGATGGCCATCTCACTGAACGCTCCCAGCTCGCCCTGAAAAGCAACGCGCGGCATCGTTTCGGTTCCGATTGTGTTGGTCGGCATGCAACAAAATATCGGCATGTGGAAGCCCGTGGCATAGGCTCTGCGGCATGACGTGTCACTTCTCCCCCTTCCGTGTTCTTGGCGCCGACCGGTATGGGCCCCGGCATGCCCATCGTGACGGACGTGATGGGCCCGTAACCGGTCGAGTTCGTCGCGAGCTACGCCGACATCATGCAGATTGGCGCGCGCAACATGCAGGACTTCCTGCGGCTCAGTGCCGTGGGAAACGTGCAGCGCCCCGCCCCGCTGACGCGCGGACTCTCGGGGACCACTACGAAACTATTGATGGCCGCCGAGTGTGTACTGGCGCAGCGTCACGGCGAAGTGATGTTGTGCGAGCGTGGTATTCGCACGGACGTAACGGCGACGCGCAATCGGGGCGCCGCACGCGGTCCTCCAGTCTTCGCACGTCGTTTGTGAACGCGGTGAGTGGGGTTGCGGTGACGACGGGGCGAGGTGGGGCGGGGTGAGTGCTGAACGTGGCGTCGGTGTCCGTCCACCCGCCCACTGGAGCAGACGCACGACATGTTTCCGCAGCAGTGGCCCCTCGCGCGCCACGCGCGACGCGCGCGACTCTCCCCCCACGAAGCCCATCGCGAAGGCGCGCCACCCTATAACACGCGCGAGATACACCGTGCCCATTCCGCCAGGCCAAGCTCCCGCTCCATGCGGAAGCGCCGGCCGAGCGCGGTGGAGAGGACTGCCAGTTCCGCGCTCACCCGATTGGCTTGCGGCCGGGCGGCGGTACCGTCGCCCGCCCAATCGTGCCTCGGTCGCTGCCAAACCAAATGGTTCGGGTGTTCTTGTCGAAGATCATGTGCCTCACCGTGTTGGGCGCGGCGGGGCCGAGGTCGACTTGCGTGACGAACGTGTTGCTGCGAGGATCGAACGCGACGAGTCTGTTGGGCTGACGTCCCGTTTCCACCAGCCACAGGCGGTCGGCGTCGTCGACGGTCATGGCGTAGGGCAGGCTGGTCGCGCCGCCGGGAAGCGGCCACTCCTTTACCGCACCGCTCACGGGGTCGAGACGGCCCACGTAGCCACGGGAATAATCGCCGTACCACACGGCGCCATCGCTGGTGAGCGCGATGCGACGGCCGCGGGCGCGCTCGTCGGGGAGCACGTACTCACGCACACGCATCGACGTGGGGTCGATGGTGCCGAGCTTGTTGGTACCGAAGAGATTGAACCATGGCCGCCCGCTCTTGTCGAGCACGATGCCGTAGGGGCGCGAGCGCGGTGTGGGCATGGCGATCACCTTCACCGCGCCGGTCTGCTTGTCGAGAAAGCCCACCATGTTGCTGTTCTGCAGCGTGAACCACAGATCGCCTTTGGGCGTGAAGGTGATCGTGTGCGGGTCTTTCGCGGCGGCGTCGGGCATGGGATAGCGGGTGATCTTCCCCGTCTTGCCATCGATGCGGCCGATCATCCCGTTGCGATTGCCGGCATACCACGCGTCGCCCGTAGGGTCGACGTTGACGGTGTGCGGGTTGGTCCCGGGGTCGATCTCGAAGCGCTCGAACTTCTTGGAGGTGGGGTCGAAGCGCGCGACGTAGTTCCCCTCCTGCCCCACGAACCAGACGCGTCCCTGCGGATCGATGGACGGGTCGCGTGGACGCGTCGCGGCGCCCCAGGGGACGTCCCACTCGGTGAGCGCGACGGTGTCGGCGGCGGTCTTCTGCACCGTCGACGATGCTTGCGCGTGCAGCGACGTGGCGAACGACAGCGCGGGTAGGCACAGCGACGTCATCGCGACGCGGACAATCGGAAGTGGCGACATCATGCGGGGTCTCCGAGAGTGATCACGAGAGGCAAGGCCAGCTCAAACGTGGCACCGGGATCGCGATCCAGCAACACGATCTGTCCCTCGTGCGCGTGCGCGATGGCCTGGGCAATGGCGAGCCCCAGTCCGGCACCGGTACCGCGCGTCCGATTGTCGTTGGGGGTCGTGCTCTGCACGCCGTGGACGAAGCGCTCGAAGACCCGTTCGCGCTGCTCGGGAGCGACGCCGGGCCCGCGGTCGCTGACGCGCACCCGCACCGTGTGGGCATCATGCACCAACGAGAGCTCGACGGTGCTGCCGCGTGGAGCGTGCTTGAGTGCGTTGTCGAGCAGGTTGAGCAGAAGACGCCGCAACAGGACATCGTCACCGCGCACGGTGGCCTGTGCATCGGTGGTTACCCGCACCACGACCTCGCGTGACTCCGCCAAGGTGCGGACACTGCGTGCCGCGTCGCCGACGAGCTCGTGCATGTGGACGATCTCACGTTTCACCGCATGCCCGGCCGCATCGACGCGCGCGAGCAGAAACAGATCGTCCACAATGCGCGAGAGTCGCAGCGATTCGTCGTGGATGACGCCGAGTGCTTCGCGATACTCCTGTGGCGAACGTTCGGCGCGGCGCAGCGTCACGTCGGCCTCACCGCGAATGATCGCAATGGGTGTGCGCAGCTCGTGCGACGCATCGGCCACGAACTGGCGTTGCGTACGGAACGCATCGCCGACACGGCCGAGCAGCGCATTGATGATCTGCGCCAAACGCCCCAGCTCATCATGCGGGTTCACCACCGGCAGCCGGTCATCGAGACTGGCGGCGGTAATGGACGCGGTACGCGTGACAATCGCGTCGAGGGGGGCGAGACTGCGACGCGCGAGGAGGTAGCCGGCAATGACCGACACGAGCAGCGCCATGGGAATGGCAAAAAAGATCGTCGTGCGCACCTGCGACAGCAGCAGCAGGTCATCACGCTCGGCGCGCAGTGCGGCAATGAGCAGGGCGGGCTCGCCGTCGTCGTCGGCTTCGGGTTCGACGCGCAACACCGCGGCGCGCGCAGGACCTTCGGCGAGCGTGATCTGCCGCACCACCACCGACGAATCGGCGAGACGTCCGGCGGTTTGTGCGTCGCGAATATCGGTCAGGAGGGTCCGCACGGCTGGCGGGAGTTCGACGCTGCCGGTTGCCGTGGCCTTCGCGCGTTCACGCAGGTCCGCTTCCGTCGGGTCGGCCGCCAGGGCAGTGGGCTGACGCGCCGCCATGAGCTGCTCGGCGTCGTCGGTGATGAAGATGTCGAGGTCACCCACGCGCAGTTCGCGCAGCACGGCTTGCTCGTGTTCACCGCGCACCAGCTCCACTTCCCCACGCGCCGTGGCGGCGCGCCGTTCGGCCAGGATGGCACCGGCCACGGCACGCGCCGACTCACGCACCACGGTTGCAGCGCGCTGCTGCACGACGCGCTCGATGGTGAACCAGCCCGCTGCGGCAAAGGCCACCAGCAGGAGCGCGAGCACGCTCGCATTCCAGAGCGTCAGGCGCAGCAGAATGGAAACTCGCACGCGCGGCATTCGGCGGCCGTTCACACGGGCGCGCCGGCGGCGAGCATGTAGCCCGCACCGCGACGGGTGTGCAGCAGCGGAGCAAACGGCTCGCGGTCGACTTTGCCGCGCAACCGGTTCATGTACACCTCGACGGCGTTGGTGAAGGGATCGTGATTGTCGTCCCACACGTGCGCCACGATGTCGGCGCGCGACACCACCCGCCCCGCGTTGCGCGCGAGCAGTTCGAGCAGCGCAAACTCCTTGGCGGTGAGCACAATGGGTGTGCCGGCGCGATACACGGTATGCGACTGCAGATCGATGTCGAGATCGGCAATCGTCACGCGCATGGGCTGCACGGTTTCGGGACGACGCAGCAGGGCCCGCAAACGCGCGAGCAGCTCGCCGAAGTCGAACGGCTTGACGAGATAATCGTCGGCGCCGGCGTCGAGACCGGCGATGCGATCGGGGACGGTATCGCGCGCGGTGAGCATGAGCACCGGCGTGTGAATGTGTCGTTCGCGCAGCGTGCTCACCACGGTGAGTCCGTCGACACCGGGGAGCATCACGTCGAGCACCACGGCGTCGTAGCTGTTGACCACCGCCTGCAGGATGGCGCTCTTGCCATTGTCGCAGGTGTCCACGGCGTACGACTCCTCGCGCAACCCGCGCGCGATGAGGGCGGCCAACCGTGGATCATCTTCGACGACGAGTACGCGCATGGTGACTCAGGGATGACGGATGAGAGCCACGTCAGGAACGCGGCGCGCGCGTGCGCTGCTTTTCTTCGGCGCGCCGCCGGAACCAGCTTGCGACGAGATAGAACTCGTCGAGGTCGTGTGTGGGAATGTCCGCTCCCGAAAGGTCGGGCCCTTCATAGACGCGCGCAACGAGCGCCTTGAACGCGGCCTGTTCCTGCTCCGACTGCGGCGCCCGCACCTCGGCCCGCACGGTGCCACGCCGAACGAGGTACACCCATTCGGCGTCGCCGTGTCCCACCGCGTGATAGCGGAAGGTGAGCCGGTCGACGTTGGCGTGAAAGTGCTGCACGCGTTCGTGCAGCCACTGCACGAGCGCCAACCGGTCGCGGAGTACGCCGGCGCGCTCGAAGGCCAGGTCGCTCGCGGCGCGGTGCATCACCTGTTCGAGCAATTGCACGGGCGCGCTGGTCTGTCCCTCGAGAAAAGCGCGCACGGTGGTGGCGGTATCACGATACGACACCGGTTCACCGGCGCCGATGCACGGTCCGGCGCAGGTGCCGAGGTCGTGGCGCAGGCAGCCGGGTGCGCGCGTGCGCGGGGTGCGACTGCCGCGCGGCTTGGTGGCAGGGTCGGCGTTGAACCAGAGCGCACTGCCGCGCGCGCTTCCGGTGCCGCGCACGGTGTCCTCCAAGGTACAGTCGCGCAACCCGGTGGCTTCGGCGAGCGCCCGCACGGCATCGCGCAGCTGCGCGACGCGGCGGAACGGTCCGAACAGTGCGATGGCCGACGGCTCGTCGGAGCGTGCGACCACGCGCAGCCCGGGAACGGTACCGCCGGTGAGTGCGACATACGCGCGCGGCCACTCGTCCATGACCATCATGGTGTTGAAGTGCGGCCGGAACTGCTTGATGAGCCGCAACTCGCGCAGCAGCGCACCGAACTCGGTGTTGGTGTATTCCCACTCGATCTGGAAGGCATGACGCAGAATGCGCGCGGCCTTGTTGCGACGACCGGTGGCGCGGAAGTAGCTGAGCAATCGCGTGCGCAACACGCGCGACTGGCCCACGTAGATCACGGTGCCGGTGGGGCCGAGCATGCGGTAGACGCCGGGCCGGTTCTCCACGCTCGCCCGGACCAGCGTACGCAATTGCTTGCGATGGGCGGGCGTAGTTTGGGGCGGTTTGGTGTGCAGGCGGGGGGCGTTGTCCGGCATGCGGGCAATCTAGCGTTTGCGCTTCTCTTGTTGAGTTGCGACCGCGTGGGGTTCGGTTCGCCCGAGACGCCCCGGGCGCCCCGCTCACCCCGTTCGCTGCTCTCTTCGGGGGTGGCCGAGCGCGCTCTCGCGCGCCGGCGTCACCCCCGAAGGGATCCGCTCACGGGGCGTGGGACAGGCGTCGGGCCCCGTCCGTTGCTTCACGTCGTAGCGACATGGGCCGCAGTAATTGCTCATGCGGTTCACATACGCTCCACTCGCGACGTACGGCTTGCTCGCGAGGGCACCACCGCCCCCCCACGTGCCCATGCCGGCCACGTTCGGGAGCTCGACCCACTCGTACGCGTCGGTGAAGCCGGCCCAGTACCAGCGTGACAGCGCCGCCGGTTCCACCCCCAGCAGGGTGGCGAAGTTGCACTGGATCATCTTCACGAGCGGGTTCGGCAGCGTGAGCAGCGCCCAGTTCCGCCTGCGGGTCTACGGCTCCTCGTTCGAGGGCGTGCAGGCGGTCGCCGCAGACCTGACACGGCGGCTGTCGGCCATCCCGCGCGTGCGCGACGTGGCGATCACCGCCGGCGGCTTCTGGGGCGCCCGCGGCGGCGCGCGAGGGGCTGTCGCTGGTGGTGCGGGAGGACCAGCCGTACGTGCGCGAGGTGGTCTGCGGCTTCCGCGGCCCCAACCGGTTGGCGCAGCGCACGCACGACGCCTTCGTCGCCGCGATCCGCGTCCCCGCGGGCTTCCGCGTGGAGGACTGGACCGGCGGCCGCCTGGAGGACGACGAGCGCGCGCGGGGGCTGTGGCTCATGCTGGCGCTCGGCATCGCGCTCGTGCTGCTCAGCGTGGCGCTGGGGTTCGACTCCGCGTGGGCGGCGGCGATGGTGTTCCTGTCGCTCCCGCTGGCGCTGGCGGAGGTGATGGCGGCGTTCTGGGCCACCGGGACGGCGTTCACGCGGGAGGCCGCGGTGGGGGTGATCCTGGTGGTCGGGCTGGCGGTGAACCAGGCGATCCTTCTGGTGGACACCGCGCTGGACCGGCGGCGGGCGAACGTCCGGCGCGGCGCGCGCGCCGGCCTCTCGGCGCCGCCGCTGCT
>VYMF01000031.1_pt1 | contig 66392 bp, 60 predicted proteins | sample 5115271 | NCBI WGS metagenome assembly VYMF01 (sample SAMN12291778, study PRJNA351875) | freshwater metagenome | isolation source: freshwater lake | place: USA: Michigan, Wintergreen Lake | collected 2013-08-08
GAGTTGGTTTTGGGTGTTGGTGTATAGGCTACTTTAGTGAACTTAGGGAGAAAGGGTGAGTAGAAGTATTTAGAGTTTTTAGAAGGGGAATTGGGAGGATTGGTGATAGGTTCCCTTCGAGCAGAATATCTTCTCACAAAACATCCATTAATTCAAGAGAGATTGACTCGAACAGTTTTTCGAGCCAAAACGCTGCGACCTATAGGGAGCAGTGATTTGGACAAGCCGACCTGGATGGGAGGCGACGAGGAAAACCGTGCCTCGGTGCGCAGACATGGCAGCGGAGAGGTCGAGCCCCCTTCGGGGTCGGAGTTCTACGGGGTTCCCTTCGCTTCCGTCCCTCACCTAACGGTGAGTGACCAAGCCCTCCGAGTTCCTCTCGCTGGGGATTTTGGAAAGGATTCCTGCCAATTTGTCCTACCCCATATTTAAACTCTACTCCATGAACGATATGAATCACCAAAAATGGTCCTCTAACTTAATACAGCAAACAAAACAAGTATTAAATGACCTTCCGATATCTGCTTTCTTGCGAGATGGTCATTGTATTGTGAAATCTATGAATCATCAATTTGGGAAAATTTCTATCCATGATGCCATTTCATACGACTATAAAATAATGGATATCGATACAAATGAATTGCTGATTGTTTTTGATACATTAGAATCTTTCTTTTCTACCATGAAGAGAGCAAACGAATTCAATGTATTTCAAAACCAGACTCTCTCAAATTCCAAATCATAGTTTAATAATAGTTTCATGAATATCAAATGGATTTACTTTATCTATGGAAATGGTTAAAAACAAAATGGATTAAATAATTCATAGATGGCTAGAGATAAAATTTTCGAAAACCTGAGATTTTTCTTATTTACATAAATTTAAGACAACCAAAAATATTTCCTATATTTGCCTAGAAACTGTCGAGTTATAGAGTCCAGTCTTATTGAATCGAAAGAGTCGCTTTGTTTCTATTACATGGCATACAGTTTCAAATGTATCAAACCAAAACAGTTTTCCAGCATAAAAGAATTCTTATATACATTCGCCAAAAGCCAGGATTCTTATTCCTGGATTGCTTCGACAATACTTCCAACTATATATTGAGATTTTTTTTATAAAGTAAATGTATGCCAAAAATTAGAGAAATTTTAAACCATAAATCCTATATTGTCATTTTTTTGATATTCTCAGCTCTGCTCCTCAATTTTAGAGCCAATCTTGATAAGAACCATATTTTTGTCGCAAGTGACGGGCAAATAAAGTTTTTCCAATCCATTCAAATCTCTATGAATAAAAATCTAAGTGTTGATTGTTTTTATCCTGGTAAAGATCTGGATCCTTCCTTTTCTTACTACCCGATTCGATATCCGTGGACTATAATTGATTCAAAAAAAAATTCATGTATTTTTGAGTATCCACCTTTTTTCCCAGCGATAGCTTCCCTATTCAGTTGGAATGAAAATTATAAACTACTAATGTATGTTCCGTTACTGTTTTATATTTTGTCTTTTATCTTTTTTTACTTGAGCCTATCCAATTTTTCAAAAAATAGCTTCTTAAATTCACTCCTATCTTTATTTTTTTTCTATTCTTTTCCTTTATTAACATCTATGGATTTTTCAGAAAGTCCGCTATACCATCTCTGTACAATAATTTCGATTTTTTATATATCTTCAAAAGATCAAATTGGTAATGTTCAGTATTTTATTTTTGGCATCTTACTTGGGATAGCTATATTCTTTAGAATAGAAATTTTAATCCCTGCTTTTTTTATTTCTATCTCAATTTTTCTAACTAAAAATAACATTAAGGAACGGATTCAATATTCATTTATCTTTGGAATCGGTTTTTTAATAACTATCAGTTTATTTTTCCTTTATAATTATTTGATATCAGGCCATATCTTAGGGTATCGATATATTTCGTCACTTTTGGAAAATCGGATTGTATCTCCTAGTTTTACATTTAAATTGAAGTTATTAAAAGCGTATCTGTTTGGTGATAAACTAATGGTTGGTATTTTTCAATTCTATCCAATGTTAATGATATTAATACCCTTTTCAGTTTACCTTATCATAAAGGAAAAATTATCAAAGATTGAGTTTATATTTATTACCTCAGGTTTTTTATCCCTTGTAATTATTCCTATTTCTGTAAATTTTTACGGGGGTGTCGGTTACTTCGGATTGAGATACTTGGAAACAGCTTTTTTATTTATACTTTTTGGATATAGTCTACTCATCACTCGTAATTATCATAATTTCAAAAAATACTATCAAGTTTTAATTTTTTTGGTATTGTTTGGTTCAATGTACTGGAGTCATTTATCAACTAAGGAGGGGTTAAAAGTATTAAAAAATAGTGCAAAGGAATTTTCACTTCTTCAAGATATCCTGTCTGAAAAAGAAAATATTGTTATACATACGAGTTTATATACTTCTATTTTTATTGGACCTTCATTTATAGAAAATCCTCACTTTCACATACCGGATGAAAGCGGAGTAAATAAGTTTCTAACAGAAGTTCAAAGCAAAACGAAAAAATTTATTCTTCTTTTGCCACCTAAGGATATGTATATATCCTCAGATATTCCAGAATCTCTATTCAACAATTATAAAACGAATGTAGACCCTAAAAATTTGAATTTAAAAATTGAAAAATCAACGGTCTTGAATGGGGTCAATATAGTCGTAGCTAAATTTTTAGAAAAATAGTTCGACTTGGTTGTGTATAGAATTATTCCCAAAGAAGAAAGTAGTTTAGAAATTTTAATCTGGAACTTAAAACACTTCCTTTAAAAAAGAAAAACTGGGCAATGGAAACGTATTTCTGTCAAATAATTTTGGTTGGTAAGATACTCCGACGAGAATCAAACCATTCGCACTTGGACATCCAATGGTATGTACCATTCCCCCTTTTGGAATTTTGTTTGTATCAATTATAAAGCTAGCTATTCCTCCTGATTCAGAAAGCCAATACTGACCATCCGAATCCGTTGAGCCTTCCGTTCGGATTAAAAATTTCCCATTTTGGAAAGGACATCCTTGAGTGATTTGTTTCCCTGAGGCTTTAACGATCTTTTTGTTTGGACCGATATAGTAACCTTCATCCCAGTTTTCCATGACAAAGGTATATTCGCTACCTATTTCTGGTTGCGCTACATATTCTTTATTCGATACTTTGTAACCTTTGTCATCTAACAAAAGATATGTTTCTGTATTATTTTTCATCTTCATGACAGATGTTAATCCATACTTATAATCATATACTGAAGAGTAATCATAGGAGCCGGTTGTTTTACCTGTGGTATCGATATATGTCCAGAGAAGTTCACCGGAGTTTTGTGTTTTGGCTACACCAGCCTTTCCCTCTGAAAAATTTCTGACTGCATCATATTCGCAAGGTAGCTTTAGTTCACCAACTTCATTGATAAAACCCCATTTGCCTTCTTCGCAAAAATAGGGAAGTAGGGAGCTATCTCCCGAAGTAAAATTGAGATTAATATCTCCTATGTATGAAAAATTTATTATCGTTTCAAGTGAATTTAGGTTGATATAAGAATACTCGCTGCCACCATATTCGTTCACCAAGGCAAATCCGTTTACAATGGGATAGGCACGAACGAACTTGGGTTTTATAATGTACGCTCCACCACTCGTTATATACCCGGCGTAACCAGCCTCAAATACGAGAGCTCCAAACGGACCAAAATCTTCACCTGAATCAAAGTTTACCTTTCCTAAAATTTCGTTTCTTTCGTTTATATAAAATCCTTTACCCTTGTTGTGTACAAAAGCAAATCCATTCGAGAAATCCCGACCCGATTGGTATACGGGTTCAATAACCCATTCGCCGTTTTCATTCACGAATCCATAGCGAATCTCTAAATTGGCGTATGGAATGTAACCTTCTATCTTCTCCCAAATTTCTGGCGTACAACCAAAAAACGAAAGAAAGGTTAAAGTCAAAATCAGAAATAATTTATTACAAAACATTCTACTGTAGGCAACCACGTTGGAACTGTATCGCATAGGATTAAATTTACAAGGAAAAATCGGAATTGACTGCAAAAGAATTCTCGAGCTAAATATCAGTTATAAAAAATGGTTATGATTCTACTAAAACCGCTTCGATCCTCTCTTTTCCTACTTTGTTTTTTGTTTGTTGCAGGTGTAGAAGGTAAGGAGATTCCTCCCGCTAATGAATCAGTCTATGATGAATTGGGCGTCCTCACAACCTCTGAAATTGACGAACTCAAAGTAACGGCAGAAAGATTCAAATTAGAACACAAAGTACACGTACAAGTTTACTTGATCAGCTCATTGGAAGGAGAGGAAGTTTGTGGTTTCACCGACAAGATATTAGATGAGTCCCAAGCACAAAACTCAGAATACAAGTCGGCTGTTTACTTATTTTCATTGGGTGATAATTTTTCTTGTTTACGATTCAACGCAGATCTTGTAGATCATTTTTCGGATATTCTTTACGATCGAATTTACTATGATCATTTTTATTTTTACCAGACAAAGGTGATGTATTTTGACGCTGTAAAATCAACTCAGACTGCTTTTTTTGACATTCTTACCAATTCCTATTTGGATATGCAAAAACCGACGCCAATCGAATCGGAGTTCACGAAATTCTTAAGAGAAGCCAATGAATCCATGGACAATATGTTCGGTGAAAACATACGATTCTTTTTTTCGGTAACTTACATTCTCCTATACTTGAGTCTGTTAAAATACTTTTTGGTTAATAATTCTTTTGGGAGTAAGTTTTTATTCCTGTTTCTTCAGCCACTTTTTGGTTTTTTAAGTTTCATAGGTTTGGGTAGTTTTGGGCTACTCATCAATCTTGGTGCCTTGTTTACCATTCCGCTCTTGCGTATTGTTTTCTCTGCTGAGAAAAAACAAAAATCCAGACCTGTAGAAGTTCCCATTCCTGAAAGAGTTTTACAAAAACCTAAAGTAGCTGCGCCAGTTAAGCAGGATCCTCGATTTGAGGATCCATTTTTACGAACGGATACATACCACTCAGAAGAAGAGAACGAAGAGAGGTTCGGTTGATTGGGCCTATTTTTCCAACTTCAAAAATGTAAAATTTAAAGTCTTTCTTCCAAACGTAAGTGGGTTTTTATAGATACTTTTTAAAAAACGAAACCGCCCTTTCTTCTGATTCGTTCGGATGCACATTCCAAATTCTTTCGTGTCTAGTACAATCCGGAGACCAAACTGATTTGGGTTCTTTGGCTTTTGCAAACAGATCGTCAGCATGGTGGTGGTCAACATAATCATCAGCACGACAATGGAAGATCGCAATGGGTCGCGGGGAAATTTTTTCTATTGCATCGATAGGACGAACCGAGTCTATATCCATATTCCCGCGTATATCCAAAGCCAGTTTGACAAGGGGAATTAAGGGATAGTAAGGTATTCCAAAATCTCGTTTTGCCGATTCAATCATCACATCCATTGCTACAGCATACCCACTGCTAAAGATTCCCGCTACAATTTCTGGATTTTTTGCCATGTAAAGAATGCTAGTTGCAGCACCCATGGAAAAACCAAAAATTCCAATTTTTGAATAGCCTTTTTCTTTTAAATACTGGAATGCCGCTTCGACATCCAAAGGTTCGTAGTATCCCATAGAAGCAAAACTTCCATGGTTTCTCCGTAGACTTAAGAGGAGTAGGGTATAGCCTGCGTCATGTAGACTTTTTGCAAAACGAAGGCCTTCATTCCGCTGCCCACCATGGCCGTGTACGAGTATGATGGCCTTCTCCTTGGATGCGGAAGGTATAAAGTAGCTTTCTAGCTCAATGCCATCAGATGTTTTGAATCGGACATTTTCATAGTCCAAACCCCTTTCTTTAGGTGTTTCACAAAATACATGGTGGTCGGGTCGGCATTGCACATTGGGATATAAAACGAGCGAAGAAAAATAATAGGCTGCACCAAAAAGAAAGATGCAGATCAAACTGAAAATGGATAGAACAATTGTTTTGATTCGTGACATGCGTCCCAAATCTTAAGGAATCAATTTCGCAAGGCAAGGAAAAAAAAGTCTATGGAAGGATTTCTGAGTTCTTTGAGATTTACCATCGATACTTGCCAGAAAGAAACTCATTTAAGAACATATCGGTTCCGATGATCTGCCTTTCAATTCTTGGTCCAAAAACAAAGTCTCCAATGGGGATCAATTTCGTTTCTTCTGCAAGCAATTTCCAATCTAAATACTTAGGGGAATTCAAATCCATAGGTTCGGATTTCGGTAGAATGGGGTTTTTATTTTGAGCAAACTTCCAACGGTGGTTCCAAATTTCCGATGGATATGGAAGTTTTAAATCTTCCTTAAGGAGGGTTCGGATCTTTGGAAAGGAGTTTGGAGTCGGCTTTTTTTCTGCATCCATCCAATTCAGGAAATATTCTTCAGAAAACTCTTCGCTATATTGTATGAGTAAAACTTTCGTAAGGTTGTCCCTCTCATTGTATTTATAATTTTCAAAACTCAAATACTCAAGAGGTTTGTTTGCTCTTAAAACAGTCGTTATGGGAATTCTTCTTTCCGGATCTAGACCAAACTCTTGAAAAGGGAAATCAAGTTTTTCATAATATAGCGATGAGATAAGAGTTTTCCTATATTGGTTTCTAATTAAAAGAAAATCGGTCCAACGATCCAAGATTTCATTTTTGGGAGAAGCAGAAAAGATATCTAGGATTTGGGGAATGGGTAGGGTTAGATATAACTCTTTCGTTTCTGTTTTGATTTCTGATTTGCTCTTTTGATCTGTAAAAGTTAACTCAAAGATTCCATTCGATTTCACATCTATTTTAGTTAGATGGTAACCGTATTCTACAGTTGATCCAGTTTCCCTATGAATTCTGAAATTTAAAAATGCTTTTGAAATTTCAGATATTCCATTTCTAGGGAAAAAATGTTCCTCATCCCAAATCTGTTTTAGCTGTAGATCGATTCCAAATCTATCCAAAAGAGAATGGATAGAAATTTCCATTGGTTTTTGCTGTCGAAGGACATTTGTTGTCCCGGCAAACATGGTTGCACCAAAGTCAAACTTCCAATCTTCCTTCAAAGACTTTGTGCTGGTTCTTCCGCCGGCTCCTCGTGCTTTATCAAACGCGTATGCCAGAGGAATTTTTGAAAATAAAAAACTCCCAGTGATGCCAGTTCCTATGATGATTGGTTTCAAAGAGATTCGATTATAATTGTTTGATTAGACTTTTTAGATCGTTGATCAGCGAGTACGGGACTGGTTTGATCTCTTCGGCCAGTTTGATTGTATCTTCAATGGTTCGAGTTAAAACCTGTTTTTCTGCGTTATATGCAACGGTGGGAAGTTTTGACTTATTTTTTTTAAAGGTGGATACCTTTGTATCCACCACTTCAATCATTTGGTTTAAATATTGAATTTTTTGATCCATGGCTCCAATCTACCAAAATTTTAATGAAAAGAAACTCATTTATTTTTTATTAAATGAGGTTTTCCTAATATTACATATAGGGCGCCAGAACACAAAACAATAGCCGAAGTAAATATCATCCCGTAATTGATATACCATGGTTCTTCCGGGAGCCTTGGCCAAACCATGTTTGTAACAGCGGTAATTCCATAGACGAGAGCAATACAATTCACTACAAAACCAGCTTTTCCTAGTTGGAAACTCCCAGATGGTTTCCATCCTTTCCATCGAGCATATAAAGCTCCAATCACTACCATCTGGAATGCGATATAGATTCCTATCGAGGCAAAGCTGATAATTGTTGCAACTGCATCTTGCATAAAATGTCCAAGACTTGCTATCACGATAGGAATTAGTCCTGTAACCAAAAGGGCGTTTGTAGGTACCTTTGTTTCTTTGGTTAGTTGTCCTAGAAATCCGCTACCAAAAATCATTCCATCTCGGGCAAAGGAAAATAAGAGCCTACTGCAGGCTGCTTGCAAACTTAATAAACAAGATAAAAAAGATATAAGGACTACGACAATTACCAATCGGTATCCTGTATCTCCAAGAGCAGTAGTGAGTGTTGTTGTAACAGGATCAGCATCCTTTCCAGAAATAGCATCTGGAATATTTGGTAGGGAGAGAAGTAATGCTAAACAAATAAAGATAGCAGCTCCTCCTCCTATGTAGATAGTCATTCGCATCGATTTTGGGATTGCAGAACTGGCGTTGGGGGTCTCTTCTGCAACATCCCCACATGCTTCAAACCCATAATAACAAAACATAGCTGCAACACCCGAGGCAAGAAATGCAGGAACATAATCTAGGCCGGATCCCAAGGAGAAGGTGTCGAATAGAATATTAAAAGAGTTTACTTTAGCAAAAAATAATAAATAACCGCCGACCACGATTGCGCCTAGAAGTTCACAAACAAACCCAAAAAAAGCAACTTGGGCTAAGAGTCGTGTTCCACTTAGATTTAAGACCGTGGCAAGAACGATCATCGCACATGCTATCCAAATAAAGCCACTGTCTCCGATGGATACACCGAGAAGAGAATTTAAAAATGGCGCACCACCAACTGCGACTGCTGCCACTGTAGTAAACAAAGCCCAAGCATAAACCCATGCGGAGATCCAAGCCCACTTTTCTCCGACGAGTCGTAAGGACCACGGGTAGATACCTCCCGATATCGGATACTGTGAGACAACCTCACCAAACACTAGGCAAACGAAAAACTGTCCAAGTCCGACAATAAAATAATTCCAAATCATAGGAGGGCCACCCGCTTGGATTGCCATCGCAAAAACAGAGTAAACTCCCACCACAGGAGAAAGATAGGTAAAACCCAGGGAAAAGTTCTCCATAAAACTCATACTTCGATCAAATTCGGAAGAAATGCCGAGCGCATGGAGTTCTTTTGTATCATTCGTTAATTTTTCCATTCCAACAATTTGGAATCTTTCTAAAACGTGCACAATCATTTTTCAATTTGGTGTTGACATTTCTAAAAAGGAATTGATTGTCCTTAGATTTAATTATGAAACAAAGTTATTTAATTTTATTGAGTTTTTTCCTAATTGGAAATCTTACCTTTTCCTGTGCGAGTTCAGAGCCAAAGGAAGAAAATGAACCAGGCCTTATGCAAAAGGTGATAGATAAAGCCCAATCCGAAGAAGGTCAAAAAGCGATTAAGATGGGAAAGGAGAAACTCGAGGATCCCGCAACCCAAGAAAAACTGAAGTCGATGATGTCCAAGGATAAAGAAAAGAAAAAATAGCGACTGTTAGTCTTTCCTTACGAGTCTTGCGCCCCTTTGGACTTTTTCGTAGATTCGCAAAAAGTCTGCATTGGGCACAAGTCCCGCTTCATCTTTCGAAAATCTAGGCTTCAGTCTTTCTAAGATGTACATCTCTCTTTTTTCGTTGTGTTTGTCTTTAATCTCACCCCGAAAGCTAAATCGAAAGAAAAATCTCACTCGTTCGTAAGTGTCTTTTGAAACATTGATTTTTCCAACAATACCACTTGATTCCATTCGAGACGCAAGGTTAACACTATCTCCCCAAATATCATAAGCAAATTTAAACCTACCTACAACACCCGCAATGACAGGACCTGTGTGTATACCAATTCGAAGCTCCCAGAACGGAAGACCTAAGCTTTGTTTGATGATCTTCATTTGGTGCATAAAGGATCTAATTTCGAGAGCCGAAAGACATGCGTCAATAGCACTTGTTTTGTTGGGCTCAGGCAAACCACCGGCGCACATGTACGAATCACCGATGGTTTTGAGTTTTTCCATCTTGTTTCGTGCAATGATTTCATCAAATTGAGTAAAACAGGCATCCAAATCTCGAATGAGATCGCTTCGATCCATTTTCCCTGTCATTTCGGTAAAACCTCGAAAGTCGGTAAAGAGGATACTTGTTTCTTCGTAACTTTTTGGTTCACAATAACCGTTTACTTTGATTTCTTCGGCGATTGACTTTGGGAGAATGTTCAATAATAATTTTTCAGATTTTTGATTGGCATCTTCTGCTTCCTTCTTTGCGGTTTCGAGAAGAATGTAATTATTGTCCAACTCTTCTGCAAGTGGTCTTGCAAAAACAAATATAAGTAAATAGTTCAGTAGAACAAGTGGAAGCGTAATTAGTGTTAAGTGAAAAACAGATTCACCAAAATTTAGATTTTCTAAAAATCGGGGCAACTGAAGAATACTTGCAAGAAGTATAGAGAAGATTCCCATATTTGCTAGTTTCTGGCTAAATTGAATGGTTCTGCCTTTGAGTGAAAATGCATCGTACTTTAATACAGCAAAACCTAGGATCGTCGTAGGAATAAACATATAATCCGATAGTAACGGAAAACGGATTCCGTTACTCGGAAGAAGGGCACTCAGTAAAAACAAACCAGATAGCAAAATGGTACCAATCACCATATACGTTACTTTAGAGACTGATTTCCAAATCGGTTGGATCTTTCGTAGGACAATAAAAATCGCAACAAATGTTGTAAATCCAAGTAAAATCTGGACATAGTGTCCTTGGTGTACGATACCTTCCGGATAATTATAATACCCTTTATATAAATAAGGAGTTATGGAGAGTGTTGCACAAACTACTGATAATATATCCACAAATCGCAAAAGAGGTGGACGATCCGTACCTAAGGCTTTTAAAATAAATCTGGTAAAAATACTTGGTGCTAGTGAAAAAATTAAAAAACAAATTTGGCTAATTCTTAAGGTAATAATATAATCTAGGCTAAATTTTGTTGGGATACTTTGTAGATTGTAAAACGCCGTTATAATTAATGAAAATGCAGAGAGTTGGTTAAGTTTCGCAGAAGGATTAGATCCAGCTACAATGATTGCCATAAAAATAGAAATAAAAAATGAAGTCACAGGTGGAATTGCAGAAGGAAACCATTTTTCATTTTCATACGCACTGTACTTTAGTCCCAGTGCTACAGATACAGAGAGTAAAACCAGGGAAAGGGAGACCACTCCAAATAAGATGTAAAACAATCCGTTTCTTTTGAATAAGAGGTCGTTCATGTCAAAAAAATCGGATCGGAAAACACCGTAGGCAATGAGGAGTAACGGTATAAAAATGAAGAAAGAACCTGGGTAGATATTGAAACCTAAAAGAACAGGTGCATTCGAGATCGTCAGTATAAATAGCAAATTGTATCCAAGGAACAAGGACCTATGGATTTTTTTTTGTAACTCCTTCCATCGGAGCGAAAAGAATGGAATGACTAAAACAAAGTAACCAATTAAAGGAATAATCCCGAAAGGTTTGATGTAGTTACTTGCCTTGGGATACTTCCCAAACTGGTAGTCAAACCATTCATCTAAAAATCCCTTTTCTTGGAATATCCCCACATAACCGAATACTACGGATATCCAACAAAGGTAAGTGTAGTATAAAAAAACCTTTCTTTTGGTAATCGCATAGCAGATGTAAAAATTTGCCGGTAAAATGATTAGAATGAAAAGATAAAGCCAATTGTTACAGAGAAGTAAAGTTGACCGATCCAAAACCCATGCTCTGAGTGAAAGTACTAGTCCTAACGCACTGTAACCCAAAAACGATAAAAACAAATTGATAGAAAAGATTTTATCCTCAGTTCCCTTCGTAACAGCTTTTTGAAGAGCAAAATAACTTAAAAATAACCCAACAAGAAGGGAAATGATGCCCGGTACTCCATAAGGTATCTGGTACCAGAAATATTCCCAAGGACTAGGGTTTGCGGGCATAGTCGGAATGGGATTTGGAAGAAATTGATCCATCCAAGAAGTGTAACCTGGCTCTTCCTATCCCTGGCAACAGATTCTTATATTGGTGCAAAGTTTTTTGTTCAAATTCTTTAGGGATTTCAATAAAATCGGCTTTGGTGTTCCCAATCCGTTTTGTAGATGCTACGTATCGAGTACATTAAGAGGAAAAAATAGCTTTCATACTCACTCGGTGGACCATAGAATGTAAGCGATATTTTTTTCATTTTTTTGTCATTCAAAAATAGTATATTAGGATATTTGAATATTATTTCTTCTACTTCATTAATTTGAAAACGAATGTTCTGAATCTTCATCTCTGATACAGAAAAATCCCAATTTTTTTTACGCAACATATTGTATAAAACATAAATAGTAGGAGATAACCCCACACAAAGACTTACTAACAGAAAGATCAACTGTTGGAGTGTTGGATTAACACCTTCCCAATCAAAAACTGAGACACTTAAAAAATCTCCAAAGACCAAATGGGCAAGGAGTGTAAAAGCAAAGCTTATGAAATAAGAGATATATAAATAAAGTTTGGAAAAAAAATGAAATTGGATGAGAATCTGCCCCGGGGGAGTTTGGAAAACGACATGTGAGTTTTCAGGAAAAGATGGTTTTTCATATTTTTCCCAGGGAATACTCGATTTTTTTAAAATAGAGAGATCGAGCTCTTCCGGCTTTAATTCGATTCCGTCTGGAAGGATAGTTGGTTTGTTTAAGGTCTTTGCAATTTCTTCTGCCATCTTTCTCAATTTGATGAAATTCAAAGATTCACAGAGTATCTGCTCACTTCCGTCTGTATCTGTGACAATGGTGAATACATGAACGTTTCTAGTTCCGTTTTTTGAGCTAACTGTATACTTATATTCTGAATAACGAATATTTCTCACTTGCCCAAATGGTATTGATTTTTGAAGTTTTGAATTGGTCCAAATTTCAATTTTTGAAGTTGTTTCGTTAAATATAAATTTTGATTTTTTTTGAAAGGCAAGAATGAGTAAAGTGGGTAACACTCCCATCCCAAAAAAAATAAAAACTCCAACAATTAAAATAATTTCTGTTTCATTGCTGTCGTTAAAGAGTAAACTGATTGAAACAAGAAACATACAGATCCCACTTAGAACGACCCATAAGATTTTTATCGAAAGTGCGTTTTGTGCGGACTTGTGGTCTGTATAGATAAGTTTACTCTGTTTCATAAAAGAATTCCGAATTTCAAGTTTACGAGCTTTATCGACTTTAAATAAAGTAGTTTTTTCTATGCGTCAATTTTTTGGAATACTGGACGAAGGTTCCATAAAGAGAAAACCTTGAGAGTATTCTATGCCCAGGTCTTCTACAAAAGATTGGATTTCCTGTTTGTCTACATAGGTTGCTATAAGCTTGATTCCCACATCGGTGGCGATTTCTACTAATCCCTTTAATAGTATTCGATTTGAGTTGTGGTGAGTGATGCCAGCCATGAACTTTTTATCAATCTTTATGTAGTCAGGATTGATTTCCAGAAGCCGTTTTATTTCAGAATATCTATCACCAAACCTATCAATAGAAATTCTACATCCGAGTGACTTAAGTTCCCCGATCAAAGGTTTTATTTTGTGATAGTCAGAAAGAATGGTGGACTCTGGGATCTCAAGGCAAATCTGATTGGAAGGAACTTCATACGAAGTCATTTTTTCCTGGATCCATTTAAAAAACCCTTCTTCTTTTAAGAAAAGATCGCTTATGTTTAACGAAAATTCATACGGTGTCTTAGAAAAATACTGCATTGATTTTTGTATCATTTCTTGGTCTATTTGACGTATATTACCTGTTAAATTAACTAAATTTAAAAAATCATTGGGTGGGAGGAGGATTTCCTTTTCTTTTAACCTAACAAGACATTCGAACATACAAAACTCTTTCGTTTGGTTGTTAAATATTCCTTGGAAATAGGGAACGATCCTATCTTCCGAAAGTGCGTCTTTTATACTTTTAGCGCGTTGAATGTTTTGAATAGGAAGGGATGTATGTGTGTTTTCCGTATATGGAATCAGGAAATCTGAGTTTTTTTCTTCCGACGGCGAAAGAGCGAGTTTTGCTTTATAGTATAGATCAGTCGTTCCGTGAGATATGGAATAATCAAAATTTAAACGTATATTCAAACCTCCAACAATTAGATCCTTGGATGTCAAAGGAATTAGAAAGGACTCGGTCGTCATTCTGGTTTCCTCTTCATTCCATTCTGTTAATACTACAAATTCATTTTCAGAAGTATGGTAGAGTGTATCACTAGGACACAGACTCTCAGATAGAGTTTGAACGAATTTTTTTACGATCGTGTCAGTGAAGTCTTTGCCAAAATTTTGAATAAGTGTGTAGTAATTTGGCATTTGCAGTAATTCAAGAGTATGTGATTTTTCCAATTCTTGGTTTAATTTTCTATGGAGGGACTCTAGATTGGCGCAGTCAGTCTTTGGATTGAAAAAAAGAGACCTTTCCAATTTAGCATTTTTTTCTTCCAAAGTCTTTTCTTGGTAAAAAGCATCTATGGCTTGTTTTATGGTAAGCTCCAAATCGTGTGAGTCCCATGGCTTCGGAAGGAAGCGGTACAAACATCCGTGATTTAGGGCATTACCTATGGCTTGTGCTGGAGCTTGGCCTGTGAGAATTATTTTTTTAGTTTTAGGGTTATCCTTATGCAATTCAATTAAGAATTCGTCTCCATTTTTACCGGGCATCACTTGGTCACAGATAACGACGGCTAAATCTCCGCCTGATTCTTTGATTTCTTGAATGATCTCTACCGCAGATTCCGCACTATCGGCAGTCTCAATGGAGAATTGACTCCCGAATACTTTTTTCAGTTGTTCCTTTAGATTCCAGAGTATAAAAAATTCATCATCAATGCAGACTATAAAACGGTTGGATTCCAAAGGTTCCCCCAGAACTTACCGACAGCAGATTTGATTTTTGTAAGACGGCAAGGATTATTTCGCCTTGACAATTTAATCCAATCGGGTTTACTCTAGCCGTTCCATACTTTGGGGCAGGTTAAAGAGGACAGGAATGGTTTCTAAGAAAATTTACGTGGGAAATTTGAAATTTTCCCTAAAGGAAGAAAATATACGCCAGATTTTTTCTGTGTATGGAGCAATACAAGATCTCAAGATGATCCACGACCGAGAGACGGGCAATTTCCGAGGCTTTGCATTTATAACGTATGCTAATGCTGAGGAAGCGGAAGAGGCAGTGGCACAAATGAATGGCCAACCAGTAGATGGTAGAAATTTAAAAGTTACATTTGCAGAAGACAAACGAAAAGAAAAACAGTCCTAAAACTCATCTATTGGAGGACTTTCGCCCTACAAATTGGCGGACTCCTCGGGTAGATTTGCTCTTTGACCTAGACCCTCACTCTACGATTGTTAGAGCTACCTATGATGTGGAATCCGTGTTCGATTCCCGAGAGGCCCTGTTTTTGCATGGGGAAGGACTTGAGTTTTTAAATCTTAGAATTGGAGGGGAACCAGTACCTCCCGAAGAATTTCAGATAACGGATTTTGGCCTTTTTTTGCCAAATCCTCCTTCATCTGCTTTCCAACTGACAGTTGAAAATAGAATCTCACCAGAAGCAAATACGGCACTAGAAGGTCTTTATAAGTCTGGGAGTATGCTCTGTACTCAAAATGAACCAGAGGGTTTTCGTAAGATTGTATACTCAATCGATAGGCCTGATAACATGATGGTCTTTACGGTAACCCTCCTTGCTGATCCCAATCTTTTGCCAGTTTTGTTGTCGAATGGAAATTTTGTGAGCGAAACATGGATTTCTCCAGATAAAAAGCAAGTTGTATGGCATGATCCTTTCCCAAAACCCTCATATCTATTTTGTTTGGTGGCAGGCGATTTGGCAGTTCGCAAAGATTCGTATCTTACAAAATCAAATAGAGAAGTAGAGCTTCGTATCTATGTTGAAAAAGGAAATGAATCCAAAGTTCAATTTGCTTTCGAGTCTTTAAAAAAAGCATTTGAGTGGGAAGAAAAAACCTTTGGATTGGAATATGATCTTCAATTGTTTATGATTGTCGCTGTCTCGGATTTTAATATGGGTGCGATGGAAAACAAAGGACTCAATCTATTCAATTCCAAACTTGTTTTATGTGATAAAAAATCTGCAACCGATGAAAGTTTTGAGTCCATACAGGCAGTGATCGGGCACGAATACTTTCACAATTGGACGGGTAACAGAGTCACACTTCAAAATTGGTTTAACCTTACTTTAAAGGAAGGGTTAACTGTGTTTCGGGATCAGTGGTTCACGGAAGATCAAACAGATTTTGCAGTTAAACGAATTAAAGATGTTCAATTGCTAAAAGACTACCAATTCGTTGAGGACCAAGGTCCGATGTCTCATCCGATTCTTCCAAAATCCTATGTAGATATGAACAATTTTTATACCGTGACAGTGTATGAAAAAGGTGCGGAAGTTATTCGATTGATTTCAGAAATTATTGGAAGAGAGAAATTTAAGATTGGACTCAACAAGTATCTTTCAGCCTATGATGGCCAAGGTGTAACATTTGAAGAATTTATTAGTTCCATGGAATTGGCGTGTGAAAAGAAAATTCCTAATATTAGAAATTGGTATCATAGGAAAGGAACACCCCGAATCAAAGTTATAGAATCTTATGAACAAACATCTGAGACATATCGATTGGATTTTATCGATATGGAACCAGAACAAATCCCACTTCCATTTTTGAATAAAATTGCCTTATTTTCAAAATCAGGAGATTTGATTTTAGAGGAAGATGTTTTACTAACAACGCATATATCGACTCTTACGTATCCCAATCAAAAAGAGAAACCCATTGCATCCGTTTTTAGGAAGTTTAGTTCTCCGGTTGAAGTCCTTTTAGATAGAAACTTAGAAGAGGAAATCTTTCTTGCAAAATATGAAAGAGAAGGTGTTGCTAAGTTTTTTTCTTTCCAAAAGGTAATTTTCTCTTTGTTCCAACAGAGTATAGATAGTGAAGTCGAGAAGACCTGTATTCCTGTTTTAGATATTATCCGAACAAGCCTTTCGATGGATTTGGATTTAGGGTATCTCTGCCACTATCTTAGTTTTCCTTCGATTTCTCAAATAGCGGAAGCTTTAAAGAATACCGATTATGAGAGAATTCATACTCTACGCTACAAATGGATGCATACAATAGCGAAAGAATTTGAGATGGAATTCCAAGACCTGTATGCACGAAATACTAAAAATATTCCGAACCAATCGAAAGAAGAAAGGGACAAAAGGAAGGCAAAAAATCTCAGTCTTTACTATTTGCTCCATTTGGATTCGGATGATAGATACCTAAAACTTGCCACTAAACAAATATTAGATGCCAAACATATGACGGAAGAATTAGGCGCATTGCGTTTAATTTGTGAATTGGACCTTCCGAACAAGAATCTAATGTTACAAACTTTCTATGAAAAATGGAGTTCAGACTCGATCGTTTTGGATTCCTGGTTCTCCATTCAGGTTTCTTATGGAAGTGAGGCTAAAAAGGCATTAGAAACTTTGGAGATACATCCAAAATGGAGTATACAAAACCCGAATAAAGTCAGAGCGCTTTACTATTCCTTTGCGCGAAATCCGCAGAGTTTTCACAAAGGAGATGGTAATGGTTATAAACTCTTGGAAGAACGTATCTTAAAATTGGATAGAGTAAATCCGCAAGTAGCAGCAGGTCTTACAAAGTTATTCCAATCAGCACTACGAATGCCAGATCAACTTCAGGTTTTAGCTAAAAACTCCCTAATGAGAATAGACGCCTCTCCCAATCTTTCCAAAGAAGTGAGAGAGGTAGTTGGGCTTTTACTTAAATAGTCTATTCGTACATCCCTTGGATAAGAGTTTTGTACTTATCATGGATTATGTTTCGCTTCATCTTAAAGAGATTTGTCAACTCATCGCCAACTTCCATAGCTTTTGGTAAAAATCTAAAATCTGTAAGTCTCTCGAAGGATTTAAAACCATTTTCGCTGGAGATTTGCTTCTTGATGATGTTTTGGTAGAAGGTTCGGACTTCCTTATTTGCGTTCAGATCTTCTCCGTCTGTCCACTTTAGACCTGCTTCTTTCATTCGTTCTTTGTCAGGCCAAATCAAAGCGGTCAGCGATTTTTGATCCTGTCCGACTACGATTACTTGGTTTACCAATGCATTTTCTAACAGAAGGTTTTCGATAGGGACTGGCTCCACGTTTTCGCCACCAAGTAGTACAATCGTATCTTTGACTCGACCACGTACTGAGACTGTATCATTAAAAGAAATGAAACCTAAGTCTCCCGTATTTAGCCAGCCATCTTTGATGGTTTTGTTAGTCGCTTCCTCGTTTTTGTAATATCCTTTCATTACCTGGGGTCCCTTTATATGGATGACACCCATCTTTCCCCTTGGAACCACTTCACCCTGGTCGTTCAGTATTTTTACAATGGTCCCTTCAGGCCATTTTCCGACGGAACCTTGGATAACTTTGCCTACTTCACGAACCGCGATGATAGGAGCACATTCCGTCATTCCATAACCTTCATATACCGGGATACCTATAACATTAAAAAATTCATCCACGTGGGCGGGGAGAGCACCACCACCGGAGATTGTTCCAGAAAGTCTACCACCTAACACCTCTCTAATTTTTGCAAAAACCAATCCATCTAAAATCTTTGCGAGAAGGAAAAGGTTAACAACTGCAGTGACTGAAATTGCAGTGTTTTTTGCTCTTTCGAAGGGAGATTCCTCTTTGGTAAGGAGTTTGTTACCACTTAAATAGTCTGATCCATCTTTGAATTTTTTTACAACATCATAAGCGAAATCAAAAAGTTTTCGTTTGTTCTCAGGTGCTTTTTCGAGTTTTTGTTTGATACCAAGGTAGAGGTTTTCCCAAAGTCTCGGTGCAGATGCCATAAACGTCGGACGGATTTTAGTAAAATCATCGCGTAAGTCACGTACGTTTGTGTAAGCAATACTTGCTCCCTCTGCAATTACAGCATAGTCAATGGCTCTTTCAAAAATATGCCAAACGGGTAATATCGATAGACAACTATCCGATGAACTCAAACCAACCTTAGGTGGCACCTTCACAACGTTATACACCATATTTTGATGGCTGAGCATTACACCTTTTGGCATTCCTGTTGTTCCAGAAGTGTAGATAATAGTAAAAAGATCATCAGGTTTTACCTGTTTGGTTCTTAGTTCCAAAGAGGGAAGGTTCTTTCGTAAGTTTTCACCTTCGGTGATTAGAAGGGACATCGGCAATGCCATGTTGTCCTTGGATGTAAAACTTGGATCCAGAATGATTACTTTTTCAACCTTTGTATTTGGCAGGATTGGCTTAAGTGATTCATAAAGCTTTTCATGTTCTACAAAACAGTAGCGACTTTCCGAGTGGGTGAGTATGTATTCGATCTCTTGCGGAGTAGAGTCAGAACCTCGTGGCACGTTGACCGCTCCATTCAAAAGGACAGAAATATCAGCAATGGCCCATTCCACTCGGTTGTCTGCCATAAGACCCACTCGATCTCCTGGTTTTAAACCCATTTGAAGAAGGGATAGGGCTAGGTTTTCAGACGCTCTGTAAACATCGGAAAAGGTACGTCCTTTAAATTGTTTATTTGAGTCTTTGGAATAGAAGATTTCCTTCTTTCCAAAATTTTTCTGCGCATAGGCAAAAACATCATTTAAGGTCGTAAAGTTTTTCATGTAGGTGATTTTCTCCGATTTTACCAGAATCTTAAGGATTTTTGGGTTTGTTCAAGTAATATTTTGATCGAAAGGTTTTTCCGCTCGTGGTTTCCAAATACGATTGGAAAACAGGATCCCTCTCAATGGTGGAAAATAATTGGATGTCACCCAATAAACCTTGCGACATATAAAGATGTCCTTCGGACTCCTTATTCAGCATAAGAGAAACTCGTGCGAGTTTATATAAGACCGTGGGTAAAAAGCTTTTTTCTCCGCCAATTTTTAGGGATTTTTTTAAATCCTCGTAAGCATCGGTTAGATTTCTCAAGTCCAGGTGGCATGAGCCTCGGTAGTAAAACAAAAAAAACCTGGGAAGAGGAAGTAGCCGTTTCGGATTCAAACTTTCTAATGTTGATACACAGGATAATGGATCGTTATCCATATATTGTGAGTAAGAGAGATTTAACACCAATTCTGCATTGGATTCTCCATTCGTCCTTTGGTATCGATCAATCGCCTCTGAATATGTTAGTTTAGCAGATTTAAAATCCGAAATTAGATAGAGTTGGTAGTATCCCTTATAGATCAATACATCTAAAGAATCTGATTCACAAACTTGAGATGAAAAGAATTCTTCTAAAGTTCGATTAAAAGCTGGAAAGTCTCTCTCTGCATATTCTAAATTAGCAATCTTTTTTAAAAGATGGCAGGTTCTAGGAGTAGAAACAATCATTTCTTTTTTGTACTCGGAAAGTGAAATTCGATATAAAGTTAAAGCAGAATTGATTTTTCCTGAATCTTCAAGTAATATTGCTTCTCTTTCTTCCTTTTCCCCAATTCCATCACAGAATGTCATTCGATTGTTTTCAAAAAAACATACTCGTTCGCGATAACCATTTTCATTGGCATCGTATTCGATTTTAACTAAGCTACAATTTTTGTACGTCCACCATTCATCTGGGCCTCCAATTTCATTTCTATCCTTTTCCGTACTAACCGGACACCGAAGACCATTTATATTTGTGTATTTGGTGAATGAATCTTTTTTGCCATTTTTGCTTTCATCTTCTTCTGTTAAATGGAGAAAACCTTGTGCATCAAAGTATTCCCATTTAAAAGGTAAAAATTTTGTTCCGTCAAAACCAAATGTAATTTGAATTTGAGGTTCTTTAGATCTGTTACGAGAATAACAAACAAATTCGTTTCTATTAAAACCCACCGTTCCTATAGGATCCCCATAAAAATCTACTAAAATGGATCGGATTTCTGTTTTGTATTTAGGAATGGGATAATTCGTACTTTTATCTAAATACTTTTGGCAGAACCAAAGTATCCTGTGGTTCATCGCATCTTTTGTGAGTATTTTAGGAGTATCTGATTTAAAGAGGGCTCTCCGTTTGGGTGAATCATCTTGGATATCAAATTCTTTTTCCGTCCGTAAGATTCCCTCCCAGAACTCCAAATAATTCAGCGCATATACTATTTGGGGTGTTGTAATCCCTATACAGACGGATAGGATCCATCTCTGTAATAACCGCTTCAAGATTTGTTTTTTAGATAGAGGTCGTAAAGTATAGGATTTTCGTATGGATTTCCAACCTTTCGTATCGAGAAGAGCTGGTGGAGTGGAAGTCCGTTTTCTAAAAAAAAGGCTCCTTGGTCATTGTTATATCGTATAATGCCTGTTTCTTGAGAAAGGTTGCCTCCTTTGGCAATCGTATGTTCGATAATATCTTCTTCGAACAAATCCTTATCGTATTTATCCTTTAATCCAGTAAAAATATTGATCGTGTATTCTTTTTCATTTGAGATGGGCTGTCCAAATTTAAGTAATTTACCATCTTGGGTTAAACTAAACCCCTTATTCGAGAATTCTTTGGACCCTTTGTCCCAAACACGAAACTTAAAGTTGTAAGGCATGGAAACAGTTTTGAAAGGGAAGTCCTGTTTTCCAAGAAAAATTCCAAAAAAAAATCGTTGGTAAATCTACAAATTCGATTCAAATTGTGGCTATGAAAGTGATTTCGGTTTCGAACATCAAAGGTGGAAGTGGCAAGTCCACGACTGTCGCTCATTTGGCCTGTGCACTCGGTCGTCGAGGTAAAACTTTGGTCGTCGATTTGGATATGCAAGGGGATGTTACAGATTTTTGTCTGCCCGACCTAACTCTTGACAAGATTGAAGACAAAAATATTCTCAGTGTTTTTTTGGGTCTGAAGCCAATCCGTGAGTGTATTTTTACAACCAAAAATTTTGATGTGTTACCAAGTACGTTAAACCTATCCAAGCTGCACAAATACTCACCAGACTCTATGTCACTTTCCTTGCAGTTTAAGAGGTCTTTAGAAGAAATCAAAAAAGATTATAAGTATGTAGTTATGGATACACCTGGTTCGGCAAAACATGAACTTACTGCGGCATTGTATAATTCTGATTTAATACTGATTCCGGTAACACCTAGTAAATGGACAATTCGGGCCGTTAACCTTTTGTTAGATGAAATTACAGTAACCGAAACATTGTTTAGTCAAAAGAAAAAAACTGCCTTTGTTCCTTCCTTGTTTGGCGCATCAAAAAAACATAGAGAACTTTTGGATCGACTGAAACAAATCGAAGAAATTCCCACTCTAGGAGAAATTCCCAAATCCGAATCCATTAAAACTAAAACAGAAAAACAAGAAATACTAAAAAAAGATACGAATGCTTGGTTCGCCTTCGATCGGCTTGCCGATGAAGTTTTAGCGCTTGTTGATCCAGAAGAGAATCTTATTTTCTTCCGCTCTTAATGTGATTTTTTTTTCTTTCCTTTGCAATTTTAGATATATACCTTGAAAACTTAGGATGGTGCTTTAATACTTCATCAAATCTTTCTTTACTTAGAGTATAGAGATCACAAATGGAAGCAGCTCGGATCGTTGCTGTTCGTAGTGAATCATCAATAAGACCCATTTCTCCAAAAAAGGATCCAGAACCTAAGGTAGCAAAAATTTCTCCCGTTTCTTCTCGAATAACATCCACATGACCCTTTGAAATAAAATACATGTTATGCGGAACATCGCCTTCCCTAAATATGATATCCCCTTTCATGTAGTAGGCTGGTTTTAACTCTAAAACAATTTCTCTTTTAAGTTCTTCTGGCGCATCTTTAAAAAAAGGAACCACATTGATTAAGTGGTGGTGTAAAAAAAGTGAAAGATCAATTCTAATTCCAGTTGGTAGGTTTTCCCAAATTTCTTCTTCGTCGATTCCATGTTTGTTTTCCCATAGATTGATGTAGTAGGATCTGACTCGGTTGGCAAGATCAGAGGGAACCTTTTTGTACTTTAAAAAAGCATTGATTGTATTTAGTTTTTCTTGGAACAGATTGCGAGAGATATCTAAACTTGAAAGGAGGCTCGCAACATTACCAATTACATAGCCATAAATGCCGACACCGAAAATCATAACGATCATTGTATAAATTGTTTGCTCATTTGTGACTGGCGTTATATCGCCATATCCAATGGTTGTCAGAGTTGTTAGAGACCAATACAAGGCTCGGATATACCTTGTTGTAATATCTGAATCCGCCAAAAATTCCGGGGAAAGGTGAATCCATCCGCATGCCATCCAATGTGCAAATAGACCTGACCAGTAGAAAAAAAAGGTAAGTCGAAATGTCACGGGACTAATTGCTTCTATAACCTTGAGGTTTGTCTCTGTTCCACCCATGGCCATTTTTCTCAACCCCTGTAACAACTCAAAAATTTTGGCTACTCGTAAAAGTCTAAGAATTCGAAGTCCATCAGAAACTCCGAGGGCTCCATAAACAGAAGCACCCAAGATGTCAAAAGGAAATGCAGAAAGAAAGTCTACAAGGAACCAAGTTTTTAGATAGTGTTTGGATACGATGGATCGTTTTTGAATCAAAATTCGATTTTGGTAGATTGCTGTATTAAAATTAATGATAACGTCTATCATAAAAATAATCTGACAAATTCTTTCGGAAATACTTATCCCAATATCCTTTCGATATTGAAAGACGAGTCGTAGAGGGACTTCGATTGCGAAATAGGTGATACATATGATCAGCAGTAAATCCCAGATTCTTTTTCCAGGTGAATTAGGATGGATCATAGTAAAAGTATCGGGAAGTTTACGGTAGGTTCGCATCGGTTTTTTCAATTGCCAGTTCGGAAATTAAAAATAAACTGAATTTAGAAGAGGTATTTATGTTCGGTGGAGCTGGTGGAAACAAGTTTGATATGCTCAAACAAATGAAAAAGATGAGGTCACAAGTGAAAACTATGGAGAAGGAACTTGCGGGACTGAACTTTGTAGGAATCTCAAAAAATAAACTCCTTTCTGTAACCTTGGATGGAAAGTTTCAAATGAAATCCATTTTGATTGAGGATGAACTCTTAGAGAAAAAAGATAAGTCTGCCATTGAAAAATCAATCATCGAAGCCTATTCAAAGGCTCTACAGGATGCACAAGCTGGTGCCGCAAAACAAATGCAGGCGATGGGTGGGTTTCCTGGTCTAGGAATGTAAATCTTTTATTAGTAAACAAAAAAGCCTACTTGCGTAGGCCTTTAACTTTGGTCCTGGAACCTAAGTGAATACGAGTCTACTAAAACTATCCTGCAGGTAGGATTTCAACTTCCACACGTCGGTTGGATCCGTCTTTAGGGTCCACACCTTTCAGAGGAGCTGTGGATCCAACACCTTTGACTTCGCCAATTCGTTTGGCTTCGACGCCATTTTCGGTGATCGCATCCTTGGCTGTTACAGCTCGTGAGTTTGACAATTTTACGTTTACATCTTCTGCACCAGTTCTATTTGCATGCCCCGTGATGTTGATTTTAGTTTCAGGATATGCAGCAAGTGCTTCGGAAAGTTTGTCCAGGTTTTCCTTACCTTTCCCTTTGAGGTCTGCTTGTCCATCTTCAAAAGATATTCCGCCGTCCATCTTAACAAGAAGGCTTTGAGTTTCTCCGCCTCGTTCAACTTTCTCCAATTGAATTCCATCTTTTGAAAGTTGTTCACTCATATTGTCGTACATTGTGTTTAGATAAAAACCAGTTCCAAGTCCTGCAAGGCAACCAGCACCAAGTCCTACAATTTTACCTTTGTTTTGTGGTTTTTTCTTTTCCAACTGGAGTGATTCTGCCACTCGTTTTCGGATGTCATTTTTGGATTCTTTTGATGCTTTTTTTCTTTGTACTTCGTCGTACACGGCACCTAAAGCGAGACCCACACCACATCCAACGGATGTACTGATGATCAAACGTTTTGTGTTTTCTGAAAGACCACAAGAGATTGTGGCAAAAAGAGATAGGGATAACAATCCAGCAACTAGTTTCTTCAAAACATGTCCTCTCAAATTTTATTTTGTATCACATAGTTCTCACAAATCCTCCTTTGTGGCAAGGAGGATTTGAAGGTAAAATTTTTGTTCTGAGATGAAAACTAGTATCTGTCTGTCAACAGTTTGACTACAGATTCTGGTCTCAGGTTTGCTTGGGCAAGCATAGCCACTCCCGATTTGGTTAGGATTTGGTTTTTTGAATATTCAACCATTTCCGTCGCCATGTCCGCATCTCGCACTTGAGACTCCGAAGCTACAATGTTTACATAATTGTTACTGAGTGACTTAAGTGTAAGATCCAATCGGTTGTAATATGCTCCCAAATCGGAACGCAAACGATTTACTTTGGAAATAGCATCATCCAAGACCTGAAGCGAATCCGTGGCTTGGTTGGGTGTAGATAGAGTTAGGTTCTTCTGCGCATTTTTGAGCTTTAGAGCAGAGCTACTCATCGTGTTGATATAAACATCAACTCTTTCGCTCGCATTCGCACCTACTTGTAATGTCATAGGATTGTTTTTTGCCCTAGAAAATCGTCCGTCTAACGGCTTTACCTTATTGAATTCAGCAGTTACACTGATTCGTTCTACTTCTTCTACAAGTTGCGAAACTTCCAGTTGAACCAATTTCCGATCTTCATTCGAATAAATTCCATTGGCAGATTGAACTGATAGTTCACGTAATCTCTGTAATATGGAATTGACTTGTTCGAGATTGCCTTCTGTAACTTGCAAAAAAGACATACCATCTTGGGTATTTCTTTCCGCTTGGCTAAGACCTCGAATCTGAGACCTAAGTCGTTCGGAAACGGCAAACCCGGGTGCATCGTCCCCAGGTCTGTTGATCCGCATACCGGTTGCTAGGCGTTCCATGGATTTGTCCATGTCTCTGCCCGTGTTGGACAAGGCTCGTTTTGCAACAAGCGCACTTATATTGTGATTGATAATCATTGTCACACCCTCCTGTGTGTCCGCAGTCACGTGTTTCCCTACACGCGTAGAAAGAGCTAATTGATTGATACAGAAATGAAATGATTTCCGGATGGGGGAGGGGTTGCCTTCCCTCTTGTCCCACCTCAATTTTGCCTTTCCAGATAAATCGAATCCGAAAATTCTATCTCTGTAAAGTTTTTTTAAGGGGAAAGGGAGAGAAACTGTGAAGATCTACACTAAATTTGGAGATGCTGGAGAGACCTATCTTGCTTCAGGAATTAAAGTTTCGAAAACCGACGCCCGGGTTGCACTCTATGGCACTTGTGATGAGTTGAATAGCCAATTGGGCCTTGCTTTATCCTATCTAAGAGAGCCTGGTCTCGATCCCGAATATATTAAAAATCTCGTTCTAACACAACATCTATTGTTTGAAGTGGGCTCCGAACTTGCCGGTTATGTTCCAAAAGGTTCCGTAGGTTCCGTGATCTATGAATCCGATATCCAATCCTTAGAAAATGAGATCGATCGACTTACGGAACGATTGCCAGAAATTCGCCTCTTTATTTTACCAGGTGGATCAAAACCAGCAAGTTCTCTCCATATAGCGCGGACTGTTTGCAGAAGACTTGAAAGAGAGATACTGAGATATGTGGCAGATGGTGGTGACGTGTTTTCGGAGCTTCGAGTATACTTAAATCGACTCTCAGATTACCTCTTCACTGCAGCGAGATATGCGAATTTAATTTTAAATGTAGACGAAATTGCATGGAAATCGCGGACAAAAAACTAAATCATCCCAAAGGCATAACGCCTCTCTTTCTCACTGAGATGTGGGAACGTATGAGCTACTATGGAATGCGCGCAATCCTTGTTTTGTATTTGGTTGTCTCTGAAAAAAAAACAGATGAGGAAGCGGGCCAGATATATGCATTGTATACTGCCTTTGTTTATTTAACTCCTGTTTTAGGTGGATATATCACGGAAAGGTTTTTTGGCTACAAACAAGCAATCTATTTGGGTGCTTTTCTTATGATGTTTGGTCATCTTTCATTAGCTATTCCCGATTCCACGGCATTTTATGTTGGTTTGGTGCTACTTGGCCTTGGGAATGGTTTCTTTAAGCCTAACATTTCAACTGTTTTTGGAAGACTTTATGAAGAAAAGAAGGAACTAAAGGATAGTGGATACACGATTTTTTATATGGGCATCAATCTGGGAGGATTGTTAGGTCCTTTGTTCTGTGGACTACTTGCAGAGTCAGTAGACTGGCATTTGGGATTTTTAGCGGCTGGTATCGGGATGGGAATCGGTGTTTTAATATTCTATTTTGGGACAAAAGACTTTGATAAGAATGTTTGGGAGTGGAAGGGAACTGCTCCCTTAAACTCGTCGGAAAATCTCAAATCAATTCCAGGTTTCAATTCCTCCCATTTGGATACAAAACGTATCTATTTAATCATATTATTATCATTTTTTAGTATATTCTTTTGGATGAGTTTTGAACAGATGGGGAGTTCTCTAAATCTATTCGCTTTGCGTTATACGGATCGCGAAATTTTTGGTATCGAAATTCCAGCGAGTTTCCTTCAGTCGGTTAACCCTCTCTTTATCCTCCTCCTTGCTCCAGTTTTATCTTTTTTTTGGTCTGCCTTATCTCAAAGGAATTTGAACCCCAATCCCGTTTTAAAATTTGCGATCGGTTTGTTTATCATGGGGTTTGGATTTTTGATAATGGTATTCGCCTCAGAATTGGCAGAGTCTGGAACTCTCGTATCCATTTGGTTTCTCATTGCGGTTTATTTTTGGAATACAATAAGTGAGCTCTTTTTATCCCCAGTCGGTCTTTCTTTTGTAAGTAAAACGGCTCCAAAAGGAAAAACCTCCCTCCTAATGGGTGTATGGTTTTTATGCACTGCCTTTGGCCATTATTTGGCAGGAATTCTTTCGGGATTCCAAAGAAAGATGGGGAGTCTTTCGGATTTTTATTTTTTGTTTGTTATATCATCCATTTTGGCAGGACTGCTTCTATTGGGAATATACTACCTGAAGAGACAAGACATACAAAAACTACTTCGAGATTAGAATTAGAAATGAGGACCTTGATCCTTTAGTAAAAATGAAGATCAACCAGGTTTGATTTGTAGGAATCAACCAGTTGTCTTCGAAACCAAGCTCTCTATTTCTGTGAACTTTTCTTCACCTGCAAGTTGGATAACTTGTTCCGCAAGAAGTTTAGACTTCCAGGAGGAAATTTCACCAACCTTTTCAGCTATTTTTGGTAACAAAGGGATAGCGCAACTTAAATCTCTAAAACCTAATCCGAGTAATACGGATGTAAACATTGGGTCACTTGCAATCTCTCCGCAAATACTGATTGGTTTTTTTTGTGAGTTAGCAACATCGGCGATATTTTTTAAAAGTAATAAAAATACAACCTGCCATGGATTGTATAGATCATTGATTAGGTGGTTATTTCTTTCGACAGCAAGTAAGTATTGGAGTAGGTCATTTGTTCCGACACTATAAAAGTCTACATGGTTTCCCAAAAAAGGTAAATTAAGAGCGCAAGCCGGAGTCTCTACCATAATTCCGAGTGGAATTTTTTTGCTTATGATAAGCCCTGCAATCTTTAACTCTTCCAAACATTCATTTAATAGCTGTTTTGTTTTTATTATTTCTGAAAGTGTCGTAACCATAGGTAACATGATTCTCATAGTTCCGTATTCACTTGCTCTTAATAGTGCCTTCAACTGTTCTTTAAAAAAATGTGGGTGGCGGAGTAGATACCGTATTCCTCGATTTCCTAAAAATGGATTTTCCTCCTCATATCCATTTTCCATTTTATCTGCACCTATATCCCAAACTCGGAAAGTCACAGGTTTGCCAACCATTGTGAGAAGGATTTTTTTATATACTTGAAACTGTTCTTCTTCTGTGGGTTTGAATTCTATAGATTCGATAAAAAGAATCTCTGTTCGAACAAGTCCAATTCCGTCTGCCCCTCGTTCAAAGGCAGATTCAACTTCATCAAGAGAATCTATATTCACCTTAAGAGAAAAGATTTTTCCATCTTTTGTTTTTATTTCTTTGGGAAGATCACTGATTTCTCTGGGTTTCGGTGGTGTGAGATCAGTTCTGATTCCTACTTCTTTAATTTCATCCAGTTCGGGAAATCTTTGGAGTATGCCTGTTCTTGCATCTAACAATACATATTCGTCGTCTTCTATATGTGAGGTGATATTTTTTAATCCAACGATTGTCGGGATTCCAAAATTGCGCGCAATGATCGCCATATGACCCGTCTTTCCTCCGAAATCGGTAGCGATCCCTCGAATCCCCGTTTTTCCTAATTGGATCATTTCCGATGGCGAAATATCTTTTGCTACGAGAATAACACCTTCGGGGATTTTAAAATGTTCTTGTGGTTTTTCCGGGTTTAGATTTTGTTCGAGTCGTTTTCCAATATCAAGCAGGTGGTCTGCTCTCTCTCTAAAATACTCATCGGGTATGGATTGGAATTCATCGTATAGGGAACTAACTGCAGTCTCAATGGCTAAACTAGCAGACTCATGGTGTAGAGAAATCCTTTCGAATACTTTGGCTCGGAAGAGAGGATCGTTTAAAAATACAATTTGGGAATCTATGATTTCTGAGAGTTCTCTGTTATCTTTTGCCTTTTTGACTAGATCCGAAAGTTCGTCCTCCGTTCTTTGGAGTCCCTTTTTTAGGAGTTCAATTTCAATTTTGGTTTCTTCGGGAGATAGGTTACTTCTTTCGTCTTTTTTGCGTCTGGTCTGAGCAAAGCGAAAAGCCTTTCCGTAAACCTTACCAGGATAGGCAGAAATACCTTTGAATGTAGTCTTTTCTTCCACGCCCACCCCTTTCCCAGAAGTATTTACAAAGGATGGGTCCTGAAAAGAAAAAAATCAGAATTCTTAGAGTGCGGCGTCCTTTTTCGAGAAGAGAGGGATTCTACGGCTTTTGTATTGGGTGAGCTCGTTTCCAGTATACTGGCTCATAATACACTTGGCAAGGGAGATGTCTAGCGCATGGCCAGCCTTCGAGGCAATCAAATGTCCGCGAAACGGTCTTCCCATCACCGCCAAATCTCCTACTAGGTCTAGGATTTTGTGTCGGACGCACTCATTTTCATAGCGTAGAGATTCGTTCAAATAGCCATCATCTGTAAGAACTACGGCATTGTCCAAGGAGCCACCCATTGCCAGGCCACGAGCTTGGAGGGCTTCGACATCCTTCAAAAAACCGAAGGTCCGAGCAGGTAGAATATCAGTAGAAAGGATGGACTCGTCGAGCGTTGTGGTATAAGACTGACCTCGCAGTAAAGGATGGTTGAAGTCTATGCTATAGGTAACCTTCAATTCATCGGAGGGTAGCATGACTAGGTATTTGTCCCCATCTACCACCCACATTGGGTTTTGGATAGTTATTGGTTCAATGGTTTCATTTAGAGTTTGGATGCCTGCGGCTCTTACGCCTTCTACAAAGGGAAGAGAGGATCCATCCATAATGGGAACTTCAACAGAATCAATTTCAAGAATGCAATCGGTAATACCCAAACTATGCACGGCTGCGAGTAAATGCTCAATAGTTTGCACCCGGTTTGAGCCACCATCACCAATGGTAGTGGCGTTACTGGTATCCACTACGTGATCAAGCGAGACGGGAATACGAACCTTTTGGTTCCCACGGTAGAGAAAAAATACAAGGCCAGTTCCTGCCTCTGCTGGGTGTAGTCGCAAAGTGACTGTCTTTCCTGAATGGAGTCCGATTCCCTTTAGGGTAATCGAGGATTTTAATGTCTTTCTATAAATCAGTTCTGCCATCGCCTTTCCCTCCACCCAAACCGTGCCTTGCTGGTTCAAGTCCCGGAACCGTCTGGTTACCAGGGGATTCTGGAATCGTTCCAGATCTACTTTACAGGGTTTTGGAAAAAGGCATGTAGGCCATCCAAAAAACCATTTGGCGGTGCCAAAAAAATGTCTCATTTTTACAACAATGTAGTGATTTTGCTACAACCTAGAAAGCACTTAGGGCGGAACGAATGAAGCTCGTCACAGGGGCCTGTTCTCTGGTGTCTTCCAAACCTTCCCGGATTTCCTTTAAGACCACTTGTGCATCCCCGAGAGTTGTGTTTACTGACTTGTGGACATCACTTTCGTTGATAAGTTTGCCGAGAGTTCCCTGTCCTTGGTTGATCTTTGCAGTAATGGTTGCTATATTTTGAACAGTCTTTCGTATATCTGCTCGATTTTCCGCGATGAGCTCAGATAGAGAAACCAAGGGGTCTTGGGAAACCTTACCCTGGATAGGAACCATCTTACCGGACTTAGGTAGAATTTCTAGCTTGGTGATGGCAGGCTCGTCTAGCAGGTATTCTTTGGTTTTAGGATCAACTGGGAATTTACTTCCTGGGTCCAAGGCTACCACCCGACCTGAGAGTAAACTTTCGTTTTTGATCGTAATTTGGTAGTTTTCAAAAAGCTGAACGGGGTTCTTTAAGAGTAGGGTGAGCTCCACTTTCGTTCCAATTCCCATCATACCGTCACGGAGAATCTTGCCTTCTTCATCGATTTGAACCAATCTGATTTTGGAAACGTAGCCGTAAGGAACTCCATGGATGGTTACCTTGTTTCCGATTTTGATTCCCTCAGCGTCCGGAAAGTAGACTTGTAAGTTGAATCCGGCCTTTTGAAACGGTCCACCCTCAGTTACAATCGTAAAGTATCCAACAGTTGCAATAGAAATCAGGAAAAGAAAACCAACGACCAAACTCCTTCCTAGAGAAGACATATGAGCTCCGAGGATTTGTTGTAATTAGAGAGAGTCAATTGGATTTTCCTTTTTTGAGTTCCGAGTGGTCAAGAACCATCGGACCTTCTGTCCTTCCATGGATAAACTGTTGGATGATTGGATTGGGTGAATTTTGGATCTCGGTGGGTGTCCCACAAAACAAAACCTGGCCCTCATAGAGAAAGCTGATTCGATCCGCGATTCGGTAGGCAGATTGCATGTCATGCGTGACCACGATAGAAGTTAGACCCAATTCTTTTTGCAAACGAATCACTAAATCATTGATCACATTGGACATAACGGGATCTAGACCCGAGGTTGGTTCGTCATACATAACAACCTTAGGCTGCGAGGTAAGCGCTCGAGCTAGACCAACTCGCTTTTTCATTCCACCTGAAATATTACTAGGAAGTGTATCTTTCGCAGGGACCAGATCGAGCCATTTTAACTTTTCCATTACGATCCGATCCAGTTCTTCGCCTTCGGCAATTTTGTGCTCTCTAAGTGGGAGTGCGACATTTTCATATACGGATAGCCAGTTGATCAAGGCGCCAGATTGGAAGAGTACTCCCATTTTGGACCTAAGTTTTTCCTTTTGTTTATCTTCCGCATGAGTTATCGACTCACCAAATATAAAACACTCACCTTCATCCGGATTTAATAAACCAGTAATATGTTTTAGGCTTACAGACTTTCCCGTCCCTGAAGGACCGAGAATGACCATGGTTTCGCCGACTTTGACCTGAATATTCATACCTTTCAGGATTTTTCTTTTTCCAAAAGCTTTATGGACGTTTTTCATTTCAATGGCAAAAGTTTCCATACATTCCTACTTGTAAAAAAGAGCCGTTAGCACATAACCAGAAAAAATGACCATTAGAAAGGAAGTAACAACCGCCTTTCTCGTGGTTTGACCAACACCGATTGCTCCACCTTCTGTCCGTAGACCCTGACTACAAGAAATCGTACTGATGACTAGACCAAACACATACCCTTTCAGGAGTCCAACATAAAGATCTTTGAGTCCTGGAACCGATGAAATCCGAAAAAAAACATCCTGGAAGTAACTTATCATATCAATTCCCAATTGAAAATGACCTACAACTGCGCCACCTAATATTCCTAATGCGGAAGAGTAGACACAAAGAATGGGGACCATTAGAGAAAATCCAAGTATCCTTGGCATAACCAGATATCGGATGGGACTTATCGACATAACTTCCAGTGCATCTATTTCCTCTGAAACTTTCATCGTGCCAATTTCTGCAGCCATGGCAGAACCCACAGAGGCCGCAAGAATGAGAGAGGTCATAAACGGACTCATTTCTCGTGTCAAAGTAATCGTCAAAAGTAGACCAATTTGTCCTTCGGCACCAAAGTCTCTGAGTCCGAGACCCGTGTTTAATCCCATGATCATTCCAGTAAAAATAGAAACGATCGAAACAACAAAGAGCGAACCAACACCCGCAATAAACATTTGATCTAGAATTTCTTTTCTTTTGAAAAAAATATGGTGTGTTTGACCAAATGCTCTGAATAAAAGTAGGACTGTATATCCAATAGCTTCGATTGTGGGTAAGATGGTTTTACGCAATTGGATCATATTTCCATCCAAAATATTTTGTAACGGTTGTCTTCTTCCCTAGTGTCAATTCCGAGTAAGCCATAGAAAAAATCATAGGAAAAACCTGTTTCCGTTTTACTATACTCTACAAGCAACGGTATATGAATATTTGTTTCCGTTTCGGACCATCTATGAGTGTAGGTCCTAGCTAAAAAATGCAATCTTTTCTCTCCATTGTTCAATCTTCGGTATTCTACGATTGAAAAAATAGGCTCCCAAACCTCTTCCATCACTTCAAATCGAACCGGAATGATGGCAAGAGTATTCCACGCAAAATTCCCTTCTGCATCTTTGTAATAACGAACCAAGGGCCAAAGTTTCCAATAGTAGTCTTCGCGTCCTGTCTGCGGAAATTCTTGTGTCATATGCGAAAAAAAAGGAACTAAAAAATATGCCTTTGCTTTGAGGTGTGATGTGTTTTGTGTTAGTTTAAAATAGAAGGGAGTAAAAAATTCGGATTCTTTATTCGCAAAATAAGAATACCCATAGATTGGAAATACAATAAATTTTTGAATATCATTCTTAGTTGACTCAGTATATTGGAAGATAAAGAAAAGAGCAGTGTAATTGGTATGGCCCGTTTTTTTATCGTATCCATATGAGAATAAGGAATTGATTATAGGAAACCAAAGAAAGGCACGAGCTTTCATATTTCCATCTTTCGAATCCTTTCGATTGTAAAATGGAAAAAAAATGGAATAGTCCGTTGGTTCTTTTTTATCCAATCTTTCCTCACCCCATTGGAAAAATGGCCACAGTATAGACATTCGTTTGTATTTCCCTTTGTGTTCAATCTTTGAATAAAGGGGAAAGATCCGTAGGTCATCTCTTACTTCTGATTTTCCTCGCATAACAAGTGGCCACAAAAAAGCTTTCGCTTCGTATGTTTTATATTTCCATTCAGAATAAATAGGAAACATAATAAAATTGATTTCTTGGTAAGAAAGTTTGTTTCTGATCTTCCCATAAAAAGGAAATATACTAAAATAATTTTCCCTTTGAGATTCACCTTTCCCCCAAACAAAAAGAGGTGTGAATAAAAAATCTTCATCTTCATCGCCTTCCTCATGTTTGAATCCTGAACCTGAGAAAAAAAATAGAGAAGACCAAGTATACCAATGGTTAGTTTCTTCCTTATAATAGATAGGGGATAGATAACTTCTGAACTGAAAGGCATAAGTCTCATCCGAAAAACTCATATAGAATGGGCGAACCGTGAAACTTTTTTGTCTCCCCCGCTTTTCTCTTTCATACAAAAACCAAAATTGGTTGTAATTCGATTTGGTATCTTCAGTAAAACTGACTGGTAATTTGGCAAATAGGGACGAAGGAAGAAAACAAAGAAGCAGAAGAAAACAGAATTGAAATTTAAAGGAAAAAACCACCTACTTCCAATATATCCAATTTCGCAAAAAGGAATCAAGTGATTTCATGTCTTTAAAAAAAGTATCTTTGTTTTTTGGTGGTGTTTCGTCGGAACATGAAATTTCGATCCGCTCTTCTTATTTTATTTTCCAAACAATTTCAAAGCTGGGTTTTGCGGTAGTTCCTATTTATATCGATCCAAATGGGAAGTTTTGGATGCCAGAGACGGAGGAATGCCAATTTCCAGATCCCAATGAAATCCCAATTACAGAATTCCTTTCTCGTTTCCATACAGTTAATAAAACGAGTTCGGAAGGTTTTTTCCAAAAATTTATAAATGCAAAGTTTGAATCCTGTGTTCTCGGCTTACATGGAGGTCAGGGCGAAAATGGAAGTATCCAGGGGTTTCTGGAAGTTTTAGGTATTCCTTACACGGGATCGGGCGTACTCGCATCGGGCCTTGCCATGGATAAATATAGATCCAATCTTTTGTTTGAGAATGCAGGTATTCCCGTAGCCCCATTTCTTGAAATACAAAGAGATGTCGACGATGTAATTAAAACGATCGAAAATCTCCACTTTTCTTTTCCTGTTTTTATAAAACCAACATTAGGCGGATCTAGTGTGAATACAGGTTCTGCAAAAACTGCAGAAGAAGCAATCCGTTTTATCCATAAAATTTTTGAGTCGGATGCAAGAGTTTTAGTCCAAGAAATGGTTAAGGGAACGGAAGTTTCTATTGGAGTGATAGAACGTTTGAAAGCGGGTCGCATCGAGGTAACCCCACTCGTGCCGACAGAAATTTTGCCCAAGACAGAATTTTTTGACTACGAGGCAAAATATAAAAAAGGTGGAAGTGAAGAAATCACACCTGCGCGTCTCAGTAGTGAGCTAACTGCAAAGTTGCAAAGTTATGCGATTCTGTGCCACAAAACTCTCGGCTGCCGCGGATATTCCAGAACAGACTTTATCATTCGCGAGGGTGTACCTTTTGTACTAGAAACAAATACATTGCCTGGAATGACAGGGACAAGTCTCATTCCACAACAAGCAAAAGCGCTCGGAATTTCCATGGAGGATGTATTTCGTTCTTTAGTTGAGATTTCCCTTTTCTCTTTTTCTGGGAAAGAAATACATCATCACTAAAATCGCTAGGGTAGAAGTGACAGTTCCATAAAAGTGACTGGTATTTTCGTCGTGAAAGATCTCAAGGGTTATCCAAGTTAAAATTCCTACTGTTAAGGAAACTAAAGCGGCTTTCTCATCAGGTTTTTTGGAAAGAAGTCCAAAGAGCATCGGTACAAATAAAGTAACAAGAGAGATACCTCCTGAGTCTTCTACGAGTGCGTAGATAGATGGTTTTCCGACTGCCAACAGAAAAGAAATTAAGGCAATAATTAAAACACTTATTCGAGACAAAAGTAAAAGTCTTTTATCGTCCATATTCTTTAATAAATATTTTAGAATATTCTCGGATAGAATAGAGGACGGTGCAAGAATTGCTCCTGATGCAGTTGATAAGATAGCAGAAATTAGTGCTGAAAAAAATAGAACCTGAATCATTGGAGAGGAAAAGGTTTGAACCATTCTCGGAATGAGGAGTTGGCTATGTTCACCATCCAAATCAAAATCAGGTAATAAAGATTTTGCATGAAGTCCTAAAAATAAAGGTATTAAAGCAAATGATAGGTAAATTATGGAAGAAAGATAGGATGCATAAATGGCCGTCTTCTCAGATTTTGCACTCATAACTCTTTGAAAGATATCTTGTTGTGGTAAACTTCCAAAACCAACAACCATCCACGCAGATAAATACGTGATCCAGGCTGTATAATTCGATTCTGGGAAAAAATCAAAAAAACCATCAGGTTTGCTGGCGATTGATTCGGAGATAGGTTTTATATTGTTTATCTCCCATATAACAAAAGTTAAACCTATAATGATAGCTATTGATTGAAAAAAATCTGTCAGAGAAACGGACCACATTCCACCCAAATAGGTATAAAAAACGACAATACAGGCACCGATTAAAATTCCTGTAAATTGGGTAGTCCCAAAGATAATTTGAATCATTATTCCTAAAGCGACAAATTGGGCTGCGACCCAACCAAAATATGAAAAGATGAGGCATACTCCACCAAGAAATTCCATCTTTCTTCCGAAGCGATTTCTATAAAAATCTCCAAATGTCAAAATCTGCATTCTATAGAGATATTTTGCAAAGATCAGACCTAATAGAAAGAGGCAAAGTGCACCACCAAACGGGTCTTGTATGACAGCTAAAAAACCGCCCTTCGCAAACTCAACAGAGCTTCCAAGGATCGTTTCGCTACCAAACCAAGTCGCAAACAAAGCTGCCGTGGAGATAGGTAGAGGGAGACTTCTCCCTGCCAGAATAAAGTCCTTAGAATTTTTGACCCGTTTGGCGGCGTAAACACCGATCCCAACAGTAGTCAAGAGATAGGCTAATATATAATAAGCCTGGTGGTTCATTCTTAAAAGAGATCATCCTCCGATTTGCCCGATTCCTCTTTCTTTTTTTTGACAGATGATTTTACGATTTCACCACTTGTGCCTTTTGCTAAAAATTCAATTTTGGCTTCGGCATCCACAAGCCTCTCTTGGCATATTTTTTTTAACTCCATGCCTCTTTCATAGGCTTTGATACTATCCTCAAGCGAGAGAAGTCCTTTTTCCAGTTTTTCCGCTATTTCTTCGAGTTCTTTTAATGCCTCTTCGAAACTCGTTTGTTTTTTTTCAGCCATTTAGATACTTTCCTTTTTCATTACTTCGATAGATAATTTTCCATCCGAAAGAAAAACTTCTAAGTTTTCACCTAGTTCCAAATTTTGAATCGAGGTTATTACTTTTTTGTTTTTGTTCCTGAGAACTGAATATCCTCTTTTGAGGGTTCCTAAAGGGGAAAAATGTTCAACTCGTTCCCGTACAAAAGAATAGCGGTTTGATATCCTTTCAAAGTAGCTTCCCCATACAACAGTTAAGCGATCAATTCTTTGGAATTCAGATTGTTTCCGGATAATGTAATTTTTGCCCAGGAGGGAAATTCGGTTCATTGTTTCATCCAAATGAATCGCCCTAGATTCTAATAGAGAAAGAGGATTTTGAAACACCATTCGATTCGAGATACCAGTAAGGCGTTCTCTTCCGATTTTAGTCTGATTGATGAGTGCTGACTGGAGTCGGTCTCCAAGTTCATCCAAACGTTCCAAATAATCTCTAACATTAGGTATGGCAAGTTTTGCTGCTGCTGTCGGTGTAGGAGCAGATGCGTCTGCTGCTAAATCGGACAAAACCCTATCAATTTCATGTCCTACGGCGGAAATAATCGGAACGCGACTATTATAATACGCTAATACTACCGCTTCCTGGTTGAATGCCATAAGATCCTCAAAACTTCCTCCACCTCGACCGGCAATAATGACATCAACCTCCCATTTTGGGTCATTCAATTCTTGGATTGCAGATATGATGGATGCTTCTGCTCCGTCCCCTTGGACAAGACAGGGTGAAATCAATATCTGTAAAAAAGGGTTTAGGTCCGTTGCAATTTTTATAATATCTTCTACCGCTGCACCTTTAGGGGACGTCACAATTCCCAGTCTTTTGGGAAATTTAGGGATTGGTTTTTTGTGTGCTAAATCAAAAATTCCTCTTAGACTTAGCTCTTTTTTAAGTTTTTCAATTTTTAGAAGAATATCCCCTTCGCCAAGTTCGTCGACCTTTTGAACTGTGATGCTATAATACCCACCTGGTTCATAAACAGAAACAGAACCGAAGACTAAAACCTCCATTCCGTTTTTTAAAGGATTCCCTTTGTGGTTCTTTGCCTGGAAGGAAAAGAACGCACATTTAACTACCGAGGCATTGTCTTTTAATGAGAAATACATATGCCCAGAGCTTGATGTTTGGCTGAAGTTGGAAATCTCCCCACGTACCCAAATCCCTTTAAAATCTGGGCTGTCAGAAAGTTTAGATTTAATGCGCCGATTGAGTTCTGATACTGAGATCGCAGAATCTTCGTTAGACATTTTTATGTTTGGAACCTAGTCTCTCTAAAAATTTTCCAAAAATCCCAAAGTATAATCACGAGGGTAAGTGCCATCGGACCAACGATGATCCCTGCGACACCAAACTCTTGCAATCCGCCAATCAATGAAAGAAAGATAAGGAATGGATGTGTTTTTAGTTTTTTATCCAAAATTTTGGGTTTGACTAGGTTTTCCAAAATCAAATAACAAGAGGCACCAGAAACCATAAACAGAATACTACCTGTCCAGTTTTCTTGAACAAGACCCATATAAAGTCCTATGGGTAACCAAACTACACTTGTTCCAACAACCGGGATGAGTGAAAAGATCGTCGCGATACTTGCCAATAGAAATTTGTTTGAAACTGTCGTGAAGAGAAGTAAAAAATAGACGAGTGCTCCTTGGAGAAGGGAGATAAAAAGATTTCCGAGCATTACTGTCCGAATTGCTTCCTCAATTCTTCGACCCAGTCTTTCTTCGATTTCCTGGGGAAAGGGGAGATTCATAAAGACCAAGTGTTCTAATTTGTTTCCTTCTTTGTATAAAAAAAAGAGTAAAATGAAGGTAAAAAAACCATTAAAGAAAATTGTACCAGGAAGTTCCATTGAGCCTAACAGAAAGCCCGACGAGTTTTTGAGCAAACTGTAGATCGAATCTAGATTCAAAACGTCCATATGTTGCCCAACATATTCCCTATATAAACCTGGAAGTTTGATCCAAAAAAATTCGTTTTCCGTAAAAAAGTCAGTTACCATCGGACTATTGAGCAAAAGAGCCACAATCGACTCCTCAGTCAGTTGGTTTCGCACATAATTAACCAAATTGAGTGATTCTCGAACTAAAGTAGAAACGATCAAATAAGAGGGAACGATAACTCCAGCTAACATAAGAATCACCATAATATAAGGAGAAAGATGGTGGGCCTTAACTCCTAAAATTGATTTTAGTTTTTTATGTAGCTTCCTTGTTGTGATGTAGAAGAGCAATGAGAGAAACATAGCCCAAAGATACGGCTTAAATACAAAAAAAAGAATGAAACAGGTTGTTATAAATAGAGTGGATAAGATTAGATAAACTACTGCTTCGTTTTTATTTTTAAAAAATGACATTTCAATAATTACTCTGCTTTTTGTATAAAAAATGAACTTCCGTTAGGTTACCCGATTTTGCGACGACGATGGAAAGGGATTTTTTAACGAACCCTTCCAATAAAAACGTAGTGGATTCACCATTTTTTGTCTCGTCCACGAGTGACCAATCCCCAAGTTTGGCTCGTGCTTTGATCTTTTCTTTTACTTCTGTTTCCGACTGTTCCGTGGTCAATCGTAGGCTTGCCTCTTTCAGGTTTGAAAAATTACTTTTGAGTTCGGAGCTTGCAATGAACTTGGCATCTTCTGGAAAAAAGGAACGGGGGAGTGCACTCGGTGCTTGTGGTGGGAATTTTTGAATCAATAGTTTGTCAAATTGGTAGGATTCGGACGTTTGAGAGGCATTACAATTGGACAAAATAACAAAAATGATAGAAATAAAGGCGATTCGAATCATTAAGGAAAAGAAAATGAGAATGGGTATATCCTTCCATTCATTTTTTTAAGAATCTTAGTTGCTTAGTTTTTTTCTTCTAAGAGGGTGAGAGATGTGGATTCCGTCCTCTCGATTGACAGCTATCTGGAATTTCTAAAATCCTTACCTCCTTTGGTTCTCTGGCTATTTTTCTGTTTTTCCAATACCATAGAAAATCTGTTCCCACCTTGGCCTGGTGATACGGTTGTTGTCTTTTCAGGATTTCTTTCGGCCGGAGCAAACCCCCCTCTGGAGATTCAAGAAGTGGCCCTGGCGACCTATCTTGGAAATCTTTTGGGAGCCCTTCTTATGTATAAATTTGGGGAAGCCTTTCTCGCTTCGATCAAATCAGGTAGGATTCCTTTTCTCGCACGATTGTACCAAGAGGAAAATTGGGATAAGTCGATTCAATTTTTCCAGAGGAACCAGGTTCTTGTAGTGTTATTCTCTAGGTTTTCGGCAGGCATTCGCTTCTTTGTATCGATAATTGCCGGGATTACCAAAATGAACATGATTAAATTTGTGATCCTCTATTCGCTAGCGATCGGTTTGTGGTGCGGTGCTCTACTCACGGGTGGTTATATGCTAGGGCAAAACTGGGAACAAATTATTGTTATACTTTCCATGTACAACCGGGTCGTAGGCTTTACCCTGGCGTTGCTTTTGATTCTCTTTTTATTTCAAATCTATGTAAAAAAAAGAAGAAAGTTGACATAAAAGCATTTTTATATACTTTTCTACCCCATGACCGCTTTGGGAAATTTGGCGTTTGATTTTTATACGTTTGGCTCACTCGTTGGGGTAATTTTTACATTCTACAACGCACAACTTTTTTTGACCGTTAAAGACAAATCGGAGGCTACGTACCGGCTCGGCCTCGGGACTTTGTGGCTTGGTCTTTTCCATTTTGGATACATGGTCAATTTTTCCTTTACTGGTCCAGCAAGCGCTTACATGCGATGGATTGTAATTTGTGGAGCAATGACGGGTGCTGTCTTTTTAACAGATTTTTTTCTAAGTTTTCCCGAAACATACTATCCCAGACTTAAAAAGTATCTTCGATACTTTCAGTTATTAGCCATAACTCTTGTTATGGGATACTTTGTTGTAAGTAGTTTGTCATCTGGAAGATATTTTTTCTTTAGCGGTCATTATTGGGATTTTCCGATGCCAGCTTTTTACAAAGCATATGCGATCATTGTAATGTTTTTCTTTTTAATTTTTACTCTGGCCGGTATCACTCAAATCATAAAAATGCCCAAGGAGTCAAGAATACCAATAGCAACCATTCTTATCTCGTTTATGGTTGTTACATTAATTCCTGGTGTTATGAATGCTCAATCCAGGGACGGGGCGATTGGTCGAGGGCTCTACCAAACAGTTACAGATTTAGTTTTAGTTGTAGGACTCTTTTGTGCGAACGTAATGTTCATAAACCACACTAAAGATAAAACAACGATTCTTTCTCGGATTATAGGAATTTCTCTCGCATCATTTTTGTTAATTTTGCAGATGGTTGCCTATACCGTGATCCAACAATCCGAAGAAAGTTACGATTTGGTGCATGCGGAACGAGCAAAGAACTATGTATTTGGTTTGGAAGTAGACCAGGAACCTTCCTTTCACTTTACATTTGATACAAAGAAAAACCAATTTCAGACAACAGGAAAGACTGCTCCTGCGGGACTCATGCCTGAGGAATACAAGGCGGAGTTTTGGAACCACTATCTGGTAACCAAAATTGCTCAGCTAAAATCAGATTCTGATTGGAAAACATCTCTTATTTCTATTCTTGAATCCTTGCCAGAAACTTCCAAAGGTTACAGGCGTGAATTGGAACGGATCTTAGCTGAATCAGAAGTAACGACTCCCAAACAACTGGTTTCAATCATTGACTCAGAAAAACGAAAGATTCTTTACAATAGAAATAAATTAAGAGAAATTCCTATCTCCGAATTAGAAACAAAGGCCCAGAAGTTATTTTTAAAGGAGGAGGGACCTCTTTCTGGATTTTACGCCGTTGCCCGTGAAATCCTGAATCAGGAAGGTCTCAGCGCGGATTCCAAATACAAAAGTTTGGAAACACTACTTTCCCCTCTGCCTCTCCACGGAGAAAGAAATTATAGGGGTAAGGTAAAATTTGCAGAGAGTAATCCAAACTATGATTTTTTTATAAGTTATTTTATAGTTGATTATCAAACAGGATTGGTACATGAAGTTGGTTATCCCTACCTAGATTATCGAAATTACCAACACTCTATCACCTTGCCATGGATATACGGTCTATTTGGTCTGATTGTTTTTGTTATTTTTGGCTTTAGATTATTTTTTAGAGGAGCTCTCATTCGACCGATTGAACAAATTATTGATGGTTTGACGGAAGTTAACTCTGGAAATTTGGAGTATAGACTGACAGTTCATGTTGAAGACGATATTGGTTTTATGGCAAGGTCTTTCAACCGTATGGTCCGCTCAATCCAGGCTGCTCGGAAAAAACTCCAACAATATGCCGAACAATTAGAAGAGAAAGTCCAAGAGCGAACCAAGGAATTGGAGAATACTCTCAAAGAAGTCCAGCATCTGAAGCACCAACAAGATGGTGATTACTTTTTAACTTCACTCTTACTGCAACCGTTTAATACAAATCATGCAAATCATGAAAATGTCCAAATTGATTTTCTATTGGAGCAAAAGAAAAAATTCACCTTTAGACATTACGAAAAAGAAATCGGAGGGGATTTAAATATCGCAAACCAAATTACTCTCAATAACAAATCGTATACGGTCTTCTTAAATGCAGATGCGATGGGGAAATCTATGCAAGGTGCTGGTGGGGCTCTCGTACTTGGATCTGTATTTGAATCGATAATTACACGAACTCAACTTTCCAGAGAGACTCGGAATTCGTATCCTGAGAGATGGATTAAAAATACCTTTATCGAATTGCATAAGATTTTTGAAGGCTTTAATGGATCCATGTTAGTTTCACTTGTCATTGGACTCATTGAGAATGACACTGGACTTTTATACTTTATCAATGCGGAACATCCTTGGATGGTTTTATACCGAGATGGGATCGCAAGCTTTTTAGAAAATGAACTTATGTTCCGAAAATTGGGAACTTCTGGTGTAGAGGGAGAGATCTATATCAAAACCTTTCAATTGGAGCCAGGTGACGTATTGATTGCAGGTTCCGATGGTAGGGATGACCTGCTCATCAGTCATACAGATGACGGCAAACGGGTGATCAACGAAGATGAAAGGTTGTTTCTGCAGATCGTAGAGAGAGGTCAGGGCGAATTAGAAGGCATCTATAAGGAGTTGGGAAAAATTGGATCGCTCACAGATGACCTTTCTCTCATCCGAGTTGCATTTGTGGAAGAAAAAGAAAAACTAAAGATAGAACGCGATAAACTTAAAGAAATACAGTCCTTACTCACAAAAGCAAAAGAAGCAAGTGAGTCCCAAGATTTACAAGAAGCTGTGGCTTATTTGGAAAAAGCAAATTCCCTTGAGGAAAATATTCCTGAAATCAAAAAGAAGTTTATCCAACTCTATCTCAAACTGAAGGACTATGGTAGTGCTAAAAAAATGGCAAAGGATTACAGTGCCCTTCGTCCTATGGATACAGAAATTATGTACATCACAGCTTTCTGTGCAAGAAAAGTGGCCGATCTCAAAACTGCTATCGATTTTGGAGAACGGGTGAGGCTCAGAGACCCAAGCCATGTAAAAAATCTCATCAATCTGGGCCAGACCTATCTTGCAGACAAAAATTACCAAAGAGCGGAAAATATACTAAGTTCGGCTTTGGCACTAGACCCCGAAAATCCTAGTTTGCTTCGATTGGTAGACCACATTCGAAAAAAACAATTGAGGCCAGAAGAGAACAGATAACGTCTAATCCTTAACGTGGAAGATCGTTTTCAATTTCGTATCCATTCCAGTTTTCGAGATTTTTCTTCTGAAGAATGGAATGGGCTTGTGGCACCTGATTCCGTTTTCCAAGAGTATGAATTCCTTGCATTACTTGAGGAAACTGGATGTATAGGCGGTAGAGATTGGTTTCCGCAAATTCTAAGCATCCGAAACTCTGGGATACTCGTTGCTCTTTTGCCCGCTTACATTCGGAAGGATAGCTATGGTGAGTTCATTTTTGATTTCCAATGGGCAAATGCCTTCCACCGTGCCGGAATCCCATACTATCCTAAATTAACGGCTGCAGTTCCTTTTACTCCCGTTAGCGGAAATCGAATTTTGATTTCACCTAATTTAAGTAAGGAGGAATCTTCTTATTGTATTAAACTTTTATTAAATGAGATTTCCAAATTGGGTTTCGAGTCTGACATGAGTTCCATCCATGTGCTTTTTTGCAAAGGAGAAGAATCAGCGGAAGCAAAAGCACTCGGATTCGTACCCAGGCTTAGCCATCAATATCATTGGATCAACCGCGGTTATTCCAATTTTGAGGAGTTTTTAGGAAACCTCGTGAAAGACCGAAGGAAAACCATCCGGCAAGAAAGGAAAAAAATCTCGGCCCAAAATTTAAAAATCCAAACCCTTGTGGGAAATGATATCCAAGAGAAACATGCGGAGCTATACTACCAATTTTATCTAGACACCCATTCTAAAAAATGGGGACAAACCTATTTAAACCGAGAGTTCTTCCATAGGATTTTTGACAGCTTTAGACATAGGCTCCATTTGGTCTTAGCGGAAGATGGGGTCGGAAATCCTTTAGGTGGAAGTATGAATGTCTTCCGGGGAAAGTATTTGTTTGGAAGGTATTGGGGTGCTGTTCAGGACATACCTTTTTTGCATTTTGAATGCTGTTACTACCAACTCATTGATTTTGCGATTGAGAATAAAATGGAACGGGTGGAAGCTGGAGCCCAGGGTGAACATAAATTCTTGCGTGGCTACGAGGCTGTACCCATGCACAGCTTTCATAAAATCTTTCACAAAGAGGGAAGTAGGGTGATTTACGATTATCTTGAGCGCGAAATTCAAATGGAACAGGAAAACATAAAGGCCTACAATTCCGCTTCGCCTCTAAAAGCCTTGAGAGGTGTTTGATATGGCAAATACAAAAAGAAAAGATCAAACTGATTCAAATGTTTCTGTCTTAGAAAAGGAAAAGATTAAATTAAAGAAACCTAGCAGATATAAGGTAATATTAATAAATGATGATTATACTCCTCAAGAGTTTGTAGTTTGGGTACTTGCAAATGTATTCCGAAGGTCCATGGAAGAGTCAAGGCAGATTATGTGGACTGCGCACACAACTGGGTTTGCTGTTTGTGGTGTCTATCCCCTTGATATCGCCCGAACTAAAGTAGAAGAAGTAAGAAAATTAGCGGATGAGGCAGGCCACCCTCTCCAATGCCGGCTTGCAAAAGAGGAGGAAGGCGAATGAACCTGTCCATAGATTTACAAAGAACTCTCGATTTTATTGGTAAAGAAGCAAAAAAATATCACCATGAATTTATTACGTTAGAACATTTGTTATATGGACTTAGTTTTAATGAAAAAACAAAAGATGTTTTGTTGAATGTTGGATGTGATCTGGATTTACTCAGGAAGGACTTGGTAGAATACTTTGAAGGTGAACTTTCTACGATTGCTGTACCCAATTTAAACGTCCAACCACGTTATACGGTAGGTGTTCAATTTGTACTTCAGTTTGCAGCTTTTCACGTACAAAATTCAGGTAAAGATGAGGTGGATGGCACAAATATTCTTGTAGCACTGTTTCGCGAAGAAGATAGCCAAGCATTCTTTCTCTTGACAAAACAAAATATTACTAGACTTGATGTTATACGCTATATTTCTCATGGCATTACAAAAACAGATGCATACGAAGAAGAGGATCCTTTTATTGTTGAGGGAGAAGGCAGTGATACACAGAACGAAAGAGAGAAACTCTCCAGTTTGCAAAAGTTTTGTGTCAACTTAACTGAAAAAGCAAAACTCGGAAAGTTAGATCCTTGTATCGGAAGAGACCAGGAGATTCAGAGACTGATTCATGTTTTATCTCGCCGCAGAAAAAACAATCCCATCTTTGTTGGTGAGGCTGGTGTTGGAAAAACTTCAATCGTTGAAGGTCTAGCCGAAAAGATTGCAAATGGAGCTGTTCCGAAAGGTCTTCTGGATTTTGAAATTTACTCCTTAGATATGGGTCTAGTTATGGCTGGGACTAAATTTCGGGGAGAATTTGAGGAAAGATTAAAAGATATTTTGGGCGAGTTTGTGGGCAGACCCAATCGAGTATTGTTTGTTGATGAAATCCATACAATTGTAGGCGCAGGGGCTGTGTCCGGAGGGAGTTTGGATGCATCCAACCTGATGAAGCCAGCTTTAGCCAATGGCGAATTAAAGTGTATCGGTACCACTACATATAAGGAATACAAAACTATATTTGACAAAGACCATGCTTTGTCTCGTAGGTTTCAGAAGATTGAAGTGAGTGAACCCTCTAGAGAAGACGCCATTCAGATTCTAAATGGGTTAAAAAGTAAATATGAAAGTTTTCATGGTGTTCACTATAGCGTTAAAGCGATTGAAGCTTGTGTAGATCTTTCCACTCAGTATTTAAAGGACCGTCAGCTTCCTGATAAAGCCATTGATTTGATGGATGAAGCGGGAGCCTTTGTAAAATTGAGAGATGAGAAGAAAGATCGTACAAAAAGTACGGTAGGCGTTTTAGAGATAGAATCTCTCGTTGCAAAGATAGCCAAGATACCTGAAAAGACTGTTAAGTCCAACGATCGAAAAAAACTAGAGTCTCTCGATACAGAAATGAAATCTGTAGTTTTTGGGCAAGACCATGCGATTTCCCAGATTGTAGATGCAATTCACTATTCTAGGTCAGGTCTTTCCGAAGAGACCAAACCAATAGGATCCTTTTTATTTGTTGGACCAACAGGAGTCGGAAAGACCGAAGTTGCAAAAACTTTGGCAACAAAACTGGGGATTGAGTTTTTACGTTTTGATATGAGTGAATATATGGAAAAACACTCAGTTTCCCGTCTTTTAGGTTCTCCTCCGGGATATGTCGGATATGACCAAGGCGGACAACTCACAGATGCGATTTCAAAAAATCCCCATTGTGTATTACTCCTCGATGAAATTGAAAAAGCACATGAAGACATTTACAACATCCTTTTGCAAGTAATGGATCATGCAACACTTACAGATAGTACGGGTAAGAAAGCGGATTTTCGTAATGTAATCCTTGTTATGACCTCTAATACAGGTGCGAGCGAACGTCAAAAACCAATGCTCGGTTTTGATCCCGATTCGTATGATGATAGATCTATTAAGGCCGTAGAAAGAACCTTTACACCGGAATTTAGAAATCGTTTAACTGCCATCATCGAATTTGAGAATTTGACTCTACCGATTGTAGAAAAAGTAGTTGAGCGAATGTTCTCATCTTTGCAGCAGAAAGCAAAGGAGAAAGGGATTAAGATTTCTATTACTTCGACTGCGATATCGCACTTGGCAAAAAAAGGTTATAGTAAGGAAATGGGCGCAAGGCCGATTGAAAGGCTAATCGCTTCTGAAATCGGTAAGCCACTATCTAAAAAAATACTCTTTTTAAAAGAACCGAAAAATATAGAATACATCATTGACAGAGTGACAGATGCTGGGGTTGAATCCATTTCCATTCAAGAAAAAACTTTATCTTCTTCCTGAAATGTCAAATAACCAAAAATAAAGCTAAAAAGTAAAAAAAACAAAAACCCAAAGAACATGGGGGTATATTGCAGTTCTTTTGGGTTTACAAACTCATAAAAAAAACGTTTGGGATCAAGGTATCCCCAGACTACAAGAACTGATGAAAGAAGTTGGGTAGAGAAAAACCAAACTCTTGTCCAAGCCGCCTTCCAAAAACCTAGGAAAAAAAAGTTTAACAAACTTATTAGAACAAAAATAGCATTCAATTTGGGCCCAAGAAAAACTTTTTCAGTATTTTCCAAAAACTGAATATTATAATAAAACCAAGGAGAAAGTGAACCTATAAGTTGCAAAAATAAAAAGATAAAAAAGATTTTATCGAACAATACTTTTGAGCTCCAGTAGGAATATAAAGAGATAGCCATCGACTTTAATAAATTCATCCAGCCAGAAAGGATGATAGGAATGGCACGTACAATTTGTAATACATGTTCTAAAATAGTGGCTATCCATGAAGATTTCATAGGCTTCATCGAACCGTCGCGACCATTTCTAATTCGACGCAGGCTCCGAGCGGAAGTGAGCTCACCCCGATCGCGAACCGCGAGTGTCGTCCCTTCTCACCAAAGATTTTTGAGATCAGTTCGGATGCTCCATTCGCTACGAGGTGGTGGTCCGTAAAATCGGGAGTAGATGATACAAAAACGCCTAGTTTCACAATTTCAGAAACTTCATCTAAACTTGGAATATGCAATAAGAGAGTTGCGAGGGCATTGAGAACGCATTGTTCAGCCTCCTTTTTTCCATCTTCAAGGCTTATTTGAGAGCCGAGTTGTCCCGTTTTTCGAAGCGTACCAGAGACCAAAGGAAGTTGCCCAGAAGTATAGATGGTGTCTCCGATTCGTTTGGATGGGACATAGATCGCTAGAGCTTTCGGCACCTCCGGTATCAAGATTCCGAGATTTTTGATGGATTCACTAGGGGTCATAGGGACAAAAACCGACAAAAGGGCGATTTTGGGATAATTTTTTAATTTTTTTGTAGGAAAAATAAAAAAAAAGATGAAATTGGCAGTCTATTGAATAGAGTGCTAAAAGTAAAAGCAGTCTAGAGTGAAGAGTGCTAAATAGGAGAATGAAGATGCTTTTTAGAATCTTAGACACACCGACAAAGAACAATCAGTTTTGGAGGGATTTTGATCGTTTCAACGACGAAATCACAAGAAGTATTTTGGACAGTCAATTTGGCTCCGTTCGAAACTACCCACCTGTAAATCTTTATACGAAGGAAGAAGAGGCTTTGGTGACCTGTCTTTTGCCAGGCTTTACTTCTGAGGCAATTGATATTCAAATCAAAGACAATCTTCTTTCCATTTCTGGCAAACGGATCAAGGAGGAGCTTGCAGAAGGAACAGAAGTCCATAGGCGAGAGATCTTTGACGGAGACTTCCAGAGAACTTTGGAACTTCCGTTTCGAGTGAATCCGGAAGCAGTGCAGGCAAATTACAAAAATGGAGTCCTTAGCATCCACCTTCCAAGAAGGGAAGAAGATAGACCGAAGAAAATTTCTATTACTACAAACTAGGAGACTTATATGAATACTTTAATAAAAGACAATGAATCTAATGTTTCTACTGAACAACTAGAAAATAACAAATCTGAGGTGGGGAAACCAACAAAAACCTACTCACCTAACGTGGATATTTTTGAAACTCCTACCGAACTTAGATTCCGGGTGGAAATGCCTGGAGTGGAAAGGAAGGACGTACAAATTACTATGGAGAAAGACCAGCTAACCATTGAGGGAAAATTTTCTTTCGAAATGGGAGTTGGAGGCAAAATCCAGTGGTCTGAATTTAAAGAGGGTTCTTACCTTCGTAAATTTACGATTGGAAAGGCAGTAGATTCTGAACTTGCGAAAGCGAGCGTAAACAACGGAATTCTGGATCTGGTTCTTCCAAAAATTGAACCGAAAAAAACAAAAATTCAGATACAGTAATTCTAGCGGGGGAGTTTAACTAACTTACCCCTTGTTACTTGTATTTTCAAAAGCCGTAGCAACTAACTACGGCTTTTCTTTTAAAATATTCGAAATCTCTAATAAGAGTCTTTCATTCTCAGTTTTGGTTCCAACGGTAATTCGTATGAATTCTCTGGAAATCCCTGTCGAAAAATAGCGGATGAGGATTTGCCTTTCTTTTAGTTTTTGGTAAATGGACTCGGGAGAAATACCAGCTTTGGGTTTGCAGAAGAGAAAATTTGTTTCGGAAGGAAGTACAAAAAAACCTAATGCTTCTAACTCTCCTTTTAAGGACGACCTTTCCTCGATAACTAGTTTTCTTTTTTCTTCAAAATACTCCTTATCCAAAAATGAAATCTCTGCAATCTTTTGTTCTAATATCCCAACATTATACGAATCTTTTAATTTGCGTATCAAGCCTATGAGATCGCTATTTCCCATCAAATATCCAACTCGTAATCCTGCGAGTGCATAAGATTTGGAAAAAGTCCGAGAGACAACCAGATTCGGAAAATTTTTTATTTCATCAACAAGTGAACTTCCGTTTGGAGAAAAGTCGATATAGGCTTCGTCGCATAGTACAATTCCCGAAAATGATTCGCAGAGTCTTTTGATTTCTTCTTTTGGTTCCAAAATTCCCGTGGGGGCATTGGGGTGCGCAAAACACAAAAGTTTTCCTTGAACTCTCCTGAGGGTTTCCATATCAAAATGGTAGTTTGGCAGTAGAGGGATTCTTTGAAACTTTGCTCCCACCATAACTTGATCCGTCATGACAGGGTAGTAGGAATAAGACGGATCCGGGGATACAACTACGTCACCTGGACCAACGACAGCTTGGAAGAGTAGTCGTAATGCCTCGTCGGATCCATTTGTAACTAGGATCTGCTCTGGTGTAAGGTTGTATTCCTTTGAAATAGCAGTTTGGAGTCCAACAGAATGGTAGTTGGGATACTTTCGGAGAACCCCAGTTTCGAAAATCGAATCCATACATTCTTTGATTTTGGGAGAGGGTGGGTATGGGTTCTCATTTGTATTCAGCTTAATGGTTTGGGCAGAAAGTGATGGTTGTTCACCCGGTGTATAGGGTTTGAAATCCAGAACCTCTTTTCGCACCCATCCTTCGATTTGCAATTTTTGGTTCATAAGCGGTTTAACGCATTGATATAGGCTTTTGCGCAAGCTTCAATGATGTCGGTTGAGTCACCCTTTCCCACAACTCGCTTTTCTCCTAATTCAATGGTGACACTGGCTTCAGCCATAGCATCTGTGCCTTCGGTAACAGGGGAAATCACAAGCCGAGATAGAAGGGGTTTTATCCCTGTTATCTGGTCTATTGCCTTGAAGATACTGTCAACGGGACCGTCTCCTTCCTGGGAAGATTCCTTGGTTTCATTGCCAACCTTTAGAATAACTTTTGATTTGGGTGGGTGGTTTGTGCCAGTACTTTGTTCAAAGGAAATCAATGCATAGGTTTCCTCAACTTGGGAACGGCTCACTTCCGATTGGAAAAGAGCTGCAATGTCTTCGTCAAAAACTTCCTTTTTTTTATCGGCAATCTCTAGAAATCGATTGTATGCGTTATCAATCTCTTCCGGCTTGGGGTCAAAACCGAGTCGAATGATACGATCTTTGAAGCCTGCTCTTCCCGAGTGCCTTCCCAAAACCATACGATTGGATTTGAGGCCTACAGATTCAGGAGTCATAATTTCATATGTCTGCCTATTTTTAATGACTCCGTCTTGGTGGATTCCCGATTCATGGGCGAATGCGTTGGCTCCAACAATGGCTTTGTTAGGTTGAACGACCATTCCTGTGATGGTTTTCACGAGATGAGAACCCCGAGTGATCAGTGTTGAATCGATCTTTGTTTCCACGCCGAACTTATCTTTTCTAGTTTTCAGTGCCATGACAATTTCTTCCATGGCTGTGTTGCCCGCACGTTCACCGATACCATTTATAGTGCATTCAATTTGGCGACCCCCAGCAAGTACGGTTGCTAGTGAATTGGCGACCGCAAGCCCTAAATCATTATGACAGTGAGCAGAAAAGATAACTTTATCCGCTCCTTTAACTTCTTTTTTCAAGAACTGAAAGAGATCCATATATTCTTGTGGTGTCGTATAACCGACTGTATCTGGAATATTAATTGTGGTTGCGCCTTCTTCAATGACGGCTTCCACAAGTTCACGTAAAAAACTCCATTCGGATCGAGTGGCATCTTCCGGAGAAAATTCAACATCTTCAACAAAGTCTCTGGCCATCCTAACAGCATTCCGCGCCATTTCCAAAACTTCCGCCGGAGATTTGCCAAGTTTGTGTTTCATATGAATGGGAGAACTTGCAATAAAGGTATGAATTCGTTTTAACTTTGCTGGTTTTAATGCATCTCTCGCAGCTTCCAGATCAGCGCGCATGGCACGTGCGAGTCCACAGATGATCGGTCCTTCGATCTCCCTGGCGATCCTTTGGACTGCGTTGAACTGCACAGGTGAGGAAACAGGAAATCCTGCTTCAATGATATCCACTCGCATCCGAGCCAGATGCTGCGCAATCTCCACCTTTTCATCTTCGCTCATGGCAGCGCCTGGGCATTGCTCTCCGTCTCGCAGTGTGGTATCAAAAATACGTACAAAATCTTCCATCTCATTCCAGATCATAGCTTCGGGGGAAAGTGTCAAGGAGTATGAGATGATCGCAACCGGAATGCCCCGGTGATCCATTTGTAGGGTTCACCCGTTTCCGTAACTGGAATGGATTCCCACTTGCCCTCGGACCAAAAACGAATGGGCTTTTCCCTTTCGTAGTCTACTTCTTTGGGCGGAGGAAGTTTAAGGGAAACATCAAATCTCTCCGTTTTCACGTAAAAGGAAAAAACCAAAAAGATCAAAATGGAAATCTTTAGGCAAGAAGTTAAAAGAATTTGGATTTTTTTGGATGGAAAGTAACTCCAGTCAGATACATGATTCAATTGGATAATCCCAGTTAACAAGGAATAGATGAGGAATGGGAAAAAATACCTTATTGGAAATGGGTTTTCGTAGGTAAATCTTCCAATTAATAATGTAACAAGCAAACTAAAACTAAAGAAGAGTATACTTAATTTTCGTTTGTTACTTCCTTGAAACACGATAGCAAGAAAACTTAAACCCAGCAAAAAAAACAAGGTAGGGGTCTTATAAAACATGACCTTAAAAAAATCATATAAGTAGTGAATGGAAAGTGATAGGATTTGGAAAAGATCTAAAGAAAAGATTTTTTGCTGAAGTATAAAAAAACTCTTTGGAATGCTGAATAATTGTTGGATATAAAAAAGAGTTAGTTCACCAAAAAAAACGATTAGAAAAAAAATATATAAAATACGATTATTCGGAAATCTTGAGAGTTGGTTCTTTTCCTGAAGAATCATTAGATAAAAAACTCCACCAATCGAAAAGGCCAATCTATCAGAGATATAAAGAAAGAAAAAGAGAATCACAAATAAAGCTAACATAAGTTTGGACTTCGTATCAAAAAATAGATTAGGGAAGAGAATACGAACTCCCAATAGAAATAGAATAAAAAGAAAACCTGTGGAATGGTGGGCACTAGCAAAAAGAGTATGAAGGATTTTTGGGGATTCATCGAAAAAGATTGAAAGGATGATAAAAAACCATAGAAAAAGGGTTACCTGGTAGACATATTTTCTTGCATAGTAGGAATCTCTCCTAAACTTCCAAAATATATATATCCCTAACTGAAACGTTAAAAATTGAAAAACTCCGTATACTGTGGGCAGATATAAAAAGGGGAAACATAAATAAAGAATACCCATAACAATTCCATCCGGAAAAAAATAGGGAGAAGGAGGTAGAATCCAACCTTGCCATTCTCCTCGAAACATGTCCTGAATGAAGACGGGAAGAAATAGGTTGTCGGCAGAGTACAAAAAGCTGAAATAGAATGTTTCGCATAACAGAAAGGATATGAACGTGGATAAGATTAGAAAGAGTATGAATCGAATCGATTCGCTCTTCCAAATTTTTCGAGAATTTTGAACGGTCACAGTCTAATAACATAGATGAGTGAAGGGAAAGAAAAACAATTTTTAAATTTTTTCTCCGTCAATTTGTTTGCGGGAGAAGATTCGCGAAACATACTGGAGGCATACCGAACCTTTTTAAACGGAAAGGTCCTACATAGCACCAAACAACATTCTGAATTTCAATTAAATACGGGTGAGCGGATTGTATTCTCTGTTGAATCTGAAGATTGCCCGGTGAGACCTGGAACAGTCACATTTTGGACAAATCGCGGTATGAAAGTTCGATTTCCATCGAACTTTCGTTTGGTATCATCTCCGAGTCATCAAAAGTATGAGCTTTGGGAGGATCCTTACGGAAATTGGATATGGCTCTATTTTTTGGTTGATAAATAATCTCGGAGTCTGTCTGGAAAATCGGAGATAAGTCCGATGACACCTGCACCCAAACATTTTTCCCAATTGCTGGGATCATTTACTGTATAGGGTACGACACCAAGATTTTCTTTTTTTAGTTGGGATACAAATTCTTTTGTGACAGAAGTAAAATGCGGAAGAATCAGATCTGGCTCATAATCCAAATAGTTTGCAGGCAGCTTATCTCCCTTTTCGAGTAGATACCCACGAAGCAAATTTGGATTTTCTTTTTGGATGAGTTTTAAAATTTCCCAGTCAAAGGATGATACAAAAGATCTAGTTACCAAATGGAACTGATCGATCAATTTTAATACTTTTGCAACAAGTTGTTCCCTCTCTTTTGGATCCTGTTGAGATTTGAGTTCAATATCAAAAATCGTAGTCTGAGGTAAAGATTCCACTACCTCTTGTAAGGTGGGAATTGTCTCTCCTTCAAAATCTTCGCTAAAAAATAATCCAGATTCCAAGGATTTGAGCTCTTTCAAACTAAGATTTCGAACAGCGCCAGTTCCATCCGTGGTTCGATCCACAGTAAAATCATGGATTACAACGGGTTCTCCTGTTTTGCAAAGCATTGTATCCAATTCAAATAGATTGGTATATTCACTACCCATAAGAAACGATACTATTGTGTTTTCTGGAGAAATTCCCTTAGCCCCTCTGTGCCCAATATTGGCTGGGAAGGGAGAGAGAAGTGATGAAATCTGTTTGGTTCTTGGCATTCTATCCTGCTTGGATGGTGGATTCCATTCCTTCCTCTTCCATAGCTTCTTCAAACATTTGGCGTTTCAAATCTTCACCTAAATATTTATCAATATATATGTGAACAAGATACAGAAGAGGTGTAATCAGAATCGCGACCCCCATCTTATAAAAGAAATTCGTATTGGAGATCGCGAGCAATTTTTCCACAGGATGAAATTTCCAAAGAGCTATAAAAATCACTACATATGAGTCTATAAGTTGTGAGACGATTGTAGATCCCGTCGCCCTAAGCCAAATATGTTTCCCTTTGGTTTTTTTCCTGAGGAAATGGAATACGTGAATATCGACTAACTGTCCAATAACATAAGCAATGATAGATCCAACGATCACTCTGCCTGAGTTTGCAAATACAGTTTGGAATGACTCATCATCAATAGGAGAATCTGGGCTTGCTGGTATTTGGATATCTAATAGTATTAAAATATAAGCAAGTGCGATCATTGCCATACCAAGAATGGTTGTCGCGCGCACTACTTTTCGGCCAAAATATTCATTTAACAAGTCGGTTACGATAAAAGTAATTGGAAAAGGGATTACTCCGAGAGTCATAGTAAAACCGAAGGCAAAAAATAATTTACTCCCCGTAAGTTCTGCCATCAAAAGAAACGTTAAGAATAAACTGAGGAGTATGGAATATAAAACCACTGGTTTCTGGTTTAGGAATTTCATAATATAGTTTTTCTCCCAACAACGGAATAATGACTCGAGGGGAATAACCCCTTTAAAATCATGGATACAAAGAGAAATGAGTGAATCCCAAAGAATCTCTACTCTTTTTTTCAAAATCTTTCGATATTCAAACTAGTAGCATATTATGACCGAACCAAATCCGAGCCCAAACCATTCTAGACTCTCCCAGGGAACCAAATATACTTTGCTCTTCGCCTCTTGGGTATTTTTATCAGCCCTATCCTTTTTCCTAGGGATGAACTTAATGCAGAAAGAGGGTAAGGCCCTAGTTCTCAAGGACCAAGCTCCTAAAGGCAATGTTGATTCAGGTTCTTTAGAGACCGAGGCACCAAGAAAGGAAAGCCAAATAGATTCGACGGAAGATATTTCGTCTGAAGAAAAATCAACTGAGTCTCCGGACACTCTCACCTCTCCTGAATTTGTTGCGGATGAAACTGTGAGTTTCCGAGCATCTGCATGGTCGACAGACTGGTCGGCAATGAGAAAGACTGTACACTTGTACAATGAAATCCATCCATTTATATATACTTTGAAGGGCGGACTCAGCAATAATGGCGAACTTGTGTCTAGTTGGTCCTCAACCTCTAAAAAAGAGCGAGTCGCTGAACTCAGACAACTCAACCCTAAAGTGAAGATCATACCTACCATTTTTCGATGGGAAAACCCGAAAGAAAAGATTTCCGAAAATATTGGTATGAATGGCCGCAAAGACATCCGCGACCACCACATCCAAGTGATCGTGAATGAAGTAGAAACGTATGGATACGATGGGATCGACATTGACTATGAAGGTATGTCCTGCGATAAAAAGGAAAAGTTTGAGGAGTTTTTTGCACTGTTATCAAAGGAAATTCACAAACGGGGGAAGTTGATTTCTGTGGCCGTTCATCCGAAAACTCCATCGGAGAAAGTCAAAGAGCTGAATTGTAAAGGATTATCGAAACCGATCACCTTGGACTTCCGTGAGAATTGGAGAGGGCCTACAACACATGACTATGCTTTTCTCGCTAAACATGCGGATCGTGTTAAAATTATGGCATATGAGTTGCATCCAAGAAAGTATCATAATCCGGGTCCAGGTCCACAAGCTCCTAATGTCTGGTTGAAGGAAATCATAGCTTATGCAAAAAAGCGAGTTCCGACTCAGAAACTCTATATGGCCATTCCTACGTATGGCTACGATTGGGCTTTGAATTGTAAATCTTCGGCTAAAGCCGTTTACTATTCCGATGTGCTGAGAATTAAATCGGGCTCGCATAAGAACCGTCAACCGACCGATATCAACCGAATCCTTCAAGAAGAGAATAAGGTTGCAAATTGGCGAAATCTATCCAAGTTTTCGGATATCCACAAAGGTAGAGCTTATGAGGATCCAACACTTTGGTATACGAGTGGTGGTTGTGACAGAGTCGCTTTTTACATGAACAAAAAGGCCTTCGAGGAAAAGATGACCTTACTTAGAAAGTACGATCTGGGTGGATTTTCATTCTGGCAATTAGTTACAGATAACGATCCGGATATAAATGTTTTTTTAAGTCAATTGGTTCAAGGGAAATTACCTCCCGTTGAAAAAGCAAAAGAAGAAGAAATAGAAGCAAAACTTCCGTTAAATGAGTCAGAAAAAGTCATTCTAACTTCCAAGGAAACTAAGAAAAAGATTAAAAATCTCTAATGGAGACACAACTCTCACCAGATCCAATTGTATTAGGCAGTATAATCAGATCTGGTGGGATTGTTATATTTCCGACAGAAACAGTTTATGGAATCGGAGCAAGTTCTCTGCTCCCAGAATCTTGCCTCAAAATTTACGAGATCAAAAATAGACCCAGAGACAATCCTTTGATTTGCCATTTCGATTCTATTGAGAGAATCGAAGAATACTGCGACCTGAACAATTTAGGAAAAGCTCTTCTGGAAAAATTTTCACCTGGGCCACTAACATTAATTCTTCGAAAAAAAGTGAAAAATATCTTTCCATTTGAAATGCCAACACTTGCATGTCGCATCCCTAAATATCCTAAGGTCCGGGAAATGATTGCGTCTGCGGGAGGGTTAGTGTCCGCCCCATCCGCAAATCTATCTGGTCGCCCTTCACTTACACGTTTATCTGATGTTAGGTTTTATTTTGATGGGAAAGTCGATGGAATTCTGTTAGATGAGGAACCTGAGGTTGGGATAGAGTCAACTGTATTGGATCTCACCAGTGATTCGCCAATTTTAATGCGTCCTGGATCGATTGAAATCGAAGATTTTGTTCCATTAATATCTGTTATTGATTTTCGAAAATTAAAAAAGGGATGGGAGGGAGATGAAAATCTTAAGAGTCCTGGGCTAAAGTATAGGCACTATAGTCCTCATGCAAGTTTGGTACTTGGTTCTGCAGATGAGATTTTGAAAAACAAAAAGGTACTCGAATCAGAGACAATCTCTCCCAAAAGGTTTGCTTGGATTGGATTTTTTCCTCCAGACCAAAACGAGGCTGAAGGATTCATCTATTCAAAAAAAGTGTCTGATAATAAGGAATATAGATCGGAGTTATATGCATTTTTTGAAGCCTGCGATCGACTTGGGGTTCAAACTATTTTTTGCGAGATTCCGAAACCAGGCCCAGGTTTTGAAGGCCTTTGGAATCGGATGGAGAAAGCAAAATCTAAGGAATAGTATTCCTGTTATTAATTTTTTAAACCGACAGGTTATCTTCGATTTGAAAATCGAATTGTGAATGGCGTCAAATAAGATATTTCGTTTAACAAGGATAAGTTATCGAATTGTTCGGTGAGACTTCCCAAAATTGGAATTTTATTTTTAAATTGATACGCAGGCAATTCATAAGAGATGTTAATATCCTTCAATGCCAATTCCTGTTTTATATGTTGGATTGAATCCAAAAGACCACCAATTTTATCTACAATCCGATTTTCCGTCTTGGGAAGATAAACTCTTCCTTTTCCCAATTCATTTAAGGACTCCAGTGGAATCTGCCTTCCATCACAGACTCTTTGGTAGAATAAACCTTCGACCCGTAGAATTTCTTTTTGCAAATAACTTCGACTCTCTTTGGAAAGAGGAACAAATTCAGATTGAATTTCCCGAAGTGGATAAAAACCAATCGCCTCTTTATTCAATTTTAATTTTTTATATAGTTTTTGTAGGTTGGCTCGAATCATAACTGCGCCTATACTTCCTGTCACGGTAACCGGGTTTGCAGTGATAAAACTGGTTCCTTGAGCAATATAATAGCCTCCGGAAGCAACAGTATCCTTAAAGTAAGCAGTGATAGGTTTCTTCTCTCGAAATGTTGAGATAGCCTGATAGATTTGTTCTGAATGGAAAGCTGATCCACCAGGCGAGGAAATTTCTAAGATAACTGCCTTTACGTTTTTGTTTTCTAAAAGAGACTCAAGGGTGGCAATTACGGAGTAAGATTCAATTTTTCCTGAATCCCGTGTCTTTTGAGAATAATCTCCACCAGAAATCGGACCGCTTAAGGGAAGTATTACGATCTCAGATTTTTTTCTAGGGAAGATTTTGAATTCTTTAATATACGAATAGGTTTCTAAAAAGGAATCTTTAAAAAATTTGGATTCATCATTACTCCATTCTTTTTTAGTTTCAATCTTATCAATGAAACCCATGGATTTTAGCGATTCAGAAGTATGAATTGGAGTAAAGAAATGATACTTCTTGATTTTTCCATTTTTTGTTAGAATTTCCAGGAGATAGTTTTGTAAATTTTCAACTAGCTCGGAAATATTCTTTTTTGCTTCTTTTGAAAAATTTGATCGAGTAAAACTTTCAGCAAATGATTTGTATGGGCCAGAAGCAAAGGCTTCCACACTTACACCCCAAAATTTTAGGAAATCACCGTAAAACATAGGTTCTACACTGGGTAACATCAGATTAAACTCAGAATGGAGTCCCAAAGTTGATTGATTTGCTACACTTAAGAGAAGTAAGGTGCCTGTACCACCTTCATTTGCAAACATATGTATTGTTTTGCCAGTATTTTTAATTTTTTCAAGTAAGTGGTAAACTTCTACATATTCTGAAACCGTCCAGTTGAGAGGAGGTAAATAAATCCAGATTTCTTTAACTTTGTGATTTTTCTCTAAAAGATATAACTTGTATAAAAATTCTAACCTAGTAGGATGTTCGGATTTTCCCTGCAATTTTTTGATTAAAAAAGACTTATGGGAAGTTTCAAATTCGCTTGGGAATTCCATTCGAAATTTGAAGGATTTTCTTTGGAGAAAGTTATTTAGACGTAAAAAAAGATAAAAGCAGATTCGAAATGGGAAAAAAAGAACAATAAATAGGATTCGCAACAATTTGGTTTTACTCCTAAATCCATTTCTTTAAGTTCTTTCCAGAATGAAAGTGGAAAACAAACTTTGATATGTGGAATCTTTTATACGAATCCGGGGTGCCCGCGAGCACAATTTAAAAAATGTAAGTTTAGACATCCCTCGTGACAAACTCGTAGTAGTTACCGGTTTATCTGGATCCGGTAAGTCTTCACTTGCTTTCGATACAATTTATGCAGAGGGACAAAGACGTTATGTTGAGTCTTTATCAAGTTATGCTAGGCAATTTTTAGGTCAGATGGAAAAACCTGAAGTTGATTTGATAGAAGGACTTAGCCCTGCCATAAGTATCGAGCAAAAAACAACACATCGTAATCCAAGATCCACAGTTGGTACGGTAACCGAAATTTACGATTATCTCAGACTACTTTATGCCCGTGTCGGTACTCCTCACTGTCCAAAATGTGGAACAGAAATCACGAGTCTCTCCGTTGACCAAATTACAGAAAGAATCAATTTGTTTCCCGAGGGGACAAAACTACAGATCCTTGCGCCTGTGATACAAGGAAAAAAAGGAGAGCATAAAGATGTTTTAGAGAAATATAAGAAGGAAGGCTTCAATCGGGTTAGAGTTAATGGCGAAATTTACTCTCTAGAGGAAGAAATTCCTTTGAAAAAGAATTATAAAGCTAACATCGAAATTGTGGTCGATCGAATTGTGAAAAAAGAGGGAATCATGTCTCGTTTGACGGATTCCGTTGAGACCGCGCTAAAGACTTCTGAAGGTATACTCATAGTTGAAGATGGACAAAAAGATCATTTGTTTTCACAAAAACTTTCTTGTCCAAACTGTGATGATGTAAGTATTCCAGAATTGAGCCCAAGACTCTTTTCATTCAATTCACCTTTTGGTGCATGTCCACAGTGTGATGGGCTTGGTTCTTTACTTGAATTTGATGAGGCATTACTGGTAACCAACCCAGATAGTAGTTTAGCGGATGGATGTATAGAAGCATGGGGTGGTAGCAAATCCAATTCTTATTGGTATATGGCTACAATTCAGGCGCTTTCTAAAAAGTTAAAATTCAATTTAAATACAGCATGGAAAGACCTTACAGATAAGGTTAGGAAGACAATCCTATATGGTGATGATTCCATTCATATCGACTACGACTTTAGAGGTGCTAATTCACACTATGAATTTTCCAGAAATTATGAGGGTGTTATTCCTAATCTAAAAAGAAGATATAAGGAAACAAAATCTGATAGCATGCGTCAATGGTTTGAATCCTTTATGACAAATCATGAATGCGATCTTTGCCACGGAAAGCGATTGCGGCCGGAAGCATTAGCCGTTAAAGTACAAGGTATTGGAATTCATGAATATACTGGATTTTCGATCGAGAAATGTCTTTCATTCACAAAAGATTCTAAATTTAAAGGAGCCGATGACTTAATCAGCAAACCGATTTTAAAAGAAATTCTTCAAAGACTACATTTTTTAAATGACGTTGGTGTAGGATACTTAAACCTTTCTAGGTCGGCTGGTACACTATCGGGTGGTGAGATGCAAAGGATAAGACTCGCAACTCAGATAGGCTCTAGATTGATGGGCGTTTTATATATTTTGGATGAGCCTTCTATCGGGTTACACCAGAGAGATAATACTAAGCTCGTACAGACATTAAAGGGACTTCGTAATTTAGGAAATACTGTCCTCGTTGTAGAACATGATAAAGAGACGATGGAAGAAGCAGATTATATTATAGATATGGGACCTGGAGCAGGAGTTCATGGGGGACAAATTGTTTCTTTCGGAACACCAGATGAGTTAAAATCAGATCCTAAATCTATCACTGGAAAGTATCTGAGTGGTGAAAAGAGAATTTCAATGCCTAAGAACCGGCGTCAAGGGAACGGTAAATTCTTAAAAATAGTGGGAGCTTCCCATAATAATCTAAAAAATATAGATGTATCCATTCCGTTAGGAACTCTAACAGTAGTTACAGGTGTTTCGGGTTCCGGAAAGTCCACACTTATAAACGAGATACTCTATAAGGAACTCGCAAGTTCCGTAATGGGAATGAAACTTGTTCCAGGTAAACACAAAAAAATTCTTGGTAAGGAAGAGATCGACAAAATAATAAATATTGATCAATCACCAATTGGCCGTACTCCAAGATCAAATCCGGCGACATACACAGGTCTGTTTACCTTTGTTCGTGAGCTATTTAGCGGATTGGAAGATGCAAAAGTCAGAGGATATGGACCTGGTAGGTTTAGTTTTAATGTTGCGGGCGGGCGATGCGAAAAATGTGAAGGCGATGGAATTTTAAAAATCGAAATGCATTTTTTGCCAGATATTTATGTGGAATGCGAAGTTTGCAAAGGAAAACGTTACAATCGTGAGACTCTAGAAGTTAAATATAAAGGGAAACATATTTCTGATGTTTTGGATATGACTGTCGAAGATGGTCTTAACTTCTTCGAAAATATCCCTTCACTGAAACGTAAGCTCGAAACATTAATGGATGTTGGTCTAGGATATATCAAGTTGGGTCAAGCAGCAACGACGTTCTCAGGTGGAGAAGCTCAAAGGATAAAACTTTCCACAGAACTTTCTAAAAGGCCTACAGGAAAAACCTTATATATTCTAGATGAACCAACAACTGGACTTCACTTCGAAGATATTGAGAAACTTCTTTCCGTATTGCAAGTATTAGTGGATAAGGGAAATTCGATGGTGATCATTGAACACAATCTTGATGTTATCAAGGCAGCTGATTATATAATTGATATCGGACCTGAAGGTGGGGAAGGGGGTGGAAACGTGATAGCTACAGGAACTCCAGAAGGAGTTTCCTCTGTAAAAGAATCCTTTACTGGATTGTACCTCAAGAAGGTTTTAGAAGAAGAAAGCCAGATATTTAAATCTTCTGAACATGTGAAAAAAAATGCGAGTCGTTCTAAATCAAAAAAGAAATAAGAATTAGTGGAATCTCTCTACCGTTCACGAAAAACAGAGTTAATAACAAAAGGGTTGTATGATTATCTTGCAGGCAGAGATAACTACGGACAATTTCAAATAAAGTTATTTGAGCTAGCAGCTTCGGATATTTCAATCGATTTGGCAGTTGCTTGTATGGTAGAAATGAATGTCTCCGGAACTATTCTTAGTAAGGCAGATTTAGAAATGAAGTCCCGTTCTTTAGAACTCCTGACGGGAATTCCAATCCATATATTTGCCACTGGAATTAGCGAACCTGCTTGGGGGGGATCACTAAAAAAAATCTCTTCTCATGTTAAGGATAGCTATTTATTTGGTACTAAGTCTTTTATCACAAATGGAGATATAGCAGATACAATCCTATGGGTAACCAAAAATGAAAACTGCTTTCCAGTATATAAGGTTGATTCAAATTTAATCGCGCATTACGGAAAGATAGAGGCAATTACAACAAACTTTTCGACTGGCGTACGACATGTCCGAGTAAAACTTGATGGATATCCGATAACTTCTCAAGATTTAATACTGGCCAATTATGGAAATCTTAGTATAGAGATTCGACTAAAAGAACTCTATTCACTTTGCACTATTTTACTTGCTTTTACGAGTCATCTCAAAGATCGAAGCATTACTATTGAATCGGAGTGGAAGGAACTCTTCAATTTTTGGAAACAATCAAATGATACGCTTGAATCAAATTCTGTTAATGATACTCTCAAAAAAATCTTCCCGTTTCCAGTCAAAGGATTACTAAATGCGATAGCCGATTTTAATGGTTTGAAATCGATCACAGAGTTGAAAACGGTAGATCCAGACTTTCAACTTTTTATTTGGGAAGATACACTAACCAAATACTTAAAACGAATAAAGTTTTCTTCACTTTAATTCTCGCTCTGATTTCTTGGTATGACTTCAAGAGATAGGTAACGGTTATGTGGCAGTAGAAGGGTAACACTTTTTGGTAACCTTTTTTGGTTTATGAACTTTGTATGAACCAGGGTCAGAAATAAGCAAGAAGAAATCATTATCAATAACACCTAATTTGTTATTCGCAAACCAGATAGAATAATGATCGCCTTCTCTTTTAATTCCGACATTGAATCCATTGAAAGGATTTCCGATCATAATTAGATGTCCAAGCCAATTGATATAACCTCTGTCATTGACATGCCTCATCTTGAAACCAAAAGGATAGGCGAGTAAAAGGTCAGCATTCGGATCAAATAGTCTTTCCGATTTCACATAAACTTGTTCTGGAGTTTTCATGTCGAGGGACTCATGAGGCGTTTCTCTGTTGAACTCAATTCTCCACTTGTCGAATAACTCTTGGTGTAATGTAATGTTGCAAACGATCTCCTGTTGAAGTTCACGAGCCATGTCCCTATGCATTCGTTCATGAGCACCACTCTGGTAAGGTTTCCCTGGTTGAATACGACCTCTGTTTGATACCTAGCGATAGCCACCAAACAGATAGTTTAGTGAGCCCCCAAAGAGATTGCATAGAAGCGAAGGGCGGTCCGTTGTCAGAACGAATGATATCTGGAATTCCATAGATCTTAAATAATCGAATAAATTCGGCTTTTACAGAAGGAATGTCCCCTTTGGAAAGCGTCTTAATGGAGAGAATGTATTTAGAGAAATCATCTCTGACGGTAAGAGGATTCACTTTTTCTCGATCTGGAGTATACCACCATCCTTTGAAGTCAACGGTCCAAATATGGTTAGGGTGAGTAGCCTTCTCAGGCATAGAGATCCGCTGCCCTGAGTTGATAGGCCTAGTTCTTTTCTTTTTCTCTAGTAGTCCGGCTTTCTTAAGAATACGTTCGACAGTGGATCTGTTAGGAGACTTTCTATCCGGGAATTTATTTTTATAGAGTTCGAGGATTTTCTTAGCCCCCCAGAACTTCTTGTAGTTTTTGATCTTAATGATCTCTAAGATAGTTTCTTCGGCAATTTTAGCGGGAGAGTTTTTAGGAGTTTTCTTTTTATCCTTAAGTCCCTCTTTCCCCTCTAAAATGAATCTTTCTTTCCATTTGTATCCACACTTAGTAGAGATCCCATACTGAGCACAGAGCTGAGTAAAATTGACGCCAGTCTGGAACGAATCCAGAACGAACTGATATCTTAAATCCACGACATTATTCTCCTTCCAAGGCATCCCGAAAGCCCTCCTAAAGCGGTGATCTAAAGGGATTAGAAACCTGAAAGTGTTACCTATGTCTTGCTACAAAAGTGTTACCCATGTCCTGAGGCATACACTTGCCACTGGCGTATAACGAACTAGGCTACACGACGTTGTCCGTAGCTGAGTCTCGTAGAGACGTTAGCGTCGGCACGCTTTCTTGCCAAGCAAGAAACGTGCCGAAGAGGACAATGTGCCTTTAGGCCGAGCGAGGGCTTGTCCTGAGCGATGCGGTAAGCCGAAGTTATACGAAGTTTGTGCTTTAATTAATCTTTGATCATGCTTTCGTTGATGATTTTCAAAGATTTTCCTTTTCTTGATTTATAAAAACGAAAGTCACTATCTAAAGTGAATATATTCTGAATTTCGTAGACTTCAGCAAATGTCATGAGTGAAGCGTCAGCAAAATCCATTGGTCGATCAGAATATTTGTCCATGAAGAATAATATGGAGCTAAATTGTTCATTATCCAGGTTTAAGATTGAAATTGCATTGTTATAAATCCATTCGATAAATGCCCTTTGTATTCTTTCATTGTCTGACAATAAATAAGATACTTCTGTAACAACTGCAAGAGATGTGAATAATTTACCTTTAAAATTCTTTAAAAAAGTTCTACACTCAAGAGAATAATTATCTGACTCATCGAAAAAAGCAACAATGGGACCAGTATCAATAATTGCTTTGATCATCTAAGTTTTTTTTTCAATGCTTCTTTTATATACTTCTGATGATTAATTGATTTATCGTAAATTCCGCTTTTATAAAGTCCGAAATATTTTTCACCTAATTCATATGCTGAAGGTTGCTTTGCGAAATTGTCTATATAGTAAACTAAAGATTCTTTAATTACTTCTGATTTGCTTTTATTTTCTATTTTAGCAACTTCTGATAGTTTTTTTTCAAGTTCTTCTGGTAATCTTAAGCTGATCATAATAACCCTGTGATACAGGTGTATTACATATTCATTTTCTTGTCAAGAGTTTGTTTTCTTCTTTTTTCGATTCAAAAATCCAGTTTGCACAAATTTCGTATAACGTAAAAGACTTTCCGACGTAGGCGCCCCTGAGTCCCGGAACGGGACGTTAGGGACTGGAACGACGCTTGCGTAAGCAAGAGGAGTGCCAGAAGCCTATGTGGCGCA
>VYMF01000032.1_pt1 | contig 65967 bp, 51 predicted proteins | sample 5115271 | NCBI WGS metagenome assembly VYMF01 (sample SAMN12291778, study PRJNA351875) | freshwater metagenome | isolation source: freshwater lake | place: USA: Michigan, Wintergreen Lake | collected 2013-08-08
GGGGGCGGGGGGGCGGGGATAAGGTGTCGAGGCAGCCCCGAGCCCGACCCCGACTCCGACTCCGACGCGCCAGCGCAGCGCCGCGCCCGACCCGACCGGGACCCCGACTGTTGGTAGACCCCGACCGTCGTGGCAGTGCCCCGACTGTTGTGGCAGTGCCCCGACTGTTGTGGCCGTACCCCGACCACCACCACGACCCCGACCCCCCAAAGGAGGCGAAGGCAAGCCGTCAGGCGACCCGCGGTACTCCGGCCAATTCCTTCGCCGTCAGCACGACGGCATCGCCGAGCGCCGTTTTCCGCCCCGTCAGGTCGGACAGGTCGCCGCCATGGTAGGCCTCTTCGCCGTGTTCGGCGATGTCGATCCCCTGCACCTCGACGTCGACTGAAACACGCAGGCGCATGATGGCCTGCAGTGCGTACAGAATGCCCGTGCTCGCGAGGCCGGCAAACGCGATCGTCGCGACCACAGCAATGAGCTGCACGCCCAACAGGTCGGCGTTTCCGTGCAGGAGCCCGTCGGCGCCGGCCGGGTTCACCGCCTTCGACGCAAAGACGCCCGTGAGCACCGCGCCCATGATCCCTGCGACACCGTGACAGGCGAAGACATCGAGGGTGTCGTCCAGGCGCGTCTTGGGACGATAATGCAGCGCAATGAAGGAGAACGGCGCCGCGAGCGCACCCATCGCGAGCGCTGACAGCGGCGTCACGAAGCCGGCGGCCGGCGTAATCGCGACGAGTCCCACCACCGCGCCGGTCGCCGCCCCAACGGCGGTTGCCCGCCCCCCCTTCGCAAGTTCGAGCACCAACCACGTGATCATGCCCGCCGCCGCCGCCGCGTGCGTGGTGACCACGGCGTTGGCGGCGATGCCGTCGGCCGCCAGCGCCGACCCCGCGTTGAAGCCAAACCAGCCGAACCAAAGCAACCCGGCGCCCAAGAGCGCGAACGGCACATTGTGCGGCACGTTGGGGATGCGCTTGAAATCACGACGCGGTCCCAGGAACAACGCCAACACCACCGCCGTCGTCCCCGCCGAAATGTGCACGACCGTGCCGCCAGCAAAATCGAGGGCGCCGAGCTGCCGCAACCACCCGCCGTCGCCCCACACCCAATGGGCGAGCGGATCGTAGATGATCGTCGTCCAGATGACGCCGAACGTCAGGTACGCCACGAAGCGCATGCGGTCGATGATCGCGCCGCTGAATAGCGCGACCGTAATGCCGGCAAACATGGCCTGAAACGCCGCGAAGAGCACATGCGGCAGCTGCGCCGAATACGTGGGATTGGGCGTCGTGCCCACCCCCATGAAGCCCAGCCAGTCGAGGCCGCCAATCCATGACGGACCGGGCCCGAACGCCAGACTGTAGCCAACAAGCACCCACTGGACCGTCACCAGCCCCAGCGCCCCAAGACTCATGAGCATGGTGTTGAGCGCACTCTTGGTGCGCACGAGCCCGCCATAGAAAAAGGCGAGCCCCGGCACCATGAGCAGCACCAGCGCCGTGCTCATCAGCACCCATGCCGTGTCGCCAGCGGAGACGGTGAGGACCCCAGCATCCTGGGCCGCAGCCAGTCGCGGCAGCGTGGGCAGCCACGTCGCCGCCATCAGTAGTCTCCTCGCGTAGGCACCCGCAGTTCGAGCTGCGTCTGGCGCATGATTTCGTCGGCGTTGACCGCCGTCAGCGCGTCATTGTCGCGCTCGCCCGTGCGGATGCGCACAGTATGGTCGAGCGGCAACACGAAGATCTTGCCGTCACCCACCTCGCCGGTGCGCGCCCCGTCACAGATCGCCTGCAGGGTGCGCTCCACGAACTCCTCCGAGCACGCCATTTCGATCCGCACCTTCTCGTGAAACTCGAGCACCACCGATTCTCCACGATACTGCTGCACCACGTCCCGCTCTCCGCCGTGCCCGCTGACACGCGAGAGGGTCATGCCCGTCACGCCGACCTGAAACAAGGCGCGTTTGACATCCGCCAGCTTTTCCGGTCGGATGACGGCGACGATGAGTTTCATGAATGCGATGGGTAAAGTGGTGACTCCGACGCCCGCCGGGCCCGAAACCGCCAAGCGCGACTGACCGGTGTTGTGCGAATTCTGCACCAATTGTAACACGAACGGGCTGCATTACCAAACATTTGACGCACAGCGATGTGCCAACGCTGCATGAAGTGCACGATTCGACGGACAGTCCGCTCGACAGGCCGCGTCACCCGAACAGCCCCCAAACGCCGCAGCGCGCCGTCTCCAGACTCAGGAGGTCGGCACGCGCTCAAACGAGCGGCCACGCCACGCCGTGGGGCGCTTCGCCGTGCTCAGGGTCAGGCGCCACGCCGCCGCCACGTCCGCGAGCCACGACAACCAGAACGTCGGGCCGCGCTCCGCGTACGACCCGCTCAGCGCGGCAAGCATGAGCAGACGGATGAACAGCGCCAATCCGTTCACGATCAGCAACGCCTTCCACAGCATGGCATTGGGGGAGGTCGAGAGGTCGACGGCACCGGTCGCCAGCCCGAGCCCCAGCGTGACGAGCATGGGGAGCGGCAACGCCTGCACTGCCCAGACCAGCGCCACATCGAGCCAGCGGCGCCAGAGCGGCGTAGCGTCCGTGAGATCGAAGCTGCGTCCCCACTCGCGCCACATTTCGCCGAGCGAGGCGTACGACCGCACTTGTATGATGCGCGAACCGTCGAGGAACCCCACGCGTGCGCCATTGGCGGCAAGGTGGCGGGCGAGCGTCACGTCGTCGCACCACGAGGCGCGCGCCACGGCGTAGCCGCCGTTCGCCAGCAGCAAGTCACGGCGCGCCACGAAGCACTGGCCGTTGGCCAGCACACGATCCGGTGGCGGCTGTGTGGCGCCGGCCGCACCGCACCGGTAGACCAGCGTGCACAACATCGCCGGCTGCACGAATCGCTCGGCGGCCGTCTGGTCGCGGAACTGCGGGGAGAAGCTGGCGATGTCGTACTGGTCCTGTTCGACCGCGTCAATGACGGCCCCCACCAAACCCGGCGCCGGCACGGTGTCGGCATCGATGCCCAGCACCCAGTCGCCCTTGGCCTCGCGCAGTCCGTTTTCGAGGGCCCACACCTTCCCCACCCACCCGGGGGGCAGCGGTTCGTCCGTGACGAGACGAATCCGCGGGTCGCGCGCTGCGGCGGCCTGCACCAACTCACGCGTGCCGTCGGTGGAGCGGCTGTCGACGACCAGCACCTCGAGCAACGGGGCCTCCTGCTGCATGAGTCCCTCGAGGCAGGGTCCCACCCGGTTCACTTCGTTCAGGGTCGTCACCATGACCGTGACGGTGGTATCCGTGCGGGGGAGCGTGCGCGGCGCGACGGGCGGGCGGCGGGAATAGCCCGGCATGAGCCGCGCGAACAATACCAACAGCAGGCACAACTGCATGACGAGGAGAATGACGAGCGGTGCCGAAGTCATGAAATCCCTGAGAGTGAAGCCGAAAGGCACGACGCGGGGGCGCCGACCGCACATGACGATGAAGCTGCGGCGACCGTCGACCGGTTCCGGGTAAGGCCGAACACACGCGCACCCAGGGATAATTCATGCGACGGGGTGGCCCAGAGTGGCGGGCGGGCGCTCCCGGGGGTACCCTCTGGCGTATCCTCTGGAATACCCCCTCTGGTACGCCGCCGGGAGATCGCCCGGCCCCTCCCTTTGGAGCATAATGGCCCGCGCCAATCCCTCACCCGGTGGGCAGTTGCTGCGTACTTGGCAACGCGTATCGCCCCTGCCCTTCGGTAAGCGGCTGTTCAGTTGGGCGGTCGGGCGAACCGCACCGTATACGGGTTCGGTGGGCGGCGTATACACCGACGTGCGTCCAGGCTACGCCCGCGTGGAGTTGGCCGACCGGCGTGCGGTGCGGAATCATCTGGCCTCGGTGCATGCGGTCGCCCTCGTGAACCTCGCCGAAATGACCAGCGGCGTGGCACTCTTGACGGCGCTGCCCCCGGGCGTTCGTGGCATCGTGACCGGGCTGTCGATCGAGTACGTCAAGAAGGCGCGCGGCCGTCTCGTGTGCGAAACGCACGCCCACGCGCCCACCGCGCTGACCACGAGCATGACGCACGATGTGGGTGCCACCATTACCGATGTCGCCGGCGACGTCGTGGCGCGTGCCACGGTGCACTGGCGTCTTTCTCCTCCCACAGGCGCATGACATTCAGCAGCGACATCGCCCCCATCACCGGCACCGCCCTCACGCGACACGCGCACATCCGTGTGCCGCTCATCTGCGGTCCGATGTATCCGTGCAGCAATCCGGAACTCGTTGCATCGGTGAGCAAAGCGGGCGGGCTGGGTATCGTGCAACCCATCTCGCTCACGTATGTGCATGGCTACGACTTTCGCGAGGGACTGCGGAACATCAACGCCTTGAGTGGCGGCGCACCCATTGGCTTCAACGCGCTCATTGAGGCGTCGAGCAAGACCTACCACAACCGCATGGTGCGCTGGGTGGAAACGGCGCTCGAAGAAGGGGTGCGGTTCTTTCTCACGTCGCTGGGCAACCCGCGCTGGGTGTGCGACCGCGTCCAAGCCGCAGGTGGTGTGGTGTACCACGACATCACCGAGATGAAGTGGGCACTCAAGGGGCGCGACGGTGGCGTGGACGGGCTCGTGGCGGTCAACCGCGAGGCGGGCGGACACACCGGCTCACGCGATGCGCGCGCGCTGCTCGACGAGGTGGGCGGCTTGGGCTTGCCGGTGGTGGCCGCTGGCGGCGTAGGGTCGCCGGCGCAGTTCCGCGCCTTGCTCGACATGGGCTACGCCGGTGTGCAACTGGGTACGCGCTTCATTGCCACGACCGAGTGCAACTCCGACCAGCGCTACAAGCAGGCCATCGTCGACGCCACGTCGAACGATGTGGTGCTCACCGAGCGCCTCACGGGCGTGCCGGTGTCGGTCATCAAGACCCCCTACGTACAGCGCCTGGGCACCACCGTGGGCCCCTTCGCGAAAATGCTCTTTCGCGGGCGCAAGACGAAGCACTGGATTCGCACGTTCTATGCGCTGCGTTCGCTGCGTCAGCTCAAGCAGTCGAGTGTCGAGGGAGCGAACAGCGATTACTGGCAGGCCGGCCGCAGCGTCGACGCCATTCACGATATCCGGCCGGCGTCGGAGATCGTCGCCGAGTTTGCGGCCGCACTTACACCGGCGGAGCGCAGCTGATGCAACGGACATTCCGGACGGCAGCGCTTGCGATGAGCGCCGCACTGTTGAGCAACGCAGCGACGGCGCAGTCAACACCCGTCGTCACCGCCGGACTCACCGCACCGGTAACACTCACGCGCGACAGCGCCGGTGTGGTGCACATCGAAGCGCAGAACGAGCACGACCTGTTCTTCGCGCAGGGCTACAGCGCCGCGCGCGATCGCCTGTTTCAGCTGGAGCTCTGGCGGCGCCAGGCCACCGGCACCATGTCGGAAGCACTGGGGCCGCGCTGGATCGCGCGCGACCGTGCCGCGCGGCTCATGCGCTATCGCGGCGATATGAATGCCGAGCTGGCGCACTATCATCCGCGTGGCGCCGCGATCATTCAGGCGTTCGTCGACGGCGTGAACGCGTGGGTGGATCGTGTCCGCGCTGAGCCGTCGCTCATGCCCCCCGATCTGGCGGCGCTGGGGATTACACCGGGATATTGGACACCGGCCGTCGTCGTGTCACGTCACAACGCGCTGGCGAGCAATGCCGGCGACGAGTCGTCGCTGGCGCGCGCGGTGCGCGGCATTGGCAGTGAAGCCGTGAAGCGCCGCCGCCGCTTCGAGCCGGCCAACGTGAAACTGGTGCTCGACTCGGTGGTCGCGCAGTTGGTAGGCAGTGCGACCGACGCCCAGCTTCTTGCCGCGTACAACGGCTCCCGCAGCGCGCCGTCGTTCCGCGCCGACGAAGTCGCGACCGCGTGGCGCAAGGCCGGCGCTCCCGCCGCCGACAGCAGCGGTGGTCGCGACGCCGACCGGTGGGAGAGCAACAGCTGGGTCATCAGCGGCAGGAAAACGGCGAGTGGGCGTCCCATTGTCGCGAACGATCCGCACCGGACGATTGCCGTTCCTTCACTGCGCTACCTCGTGCATCTCAAGGCACCGGGGTGGGACGTCATTGGCGGCGGTGAGCCGGCCATCCCCGGCGTGGCTATCGGCCACAACCAGCATGGCGCGTGGGGGCTGACGATCTTCGGCATCGACAGCGAAGACCTGTACGTATACCAACTGAACGCCTCGAACAGCGCGTACAAGTATCGCGGCGCGTTCGTCCCCTTCAGCACGATTCGCGACAGTGTCGTCGTGAAGAACGCGCCGGCGGTGGGTGTGGCGTTGCAATACACGCGTCACGGACCTGTACTGTATGTGGACAGCGTGCGTCACGTGGCGGTGGCGCTGCGCGCCGGCTGGCTCGAAGTGGGCGGCGCGCCGTATCTGGCGTCGCTGCGTCTCGATCAGGCCACCACGTGGAGCGAAGCACGCGCCGCGCTGACGTACGCGCGCATGCCCGCCCTCAACTGGATCTGGGCCGACACGAGCGGCACGATTGGCTGGCAGGCAGCCGGTGCGGCACCGGTGCGGCGCAACTGGGATGGGCTCATGCCCGTACCAGGTGATGGCCGCTACGAATGGGGCGGCTTGCTCCCCATTGCGCAGCTGCCGCACGTCACCAATCCGGCACGCGGGTTCGTGGGCACGGCCAACGCCTTCAACGTGGCCCCCACATACACGCGCTTCGATGCACTGGCACGCACGTGGGCCGAGCCCTTCCGTCATGATCGGGTATACGAGGTACTCGATACGACGACAGCGGCCACGGTGCAGAGCTCCGGCGCCTTGCAGCACGATGCCGTAGCGATTGCTTCGCGTCAGCTGGTGCCGCTGCTGCGGGATGTCACGTTCACTTCGGCCGCCTCGAAGGCCGCACGCGACACGCTGCTGCAGTGGAACCATGCGCTCACCGCCGACTCACGCGCCGCCGCGATTTATGCCGCGTGGGAACGGCGGTTGCTCACGCACACCGCCGACATCGTCTTGCCGCTCGAGATGCTGCTGGTCATGCGCACCGTGCCGCTGAGCCGCACCATCCAGTGGCTCACCCGCCCCGACTCACTGCTCGGCGAACGTCCAGTCGACGCGCGCAACTTCATTCTCTTCCGCGCCTTCAACGAGGCGGTCAGTGATTTGCGCACACGCTTCGGCGACGATATGAGCGCGTGGCGCTACGGCGATGCGCGCATGCACTATGTGCGCATTGCGCATCCGCTCGACGGCGTCGTAACCGATTCGCTCAAGGCCGTGCTCTCGCCGGGGCCGTTCCCTCGTGGTGGCTATGCGCAGACGCTGTTGGCCTCGTCGAACACGGACAACCAGACCGCCGGCGCAAGCTTGCGGGTGGTGATCGACCTCGCCGACTGGGACCGTGCCATCGCGACCAACACGCCGGGCCAGAGCGGTGATCCGCGCAGTCCGTTCTACGCCAATCTGTTTCCGCTCTGGGCACGCAACCAGTTCGTGCCACTTCCCTACTCGCCGCGCGCCGTGAAGGCGTTCACGGCGGATGTCGTGCAGTTGCAGCCGCGCTAACCGCAGTCTCATCCACCTGAGCTAGGAGTCGTAGTCATGCTGATGCTGTCGCTTCCCGTTGTCGTCATGGCGGCCTCGCTGTCGTCATCGCCCGCCACCCGTCCGCTGCCGGTGTTCGCGCAGCAGGACATGTCATTTTTCATCACCAGCGTCGGGTCGGGCGACGGCGCCAACCTTGGCGGTTTGGCCGGCGCCGACAAGCACTGCGCCACGCTCGCCGAAGCGGCGGGCGTACGCGGCAAGACGTGGCATGCCTATCTCAGCCAGCAAGCCGTTGGCGGCGCGTCGGCGGTGAACGCCCGCGATCGCATTGGGAAAGGCCCGTGGAAGAACGCCAAGGGTGTCGTTGTGGCCACCAGTGTCGATGACCTGCACAGCGATGCGAACAAGCTGTCGAAGGAGAACAGCCTGACGGAAAACGGCGCCATCGTGAACGGCCGCGGCGATACACCCAACATGCATGATATTCTCACGGGCTCGACGCTCGACGGACGCGTCCAGACCGGTACCGACGACAGCACCTGCAGCAACTGGACCGGCAACGGCGCGACCGGCAGCGCGTCGGTGGGGCATCACGACCGTCAGGGCGGCGGTGTGAACCCCACCAGCTGGGTTTTCTCACATGCCTCACGTGGCTGCGGACAGAAGGAGCTGCAGGCCACCGGCGGGAACGGTCTCTTTTATTGCTTCGCCGTCTGAGCGCCCTGCAACCAGTACCCAAACCACTGCCGTAGCCGGCCCAGTCGGTCCACCAGCAACCACGGCTCGCCCGTGCGGCTGAGGTCGTGATTGCTGCGCGGGTAGCGCACCAGCTCCACCGGAACGCCCTGCTTCTTGAGCGACATGAACCAGATCTCCGCGCTCCCCATGGGGGTGCGGTGATCTTCTTCACTCTGCACAATGAGCATGGGCGTTTTCACTTTGCTCACGTAGCGAATGGGCGAGAGCGTGTCGTAGAGCGCCTGGTTGTCCCACGGCTTGCCGTAGAACTCGAACTCGGTGAGCCCCTGCGCATCGCTCGCGCCATACCAGTACGTCCAGTCGGTAATGGTGCGGTCGGTCTCGATGGCCTTGAAGCGATCGGTCTTGGTGGCCATCCACGTGGTCATGAACCCACCGTACGATCCACCCGTTGCCCCCATGCGCGTGCTGTCGACATCGGGGCGCGCCGCCACGATGTCCACGGCCTTCATGAGGTCTTCGTAGTCTTCCATGCCCCACCGGCCGCGCGTGCTGTACGTGAAGTCGGCGCCGTAGCCGCTCGACCCGCGCGGGTTGGTGAACAGCACGAACATCCCCTGCGCGGCGAGGTTCTGGAACTCGTCGAACCAGCCTTCACCGTACGCCGAGTGCGGGCCGCCGTGAATGTAGATGACCATCGGATACTTCTTGCCAGCCTCGTAGCCGTACGGCTTCATGAGCCAGCCTTCGACCTCGAGATTCCCCACGCTTTTGTACGTGAAGCGGTCCGCGTCGCTCCACACGACATCGGCGTTCACGTCCTTGTTGAAGTCGGTGAGCTTGCGCTCTCCGGTGCCGTCGGCCTTTGCGACGTACAGTTCCGTGGGGCTCGTCTGCGTGGTGGCCACGAACGCCATCGTGGCACCGGCGGCGTCGTAGCTCGCGCCGCGCAGCTGCCGGCGTCCGCTCACCAGTTCCTTCGGGGCCGACTTCCCGGTGAGATCGGCGCGCAGCACCGCCGAACGGCCGCCAATGTCGGCGGTGAACTGCAGCAGCCCCGTCTTGAGCCAATCCATGTCAGACGGCTCGAACTGCCACTCGCCCAGCAGATTGCGCGGCTCGCCGCCCGCCACGTTCACGGTGTAAATGCGCGCATTCTTCGTGCGCGCCGGACGACCAATGAACGCCAGCTGCTTGCCATCGGGCGACCAGGTAAGCGCCGACTCGGCGCCCATCCATTCGGCCACCTTTCGCGGCGTCCCGCCGTTCAGGGCGTCGACGACATAGATGTCCGCATCGTTTCGCTCGGCTTCGTCGCGCGCCTTGTTGTACGGCAGCTTCGCGATCGAGTCGCGCTCGAGCTCCACCGCACTGTCAGCGCGCAGGCGTGCATCGGCCACGAACGCCACCCACCTGCCGTCGGGGGAGACCACCGGATTGCGGTGCGAGTAGGCCGTGTTGGTGAGCTGCTTCTTGGTGGTATCGCCGACCGACTGACGGAACAGCTGCTGCGGCCGCCACGAACGCGGCGTGCGACGTCCCGGGACGAAGCCGGTGCCGTTGTTCTTGTACGTCATGTCGACGACGTGGCGCCCATCGAAGCGCGCCGGCGCTGCTGGCCGCGTAATCGCGTCGTACGGCGGACGCGCCATGGCAGGCATGCTGTTGAACGGATCGTTGCTCGCGACCTGTGGCGCCGGTGAGGCCGCGTCGGCAAATACTGCGAACGAACCATCGAGCGGCATGGAGCCCGTGGGATACTCCGGCACCTGCACCGCTTCACCACTCGGCTGATCGAGGCGAATGGCCCACGTGTTCCCCTTCCCGCCCGTACGCGTGGAGGTGAAGAACAGATACGTGCCGTCGGGCGACCAACGGGGATTGCTGCTTTCGGTATTCGGCGACGTCCACCGCTGCGGTTCACCCCCCGCCGTGTTCACCACCCACACCTCGCTGTGGCGACGGTTCTCGCTTTCGATGGTCCTCGTGACCGTCATCGCGACCCGCTTGCCATCGGGCGACACCGCCGGCGAGCTCACGCTCACCACACGATACCAATCGCCGATCGTCATGGCGCGCGGTCCCTTGGGGCGCGCGGCCGAGAAAGCGTCGGTCGGTGCCGCAGTGCCGGCCGCGCTTCTGCTACCGGGCTGGGCAAACACGAGGTGCGGCGCGTTCGCGAGGGACGACGCCAGCATCGTGAAACACACGATGAATCGGGGGACACGGCGAACGGAGACGTGCATGGGGGGAGCGGATTTGGTGACATCGTTGGGACCGAACACCGGCAGCCGTCGCAACGTGCGCACGGCATGGCGACCATTACGCCGGTGTCGGTAGCGGGAGACGCAACTCGGAGAGAATACGACGATACTCGGGATGGGCATGCAGCGTCTCGAACACGGGCCGAACGCCAACCCAAATGAGATCGGCCGACCGGAACTCCGTGGCGCGCTGCAGATACCAGAGCGCCAATTGCTCGTCACCGGAGCGTGCGGCGATCTGTGCCAGCAGCACCGGCGAGAGATACTCCACACGTCCGCGCCGTTCGAGTTCGGCACGGGTGTCGTCAACGGATGCCGACGCGCCAAGTGCCACCTGCACGACACCACGCGCGGCCAACGCCTCCACGCTTTCGGACAGCGACACGGCACGTGAGAGCGCGTGTACCGCGTCGGTGTGCGCGCCGGCGAGGTCAAGGGCCAGCCCAAGAAAGAAATGGCCCATCGAGAAGTGAGCGTCCTGATGCAACGCTTCTCGGGCGAACCCTTCGGCCGCCTGCTGGTCGCGCGCGTAGTAGGCTGCGGCCGATCGACTCACGGTCAATGACAGCGAGAGCGGATCGAGTTCATGCGCACGGGCCAGCAACTCCTGCGCTTCCCCAAAGCGGCCGTGCGGCACCAGCACGGTACTCGCATACCACTGATACGCCGTGGGATACTGCGGATCGGCGTCGATGGCGGCGAGGAAGTCCTTCTCGGCTTCCTCCCACTCCCACTCGAAGAACGCCCGTACGCAGGCGCGCGCGCACAGCGCACCGGCCGAGCGCGGATCGATGGCGAGGGCACGATTCGCGGCATCGCGGGCCAACGGGGCGACCTCGTGCGGCGCGGCCATGCCGTACACGCCCATCGTGGCAAACGTTTCGGCAAGCGCCGCGTGCGCGAGCGTGAAGTGGGCGTCGATACGCAACGCATCCTGCAGATGCTCCACACTCCGCTGCATGCCGATCGCCGTGCGCTGTCCCCACCAGTAGCGTCCCTTGAGGTACTGTTCGTAGGCCTCGACACTGAACGTCGGCGCGACGTGTGGCTGTCTCGTTGCCAGGCGCTCCCCGCCTCCGGCCGCGACCAGCACCTTGAGCTGCGCCGCCACCGCGCCGGCCAACTCGTCCTCCACCGCGAAGACATCGTCGAGGTGCCGGTCGAAACGCTCGGACCAGAGCTCGAGCGCCGATTCGCCGTCGATCAACTTGGCCGTCACGCGCAGCCGCGGCCCCGCGCGCCGCACACTGCCCTCAACTAGGTGTCGTACCTTGAGGCGCGCCGCAATCTCCCGGACGTCTTGACTACTCCCCTTGAAGGCGAACGCCGAGGTGCGGGCTATCACGCGGAGCCCCGGCACTTTCGCGAGGGCGTGCATGATCGCTTCGCTGATGCCCTCGGCCAGGTACTCGTCTTCGGCGTCGGGGCTGATGCTGGCAAACGCCAGCACCGCCACCGCGTTCGCAGGGAGTGCCGCAACGCGCGGCAACGGGGTGAGGACGGCGCCGTGCACCGCAGCTTCCAACGCGACGACGACGTCTGCGGCTCGGGCGGGTCGCTGATCCGGATCACGTGCGACCAACTGGCGAAGCAACGCCTCCAAAGCGTCGGGGACATCGTCCCGCACATCGGCCAGCGGTGCGAACTCGCCGGCCATCTTGGCGGACAGCATGCCCATGGCCCCGCTGCCCGCAAACGGCAAGCGACCGGCGATCATTTCGTACAGCACACAACCGAGGGCGAAGATGTCGGTGCGCCCGTCCACCGCATCGCCGAGCGACTGCTCGGGGCTCATATAGGCGGGCGTGCCAATGGCGAGGCCGGGATGCGTAAGGCCGCTGTTGGCGGGGTCGTTGTGCGTCGCGGCCATGCGGGTGCGCGCAATCCCGAAGTCCGCGACGAGTGCGTGGCCGGCCGAAATGAGGATGTTTTCGGGCTTGATGTCGCGGTGCACGATGTCACGTGCGTGCGCATGCGCCAGCGCGCCGGCGACCTCGCGTGCCAGGCGGACAGCCACGAGCAGCGGCAGCCGCCCTTCCCGCTTCAGGCGATCGCGAAGCGATTCCCCCTCGACGTAGGGCATGACGTAATACGCGCGCCCGTCAATCTCGTCGGCATCGAGCAGCGGCAGAATGTGCGGGTGCTGCAACTGTGCCGTGACGTAGATTTCCTGCGCGAACCGTTCCGGTTCGACGGCGATGTCGGCGCGGAGCAGCTTGAGCGCCACTTTCCGCCCGAGCTTGCGGTCATTCGCCAGATAGACCGTCGACATCCCGCCGCGCCCAAGCTCCCGCTCGATGGAAAAGCGGGTGTCCAGCTGCTCGGTGATATGTGGGGGGAGGGTCACGGAACGGGCGAGGTGCAGAGGCGGCCAACCGCTCGGAGGTGGCCACGGTGGCGAATGCCCAACTATCTACGCTGCCACCGGCCGGTGCAACCCCACGGGACCGATTCTCGCGCCCTCTGCGGCGACGCCGCTCATTCGGACGACCGGGGGCGGGGGGCCGCCTACGGCAGGAATGTGATATTTGCTCTGTTCAACTATTGCCCTCGTGCGGTTCATGCCCTAGCATGATCGGCATCGCGGAGGAGCGGCCGCGTAACCGACCGGACCATCCGGCCCCGGCAGCCAGCCGGAGCGCTGTTTTTGACGGGCGGCGTTGCACTCTCGGTGGTGGTTCACACCGGATGTTTCACTCTATCTCGAGGAGGTGATCATTTGTCTAGTGCCTGTCCCCATGCCGGCTCGTTCTGGGCTTGCGATCTCCTGATCGGCGCCCGGTAAATCGGGTTCTTCCGGTTCAGGGTATCCTCGAGCCGGCAGGGAAGTCATGAAGGGCCGTCCCGTTTTCGAACGGGCGGCCCTTCGTCGTTCCCGCTACACTGGGTAACGGCTTCCCCGCCTTACCCGCCCTTGGCGGTCCGCGCCGGGAACGACGACAGGGCCGCGTCGAGTTTCTGTACGAGAGCGGCGGCGAATTCCATGGTCCCGCGGAAAAACGCCGGGTCGATCTTGTCGGCATCGTCCCCGGGCTTGTGATAGTCGGGGTGGTCCTCGACGCCGAGATAGAGGAACGGGATGCCTTTGCCGTGGAAGGCACCGTGGTCCGACGAATTGGTCCAGTCGTCGCCGGGCTTGAGCTCCTTGGTGTCGTGCCCGAACCGGACGGTCACCGGGGTGTTCTTGGCCGCCGCCTCGGCGAACGGCTTGAGGAACGGGTAGTACGACGTCCCCGCCACCCACAGCGCCCCACCGTCCTGGCGTGCGATCATGTCGAGGTTCACGTCCACCGCCACGCGTTCGAGGGGTAGCGGAGGATTGGCCACAAAGGCCCGCGCCCCCTGCAACCCGCCCTCTTCGGCGTCGAAGAAAGCCAGGATGACGTCGTGCTGCGGCCGCTGCGCCATGAGGCGTTCGGCGATCATGAGCAGCGTGACGCAGCCGCTGGCATCGTCATCGGCGCCGTTGAAGACTTCGCCGTTGCGCACGCCCAGATGATCGTAGTGCGCACTGATCACCATGGCGGGCCCGTTCGGGTTGGTCCCGGGAATGCGCGCGATCACGTTGGCGCCCACCGAGTCGGGGCCGGGAGCGCGCATGCGCAGGGCGAACGGCATCTCGTAGCTGGTACCGAGCGGCTGCACGCCAATGGCCTTTAGTTCGCGCACGATCCACGCGCGCGCCCGCGCACCGCCGGGAGAACCGGCACGCCGCCCCTCCATGCTGTCGGCGGAGAGCGCAGACAGCCGGCGCATGAGCTTCGCGGTCACGCTGTCGTTGACGGCGGGACGCGACTGCGCGTGAGCCGCACCGGAAAGGCAGAGGGAAGCGGCCAACAGCAGTCGCGCGGCAGTGGAAGAACGGTTCATGAGAAGTCGGAAAAAGACGTGTGTGTCCCTGAACACGGTGTTCAGTCGAGATCTTCGTACGCGCGCAGCAACAGCAGCAGCATGCCCAGTCCAAGAATGACGTCACCGATGTCGAACTGCCGGCCCACACTGCGCACGCTGCTGATCAGTCCCATGACCACCGGAATGCCAGCAGCAAACACCGCCGATTTCCGTCGGACACGAAGCAGGTGGTAGGTGATCCATGTACTGGCAATACCCGCCAGCCCCAGAACGACCCAGTACGGCTCGTTCAGCCCGCGGACGAGCTTGGACGCGAACGGCATGCCCGCCAGTGAGCCGCCGGCCACGACGGCAAAGATCGTGGTCTTGAGCGTTGCGCTGAAGAGATACGCGTTCGTCAGCCAGCGGAGCGAACGCGATCCGTCCCGTCCACTCACCGGCGCATAGCCCCGCCGTTTGACCAGTGTCACTGAATCCATACGCCACTCTGCCCCGTCAGCAGTGCCCGCACCACGATCGCATTCGCGGTCGTGCTCACCTGAGTAATCTGCACCTCGCGCACGCTGCTGCCCATGACGACCCCTGGGGCCAGCGTTCCATTGAGCAGCACGAGCAACTCAGCCCGCACGGAGTCGAGCTGCGCTCCGAGCGGGACACGCCCGCCGCTGGTGGCGCGGCGCACGGCGAGCGACACGAGTGGCGCCGCGAGGGTCGCTTTGACCCGCGACAGCGCACCACGGCTCTGCAACGTCCAGTCGAGATCGTCGAGGCGCAGTTCGCGTGCCGCGGCATCCCAGCGCAACCGCGACGTGAGCCCAAGCCGTCCGCGCAGTGCCCCCGAGACGGCGAGGTCCACGTACACCGTATCGCCGGCCCCGCGCACGAACACCGAATCGATCTTGACGCTCTGCTTTGCCGTTTCCTCGACCAGCAGCGCTGTGGCGCGACGTCCGAGCTCGGCGAAGGGCAGTTCCACCGCGACGGGCACCGAAAACTCCCGCGGTGCCTGCCCCAACGCGAGCGGGGGCAGCGGTCGCTTGCGCACGACTGGCTTGGTGCCCGCCACCACCCGAGGCCGCGCGTACAGCACGAGGTTGGTGGTGATGTTGATGCCGTTGCCGACGAACGGCGTGACGCGCACCGCTTCGGGGTCGAGCACCAACCACAACGATGACAACGAGTCGAGCGCCGTAGGCTCGAGAAAACTTCGCCACAACGAATCGGCGAGCGGCCTGAAGTCGGCGGCCGTGGGAATCGCGGTGTCGGCATCGGCGGCAAAGGTGGCCAGCTGGCGGTCGATCACGTGTTGCAGCGTGGGGGTCGCGTTCACGCCGAGCGCCGTCACCAGACAGGGGTCGCGCAGCGCGGCCGCGAGCTTGGTGTCCTGCGCCCCGATGCGCCAATCACGCCGCCAGTAGAGCGCGGTGCTCATGCTCAGCGAGGCCCGGCGCATCGTCTCCGGCGCATAGCCGCAGCTGGCCACGCGCGCCCCGCCCACGACACCCAAACGTGCGCGATACGCGAGCTCCGTCTCGATGGTCAGCCGGCTGCCGTCGGCCCGCAGCGCCAGCGGCTCCCGACGATACACGTATTGATGACAAACCAGCCCTGCGGCATTGGCACAGCGCGCCGCCGACAACGAGTCGCGCGCCGGAAAGAGCGAGTCGAGCGACGGCCGGAGGGCGCGCAAGACGTACGTGACCTGCACGGGAATGACGGCCAGTGCGGCACTGCCGGCGGCCGCAGGTACGGGGGCGCTCGCGACGGCTGCGGCCCCTGAGGGCGGTGCCGCGCCAGGTGCCGGGCCCGGTGTCGGCGACCGATTGCCAGCGCACGCGACGGTGGCGAGCAACGTCAGCAGAAGGCGCATCGCCACCCGTGCACCTGCTACCACGCGCGTTCGGCCCCCGTCCAGTCTACAAAAGCCCCCGAGGTGTCGCGCGTGACACGCTCGGTCTGCATGAGCAAACCCAACGCGGCGTCTTCCACCGGCACGCGGAACGCGGGTCCATCGGGCGTCGTGGCGTAGTTGCCGGGATTGCCCAAACAGACCACGATGCCCTCCTCCGCCAAGTCGTGGGCCACCGTGCGCGTGAGCATGTGCAGCGCCGCCGCACTCGTGCAGGTGGCATAATCGCCCCCCTGCGTCTTGCCGCTCAGCGAGCCAAGCCACGAACTCACCACCAGCACGCGCGCATTGTCGCCTTTGCTCAGCCACGGCAACAGTGTACGAACCAGCAGCAACGGCGCAACGGCGTGTCGGCGCAAATGCTCCGTGAGTCCGGTGCCCGTGAGCGACGACAATTGCTCATCGCGCTCGGCACTTGCCAGCGTTTCGTGCGGCCCTGCCTCGGCCGGCGCAAGCACCAACAGGTCGAGCGAATCGGTGAGGCGCTCCAGCACCGGCACCGCCTCGGCAACACTCGACGGGTCGGCGGGATCGAGTGCAATCAGTTCGAGTCCGCCAAACTCCGCGCGCAAATCGGCGAGCACCGGGACCCGCGCCGGATTACGACACGCCGCGTACACCGTGTCTCCGCGCATGAGCGCCTGACGCACCAACTCCACGCCCAGCGGACGCGAGGCACCGGTCACCAACGTACGACGTGCACTCACGGCGTTCATCCGCGCGACTCCGTGAGAACGCGGGCGACGGCATCCACCGACGCGTCGATCTCCACGGGCCGGTTGGCCTGCGCGAAATCGGTGCGTTGCTGATGCAACTCGACGAGCATACCCGGGTCTTTCAGCACGTGTCCCGTGAGCACCGCCACCACGCGATCGCCCGCGCGAATGACGCCGGTGCGTACGAGCTGCTTGACGCCCGCGACACTGGCTGCGCTCGCGGGCTCGCACCCCACACCGGCGACATCGATCTGCACCTTGGCGTCGACGATTTCGTCGTCGGTCACACTGAGCACCATGCCGTCGGTTTCGCGAATCGCACGTACGGCACGATCCCAGCTCGCCGGGTCGCCAATGCGAATCGCCGTGGCGATCGTCTCCGCCTGCACCGAGTATCGCTGTGCGAAGTCTTCGCGGAACCCCTTGGCAAAGGGCGCGGCACCGGCCGCCTGCACCGACACCAGGCGCGGCACCTTGGCAATGAGCCCCAGCGCCTTCGCTTCGCGCAGCGCTTTGCCGAAGGCGGCCGTGTTGCCGAGGTTGCCGGCGGGGAGCACGATGAAGTCGGGCGCATCCCACCCCAGCTGCTGCAGAATTTCGAAGACGATCGTCTTCTGCCCTTCCACGCGCCACGGGTTGATGGAGTTGAGCAGATAGATGCCCAATTCGCGCGAGGCGTCCTGCACCAGGCGCAGGCACGCGTCGAAGTCGCCCTTCACCAGCAGCGTTTTGGCGCCGTAGGCGAGCGTCTGCGCCATTTTTCCCAATGCCACTTTGCCGGCCGGCACGAACACAAGCCCGGGAATTCCCGCCTGCGCGGCGTAGCTCGCCAGCGACGCCGAGGTGTTGCCCGTGCTGGCGCACGCCACGGCGGTGGCGCCGGTGCGCACCGCTTGCGTGGTGCCCACCGTCATGCCGCGGTCCTTGAAGGAGCCCGTAGGGTTGTAGCCCTCGTGCTTCAGCAGCAGCCCCTCGCAGCCGGCCCATACCGACACGCGCGACCGCTCCATGAGCGGCGTGTTTCCTTCGGGGTGACTCGTGATGGCGTCGCCCGCTGTGGGCATGACCAGCGATTCGAAACGCCACACGCCTGAGGGATGTCCCATGGGCATGGCGCAGCAGTGTTGCACGAACGCGTGCTGCACCGCTTTGGGCTCGAGCGGCGCGCCCATGACGTCGAGCGGCGCGCGATGAATGATGGCCAGCAACCCGCCGCACGCGGGGCACGCGGGGCTCGCGTCGCGTTCGTCGAGATCGTGCCCACAGTCGTCGCAACGCTGCACGCTCTGCTGCCCGTGGGCTTCGTGCGCCGACAGAAAGATGGATTCGTTGACAGCCATGATCAGGCGGGCGTGAGCTGGAGAATGTCGTTCAACACACCGGCTGCCGTGACGGCGGGACCGGCGCCGGGGCCCGTGATCACCAAGGGATGTTCACGGTAGCGCATGGTGGTAAAGACGATCTGATTATCGGTGCCACGCAAACCGGCTAGCGGATGCGACGGGGGGACGGCCTGCAGCCCCACCTTCACCGTGGTGGGGGTCGCGCGCAACACGTAGCGCAACACGCGCCCCTGTCGCACCGCCGCGGCCTGCCGGTCCGCCCACATCTTGTCCTGCTGCGCGAGCGTGCGCTTGAACTTGGCCACTGGCATGGCGCGGAACGCGTCGGGCACGAGCGACTCCACGGTGACATCCGACAAGTCCCCGGTGAAGCCAATGAGGCGCGCCAGAATGAGCGCCTTGCGCGCCACGTCCATCCCCGACAGGTCGTCGCGCGGATCGGGCTCGGTGTAGCCGAGCTTCATGGCATCGCCCAACGCTTCGCTGAACGGGCGTCCCTTGCCGATTTCGGAGAGCAGAAAGCCCAACGTGCCACTCGTGCACCCTTCCACGCGCAACACCTTGTCACCCGTTTCCACGAGCTTGGCGTAGCTGTCCATGACCGGCAACCCGGCGCCCACGGTCGTCTCGTGCAGAATGCGCGCGCCGTGCTGCGCCGCGAGGGCACGTAACGCCTGCACCTCCGTACGCGGCGCCGAGAGCGGCTTCTTGTTGGCGAGCACAATATCCCAGTCGGCGCTGATGGCCTTACGAATGGCCGGGAGCGTTTCGTCGGCCGTGAGGTCCACCAGCACCGGCCGCGACAGCGCATGTCGCGCAATTTGCGCGACCGCTTCGGGCGCGGTGGCCCGCAACGCCTGCGGCATGCTCGTGAGTGATGCGCCCGCTTCCTTGTGCGCCACCGCCGCGAGCAGCTGCTTCGCACTCAAGCCGTCGGGATCGAACAGATACCCGCTGCGATCGATGAGCCCAACAATCGTGGGCTTCACGCGGCGGCGCGTGCGCGGGAGAATGCGCAGCAGCTCGCGGCCAATCTGCCCGACCCCAAGCAGCACCACGTCGAGACGGTCGTCACTGCGCACGCCCCCGCCACCGATCTTGTCGAGCTGGAACTCGTCGTGCACCGCGCGCGCTGCGGCTTCGGCATCCCGCTCGGCAATCACCGCCGAAATGTTGAGCTCACTCGAGCCCTGCGCGATGGCCACGATGTTCACCGACGACGTGGCGAGCGCCGTGAACATGCGCGACGCAATGCCGGGCGATCCCGCCATGCCAAGCCCCACCACGGCGAGCGTGGCCATCCCCGTCTTGATGTCCATCCCTTCGAGTTCGCGACGTGAGAGCTCCAGGGCGAATGCGTGCTCGAGCGCCGTGCGCGCATCCTTGCTGCGTTCGGCAGGAACGCACAGCGAAATCGAATGCTCCGACGACGCCTGGGTGATGAGCGTGACACTGATACCCGCCTGCTGCAGCGCGGCGAAGGTGCGCGCCGCAATACCGGGCACGCCCAGCATCCCGTTGCCGGTCACGGTCACCAGTGCCTGCGCACGCACTATGCTGAGCGCCTTCACCGGGTAACGCTGCAGCGTGTGGCGCGTGGAGATCTCCGTGCCCGCCGCCGAGGGGTCCGCAAACGGCCGCACGAAGACCGGCACCGCCAGGCGTGCCAGCGGAATGAGCGCCCGCGGGTGGAGCACCTTGGCGCCGTAGTACGCGAGCTCGGCCGCCTCGCGCACATTCAGCTGCGGCACAATCCGTGCGCTCGGTACGAGCCGCGGGTCGGTGGTCATGAGCCCTGGCACGTCTTTCCAGAGCGAAATGCGTTGCGCCTTGAGCGCACGCCCGAGCACGGTGGCCGTAAGGTCGGAGCCGCCACGCCCAAGCGTCACCAAAGCCCCGTCCACCCCGCCACCCACGAACCCCGGCACGACTGGCAGCACCTTGCGGCGCAGCAGCGGTCCCAAACGGTCGCGCACCAGCCGGTCGGTGACCGCCAGATCGGGGAAGGCATTGCCGAAGACGCCATCCGTGCGGATGATCTCGGCCGCCTCCACGTACTGCGCCTTGGCGTCCCGCCCGACCAGCCCGGCCACCACCAACTGGGCGGACAGCTGCTCGCCCCGGGCGACCAGAAAATCCTGCGTGCGGGGGGTGAGTTCGCGCAGGCTGGCCACGCCGTGCGCCAGCATCCGCAGCTCGGCGAACGCCACATCGAGCGCATGTACCAAGGCGTTACGGGCCCGCTGGGTGCTCAGAATGCCCTCGGCCACCACCCGATGGCGCGCGTGCAGCTGGTCGACGGCACTGTCGACGCCGCGCATATCGCCGGCGCGGGCTCGTTCGGCTATGGCCAGCAGCGCATCGGTAACGCCAGCCAGCGCCGACACCACCGTGACGGTACGAGAGGGACGCGCGTCGAGAATGATGCCGATCGCGTGACGGACGGCCGCAGCGTCGGCAAGCGAGGCCCCCCCGAACTTGAAGACGTCGACGGCGGGGGAACGGCGCGGGCGTGTGTTCGTGGCTTTACGTGCTGGCATTGGATGGCAGAGGCGAGTCGGCTCCCGGGAGACACCCCCGGCTCTTCGACACTAGCCCCACCTGCTTTCCCTGTCCACACCTGCGCGCACGGGCATACCTTTCCCGTGCGCAGGTGCTAAACTCCGACCAGGCTGTTTTCAGAAACAAAAGGTCCCCTCCCCATGACATTATTCGCCGACGCGCCCCCAATCCCGTTCGTCCCTGCTCCGCCCACCCTCCCGGGGCGCGTGGCTGGGCTGGCGCACCTGGCCCAAAACCTTGCCTGGAGCTGGAACCGCGACGCGCGATCCCTCTTCAAGGCCATCGACGAAGGCCTCTGGAACCGGACCCGCCACAACCCCATCCGGCTCCTCCAGCTCGTTGACCCCGCGCGGCTCGTCGACCTCGCCGACGACCCCGTCTTTTGCGCCCGCTACGACCGGGCTATGCAGTGGCTGGCCGGCGAACGCTCCGACGAGCACACGTGGTACGCCCGCACGTTCCCGGAGCTGCGCGGCCGCACGGTGGCCTACTTCTGCGCCGAGTTCGGTATTCACAACTCGGTGCCCATCTACTCGGGTGGACTCGGCGTCCTCGCCGGTGACCACCTCAAGACCGCGTCCGATCTCGGTATCCCCCTTGTCGCCGTCGGCATTCTGTATCGCAACGGCTACTTCGATCAGCGCATTCGCGTCGACGGCTGGCAGGAAGACAGCGATGCCCGCATCGAGTTCGACGGCGTGCCGCTGGTGCCCCTGCCCGGCCGCAATGGCGCGCGCTATCTCGTCACGGTCAATACGTTCGGTCGTGACATCCACATTCGCGTGTGGAAGATGCAGGTGGGTCGTGTACCGGTGTATCTGCTCGATTCCGACCTCGAGGAGAACCACCCTGACGACCGCCCGCTGCTCTCCAAGCTGTACAGTGGCGGACCGGCCATGCGCCTCCGTCAGGAGTGGCTGCTGGGTGTGGGCGGCGTGCGTGCCCTTCGTGCGCTCGGCATCGACCCGGCCGCGTGGCACGCCAACGAGGGACACGCGGCCTTCATGATGGTCGAGCGCACACGTGAGCTCGTCGCGGACGGCCTGTCGTATGTCGACGCCGTGAAGCAGGTGCGCAACTGCAGCGTGTTCACCACGCACACTCCGGTTCCGGCGGGCCACGACCACTTCTCGGTCGACGAAGTACGGCAGTGCGCCAATGGCTACTGGAAGGAGATGGGGATCGACGCCGACACGTTCCTGCGCATGGGGTACCATCCCGAGTCGGGCCCGGGCGTGTATCACATGACCGCCGCGTCGGTGCGCTTGTCGCGTCGCGTGAATGCCGTATCGCGCCGTCATGGCATCGTGACGCGCGAAATGAGCCGCTCGCTGTGGCCCAACCGCGACGCCGAGTCGATTCCCGTGGGGCACGTCACCAATGGCGTGCACCTCGCGACGTGGATGTCCAACCCCATCATGAAGATGCTCGACGAGCATCTCGGCCAGGGGTGGGGCCACAGCAGCGATCCGGCATTGTGGGAGCAGGTGCTCACGCTCGACGACGAAACGCTGTGGTACACGCATTCGCGCCTGAAAAACACGCTCATGCGCATGGTGCGTGAGGAAGCGCGCCGTGCGTTTGCCGCCCGCGAAATGGAGACAACGCAGCTGGTGGGTGCCGGCACGTTGCTCGACCCCAACACGCTGACCATTGGCTTCGCGCGCCGCTTTGCGACGTACAAGCGCGCGAATCTCATTTTCCGCGACGTCGAGCGCCTCAAGCGCCTCGTGACCAACTCGCAGCGCCCGGTACAGATCATTTTCGCCGGCAAGGCGCACCCCGCCGATACGCCGGGCAAGCAGATTCTGCAGAACGTCTATCAGTTCACGCGTGACCCGCAGTTCGAAGGGCGCGTGGCGTTCGTCGAAGACTACGGCATGCACTTGGCCCACCTGCTCGTGCAGGGCGTGGACCTGTGGATGAACATGCCCCGCGTGCCCCTCGAAGCGTCGGGCACCAGCGGTATGAAGGCCGCGCTCAACGGCGTCCCGCAGCTTTCGACCATCGACGGCTGGTGGGAAGAGGGCTACGAAGGCAACAACGGCTGGGCCATCGAGCCTGGCGTGGACGACGACGCGGGGATGAACACCGCCACCCGTCTGTACGAACTGCTCGAGCAGGAGGTCGTGCCGCGCTTCTATGACCGCGACAAGAGCGAACTGCCGCGTCGCTGGCTCATGATGATGAAGCACGCCATCCGGGTGGGTGGCCAGCAGTTCACCGCCCGTCGCATGGTGGAGCAGTACGCCCGCGCGTACTACGCCCCGTCCATTCTTGGCGACGCCATGCCTGACGATCCGCCGCTCGCGTGAGTGACGGAGTGAGTGCGATGCCCACGCCGAGCTGGGGATCTCCCCTGGTTCGCGCACCGCAGAGCGGTGCCCCCACGATCGTGCACCTCACGGCGGAGTACAGTCCGTATGCACGATCGGGCGGGCTCGCCGAAGCGGTCATGGGACTCGCCAATGTGCAGGTGCGCGACGGCGCCAACGTAGTGGTCTTCGTGCCGCTGTATCGCACCGTGCGCGACCATGCGCCCGATCTCGCGCCGCTGGGTCGCCCCATTACCGTGAGCCTCGGCTTTCGCAGCGAAGAGGTGCGCTTCTTCCGCGAGGTGCGCGCTCACAAAGGCCCCAAGGTGGTGTTCGTCGACATCCCGGCCGCGTTTGCACGCGGTGGCTTGTACGGCGAAGGGGGACGTGACTACACCGACAATGCGCGCCGCTTTGCGCTGTACTCGCGCGCCGTGCTCGACGCCATTCCGCGCCTGATTGCTGGCCCGGTCCTGGTGCACGCCCACGACTGGCACGCGTCGCTCGCGCTCATGTACCTGCGCAGCTACGCCGACCTGCGCCGACGCTTTGCCGACACGCCCACGGTGCTCACGGTGCACAACGGTGGGTATCAAGGGCACTTTCCGGCCTCGCAGCTGAACGATTGCGGCATCCCCCCGGAGCTGTTCACCTTCCGGCACGTGGAGTGGTATGGTCTCATCAACTTCCTCAAGGCCGGCCTGACGCACGCCGACATGGTGGTCACGGTCAGCCCCAATCACGCGACAGAGCTTCGCACGGCCGACGGCGGCTTCGGCCTGCAGGAAGTCTTTCGGTGGCTGGGGAACCGCTTCACTGGCATCGTCAACGGCATCGATCAAACGGTATGGGATCCGGCCACTGACGATCAGATCACGGCCAACTACAGCGCCGATGATCCGACCAACAAGGCGCGCTGCAAAAGCGCGCTGCAGCGCTCCTTCGGTCTGCCGCAACGCAAGCGTACGCCGTTGTTCGGCTTCACCGGTCGGATGGTGACGCAGAAGGGGCTCGACCTCGTGCTCAAGTCCCATCTCGTGTGGAACCTCGACGCGCAGTTCGTGTTCATGGGCGCCGGTGAAGCCAGGTACGAGCGTGCACTCACGGCACTTGCCCGGGCGCGTCCCCAGCATGTGGGCGTGCAGCTCGACTTTACCGATCGGCTAGAGCACCGGCTCATGGCTGGCGCCGATCTGTTCCTCATGCCGTCGCAGTACGAACCGTGTGGCCTCACCCAGTTGCGCGCGCAACGCTACGGGGCGTTGCCCATTGGCCGACGGGTGGGCGGTATTGCCGATACCGTCGAAGACGACGCCACCGGGTTTCTCTTCGATGCATTCGACGCGCAGGCGATGGACCATGCCATTTCGCGTGCGCTCGCACGCTTCCACGATCCCATGGCGTGGGCCCCGCGCATGAAGACCGCCATGCGTCGCGATTTCGGCTGGGAGCGTTCCGCCGAACGTTATGCCGAAGTGTACCGGCGCGCCGCGAACATCGCCCGGACCAGGTAAGGAGTCAGCCGGTGCATTCGCTCATCGTGCATCAGCACCTCTATCAACCGCCGCGCGAAGATCCGTGGCTGGAAGCCGTACCAACCGAACCGTCGGCTGCTCCCGAGCACGATTGGAATGCGCGCATCAATCGTGAGTGTTACGCGCGGTTGGCGCGCGCCGAGGCGTACCATCGCGATCCGCGGGCGGCGGCGCACGACAGCGAAGCACGCGCCGGTGTTTCGCGGGTGGTGAACCTGTACGCGTGGTGCTCCTTCGATGTGGGCGCCACGCTCTGCGAGTGGCTCGACCACGCCGCGCCCGGCACGCTGCGCGCCATGCAGGAAGGCGATGCCGCCAGCGTGAAGCGGTGGGGGCACGGCAACGCCATCGCGGCGCCGTACCACCACGTCATTCTGCCACTCGCGTCGCCGCGGGAGCGTCGCACGGAAATTCGCTGGGGGCTGCGCGATTTCCGCCGTCGCTTCGGCCGTGATGCCGAAGGGATCTGGCTCCCCGAGTGCGCGGCCGACGACGACACGCTCGACGCCGTCGCCGCCGAAGGGGTGCGCTTTACCATTCTGGCGCCGTATCAGGTACATGGACACGAAGGCAGCGGCATGCCGCTGCTCTGGCGCGGCGCCGCAGGGCGTACGCTCACGATCGTACCGTACGATGGCTCGCTCGCGGGCGACGTGGCGTTCGGTGGCCTGTTGAGTAATCCGCAGGCCCTGGCGCAGCGCTTCACGCCCTATCGTGAAACGGTACTCCACTCGCCTCGGTGCACGACACTGGCCACCGATGGCGAAACATTCGGCCATCATCACAAGGGCGGCGACCGCTCCCTGCTGGAAGCGTTGGCGCTCATTGCGCATCACTCGAGCACGCGCATCACGAACGCGGCCGCACTGGTGTCCACACATCCCGCCACGCACGAAGTGACACTCGTGTCCCCGTCGGCGTGGAGTTGCGCGCACGGCGTGGAGCGCTGGCGCAGCAACTGTGGATGCCGACTCGACGGCGGCAAACCCGCCCGTCAACAGTGGCGTGGCCCGTTGCGCGTCGCGCTGGAGCGACTCGCCGCACAGGCCCATGAGGTGTACGAACGCGAAGGTACCACCATCTTCCGTAACGATCCTTGGGCCGTACGCGACGCGTACGGCGATGTCGTGGCGCTGGACGGCGAAGCGCTCGCGGTGTTCGCACGAAACGTCGTCGTCGATGCCACAAACGACGCGCAGGTCCAGCGGGCGCGCGAGCTGCTTGAATTGCAGCGCGCAACGCTGCGACTGTTCACGTCGTGTGCATGGTTCTTCGACGAGGTCGACCGCATCGAGGTCCGGCAGGTGCTGCGCTATGCGGCTCGCTGTCTCGAACTGAGCGGCACGGGGTCACGCCTCACCCCAGAGGTCGTGCAATGGCTGTCTGCAGCCAACGACGGACAACCCGGCGCAGCGACCGCGAGCGATGTCTTCGTGCGCGATGCCCTGCCGCATCGCGATCAGGCCCTGTGTGTGGCTGCCGCCGCGATGGCGTGTGCGGCTGGTGGCGCCCCCGCAGCACGTCTGGCCACGTACGACATCGAAACGGAGGGGACGATGTCGGAGTGGCAGGTCGCGGTCACCCACCGGCGCACCGGTGTGGCATCACGCTTTTCCGGCATGGTGCACGGACATGGCGCCTCGCTCACCGTGCGCCTGCACAACGCGCAGCACGGCGACGGCGCGTGGGAAGTCGTACACCCGCACGAGTTCCCGGAAGACGCCGCACGGGCGTTGCTCGCGCACCACGCGACCGAGGACGCGGCGCTGCTGGGATAGCCGAAACCTACGGCGCACTCCAGTGCAGGTGCAGCCCGACGAACATCTGCCGATCAACGGCCGGCGTCCAGAGGGTCGGACGCTGACCGAGCAGATTGTTGCCACCGAAGGCGAACTCGGTGGTTCCGGTGAGCAGCAGGCGCCACTGCGTGTCGACCGAGAGCATCGCGCCCTGACGGCCCACCACGCCCTGCTCCGTCGAGAAGGGACCGGTGATTGGCGCACCACTCGGAATCCCGATGAGCGGCGCCCCTCCGGTGTAGCGGACCGACACATCGGTGAGCAGGCCGCGCAGCACATCGAAACCGCGCGACACGCGCAGGCGGGCCGTGTGCGTGGCACGACGCGAGAGCGGCAGACCGGTACCCAGGTTGCGTGCACGCAGATAGTCGTGGCCGATCGTCACGGCGGTGCCGAGCACCGTGACACGGGCATTGGTCTCGACGCCCTGCGTACGCGCGCGCGACACGTTCACGTTGGCGTACTGCTGAAAGCCGGCCGCGTTGTTGCCGCGGAAGCTCCAGTCCACCAAGTCCTTCACGTCGTTGCGGTACACTTCCACATCGAACGAAGCCGCCATGCTCGGCGCCCACGTACCACCCACACTGCCGCTCACCGAGCTCTCAGGGCGTAGCGACGGGTTCCCGACGATTTCGTAGCCACCGGCGGGATTGAAGAACGTGTAGCGAATTTCCTTGAACCCCGGTGCACGGAACCCACGTGCCACGTTGCCGCGCCAACGCAGTGCCGGCGTGGCCTGCCACGCCAGTCCAACCGACGGATTGGTGGTACTCCCCCACAGCGTGCTCGACGTATGACGCGCACCTGCGGTGAGCAGCAGGTCGCCAATCGTCCAGCTGTCGCGCGCGAAGACCTCGGTGATTTCTTCTCTGGCGCTGTCGCCCGTCACCTTGTCGGGCGCAAGAAGCGTACGCCGCGAATGCTGGAGACCCGCATCGATGGCGTGTGCGCCGGCCGCTCGCGAGTACGCCAACAGATAGCGCCCCTGACGCTCCTGCTGCTCGAGCGAGTCGGCCGACCCGCGAATGGGGAGCATCTCGCGCGACTGCCGGTACTGATACTCGAAACGCTGCTGAAAGGCACGCGCGCGCACGCGCCCGCCAAGTGCCGGCCCCTGCACTTCGGCAAAGCCCTGCGCCCCACGGTTGTCGATGAAGCCGTTGAAGTTCGCATCGAGCGGAAAGCGCTGGCGCTCCTGCGATCCCTGTATATCGAGACGCGCCGTCCACCGCGCCGACAACGCGACGCGCAGATCACTCCGCACATCGAAGATGCGGTTGAAGGTCGCCCCCGTTGCGCTGTAGCCCGTCACACGATCGGACTGTCGCCAGCCGCCGTTGACGCGGTACCCCACGCGCCCCACCGTCTGGCTCAGGCCCAGCGTGGCCTCTTCACGCCCAAGCCCGCCCTGGCGCACCAAACCATCGAGCGTGAACGATTCGGTCGGCGCAGCCTGCACGATGTTGATCACGCCGCCCAGCGCATCGCTGCCGAACTCCACACTGCTCGGCCCCTTCGTCACCTCGATGCGCTCGGTCGCAACGGTACTCAACCGACCAATGTCGCGGCTCTCGATCAGTGATCCCGCCACGGGCTCGCCGTCGACAAGCACGAGCACACGCGAATCATCGAAGCCACGAATGGAAATACTCGTCTTGCTCGGCGGCGCCGGCAGCTCCTGCATGCCGGGCAACTGGCGCAGCAGCTGGTTGGCCGATACCGCAGCGACCGCGTCGATTTCCGTGCGGTCCAGCACCGTCACGCTGCGCGGTGATTCGCTGGCGCGAACGACCCGCTGCCCCATGGTGGTGGTAAACACCGGCAGCACCGTGGCCAACGGCTCGAGCAGTACCCGCAGCTCACTCGTGCTGTTCGCGGCCGTCAACGCGATGCGCGCTTCGCGAAAGCCGAGCACGCGCACCTGCAGCGTGTCACCAACGTGTGCCGCAATCGCAAAACGTCCCTGATCGTCACTCCGTACACGCGAGGTGGTACCGACGCGCCGCACTTCGGCCGACACGACAATTGCGCCATCGCCACGCGACCGCACGATACCCTGCACTGCCCCCGCAGAACGCTCCGAATGCACCTGCGCCGCCGCCCGCGTTCCGGTGAGCGGCGCGAGCACCAGGCCAGCGAGCAGGGCGGACAGCAGGTGGCGAAGGGACCCGAGGCGCACGGCGTTAGCGGATACGCGCGTAACGGATGGTCGGATACCCGGCCACACCCGTGTTGCTGTAATAGTCCACGAGCTGGAACTTCCACACGCGCGTACCGACCTTGGCCAGGTAGATATTGAACGCGGGGTGCAGCCGCTGCTGATTGGTCAGGTCGTAGCGGAACGGCGCCCTGGGATCGAGAATGGAATTGGGGATCGGCCCCACCAGCTGCGACAGGTACGCGGCGTACTGCGGCGCATCACTCGCCGACGTGACCGCCGCGAAGGTCGGCGACGCAGTGCCGGGGAACGTGCCCACGTTGCATGCCGTGTTCACCGTAATGGCCAACTGCCGCGGATCGGGATTGAACTGCATGTCCCAGTTGCACCCGCTCGGCGTGACGACACTGTTGGTGGCGAGGCTGATCGCACGCGTCACGCCGCCGGGCGCGACGACCAGACGCTGCACGGCGCCGAGCGTCGTGCCGGTCTGCACGCGAGACTCGAGCACCAGCGAGTCCGTGGCGCGCGTCTGGTTGAATGCAATGACCGTGCTGCGCACCACGGCAAACTGTCCGTTGGCCAGACGGATCTTCCAGAACTGCGCGGCATTGGCCACCGGCACGCCGCCAAGCACCACGTGTCCCTGCGGATTCTCCGCGAGACGATCAGTGGTGAACAGCGAGTCGGCAGGCACCTGCGCATCGCGCAGGGCGTCGAAGGCGGCCAACGTGCTCGTACGCGTAAAGGCGAGCACGTCGGCGTTCGTCGCGTTCTGATTGTTGCCCAGTGTGAAGCCGAGTACGTTCTTCGTACCGCCGTTGGCGGGGGAGTTGAGCCGTACCTCGTAGCGCCGCAGCGCGAGGTCCCAGTCGGCAGTGCGCGACACGAGCGCACCCGTGGCGAAGCTGAAGTAGACGAGCGTGTCGTTGCTGCTCGCGTTGAGCGGCGCCGACGTCACGACTTCATTCACGGCCGGTTCGCGAGTGAGGCCGCCCACACCAGTGGGATCGGTCTCCCCTTCACAGGCAGAGAGCACGGAAAGCCCGAGAAGGGGCACGAGCGCCACGCGTACAGGACGGCGCACGGAGATGTTCGACAGCATGGCGGAGTAACGCATGCGTGATCCTACAAGTCCGCCATGAACGGTGGCATTGGTATTTCTAACGAGGGGCCCCTAGGGGAAACTCCGTAGCCCACCGACTACTACCTTTCCGGCTATGCCATCCATTCCGACTCCTCCGGCCCGCCCCGTCGTCGTCATCACGGGGGCCAGCACCGGTATTGGCGCCGCCGTGGCCGCACGGCTTGCCCCAACCCACAGCCTCGTGCTGGTGGCGCGCCGCGCCGACGCGCTGCGTAACGTGGCCGCCTCACTCGGCTCGACAAACGTCGTCACCGTGACCGCCGATGTGACGGTGCGGGGCCAAGTCGACGATGTCGTCGAAACAACGCTGGCCCAGTACAGTCGCCTCGACGTGTGGGTCAACAACGTGGGCCGCGGCATCACACGGGCCCCCTCGGCGCTCACCGACGACGACCTCGACGACATGATGCGCGTGAACGTGAAGAGCGCCCTTTATGGAATGCAGGCGGTGTTGCCGCACTTTCAGCTGGTGGGGCGCGGCCACGTGATCAACGTGTCGTCCATGCTGGGGCGGGTGCCGACGGCGACGTTCCGGTCGGCGTACAGCGGGGCCAAGCACTTTCTCAACGCACTCACCGCCAGCATGCGCGCCGAGGTGCAGGAGACCCATCCCGACATCCAGTTCTCGCTGGTGTCGCCGGGTGTAGTGCGAACCGAGTTCGGAAACAACGCTGTACACGGCGGCCCCGACTCGCGCACGCTCCCCAATGGGCAGAGCGCCGAGGAGGTGGCGGAGGTCATTGCTCGCGTCATCGCCGATCGCCGCGCCGATGTGTACACGCGGAGCGGCATGGCCGATATGGCGGTCGACTACCTCGAGGGGCTGGCGCAGGATCCGTAGTGATCCCAGCCAGCCCCTGAGTCGTCACGACGTCGCGGCGCCTTACGGGACCGACTGCCCCCGCACCGCAGGCAAACCGGTGGTAGGTGTCGGCCCGGTGGCCGGCTGCGCCGACATGGAACCCTGCCCATCGAGCGCCGGTCCGAGCGTAGGCTCGCAGACGCCTTCGGCTGTCTCGCGGATGATCTGGTCGACCACGGCACGCAGGTCGCCCGTCCGCGCATAGGTCGCGAGCTGACGCTGCGCGCTCGAGCCCTCCTCCATGATGCGGAAGGCGTACTCGACTTCCCTGCGGGTGCCGAGTTCGTCGAGCACGTCGTCGAGGAACCACTCGATGAGCTCACGAATGAGCACCGAGGCCGGCATTTCTTCCTTCTTGCCGAAATCGATGAGCTTGCCGCCAAGTCCGTAGCGCACCGCGCGCCACTTGTTCTCCTCGATGAGGTCGGCGGCGTAAACGCGGAAGGTCATGTTGTCGCGGCGCAGCTTCCACATCTTGGCGACGACCGCCTGCAGCAGCGCGGCAATGCACACCGCTTCGTCGACCTTCGTGTTCACGTCGCAGCAGCGGAACTCGAGGGTGGGATACAAATGGTGCGGCCGTACGTCCCACCAGATCTTGGAGCCATCGGGGATGCTGCGCGTCTTCACCAGCGTGTCGACGAGATCGGCGTAGTCGTTCCAGCCCGTCAGGATGCGCGGCACGCCCGTGCGCGGAAAGTTCTTGAAGACGATACTTCTATACGAATGCAGCCCCGTGTTGCGTCCAAACCAGAACGGCGATGATGTGGACAGACACAGAATGTGAGGCAGGATATAGCGCGCTGCGTTGAGGCAGTCGATGCGGAATTCCGGATCTTCAATGCCCACATGCACATGCGTGCCGAAGATGAGCAACCGATGGGCGAGGTCCTGCAGCTCCATCTTCACGCCTAGGTATCGCTCCTTGGGCGTCATCTCCATGTTCATCCAGTTCGAAAACGGATGCGTACCCGCCGAGGCGATAGTCAGCCCGTGCTCGCCCGCCGCGCGAATGACGAGGCCACGCAGCTTGACCAGTTCGCCGCGCAGTTCGGCAATGGAAGCGCACGGCTTGGTCCCGATCTCCACCTGACACTGGTGGAGTTCGGCCTTCACATCGGCTTCGGTGGCAAAGGCGGAGGTCACCAGCGCGTCGAAGCCGGGCGATAGATCACGGGTAACCGGATCGATGATCTGATACTCTTCTTCAATCCCAACGGTCAGCGTCGGCGCCTTCATCTATGCTCCCACGCCCATTCGGGGCGCTGTGTTGGCCATGGCCCAGTCAACCGCCGCGGCAATGAAGCCGTCGAAGAGCTGCCTGGTGTGCACATCCGTCATTTCGAACACTTCCGGGTGCCACTGCACCCCCACGCAGAAGGCGCCACCGGTGGTCTCGATAGCTTCGATGAGCCCGTCGTCGGCCAGCGCGGCTACCTGCAGTTCGCGTCCCACGGTCTTCACCCCCTGATGGTGCATGCTGTTGACCGGGCAGCGGGCGCCCACCAGATACTGTGACAGACGCGTGCCCGCGACGACGTCGACTTCGTGCGCGATATGGTCGCGCTCGAAGCCAGCCGTGGGGAAGAAATCGTGCTTGTGGAAAGACGGTTTTTGTGAGGCCAAGTCCTGCCACATGGTTCCGCCCTGCGCCACGTTGATGATCTGCATGCCGCGGCACAAGCCGAGCACGGGCTTGCCTTCGGCGATGGCCCAGCGCGCCAATTGCAGCTCAACACGGTCGCGGGCCGGATCGAGATTTCCACACTCCGGGCGCACGGCTTCGCCGTATTCGGCCGGGTTGATATCGACGCCGCCGGGGATGAGCACCCCGTCCAAACGATCGAAGATCGCCCGCAGTGTCACCATGTCATCGTCGAGCAGCGGGACCATCCAGGGCACCGCTCCAGCACTCGTGGCGGCCAGGAAGTAGCGCTGATTCATGACCCACGATGACGGCAGCGCCGGCGGGATGCCGTCGATAGAGTGCAACGTCTGGGTCGTGATCCCGATGGTCGGGCGATACGTGGACGACATCAACGCTCCTCGACGAGGAAAGTGGGGACGTTCGAGCCGCCCCCCGCCGTGACGTTGAGCAGGGGGTCGGTCGCAATGCGCGTGAGACACCCGTTTACAGTAGTGCCATTGGCCAAAAATGGCGCCGTGTCGAGCATGCGTTCCCCAATATGCACCGCCCCGTCGGCATAGGTCGGCCACGCTTCGCTGGGGATCTGCACGCGCTCCTGCACGATATAGGGCTCGGCAAGGGCCGTCTGGATGGCCGCCTGCCAGGTGGCGTCGTCCACCGTCCACCCCAGCACGATCCCCTTGCCGCCGTAATCGTCGTTGGGCTTGAGGACAAGCCGCTGGCGATGTTCGGCAATGAATGGGAGCAGGTCGACGGTGCGTTCGCCGGCACTGTCGCGATACTGCGTGTGTCGCGCTTCCACCACACGCGTCCACGGGACATGCGCCAGTACGGCGCCATGCTCATCGGCGGTGAAGAGTGACGCCTGCCGTTCATCACTTAATACAGCAAGTGAGGCCTTCTTATGTAAGAGCTTGCAACGGAATGGGTTGACCATACACACCGCACCATCCCTGACAGCCCGAACCACCGGCGAGTCGAGCCCTTCCCGCGTGACCAGTTCGTCGATGAGCACACGCTTGTAGATGAGCGTGACCGGCGTGCCGGCTACCATCAGGCGCCCGCCGCTGTACTCCGCGTCGCGCGGATCGCCGATGAACACATCGATTCCCCGCCCCTGGAACTCGCGCTCGAAGAGCACGAACTCGCTGTAGGTGGGCACCTCTTTCCAGTCCAGAATGCAGACGCGCGGCTTTTCCGCCACCCCGCGCCACTGCGCGAACGCCTGGAGCAGCACATCCACCACCGATGCCGCTGCCGGAATGGGAAGCACCAGGTGGCTGCGCGTGAACGCTTGCATGGACGGCAGCGCCAGAAAGGCCCGCGACAGCGCGTCGTTGTAGGCCGCCCCCGCTGGGGTCTCTGCGTTGTACTCCGTAAACCTGAGCGCGCCAGCGTTGCCCGGGGTCTCCCCCGGCACGTAGAACGCGTCGAGCCGAGAGGTGGGGCTCGCCGCGGCAAAGCCGGGGTCGGCGTGGATGAGCTGCTCTTCCCAGGCCGTAAGCCCGAACTGGGCCCGCAGTGCGGCATTGGCCATGGCGGCCTGCCGGACCTTTTCAAAGGCGGAGCCCACCAGCCCCGACGCGCGGGCAATGTGGCGGTACTCGGCCAGCGACAGGAAGCGCGGCCGGAGTACTCCACACAGCGGGCGATCGCCGAAGAACAGGTCCTGATCACGAAGCTGCTGAACCAACACAGCCGCCGATTCCGCCGCCAGCGTGCCCTGCTGGAGCGTCTCGTGGTACCGCGCGATGGTGGCTGTGGACATTGCTACTTTGTGACTGTCGGTGGTGCGGTGATGATCGGGCCGGTGGCGGCGGCGGTCTCCGGACGCGGCGCGGTGGCCAGCGTGATGGAGAGATCCGCCATGTGCTCGACGACCCACTCGAAGTAGCTGGGGGTCAGGGAGTTGATGTCCATATCCGGCGCCGGGTTCATGAAGTCGATGGCGTACGGAACGCCGTCCTTCACCGCGAACTCGACCGTGTTCATGTCGTAGCCCAGGCCACGGCAGAGCGTAAGGGCATCACGGACGCAGCGATCCTCCAGCGCCTTGCCCAGGTAGCCGGGGTCGGGAATGTACTTCCGCTGCCCCGGGTCGTAGGGCATGGGGAGCACGTGCTCACGCCCGAGCACCATGCAGCGGACGTAGGCGTCCCACTTGATGAACTCCTGCACGACCATGGTGAGCAGGCCGCTGCCGTTGTAGGCCGCGAGCAATTCGTCCATCGAATGGCAAATGTAGACATCCCGCCAGCCGCCGCCGTGCGCATCCTTGAGGACGCAGGGAAAGCCGATGTGTTCCGCGACCCCCTTCCAGTCGAGCGGGTAGGAGAGGTTCCGTAGTGACTCCGCGTGGGAGATGCCGGGGATGTAGTCCTTGTTGGGAAGGACCATTGTGCGGGGGTGCGCCACGCCGTTCTGGATGGCCATGGTGGCATCGTAGAACTTGTCGTCGGCCGACCACATGAACGGGTTGTTGATGACCGTGACGCCCATGCGGACCGCATGTTTCAGGAAGGTGCGGTAGAACCCCACCTCGTGACTGATGCGGTCGATAATGAGGGTGTACGGCACGGGTTGCCCCATGCGGGTGGCGTCCAGTTTGATGTAGTCGGCCACGACGCCGCTCTGGCGTCGGTTGACGGCGTCGATGAAAGCGGGTGGGAATGACCATTCCCGTCCCACGAGCAATCCAATGCGTGGTTCGATAGACACGTCGTAGCTCCAGAGGGAAGTGCGTGAGTACCCCGCCACTATGGGGCAAGAGGGCCGAGCGCGCCAGCACCCCTACCGCGAAGATTTGCGCGCGTGCATGAAACAGCGATAATGCGTGTTGGCAAACTAGTAAAGAGCATATTTGTGACTCGCCGGCATGTGGATAACCATCCCCCTTGCGCCGGACAATAGCAGGGGATCACGAACCCGCTTTTCCACACGCCCGCAAAGCGGAGATGACGCCGGGCGTGGACGTTAGGGGGTTCTCCACATCGATTCCCACACATATAGACAGTAATGTCAACAACTTAGCACGCCTTCCCCGTATTGCGTGGGCGCCCGATTCGTCATAAACTCACCGCCCGTCGACGATGCAGTGCAATTTGCAAAATCGGTGGTCACGTTCCTGCCCCCTCACGGAATAGAGCTATGCACGTTGTCACCGTCGACGCCCCCATCGGACCCATGGAGTCCGCCCCAATCACAAGCCTGGATTTCCACACGGAAATGGCGTGCGAGCGGATCTGTGCGTTCTGGACGGATGACGATCAGTACGTAGTGCGAACCGAAGGCGCCATTGGCGTGGTCTGGTATCGCATCGACACCGGCGCGGCGGCGGAACCGGACGTCCCCGACGAGGCGTCCCGTGAGGCCAAGCGGGCGCTCGGCGCCCTGATGGCCGAAATCATCCCCCTCGGAGGGGGGCGCGTGGCCTTCCCGGTGGGCAGCACCGGGCGTCGCACCTACCGCGTATGGCGCGGCGTCAAGGGCGCCGCGGGCCGTACTAGAATCCTGGGAGTTCGAGCTGCGCGGTCACGCCGCCTGCCAGCGTAACCCCGGCAGCCTGCAACCACGCCAGCAGCACGTCATGCCCATGATCGCCCGCCATCGCGGAGCGAGCCGCACTCAGGTGCAGCTTGAACTCCGCACTCACATCGGGGAGCGTCCGTCTCAGCACCGCGACCGTCAGCAGTTCGGTGGCGTCGGCCAAATGCCGGATCGCAAATTCCGTCATGCGAGCCCGCAGCGCCGCCGCGTTGAGCACGGGGCCCTCTCCGGGGACATCGTGGTCGGCCCGACGTTCGCGGAAGGCGGCGAGGCGGGAACGGGTAGCCGAGATGCTCGGCAGCTCGTCGGCCGCATTCTCGGGGAGCACGGCAATAGGCGCGCCCATGAGGCCCAGCCAAGCCATCCAGAGGGTACCGCGCGCGTATGGCTCCCACGGTTCAGCGTCGAGGCGATGGGCGGCCCGCTTGACCACGTCGGACACGTGGGAACGGGCGTCCCACCAGCGTTCGTAATTCTCGGTTTGCCGGGACACGAGCGCGAGGGCGCCGAGCTTGAGCGCCCATTTGATGGCGGATTCTCCGTCATCGATGGGAGGGCGAAGCGCGGCGGCGCACTTGAAGGCGCGGGCGGCACCCAGGGCGAGCACGGCCTGAGCCAGATCACGGGCCGCGCTCGGCGTGGGTTGCAGGGCGGCATCGAGCTGCCCCAGCGCCGCCAGTTCGTACGCGGTTCCCAGCAGGGCCAACCCATCGGCAATCGGTTCGCCAAGGCCGTCACCGGGCAGCAGCGAGGCCGCATCGGCCCGTTCGAGCAGCAACGCCCGTCGTTCCAACGGGACAGCGGCGACGGCCCAATGCTCGTCGAGCGTGGTCCTGGCCAGTTCGGCCAGTTCCCGCGCGGCGTGGTCACGATCGGCTACCGGGGTGAGGACGTGCATCCAGCCTCCTTCAGGGGAGAGCTCGAACCGGGTCCTGCAGGAAGTACCGCTCCACACAGTCTGCTGTAAGAACCGAAACATCACAACAACAGGACACCACAGCATGCGGGGGCCCCGCGTGCTCTGCGTTGCTATCACTGTCGCATTTATGTAACAGGTAAGCATCTGTCAAGGGGAACGGCGCGATTGTGTCCTCTTCGGGTGCCTTTTCGGGAGATTTCGCGTGGGATTTGAGTCGTCGCAGGTAGCACGCCGTCGGTTGGCCGCCTTGGCCGCCACCAACGGGCGCATTCAGGAAGCGCTGGCGCCCTCCGGGTTTCCCGGATCGAGCGCGGCGTCGGCAGCCCCCTCCAAGTCCCGCCCCGAGCGGTCGGATTCGTCCCTGCCCCTCCCCGGTTCGGCGTTGGCACAGCATCTCGATACCCTGGCGCACGATATCATGGCCACCCCCGGTGCCGGCGGCGCCCTTATCGCCGCCTATGCCGCGCAGGCCCGCGCGCTCAGCATGGTGGTCGAGGCTGCCCGCCGGTCGGGTGGCACCCTGCCCGCGTCGGTGCTCGCGGCCGCGCAGGAAGCGCTGACCGCCCCGAGCCCGTTTCCGGGATTGATGGCGGGGTGAACGACGAGTTTTGATTCTTGCGCTCTCAGCAAAAAAACCCACCGCCGGGAAGGCGGTGGGTTTTTGCGTTGAGGGCAGCCGAACTTACATCCCCCGAATATCCACCTTCTTCTCCGCCTTCGGCTCCTCAAGCGTCTCCAGCACCTGACGCCACGAGAACTTGTTGCCCTTGCCGAGGACGTAGTAATCCATCCACGCCATCTCCGAGGCGCTCTTCACGAGCCGGTTGCGGGCGTCGGGAATGCCGTGCGACGCGCCCGGATACATATAGAGCTCCGTCGGGACCCCCACCCGCTTGAGCCCCATGTGCAGCTCCACGCTCTGCGGGCTCGGCACGCGCGGGTCGCCTTCGACCACGTGGATCATGGTCGGCGTCTTCGCGTTGCGGATGAACTGAATGGGGCTCTGACGCCAGTAGGCATCGAAATCATCGTACGGCAGCTTGTCGCCGAGGTAGTGCTGACGGTTCCGCTGCACGTCGGACTGCGCGTACATCGAAATCCAGTTCGACGTGCCGGCGCCGCTGCTGATCGCCTTGAAGCGATCGGTGTGCGTGAGAATCCAGTTGCTCCAGTGCCCACCGGCGCTCCACCCGAGCACGCCCATCTTGGTGCTGTCCACCAGGCCGGTGGCAATGAGGTGGTCGACGCCGGTCATGATGTCCTGATAGCCCGGGTCGAAGTAGTTCCCCACGATGCCGTTCTTGTGCGCTTCGCCGTAGTTGGTGCTGCCGCGGTAATTGGGCATGAGCACCGCCCATCCCTGCCCTGCATACGTCTGCGCGCCGTAGCCGCCATTGAAGCTCAGCAGGTCAGCCGCGGCGGGGCCGCCGTGAATGGCTACCAGCAGCGGGTACTTCTTGCCCGGCTGATAGCCCACCGGCTTGATGAGCACGCCGCCCACCGGCTTGCCGTCCTTCGAGGTCCAGGTGACTTCGGTTTCTTCGCCGAGGGCGATCTGCTCACGCACCCACGGGTTGGCGTCGGTGAGCTGCACCCACGACGCCTTCTTGGGGAGGTCGAGCATCGACGCGACGGTGTAGATCGCGCCCGGGGTGGTGGGGTCCTGATAGTTGAGCAGCAGGCGCTTGGTCTCGTCGTCCTGCGAGACGTTCACGACGCCCTGCACGCTCGTCACGGGCTTCACCTTGCCCGATGCCACGTCGAGGGCGAACAGCTGCGCGGTGGCCTTGTGGCCTTCATTGAAATAGATGGTCTTCCCGTCGGCCGACCAGAAGTCGACGGTATTGTCGCCGTCGAGATCGCCGATCTTGCGGAACGCCCCGCCCTTGGCGGCGACGTCCCGCACATACACGCGGCGGTTCTTCATGTTGTAGCGCGTCATGTCGTCTGACGCCGAGAACGCGATGGTCTTCGAGTCGGGCGAGAAGCTCAACCCGCTTTCCGACGTTTCCTCGTTGTTCGTGAGGCGCTCGACGCTATTCCCCTGCGTGTCGAGCAGGAAGACATCGGCGTAGATCCCTTCTTCGGTGATGTTGCGCTTGTAGCGGTTGTTGGGGACCGCGTTGAAGCCGAGGTAGCGGCCGTCGGGGGAGATGGTGAAGCCCGTGACGGCGAGGCTCGTGTCGCGCGTGAGGCGCGTCGTGGGGTACGTGGGGGAAAAAAAACCCGACAGTTCGAGCGCCCACAACGACACCGTGGGAGTGCCGGCGTTGCGCACATTCACCGTGAACTTCTTTTCGCGGCGCAGCTTTTCGTCGGTATCGGTGGTGTCGGCGGTGGTGAAGTAGATGCGACGCGAGTCGGGAGCGACGCGCCAGTCACCCACGCCGGTGGGGTGCTTGGTGAGGGCCGCGGCAGTCAGCGAGTCGAGCGGCGTGCCCTTTTCGATCGCGGCCACCGACAGCGCGTAGAGCTGCTCTTCGCCGCTCTTGCCGCTGCGGAACACCAACCACTGGCCGTCCTTGGTGAAGGCGTAGGTCGAAATGCCTTCCTTCGCCGCGGTCACCCGGCGTGCCTCGCCCCCGTCCGCGCGCATGACGAACAGCTGCTGCTGACTGGCGCTGGCGGCTGGCGCTTCGCGGTTGCTCGCGAAGACGAACCAGCCTCCCTTGGGGGCCCAGCGCGGGGAGCTTTCGTTCTTCCCGGTGGTGAAGGTGAGCTGCCGAGTGCCGGCGACGCCGCGGTCGGTGGGGGAGATCCACACGTCGGTCTGACTGGTGGCTTCCTTCCAGTCGGGGGTGCTGACCGTGTACAGCAGCTGCTTGCCGTCGGGAGAGACCGCCGGGCTGCCCGCGCTCTTGAGGTACTGCGCGTCGAGGAACGTCATGGGGCGCTTGGACGCGGCGCCCTGCGCCGAGAGCAGCTGGGCGGCGAGTGTCAGCAGAACAGGCGGCGCGACCAGCGAGGACTTCCGGACGGGCATGGCAGGGACTCCGGCAAGGGGGAAAGAGGAAGCGCTCCCATCTTGCACCCTGAACGCGCGGTGAGCAACGTGAGGTCATGCCCTTCACCCACTCCGCACGCCGTGGCGCCCTCGCCACCATGATCAACTCGGCGACTATCGCGTCGCTGCTGTTCTCTCCGTCTGCCGGCGCCCAGCGCGCCCCCCGCCCCGCCGCCGGCGACCGGCCGGCCTACGACCCCGCCCTCTACACCGACGGCACCAAGACCAACAGCGCGCTCAAGTCGCTACGCTGGCGCCTGGTGGGCCCCTTCCGCGGCGGCCGCTCCACCGCGGTCACGGGCGATCCCACGCGGCCTCTCGTCTTCTACTTCGGCGCCGTGAACGGCGGCGTCTGGAAGACCACCAACGCCGGCCAGTCGTGGGAAAACATCACCGATGGCAAGACAGACCTGTCGTCGGTGGGCGCAATCAGTGTGGCCCCCAGCGACCCGAATGTGATCTGGGTGGGCAGCGGCGAAGGGAAGCCGCGTGAAGACATCACGTACGGCACGGGTGTCTATCGCAGCACCGATGGCGGCGAGACGTGGACGCCGCGCGGGCTCGCGAACACGCAGCACATCACCAGCCTGCGCGTGCATCCCACGAACCCCGACGTCGCGTACGTGTCGGCGCTTGGACACGCCTTCGGGCCGTCGCCCGATCGTGGTGTGTTCCGCACCACCGATGGCGGCGCGACGTGGAAGAAGGTGCTCTTTCTCAATGACAGCACCGGCGCGGCCGACATCTCCATCGATGTCACCAACCCGCGCATCCTGTACGCCTCCATGTGGAAGTTCCAGCGTTCCCCGTGGGGGATGGACGCGGGCGCGGGGCGCAGCGGGCTCTGGAAGAGCACCGACGGCGGCGACACCTGGACCGAGCTCACCTTCAACCCCGGCATGCCCAAGGGGCTCATTGGCAAGATCGGCGTGAGCGTGTCGCCCGCCAACGGACAGCGGGTGTACGCGAACATCGAAGCGCAGGATTCGCTCGGCGGCGTGTTCCGCAGCGATAACGGTGGCGCGACGTGGACGCGCACGAATAGCGAACAGAAGTTCGTCGTGCGCCCCTTCTACTACATGAGCATCACCGCCGACCCGGTGAACGAAAACACCGTCTACATCATGAACCTGCAGGTGAGCCGCAGCATTGACGGCGGCCGCACCTTCACGACGGTGCGCGTGCCGCACGGCGATACGCACATCATGTGGGTAGACCCCAAGAACCCGCAGCGGCTCATCAATGGCAACGATGGCGGTGCCACGGTCTCGCTCGACGGTGGCCGCACGTGGAGCTCGCAGAACAATCAGCCCACGTCGCAGTTCTACCATGTGACCACCGATCAGTCGCAGCCGTATCGCATTTTGGGCGCACAGCAGGACAACACGACGGTGAACATCGCGCACCGCTCCGACTTCGGAAGCATTACGGAGCGTGACTGGTGGCCCGTGGCCGGCTGCGAGAACGCGTACATCGCCGTCGATCCGCGCAACCCCGACGTGACCTTTGGCGGCTGCTACATGGGCCAGCTCTCGCGGCACGATCACAAGACCAACATGCGGCGTGACGTGTCGGTATGGCTGGGCAACTATGACGGCATGGCCGTGGCCGACGTGCCGCAGCGTTTCCAGTGGACCTTCCCCATTCACTTTTCGCCGCACGATCCCGACGTGCTGTATACGGCGTCGCAGTATCTGTGGCGCTCGCGCAATCAGGGAGGCAGCTGGGAAAAGATCTCGGGCGATCTCACGCAGCACGACCCGGCCACCATGGGACGCAGTGGCGGCCCGGTGAGCGGCGACATGACGGGCACGGAGTGGTACGCGACGATTTTTGCGTTCGCCGAGTCGCCCGTCACGAAGGGCATTCTGTGGACGGGGAGCGACGACGGTCTCGTGCACGTGTCGCGCGACAATGGCGCATCGTGGACGAACGTGACGCCCAAGGCGTTCGGCAAGTTCACGCGCGTGTCCATTATTGAAGCGTCGCCGTTCGAGGCGGGCACGGCGTACATTGCCGCGAATCGGTATCAGCAGGACGACTTCACGCCGTATCTGTTCAAGACGACCGACTACGGCGCGACATGGACGCGCATCGATGCGGGCATCCCTATGGGCGCGTACACGCGCGCCATTCGCAGCGACACCAAGCGTCGCGGCCTGCTCTTCGCGGGTACCGAAACGGGCGTGTACGTGTCGTTCAACGACGGCGCGGCGTGGGAGCCGATGCAGCTCAACCTGCCGCGCGTGGTGGTGCGTGACCTGCGCGTGCACGACAACGATCTCATCGTCGCCACGCATGGTCGCGCGTTCTGGTCGCTCGACGACATTTCGCCGCTGCGCACGCTCGCCGATTCCATCACCGCCAAACCGGTGCATCTGTATGCCCCGTCGCCCGCCACGCGCTGGACGAGCATGGGTGGCGGTCGTGGTGGTGGCGCCGCGGGTGCCAACCCGCGCTACGGCGTGAGCGTGGACTACTGGCTCAAGAGCGCGCCGACGTCGCCGATCACGGTGCAGTTCCTCGAGAGCAACGGCAAGGTGGCGCGCACGTACACGAGCGAAGGAGCGCCCAAGAAGGACAGCACGGGGAACCCGGCGGCGGATTCGGCTGCCGCGAAGATTCGTTTGGCGCAGCGCGCCGAAGCACTGAGCTACGAGCCGGCCGATTCGGTAGTGCATGCGCGTGCGGGCGCCAACCGCTTCATCTGGGACCTGAGCTATCCCGGTCCCAAGACGGTCCCGGGCGCGATCATCGACGACGGCACGACCGACGGACCGGTGGCGGTGCCGGGCGAGTATGCCGTGCGCCTCATCGTGGGCAAGGACACGCTCACGCGCCCGTTCACGATCAAGCCCGACCCGCGCCTCACGATGACCGCGGCGGAGTACAAGGCGCAGTTCGACGCCGCCAACGCCGTGGGTGCCCACATCACGAGCATCACCGAGACCGTGCAGCGCATTCAGGATCTGCAACGTCAGCTCGACGAGCGGGCGCGTCAGGCGACGTCGCAGGCGTACGCCGAGGACGTGCGCGATGCGTCGAGCGCGCTGCGCAAGAAGCTCGAGGCCGTGCGCGCCGAGATCTACGAGGTGTACACCAAGGCGGATCAGGCGACGCTGAACTACCCGATCAAGCTGTACCAGATGTTCATCTCGCTCAACTCGCAGGTGCTCGAGGGCACGAACCCGCCCACGAAGCAGCACGGGGAGATCACGAGCGATCTGGGGGGCAAGCTCGATGTGCAGCTGAAGACGTTGCAGGGCTTGGAGGACAAGGATCTTTCCGAGTTCAACGCGCTGCTTTCGAAGCTTGGCGTGCCGAACGTGTTCGTGCCCAAGAAGCCCATTGGGTGACGGTTGGCGAGAACGCGCCGGGGGCGGCACTTCCCCCGGTCGCGCCTCTCTTCGGGGTGAGGGTTAAAGGGGTCAGAGTCGTTTTGGGAAACGACTCTGACCCCTTTGGCTTTCTGGGAAACGACTCTGACCCCTTTGGCTTTGGCGAGCCCGACCCCGACGAGGTCAGGCATCCGCATAGACGTGGGTCTCGGCCTTTCCCCCCGGGTGCACGACCGCCCCGTACCGCGCCGACCCCACGGTCTGGGCATAGCGCCAGATCGCGCCGCTCTGATAATCGGTGGCGCGCGGCACCCACGTTGCCCGGCGCGCGGCGAGTTCTTCGTCGCTCAGCTGCACATGCAACGTGCCCGCGCCCGCGTCGATCTCGATGATGTCGCCGTCGCGCAGCAGCCCTATGGCACCACCTACGGCGGCTTCGGGGCTCACGTGCCCAATGCACAGCCCGCGCGTCGCACCGCTGAAGCGGCCGTCGGTAATGAGGGCCACATACTCGCCCATCCCCTGCCCGTACATCGCGCTCGTCGTGCTCAGCATCTCGCGCATGCCGGGGCCACCACGCGGCCCCTCGTAGCGAATGACGAGCACGTCGTTCTTCTCGTAGCGACGCTCCATCACCGCCGCGAAGCATGCTTCTTCGCTATCGAACACCCGCGCCGGCCCCGTGTGCGTGAGATGCGACAACCCGGCCACCTTCACGATCGCGCCGTCAGGGGCGAGGTTGCCGCGCAGCCCCACCAGACCGCCCGTTGGTGACATGGCCTGCGACACCGGCATCACCACCTTCTGGTCACCCGGCAGCACCACATCCGCCAGATTATCGGCGATCGTCTTGCCCGTTACCGTGATGCAGTCGCCGTGCAGAAATCCGCCGTCGAGCAGCACCTTGAGGATGACCGAGGCGCCGCCAATGTCGTGCACATCCTTGGCGAGATACCTCCCGCCGGGCTTGAGATCGGCAATGAGCGGCGTGCGCTTGAACACGTCGGCCACGTCGAACAAGTCGAAGTCGATCCCCATTTCGTGCGCAATCGCGGGCAGGTGCAGCGTGGCATTCGTGGAGCCACCCGTCGCCGCCACCACGGCGGCGGCATTCTCGAGCGCACGACGCGTGACGATCTGCCGCGGACGCAGCCCCTCGCGCAGCAGGCGCATTACCGTTTCGCCGGCACGTTCGGCGTGCACATCGCGCGTTTCGTACGCGGCCGGCGGACTCGCGGAGCCCGGCAGTGCGAGCCCCATGGCCTCGGAGACGTACGCCATGCTGTTCGCGGTGTACTGCCCACCGCACGAGCCGGCGCCGGGACAAGCGACCTTCTCGAGTGCGGTGAGTTCGTCGAGTGTCATGTTGCCCGCGGCGTACGAGCCCACCGCTTCGAACACATCGAGCACCGTCACGTCGCGTTCCTTGTAGCGGCCCGGCAGAATGGAGCCGCCATACAGAAACACACTGGGGATATCGAGGCGCACCATGGCCATCATCATGCCCGGCAGCGTCTTGTCACAGCCGGCGATGCCCACGAGTGCATCGTAGCAGTGTCCGCGCACCGTGAGTTCGATGCTGTCGGCGATCGTTTCGCGACTCACCAGCGACGCCTTCATGCCGGCGTGCCCCATGGCAATGCCATCGGTCACCGTAATGGTGCAGAACTCGCGCGGCGTACCGCCACCGGCAATCACGCCGCGCTTGGCAACTTCCGCCTGGCGCTTGAGCGAGATGTTGCACGGCGCCGCCTCGTTCCAGCTCGACACCACACCCACCAGCGGTCGCGCGATTTCTTCGCTCGTGAGCCCCATGGCGTAGTAGAACGCACGATGCGGCGCGCGCTCGGGGCCCTGCATGGCGTGGCGGCTGGGTAGCTGGCTAGTCATTGGTGTGCGGAAAGAGGGGAACTGCTAGACGGCAGACGGCAGCCACTCCGATGGCAGTTGGCAGGACCGTGAAGATACTCAACTCAACGTCGCCGCTGAATTTCCGTTGCACGCGCGAGCGCGGCGAGATACTGCTTCTCGTTCTTGTACGCGCGCCGCATGCGGGAGATATCCACACCGCCCATAATGGCTACGCCACTCACTCGTACCACCGGGGCCTCGGGGTCTTCAATGGGGGTCCCCGCCTTGTGCTCAAAACCGCCGAGGAACGCGCCGCCCACCACCTCTACGCGTACGCCTTCAGGGAGCGTGAGCTCCACGCCGCCCATGATCGCCACAATCTCGATTTGCGTGACTCCCGGCGAGAAGCGCGCTTCGCGCAGGTCGAGCTCGCCGCCGCCCATCGCGGCCCACACTTTGAGATGCCGAGGCACCATCCACCCGCCCTTGACGGCAAAACCGCCCATGACCGCCACGGCGACACCGCGCTCCGGCACCAGCGCGTCGGCCGTCTGATAATCCTGCCAGGCGTGAAGCGTGCGCCGCGAGTCGTACGGATCAACCAGCAACTGTTCCAACTCCGCCGGCGTCTGCGCACGATATACCGCCGCCAGCCGCTCGTCGAGCTGCTCCATGCTCAGCATGTCGTTGGCGAACGCGGCCGACAACAGCCGAGTGACACGGTCACGGTGCGCATTGGAAAGGGGAACGGGAGCGTAGGGGGAGGACATGGCGGTGTTGGTCTTCAAAACGGGGAAACGGCTAGACGGCAGACGGCAGCCACTCGGATGGCAGTACTGGAGCCACTGCGGACTGCCCTCTGTGTGGCTGCCGTCTGCCGTCCTACGCGGTCACGGTCTTGCAGTTTCGCCACTACCAACCTCACAGCGCCGGCCGCCGCGCATGAAAGTCCGTGGCCGTCTGGAACTGATGCGCCACCGACAGAATGATGTCGTCGTTGTACAGGTTACCCGTGATCACACCACAGATGGGCTGCGCCTTGTACGTCGGCACTGGCGTGCTGTCAGCGGCGCGCGGTCCACCACCACCGAAGTTGGGGACGTCGAACTTGTACGGCAGCACGGCGCACGGGTGCCCCGTTTGCGCGTTGGGCCCTACATCGGCGTTGGGCGCACCGATGAAGCCGTCGAGGTCCTTCATGAACTCGCCCCACTTCTGCACGAGCAGGAGGCGACGACGCTGATTGTTGATGAAGTCGAACGCCTTCGTGCTGCGCCCACTCACGAAGCGCGGGTTCCAGTCGGCCGCCGCCATGGGGTTGGCCTCACCCTCGTTCACCCCCTTGGGGCGCGCCGGCGGCGTGTTGCCGAACGGTCCGTTGGCCCCCGGCCCCGTCGCAGGGCGCTCCGGCAACGCGTTGAGATCGAGGTTGAACTCCTTCGCCTTCTTTTGCACGAAGCTGTCGAACGCCGCCGCATACTCGGCGTTGAGTCCGCCACCAGCCATCCCCGCCACCGTGGGACGCGCGCCAATGGGCGCGGGCGTCATGCCGAGGGCGGTGAGCTTGTCCACCAGCTCCTTGGGCGCGTTGGGGTCCACGCCAATGCGCAACGACGCCAGCTTGATGGTGCGATCGAAGGTGAACGGCGTGGTGACGGTGCTCGCGTCTTTCGAGTCGACACCGTGCAACACGTTGAACACCATCGCGCAGTCTTCGGCAGTACGGCACATGGGGCCCACGCGATCCTGCGACCAGCTCAGCACCATGCCACCGTGACGGCTTACCCGGCCGTACGTGGGGCGCAGCGCGCTGATGCCGTTGCGAATGGACGGCGACACAATGGAGCCCTGTGTTTCGGTGCCAATGGAGAACGCCACCAGGCCACCGGCCGTGGCCGAGCCCGGCCCGGCAGACGAGCCACTCGCGCCGATGTTGATGTTCCATGGATTGTTGGTGCGTCCGCCGAACCACCAATCGTTCTGCGCGTACAAGCCCGTGGCGAGCTTGGCGAGCAGCACCGCGCCGGCCGCGCGCAAGCGCACGACGATGTCGGCATCGTAGTCGAAAGACTGATCCGCAAAATCTGGCGAGCCCCACGACGTGGGCGCGTTCTTCGTCGCGAACAGATCCTTGATGCCGTACGGCACACCATGCAACGGGCCACGATACTTGCCCGCTGCCAACTCCTTGTCCAAGACGTCGGCTTCGGCGCGCGCCGAGTCTTTCATGAGCGTCACCACGCAATTGAGCGTGGGATTGAGACGCTCCATGCGCTCGAGATAAATGTCGGTGATGTGCCGCGACGTGATCTTGCGCGCCTTGATCAGCGCCGCAATGCGATGCGCCGGGAGAAACGCGAGATCGTCGGCACTCGTGGGCGCGGCGCCCACCCACGGCTCCACCGTGAAGGTGCTGCGTTTGAACGCTTTCACGCCGTACTTGGCCACCATTTTTTCCATGAGCGCGCCCGTCCCCTCGGGGTACGGCATGAACTGCAGCGCGGGGGCTTCGCCATTGCCCAGTGCCACGGCGGGCTGCTGCGCCGGCGGCTGCATGGTGCTCCATACGCTCGCGGTGGCATCGAAGTACGCGCGCGGCGATTGCGCACCCACCGACCGCACACCAAAGGTGCTCGCCGCGGCAGCTACGAGTGAACGGAACATGAACTCACGACGCGGCAATCCGGCCGACGCGTCGTCGTAGTCCATGGCCACCAGTTCGGCCTGGGCGTGCTCCAGAAAATCGAGGGGGGTATCCACGCGTGCGCTCTCGCCTGAGGAGGAAGACCGTGCAGGGCCACACCCGTGGCGCTGCGAACCGGCCGAATATCTCTCCTGAAACGCGCGGTGGCGAGGGGACGCCAACGCGAACCTCAACGCGAACCTCAACGCGAACGTCAACGCGAACGTCAACGAGCCCACGTCAGTGCGTGTGCGTCTCCATCGGTGCCACCGGCGCACCCGCCGGTTGAATGCGGAACACAAACGCCTGCTGTACCAGCTGCGGCACGCGTCGCCCCGCGAACATCGCAGCCTTGTACTTCATCCGCGGCAATGCTTCACGCACCGCCTTCACGAACTGCGCGTCCACTTTCTCGAGCACCTGCATGGTGAGCGTGTCGGCGTAGCCCGTGCTGTCGACGACGAACTGCGCGTACACCACCCCCTGCACGCCGTTGCTCATGAGCTCCGGCGGATACACCGGCCCCTCCGCGCTCGGGTCGAGCGCGGCAGTCGAGTCCACTTCGATTTCCGACATCGCCCGCGGCGAATCGCTGGGCGACGTCTCCGCCGTCTCCTGCACCACGAGCTTGCCGCCCCCCTCGGCGAGCGCCACGGGCTGCGACCCGCGGCCGGTGGGGAGTACCGGCTCGGTTTTGGGGACCGGCGTCTTCCCGCCCAGCCCCACGAACGACAGGCGCTCCTGAGCCGGCGGTGGCGTGGCCTGCCGAAGCGGCGCCAGGAAGGACACCGACTGATCGGCCTGCGGCCCAGCCGAATGCGCCGACAGCCAGCGCTCCAGCCAACCGCCCGCCACGAACGCCAAGATCACCACCGCTTCAGCGCCAACCCCCACCGCCTGCTGCCACAGCGCCCGCCACGACGGGCGTCGTGTGGACTCGAAGACGCGCACCCGTACCCGCGCCGCTCCCCTAGCCTCCGGCATTTGGACCTCCTGTGCTGAGGCAACGCCGCACTATTCGCTTGCGGTCGTCCCCACGCAAGTGAGACGGGCATTGGCCGGCCCAGTCCGCCTTGCATTCGCCACACAAACAGTTACAATTAGAGGATGAACTCCCGCCTGACTGTCGCCTCCCACGTACTGGGGATGATCGCCTACCTCGAACGCGAGGAAGGGCGTGGCGCGACGTCGGACGAGCTGGCGAGCAGTGTGGGGACCAATGCCGTCGTCATTCGGCGTGTGCTGGGGCAGCTCAAAGCCGCAGGCTTGATCGATACGCGCCGCGGCGTCGGTGGCGGGTCCGTCCTGAGCCGTGATCCACGCGACATCACCCTGCGCGCCGTGTACGAGGCCGTGCAGGACGACGACGGCGACATCATTGGGCGCCACGCTGGCGCGCTGGGCGAGCACTGCCCCGTCGCGCCCGTCATCGCCGACTACCTCAATGCCCTGTACGTCGAAGCCGAAGAAGCGCTCAAGCGCACGCTCGCCGACGTCACCGTCGACTCCATGTCGCGCGAAGTCATGGCGCGCGTACGCGGGTGCCACGGGGCAACCATGTCGGCCACCACCAGCCACGTCAGCTGACCTTTTCGTATGCGCGGAATACGCCGTGCCGTAGCTCAATTTGTAACACACACGGATACACACATGCCGACGATGCTCCGACTTCCCACGCCATGGCGCCTGCTCGCCGCGGTTGCCTCGGTGTTCCTGCTCGGCTTGGCGATCCCACCGCGCGCCGTCGCGGCGCAGCGCGAGTCGCCCGGCACTCCCGCCGCGTGCCTGCCCACCGCGAGCAACGGCGACGCCACACCGTCGGCGCTCCGACTCGCCGACGATGCGTCGTTGCGCATTCCGGGCAACTCGCGCTTTGCCGCCGAACTGCGCGGCCGCGACACGGTCGAGCGCCATCTCGCGGCCATGGGCGTGCGCTGGGAACGGGTGCGAGCCACGCGCGCCGCCTTTGCGCTCGGGCCCAACGAAGCGGCGTGGCTGGTGATGGTGCATGCCGCGTCGACGGAGAAATCGGTGCTGACCCTTGCGGCCGCCACGCACGATGCCAACGGTACCGTCACGGCCTTGGAGCTGTTCGTCGACGACGAGCGGCGTCTCGCGCGACTGTATCCGCGCGACGACGGCATACAGCGCACCTCGCTGGCCGCGCAACGGAACATGCAGCAGGTACGGGCGATTCATGGCACGGGTGTGCAGACGCGATTTCTGGCCGCGAGTCGAGGGCGGGTGCTGGCCATCCTCGACGAGGTCGTGCCCGCCGGTCGTGCCACGCAGCTCGTGCAATACCGATTCGATGCGTCGGGGCGCGTGTCATCGCTCCACGCCGTGCTTCCGCTGGGACTGCCGTGCTGCAACTCCTCTGGTTCAAACGAGACCTTCGCCTTCATGATCACGCCCCCCTAGCGGCCGCCGCGGCGGCGGGGCGTGTGCTACCGGTGTATGTGCACGAACCCGAGCTGTTGCACGCCGACGATCACGATCCGCGACACGCGGCGTTCGTTCACGAATGCCTACGGGGGTTGCATGACGCGCTGAGCGAACGTGGCGTATCGCTGCTGGAGCTGCACGGCACGCTCCCCGATGTATTCGCGGCGCTGTGCGAACAGCTACCCCTTGGCGCGATCTACGCGCACGAGGAGTGCGGCAACGGCATCAGCTACGCGCGCGACCGGCGTGTGCGTGCGTGGGCGAGGCAGCGCGGCCTCCCGCTGCACGAGCTTCCGGGCAATGGCGTGGTGCGGCGGCTCCCCTCGCGTGATGGCTGGCATGCGCAGTGGCGGCAGCATGTGCGTGCGCCGCGCATTGCCGCGCCAGGGCGAATTACCGGCGCCACGGCGCACGAACTTTCACTGGTGCCGCAGCCACTGCTGGCACCACGCGCCGATGCACGGCGTGTCACCGTGGTGCCGGGGATGGTGGAGCGGCAACAGGGCGGGCGCCAGCACGCCGAGCAGTTGCTCCGCACCTTTCTGCACGAGCGCGGCGAGCACTATCGCGTGGCCATGTCGAGCCCCAGCGACGCCGTTGATGCCTGCAGTCGTCTCAGTGTCCACCTCACGTGGGGCACCCTGTCGGTGCGCGAAGCGTATCAGGCGGCGCGAGGTCGTGCGGCGCAACTCCGCGACGAACTGAAGGCACTTGGCCGCACACCGCACGACGTGCCGCAGCGCGAATCGCTCACACGCTGGCAGCAGTCGCTGGTGAGCTTTGCGTCGCGTCTGGAGTGGCGCGATCACTTCGTGCAGAAGCTCGAGTCCGAACCCGCGCTGGAGTACCGCGCGTACGCGACGCTCTTCGACAACGTGTGGCCGTTGGCGCCGCAGGCCGAACGATTGGACGCGTGGCGTGAAGGACGCACCGGGTACCCACTGGTGGATGCCTGCATGCGGAGTGTGCACGCCACCGGGTGGCTCACCTTCCGCATGCGCGCCATGGTCATGAGCTTCGCGTCGCACTACCTGTGGCTGCACTGGCGGCCGGCGGGGCTGGTGCTGGCACGGGCGTTCACCGATTACGAGCCGGGCATTCATTGGACGCAGTGCCAGATGCAGGCCGGTGTGACGGGGATCAATACCATCCGCATCTACAACCCGATCAAGCAGGCCGCCGAGCATGATGCGGCGGGTGCGTTCGTGCGCCGGTGGGTGCCGGAGCTGGCCGCGCTCTCCACGGCGGATCTTCTGCGCCCGTGGGACGCCCCACCGCTCATGCAGCAGATGCATGGGGTGCACATTGGTCGTGACTATCCGCCGCCCATGGTGCCGCACGAGGTGTCGTATGCGCACGCGCGGGATACGTTGCACGCGCTCAAGCAGTCGGCACAACAGCAGGGCGTGTCTCGCCGGGTGTGGCAGCAGCATGGCTCGCGCAGGACGCCGCTCAACGCGCCTACTCGTTAGTTCTCCCTGCCGCAGATGTAGCCGTCTCGGTGGGCCGCGGCGTACCGGAGAACGATTCTCCAGGGGCGCCGCCGGCGCTTGGTCCAGTGTAGATTTCCTGAATACTTGGAGGCTCCGATGCGTACCGATTCGCTCCCCATTCTAAGCAGCCCGGACATCATGGGCGGGACCCCCGTCTTCGCGGGGACACGCGTGCCCGTTCAGACGTTTGTCGAATATCTCGAAGCGGGTGACCCGCTCGATGAATTTCTCGTCGACTTCCCAAGCGTGAGCCGAGAGCAAGCGATTGCGGTGCTCGAGCTCGCCAAGCGGTTGCTGCTCGCGCAAATGCGCGCTGCGGGATTTACAACGTTGGTCACCGTCGATCGCAACCTGACGTTCCAGCAGCACATCGCCGCCTCAGGTATCGCCGTGATCGTCGTGCACGCGCTGACCAACCGCCTGCCGGATCTCCTCCCGCTCGCGCCACAGGTCGTGGCGGCTATCGCGGAGACGCCGGCTGGCGCAATCGCGCGCGTGGGCGTCTAGCTCCGGCAGATTTGGCAGGCGAGGACAGGTCCAGGTTTAGGGATATGGTTCCTGCGACCGACGCATAAGGTTTTACGGCTCCGCCCCCGCACAGGGTAAGGCCGTCCCCGGCAAGTGCGTGGCCCGGCGCCACGGGGGCGCATTACGAATGGTCACCCGCTCAACATCCGGCGGCGCCACCGTGAACTCCCACGCCAGCGTATGCTGCAACTCGGCGCCGTGACTCACGCGCGCACCTTGCCGCGGCTTCTGCCAGTTGATGGCACACACCGACTGCAGAATGGACAATCCCGGGGCGATCTCCACGAAGGTGCTGTGGGCAATCACACTGCGCACGCTGCGCAACGCCGACGGCAAGCGGTCGGGGCGACTCAGCTCCAGCTCCATGCGACGCAGTTGCGCCGTCGCACTGTCCAGAAAGAACGCGCCGTGCACATCGGGAGTACGCAGCCGTTCGCTGGCGCGGACATCGAGCCGGAACCACGTCTCGTTCCCCTGCGTCGAGGCACCGGCGTAGGTGAAGCAATGGTTGTTCACGAAGGCCGGGTCAACCAGATCGATGATCGACGGAATGGCCATGAACGTTTCGCGCATGACTTTTCCGCGCGTGTTCTGCACGACGCGGCCGGGTTCGTAGCGCACCGTGGGTTGCGCCGGCACCGCGAGGGTGTCCACGGTGCGTACTGCCATGGTGCCGTCTTCCAGCACACCCAGTGCACGCACTTGCGCGTACACAAAGGGGAACCGTTGCACGAGCGTGCGATAGGTGGCCGCGTTTTCGCGCAGCAACCCAACCAGCTGCGCCACCTCCGGAAATTGCGCGCTGTCCGGCAGGCCGGGCGACGTGCACGGGTTGGTGGGTCGCACCGTCATGCCCGTGAGGCGTACCGGTACCTGCCGCAACGAAATCGACAACGCGAGAGTGCCGTTGGCCGCCACCACGATTTGCTGGCGCTGCGGCACGAAGCCAATGCGGCGCACCACCAGCTCGTGCGTGCCAGCGGGGACTGCCGGCAACAGGAACTGCCCTTCGGCGCCTGAGAACCGTTCGAGGTTGAGCGCGGGAATACTGACCACCGCGTACGGCAGCGCCACGTTGGTAGGCGCCGCCTGCACCACGCCGCGCACCGTGCCGGTGGCGACGGGCTGAGCCGCGGCCGTCCGGGGCCACCACACCACGATCAATGCTGTCAGCGCCGCAAAGACACTCCGCACCGGTCACCATCCATTCGCGAAAGAAGATCACCGCACGATCGTCTGAACGATAAAGGCGAAATGGCAAAGCGCGAGTTCGCGAACGACATGTCCCTTACGCGGATTGCCAGGGCTTTGCGGTCGGGCGCAGCGCCGCCACTATTGCCCCACACCGCCGGCGTCAACAAACTCCACGGAGCCGTTGTCGTCTCCCCCAGCTCAGGCCTCGCCATGACCACGCCCCCGCCTCCCGCCCCCGGCCGCATTGGCTGGGTCGACGTTACTGTCGACGATGCCCCCCGCCTCCGTGATTTCTATACGGCCGTAACCGGCTGGACGGCAGAAGGGCTCTCCATGGGCGACTACGACGATTACGTCATGAAAGCGCCGGATGGTACGCCGCAGGCTGGCGTCTGCCACGCACGCGGCAGCAACCAAGGGCTCCCCGCACAGTGGCTGGTGTACATCACCGTCCCGGATCTCGACGATCGCCTGCAACAGGTCGAGGCGCTGGGCGGCAAGATCCTGCGCGCGCCAAGGCCCGCCGGCCCCATGGGGCGCTTTGCCATCATCGAGGATCCCGCCGGTGCTGTGTGCGCACTCTTCGAACCTGCCAACGATTCGTGATCCCGTCTCCCATGATCCTTCGCTTTTCCGCAATACCGCGCGCGATTCTCACCGCGCTGCTGTTGTCCGCGTGCGCCCGCGCCACCACCACCCCCGAACCCACGCCGCAGCCGGTCGCGCAGCCCGTCGCGCAGCTGGTTCAGCAAGCGCCCATCACCGTCACCCCGCCAGCGCCGGCACCCGCGCCTGTCGCCGTCGACAGCGCTGCGTCCAACTGGCACCAGCTCGACTACGACAGCGACAAGGTCCTGGGCGTGGGCTCCGAGCGCGCCATGCGCGAACTGCTCGCCGGCCGGCAGCCGCAGCGTGAAGTCACGGTGGCGGTCATCGATGGCGGCATCGACACGGCGCACACGTACCTGCGCTCGCGCCTCTGGAAGAACACGCGTGACGTGGCGGGCAACGGGAAGGACGACGACAAGAACGGTTTTGTCGACGATAGCTGGGGGTGGAACTTCATGGTCACTCCCACCGGCACCGCCGTCGGTGCGGAAACGTTCGAACTCACCCGCCTGTACGCCGCCTGCCGCGGACAAGCCGCCGGCCGCGGCATCGCGAAACCACCCGCGGCGCGCTGTGACTCGCTGGCCAGTGCTTATCTCGAGAAGTACGCGGAAGTGACCGGCACGCTCGCGCAAATCTCCGACATCGAGCGCACGCTCACGCAGGTGAGCGGCACCCTGCAGCAGGCCATGGGGCCCGCCGCACTCACGAAGGCGCGCGTCACTGCGTTCACTCCCGCCAACGCCGCGCAGGCCAACGCGCGGCAAATGTGGTTGTCGCTCGACGCCAACGGCCTCAGCCTCGAGACCATTGTCGACGCGAAAAAAGCGTACGACTCGCAAGCGCGCTTCGGCCTCGACACCGCCTACTATCCGCGCGCCCTCAATGCCCCCGGCTCGGCAGACGTGACCGGCCCCGACGCGCTGCACGGCACGCACGTGGCCGGCATCATTGGCGCCGAACGCAACGCCGCCAACGCGGTGCAAGGCATTGCGCCCAACGTGCGCCTCATGGCCGTGCGGGCGGTCCCCGATGGCGATGAACGCGACGAAGATGTCGCGCGCGCCATTCGCTACGCGGTCGACAACGGCGCGCAAGTCATCAACATGAGCTTCGGCAAGGCGTACTCGCCGCGAAAGGCGGCGGTGGACAGCGCGGTGCGCTATGCCGCGGCCAAGGGTGTGCTGCTCGTGCACGCCGCCGGCAACGATGGCGAAAACAACGACATCGTGCCGTCGTATCCCACGCCGGTGCTGAGCGGCAACACGCGCGCGAGCAACTGGCTCGAAGTGGGCGCCAGCTCGTGGAAAGGCACGGCGTCGCTCGCCACCAGCTTCAGCAACTACGGCAAGCAGAACGTCGATCTGTTCGCACCCGGCGAAGACATTCTGAGCACCGCTCCCGGTGGTGGGGTGAAGCGCGAGAGCGGCACCAGCATGGCGGCGCCGGTGGTGTCGGGGGTGGCGGCGCTGCTGCTTACGTATTTCCCCAGGCTCACCCCCGCCGAGGTGCGCGACATCATTCTGCAGTCCGTGCGCACCTTTCCGGGGCTCACCGTGGCGCTGCCAGGCGGCGAGGGGCAGCAGGCACCCTTTGCCGGGCTGTCGCGCACGGGCGGCGTGGTCGACGCGTACGCCGCCGTGAAGCTGGCGCTGCAGCGAGAGGCGGTGCGCCCGTAATGCCGCAGGGAGTATCCGCAGGGAGAAGCCGTTCGCAATGGGGGGTGGGTGCGATAGACTTCGGGAACGCTGGCCCCTTCCCTTTCCCTCCCTCGGTCTTTTTCCACATGCGTCCTCTTTTCATGGCCGGCGTCGCGCTGGCGTTGACCTCGAATATCGTGTCCGCGCAGTCCGGTGCCCGTCGTGCGGCCCCCAGCACGCGCGCGACCGCCGAAGTGTCGCTCACCTTTGCCGATACCGCGGCGCAGCGTGTGGCGGGCAAGCCGGCGCTCATGCGCATCGACTATGGCCAGCCGCACCTCCGCGGCCGCAAGCTGCTCACCGACAGCCTCGTGCCCATGGGCAAGGTGTGGCGCCTGGGTGCCAACGCCGCCACAGTCTTTACCACCGACGTCGATCTCGTCATGGGTGGCAAGGATGTCGCCAAGGGGCGCTATGTCGCGCAGCTGCTCCCCGAAACCACCGGCTGGACGCTCATTCTGCAGCAGGAAACGACGGGCGCGGCGCAGGTAAACGTGGCCCCGTACGACAAGGCCAAGGACTACGCGCGCATTCCGCTCAAGGCCACGACGCTCATGCACGGCGTCGAAAGCCTCGGCATCGCGCTCGTGCCGTCTACGGCGCCGGGCGCGCAGAAGGGCGACCTGTCCATCTCGTGGGGCACCGTGCAGCTTTCGGCGGAGTGGTTGGTGAAGTAATCGGTAGCTCGGGGAGCCGGCGATTGTCGTCGCCGGTTCCCCACCCAAGTCCGCCGAACGAAATTCTGACAGCCTCAATTGGAGCAGGATGATGTCTACACGCGCAATGGTGTTTATCGATGGCACGTGGTTGTCCGTCACGGCCAACCGGATTGCTGATCAGCATGGTGTACAGGGACGCACCGGCGGCCCGCTGGACTTTGGCATGTTGCCACGCTTGTGTGTCGCCGAAGTCGTGGCGCAAATGGAACCGGGCACGAGTCTCGATGTGGTGCGCACGCATTACTTCAGTTCCATTGCCACCAACTACGACGCCGCCGATCACGACGCGGTGCAACGGCGCAGCGACTTTTTCGACGCGCTCCGTCGGCAGCATCGGTACGAGGTGTATCGGTTCGAAACCGATTATCGCGGCAACCGCGTCCGCCGCTCGTTGCGCCCCGACGAGGTGTCGTACGAGCCGCGTGAAAAGGCGGTCGATGTAGGCCTCGCGACCTCCCTGCTGGAAATGGCGGCGCTGTCGGCCTACGACATTGCGATCATCGTGTGCGGCGACCGCGACTTCGTGCCCGCGTTGCAGGCCGTGCGACGGTTGGGCAAGCGGGTCGCGATCGTGAGTGCGCGCGGCAGTTGCCCGCGCGAGTTCAGCGACCCGAACGACCCGCTGCGCCTGCGCGACTTCAACACGCTGTGGCTCGACGATCTGTGGCCGCAGCTGGTGGCGCCCAACGCGCGTGCCGTGGTGCGGTTGGCTGGCGAAAGCGCGGAGGCAGTGGGTGCGACGGTCGATGCCGAAGAAGCGCGCGAGGAGGCGATGCCGGAGCTGTCGGCCATCAACCCGTATGCCGATGAGTCGAGCGCCGTGGAACAGGGGATAGCAGAACCCGTCGCCGACGTGCCACCCACCACGTTGACGGACGCCGCGGAAAAAGGCGCCGTGCTCGACGGTGTGGTGAGCAAGGTGCATGGCAACGGATACGGCTTCATTCGTACCACCGGCGGCCTCAGCTACTACTTCCGCCGTGCGTCGATGCGCGAACCGCTGCACTTCGGGCGGCTGCTGCGTGGCACCACTACCGTGCAGTTCACCGTGGATGAACCCGCGTCGTCTGCAGGTGCCGGCCGCGCGGCGCAAATAGCGGTGCTGAGCGGACTCGGGGCCGTCGATGCCGTCGCGGCCGTTACACCGCCGCGCCCGGCGCCACTACCACCCCCGGCAGTCGCCACAATGGCCTTGATCGACGACGACTGGGACCGCGACCCGTTTGCGAAACCGCGCGCGGGCGGGTAACGGTTGGCGGTACTGGAATCAGAACTGCGCGCGGAAGGTTGTGAACTCCGCGCGCAGCGTGGTCAGCTGCTCCTCGAGCTGTTGCACGCGGAGTTCGAGTGTTGCGATCTGCGCATCACGCGCATCCGGTGCGGACGGTACGAACGCCACGCCGGTATCGTGCGCTGCGGCGGGAGCACTGTCCGACACCTCGCCGCCGAGCAGTTGCGCGAAGCGCTGCTCCTTCTGCCCCGGGCGTCGCGGGAGGCGTGTGACCAGCGACCCCGAGTCGCGCGCCACCAACGTGTCGAGCAGCTGCTCCACGTCGGCGAGCCCGCTGAACTCCGCCCACCGCTGGGTGCGCGTATTGAGCTCGCCCACCGTTTGCGGCCCGCGCAGCATGAGCACGCCGAGCAGCGCGAGCTCACGCGTAGTGAGGTCGAGCACTTCGTTGAGCAAATGCTGGTACTTGGTGACCCGCGAGCCGGCGGGCTGAATGGCGCGCAGCAGGCTGCGACGGCGCAGCGCCACGACGGCTGAGGTCACGGCATCTTCGTCGAGCTGCATGACCGGCTCGCGGTTGGAGAGCTGGTTGCACGCGGCCACCAGGGCCGACAACGTGAGCGGGTAGTGCTCGGGGGTCGTCGCGGCCTTTTCGAGCAGCGAGCCGAGGACGCGGACTTCGACGTGGGTGAGGGGTGGGTGCATGGAGTGCAAGTTAGCGCGTGACGGTCGATGGCACCGTCGCCGTACGTGGCCGACGACCTCCTGAACGGGCCGTGGACCTCTGTACTGACAAGGGGGAAGCACGCGAGGCTGCATCGCGTCCGCCTACCTCGCCCCCTTCCCGCCGCCCCCGTGGCGCGGGCGCGGCGCCTTCTTCTCGACCGCAGCGCTTCGACGCCTCGCCTCATCGACAATGCGCGTCTTCACCGTCGCCAACCGCTCGAGAATGTCTCCCTCACGCCGTTTCCAGATGTCCTGCCGGTCGCCCAACATGAGCACCCACACTTCGTGCGCGTCGTCTACTACGTGATATGCGATGCGCACGTGCGACGCCTTCAGCTTCATCAACCCAGCCAACGGCGGCCCTAGGCCGTCGCCATACTGGTGCGGGTCGACTCTGAGCTTCTTGTCGATGGCCGCCATCGCCACGTCGAATGCCGCGCGGCCGATGTCGTCGAGATCCTCGTCGATGATTCGCGCGCTGAAGCGGAGCCTCCACGGCGTCGGCGTGGTGGCGCCCTTCGGCGCCCGCCCGCCGCTGGGCGCAGGGCTCGGCGGCGTCGCGGTAGCAGGCCGGGTGGCGCGGCTCGCTCCTTTCGGTTGGCCCGCACCGCTGCGTCGATCACCACCACGTGGCCCCATCAACGTCAGCGGCCGCTCTCGTTCGCAGCGAAGCGGGCCTCGGCCCGCGCGCGGAAGTCGTCTTCGTCGAGGAGCGCATCCTCACCGGCCCGGATGGCGGCCAAACGCGACGACGCCAAGGCGAAGAGCTCGAGGTCCGGCAGAAACTCCTCGAGCAGCTGCATGGTCGCCATACCGACGATTCCGCCAATGGGTTGGCCGTCGGCGGTGACATAAATGCGCCGCTCTTTCGCCAACTTGAACGTCCCGGGCAGGTCTTTCTTGACTTCGGACGTTGTGACCACAGCCGCGCCGGGTGCGTTGATAATCAGCATAGGATCCTCCAAAAGGTACCACAAAGCGTACCAATAGACGATCCACATGGCAAGTACCTGGCGGAGAGGACCGCGCCTGAGCGCCCGCCTCTTTTCTCACGCGCAAACCGCCAAACAGAGTCGAGTCGGCTCCCTGCGCGCCGCGTGGCATACGGTGCTTGTCGAGAACACCCTGTGCACCCACGAGGAGGCGGCCGGGTTGTCCGCAGAATGTATCCCCGAATCGTTGGCGTTTCCGGCGGGCACCGTGCGGGAGGTGGTCGCCCGATTCGATGGCGGCACGTTGACGTCGGACGGCGGGGCGATGTTGCTCCGGGAGGCCGAACGGGTCACGGGGTTCGTCCGGCCGTTCGCCGCCAGCTTCACCGATCATCGCGACGCCCGCCGCGTGGAGCATCCGCTCGCGACCCTCGTGGCGCAGTGGGTGTACCCGCTCGCGCTCGGCTGCGAGGACTTGAATGATCACGACGCGCTCCGCGCCGATCCGCACCCCGCCGTAGTGGCGGGCAGCGCCGACAAGGGGGCTTGCCCAGCTCGCCGCGTTGGGCAAACGGTCGGCATGGTCGTCTTGGTGTAGAACCCCCAGCGGCTCGCCGAAGGCGTCGTTGACGAGGCGTGCGGTCCAGGGGTAGGCGTGGAGATTCGGTAGGTACCCATCGGGAGGTGCGGCGTAGCAGCCGCCAGCTGATCGATTCCGCGCGCGCGACCTTCTTGAAGCGATTCACCGCGCTGGTCCGCCACCGCACGGCCGCAAACGGGGACGCGACGACGTTGGTGGTGTGGAGATGCCGCCAGTGCGCCTTCGGAAACTGGTAGTAGGTCAGCGGAGCCCACGCGCGGGAGACAGGCCTTCACGTGCTCACGAATGCACGTTTCGAGCGTCCGCCATGTCGGGCTTGTCGTGGCCGCAGGGATGTCGATCCTCAACACGGGCGGTGGTTCCTTTTCGTGGCCGGGATTCTCCCGGGGGTGATGGGCTCACCCGAGAAGGGGCCACCGTCTGCCGTTCATGTCCACATTTTTGGTTGTACCGCCATCTGTGATTTCCTTCGGGAAAAAAGCAATGCGAAAAGAGCGACCGCTGGCCACGCAAGCCATGAAAGCCATGAAAGCCATGAAAGCCATGAAAGCCATGAAAGCAATTCGACGTTCTTCAGCCAAATGGCCTCCGACAGCCTATCGCCCCAAAAGACCACGGACACAATGACGACAAGTGGAAGAAACAGCCATTCCTTCCTGCAAGCGAGTTTTTCGAACTACGGCGCCTGCGCTCGCAAGTCCTCGTACAACGTTCCGTACGTCAGCAGAATCGCCAGCATCGCCTTCTGAATCGCCGGCGAATTGAGCGCCTGCGTCGACATGGTCGTGTGCGCGTCGAGCGCCGCCATGATGGCATCCTGGTTGGCCTTGGGAAGATCGGGCGACGCCGCGAACTGCTCCTTGGTATTCGACATGGCCTGCTTCCGCAGCACGGGCGACTCCAGGAGCTTCCCCTTGATCACGCCCGTCACGTAGGTGAGGCGGTCCGTCTCCGTGAGTTCCCCGGTGAACAGGTCGTTCACCTTCTCGATGATCTCCGCGAGCCGCGCCTTCTCACGGTCCTGCACCGCCCCGGCGCCGGCCTCGGTGATGGGGGGTAAGGGCACGGGGCTATCCTTCACCAGCGTGGGCTTCTGCGTACCCTTGTACCGCAACGCGTAATGGGTGAGCTCCAACTTGGACAGATCGATACCTTCCCGCTCGCGCCCGAAATCAAGCAGCCGCAGCAAGTGGCGGTAGAAGATCGCGCGCTTCTCTATCTCGGTATTGCCGTAGTCGAATACCTGTGACAGGAACGTGTAGAGGCGGCCGAACGCGCCGAGATCGCCTTTGAACAGCACCAAGGCATCCATGGTGTGCTTGGCCGCCTCGGCCGCCGCCTCGTCGCCGTTCTCGTTGGCCGTTCGCCACGTTGCCAACGCCGCAGTGTACTTCTTCGTGAGCCGGTCGGCGACGGGCTCTACCGCGCGAATGAGGTCGCTCTGCTTCGATGACGGGTTGAGGTCGACGGCCGCCACCCGATCCACCTCGAAGTCGTCGTAGTAGCCGGTCGCGTCGAGCTTCGCGCGGAGGTTGTATACGAGATTCGGATCGGTGGTCGTCTCGAGCGTGGCGGTCTCGTAGTACACCTTGAATGCGGCCAGCACGTCGTCCGGCTCGTTCATGAAGTCCACCACGTAGGTGGTGTCCTTGCCCGGATACGCCCGATTGAGCCGCGACAGCGTCTGCACGGCCTGAATGCCGTCGAGCCGCTTGTCCACATACATGGCGCAGAGCAGCGGCTGATCGAAGCCCGTCTGGAATTTGTTGGCGGCCAGCAGGATCTGATACTCCGGCCCCTTGAACGCCTCGCGAATATCGCGCCCCTTGAGGCCGGGATTGAGCGACGCCGTGGTCTCGGTGAACGGGTCGGGGCCACTCTCCGTATCCACCACCTCCCCCGAGAATGCCACGAGCGACTGCAGGGCGTAGCCCTTCTCGGCGATGTACTTCTGCAACGCGAGCTGCCAGCGCACCGCCTCCTTGCGACTGGCGACCACCACCATCGCCTTGGCCTTGCCACCCAGCAGCGGCGACACCGTGGTGCGGAAATGCTCCACAATCACCTGCACCTTCTGCGCGATGTTGTACGGGTGCAGGCGCACCCACCCCATGATGCCGCGCATCGCCGCGCTGCGCTCGACCTCCTTTTCGTCGAAGGCCGCACCGCCATGCGCCAGGTTGAAGGCGGCCTTGTAGCTCGTGTAATTCTGCAGCACATCGAGAATGAACCCCTCCTCGATAGCCTGCCGCATGCTGTACACATGGAACGGCACCGGTACGTTGTCCGGCGCCGGCTTGCGCGTAGGATCGGGGCGTGTGCCGAACAGCTCCAGCGTCTTGTTCTTGGGCGTGGCGGTGAAGGCCACGAAGGTGATGTTCTTCTCGTCGGCCCGGGCGGCCATCTGCGCGGCGAGCAGGTCTTCCGTGCTCACCTCGCCGCCGTCCTGCAGCGCGGCCAGCTCTTCGGCGCTCAACAGCTCCTTGAGCTTGGCCGCCGCCTCTCCCGTTTGCGACGAATGCGCTTCGTCGGCCAACACAGCGAAGCGCTTGCCCTCCGTCGCGGCAAGCTCGCGTACCGCGGCCAGCGCGAACGGAAACGTCTGGATCGTACAGACGACAATCTTCTTGTCGCCCTGAAGCGCCTCGGCGAGCTGCTCGCTCTTCGGTTTCCCCTCGCCCTTGATGACGGCCACCACGCCCGTCTTGCGCTGCATGTCGAAGATGGCGTCCTGCAGCTGCCCGTCGATTACCTTGCGGTCGGACACCACCACCACGGTGCGAAACAGCTTCGTGTGCTCGGCGTCGTGCAACTCGGCCAGGAAGTGCGCCGTCCACGCAATGGAGTTGGTCTTGCCCGACCCGGCACTGTGCTGCACGAGATACTTGGTGCCGGAGCCGTCGGTGAGCACGGCGGCCTGCAGCTTGCGCGTTACGTCGAGCTGATGATACCGCGGAAAGATCATACCCACGGGCTGCTTCTTCTCGTCACGCACCGTGACGAGATAGCGGCCGAGGATTTCGAGCCAGCTGTCGCGCGCCCACACTTCTTCCCACAGGTACGCGGTACGGTGGCCGTGCGGATTGAGCGGGTTCCCCTTGCCGCCCCCGTCGCCCTTGTTGAACGGCAGGAAGGTGGTGGCCGGGCCGGCGAGGCGCGTGGTCATGAACGCCTCGCTGTTGCTCACGGCGAAGTGCACCAGCGCGCCGTTGGGGAAGCTCAGCAGCGGCTCGGGCGCCTGCCCCTTGGGGTTGGGCACGCGGTCGAACCGGTACTGATCGATGGCGTCTTCCACGCGCTGCGTGAAGTCGGTCTTGAGCTCCGCCGTGGCGACCGGGATGCCGTTGAGGAACAGCACCAAGTCGATGGCGTTCTCGTTGTGCAGCGAGTAGCGCACCTGCCGCACCACGCGCAGGCGGTTGGCCGCATAGCGCGCGAGGATCTCCTCATTGAGGCCGAACGCCGGCTTGAACTGCGCCAGCACCAGCTTCGCCTTGAGCCCCACGAGCTCGATCCCGTTGCGCAGCACGTCGAGCGTGCCGCGCTGGTCGATCTGCGCGCGCAGCCGGTCGAGCAGCGTGTCGGCGGCCTTGCTGCCGTGGTTCTTGACCAGCGCTTCCCACGCCTGGGGCTGGGTGGCCTGCACCCATGCGATGACGTCGGCTGGGAACAGCGCGCGGGCGCGGTCATACTGGGCGGCGGCGGCGTCGGCATACAACCAGCCGTGCGCGGCGAGGTGGGCGCAGAGTTCCTGCTCGAAACTGATTTCTTTGTGGAGACTCATGTTGGTGATAGCGTGCGCAAGCATTGCATCGTCATGGCGCGGAAGTTGGCCCATATACTCCTGCACGTCCAGCACGGATGCCGTGCGGACGCGAGATGGCGGGCCGATTCAGGGGTCATGCTGCTCTGGCGTGCGGCGTATTTCGGCCTATATTCGGAGCTATATGCGACTTCTCTTCAATGTCGAGAAAGCGACGCAGGCCGCCGCGTACCTGCTGGAGCGTCGGGGCGGTCGCATGTCGTACATGAAGCTCCTGAAGCTTCTGTATCTGGCGGATCGTGAGGCGCTGGTCTCGCTCGGCCGGCCAATCACGTACGACCGCTACGTGTCCATGGACCATGGCCCGGTGCTCAGTCAGACGTACAATCTGATTGCGTCGGAGCCGCAGCCCGGGCGTGTGCCGGAGTATTGGCGGCAGGTCATTTCCGCACCACAGAATTACGAGGTGGCGCTGCTCGCCGTGCACGCTCCCACCTCGTCACTGTCGGCGGCGCAGATCGGTATCCTTGACGGCGTCTTTGCGGCGCACGGTGCGAAAGGCCGATGGGAGCTCGTCGACTTCGTCCATACGCTGCCGGAGTGGGTCAACCCCCACGGCTCGTCCATCCCGATCAGCGTGCGCGACGTGCTGCTTGCAAGCGGCATGGATGAAGAGGAGGCCGAAGGAATCGAGGAAGGGCTGCTCGCAGAGGCCGCGCTCGACGAACTGCTCGCGTAAACCGCGGGACGCTGTGATCCCGCTCATCGCGGCTGGGCGAGCGTTGCGCATTCGCGACCGGCGCATGGGCACGCACCTCTGGTTCGTACTCACCAGCCCCGATCCCGACTCCGGGCTGGTAATTCTCGTAGCCGTCGTGACCGAACGCGGCCACACTGACCGTACCGTTCGGCTCGGGGTTGGCGATCATCCGTTCATACGACACCCCTCGAACGTCGATTACGGTACCGCGAAGTTTGCCCCGGCGGCGCGGCTGACGGAGGCCCTATCGACGGGTAAGGCCGATCTAGACCAAGACGCGTCGACCGTGCTTTTGCGTCGCCTCTGCGAGGGGCTGCTCACGTCGTCACGCACACCGAACGTGGTCGCCACGGCGCTACGGAACGGGCGGGCGCCGTAAGCAGCTTCTGACGAATTGGGACGGCCGGCTCCCAATGGGTTCACGCGGTCACCTTCTGGCGCTTGAGGGCCTCGAGCGTTTGGCGACTCTCGGTCATCCACTCAATCCATCCATTGGCGCTTCGACCCAGCAGGACACTGGCCGCGCCACTCGGCGTTCGGAACAGGTGATCGCGAGTGAAGCGCAAGGCCTGACCATCAGCCTGCAGCACGCCCGAGGCGATGAGCGGCGCGCGCAACCGCTCGGCCTGAGCGCCGCCCTGCGAGGCGGTGTTGTCCAGCGGACCTCGAGAATCCTTGAGCACGACGAATCCGTCGGGCGTGTAGTGGCCGCGTCCGTCAGCGCCGCGTCGCTGGCAGTAAAACAACTCGGGCGCCGCGGCAACACTCGGCGCGCTCACGAGTGCGTCGAACATGGGGAAGCCGAGGGTGGAGACAAGCACCTGTCCCGTCTCGAATATCTCCAGGCAATCGGCTTCGAGTGGCGCCGGCGTATGGGGTCTTGTTCCCTTGTTGCCATTCTCGTCTCGATACCGTCCGGCGGCCCTGATCGACTGGAGGCAGTACCACTCCAGAAACAGCGCGTGCGTCTGCGTGAGCGAGTTCGTGCGGGAGATCAGTACGAGCGCCCGCTCCCAAAAATCCTTCTCCTTGTTGTGCGCGGCGAGCCGGGCACGGAGGTCACCGGTCTGCCCCACGTACACCGTATCCTCGCTGCCGTCCTCCGTCTCGCCCACCAAGAAGTAGAGGGCCACCTCCGTGCTCTCCGGCATCGCGAGAAAATCGGCAAGGAGGCTGCGCGGCACCTCGATCACCTGCACGATGCGCGTGGTGATCTCGGCGATGCGGATCCCCCGCGGGTCGCCGGCGGGGAGGAAGATCTGAATGGTCTTGGCGCGCGGCGTCATGCGGCCTCCGCCGACGCGAGGCCGCGCACGTCGATTTGGCCGGTGACGGCGGCATTGATTAGCGACGCTCTCCGCTCGCGAAGCATCTCAATTAAGCGCATTGCTTCTTCCTCAAGAGCGGCAAATCGTTCTAACTGTTCCGAAAGGCTGTCGAGGTCTCGTCAAGAAGTGTGTAAATGCGCGTCAGGCGGCGGCTTTCTGGGTGGGTGACATAGCGGGGATTTCGATGCCATCGGCGTAGCGGACGCCACGATACACATCGCGG
>VYMF01000033.1_pt1 | contig 63811 bp, 51 predicted proteins | sample 5115271 | NCBI WGS metagenome assembly VYMF01 (sample SAMN12291778, study PRJNA351875) | freshwater metagenome | isolation source: freshwater lake | place: USA: Michigan, Wintergreen Lake | collected 2013-08-08
CACCGGCGGCACACGCGGCACCGGCGGCACCGGCGGCACCGGCGGCACCGGCGGCACCGAAGGCACCGAAGGCACCGGCGGCGCCGAAGGCACCGGCGGCACCGAAGGCAACAGCGGCACCGAAGGCACCGGCGGCACCGGCGGCTCCGGCGGCTCCGGCACACGGGTTGGGCCCCAACCCACTGGGGACGGGTGACACGCTTCCGCCGCTGGCCACGACTCCAACCAGTCACGCCGGCGTGACGAGTCCCAATCCGCTGAGGGACGACACGGTGTTCGGCAGCGGATTCGAGAGCCTCTTCAGCGGCTGAGCCCCGGGGCTGCAGGCGCGGCCTCCGCGTGTAGATTGCGCGGATGTCCAGTCTTTCCGTTGCCCAGCTGGGCGGGCTCATGGTGCCCGCCGTTTCCACATTCACTGCGACCGGTGAACTCGATGGCGCCGCCTTTCAGCGCAACCTCGATGCTCACGTGGCGTGCGGAATGGACGGCGTGCTGGTGGCCGGGAGCAGCGGCGAATCGGCGTTGCTCGAGAACGACGATCGCCGGCAGTTACTCGCATGGGCGCGTGAGCGCGTTCCGCAGGACAGGTGGCTACTCGCCGGCGTCGGCAGTGAAAGCACCCGCCTGACGATTCAGCGCGCGAAGGAAGCGAAGGACGCGGGGGCGACCGCTGCGCTGGTGATTTCGCCGCACTATTTTCTCAAACGGATGAGTGAGCGGGCGCTGTTGGCGCACTTTCGCGCGGTGGCCGACGCGAGTCCGTTGCCGGTGTTGCTGTACAACATGCCGGCCTATACGCACATCGTGTTGAGTCCGTCGTTCGTGCACGAGATGGCGCAGCACGAGAACGTGATCGGCATGAAGGACAGCGCGGGCAATGTACCGGTGCTGCAGCAGTACCTCGAGGCGCAGAGCGATTCGTTCAAGGTGCTGACGGGGAGCGGTGGCACGGTGGTGCCGGCGCTCGAGGCGGGCGCGTCGGGCGCGATCCTCGCAATTGGTTTGTACGCGGGGCCCGCCGTGCGCATGATGGTCGACACGTTCGCCACCGGGAATCGCGCTGCAGCCGCGGCGCTGCAGCAGCGGCTGACACCGTTGGCGACGGACATTGCTGGCGCGATGGGGCCCGCCGGCATCAAGGCCGCGATGGATCTGGTCGGGCTCAGCGGGGGCGCGCCGCGCTCACCGCTGTTGCCAGTGGTCGGGGCGGAGCTCGACCTCGTGCGTGAGCGACTGACGGCGGCGGGACTGCTGTAGGTCGCTTCGTGTGTCCAGGCCGAACGCCATGTCCCGTACGCCATGTGCCGTACGGCGTGGCCGACTACCCGGTGGCTACCCGCACGTCGTCGGGCATCGCTGCAGCCGCGGCTGGCGTGCCGGTGAGCCATCCCTGACGCCAGGCGACCGGTACGTCGCTTCGCCCGAACGCACGAGACGCCGGCCCGCACCGACATGACACGGCCCGTCGGTGGCTGCGTCTGGTGATGGTCGGCGACGGGCGCCGATCGCTCGTGCGCGCGGAGTCGCCGAAACTTCGCGGTCGCCGATGGCGTATCGACGAACATGTTCTCATTCGTCCTGCTCATGGTCGCGCTGGCCGCTGGCTTGTTGCTGGTGCCCATCGGCCTGCCCGGATTGTGGGTCATGCTCGGCGCGACGGTGGTGTATTGGTTCGCAGTACCGGCGGGGAGCGTAGGGGTGCTGACGCTGCTCGTGGTGTCGGCGCTGGTGGTCGCGGCGGAGGTGGTGGAGTTCACGGTGGCAGGCCGATATGCGCGTCAGTACGGCGGGTCGCGACGGGCGTCGTGGGGCGCGGTCCTCGGGGGCATTGTTGGTGCCGTGGTGGGCGTTCCGGTGCCGGTGCTGGGGTCGATGGTTGGCGCCTTCGCCGGTGCCTTTGCGGGAGCGCTGGTGGCCGAGTTCACGGTGCCACAGGAGCGTCGCGGCGAGCCGCTCACGGTGGCGAAGGGGGCCGTCGTGGGACGGGTAGTGGCCGCCGTGATGAAAGTGGGCTTCGGGTTGGCGATTGCGGTGTGGGTTGCGACGGCGGTCCTGGTGGGACGGTTGTCGGAACCCGGGTGATTTCGCCGTCCCGATTCGCCCGATGTCATTGATTACAGCCCTCGTTGGCCTAGATTTCGTCAGCGCCCTGCGGACCGTCCGCCGGGCGTTTTTTGTGTGCGGCCGTCCAGGTCGCTGGAGAGCTGATCGCATGTTCGATTCGAAGACGCGCACGGTCGTGGTCGTGGGCGCGCAGTGGGGCGACGAGGGCAAGGGCAAGCTGGTGGACGTGCTCGCCGAGCAGGCCGACTGGGTCGTGCGCTACCAAGGCGGCGCCAACGCCGGCCATACGGTCCACATCGGCGACAAGTCCTTCATCCTGCACCAGATCCCGAGCGGGATCTTGCACCCCGGTGTGCGTTGTGCGATTGGGAACGGTGTCGTCATGGATCCCGAGACGCTGTTCACGGAAGTGGACGAGCTCGTCGACGATGGGATCGATGTCGAGGGGCGTTTGTATGTGAGTGAACGCGCGCATCTTGTCATGCCGTACCACAAGTTGGTGGACAAGGCGAGCGCGGCGAGCAAGGCGATCGGCACGACGGGTCGCGGGATCGGTCCGGCGTACGAAGACAAGGTGGCGCGTCGCGGCGTGCGGGTGCTCGATTTGCGCAATACGGAGCGGCTGCGTGAGTTGGTGACGCTGGGGGTCGAGCAGGCAAACGCGCAGCTCGAGCGTTCGGGTAGCGATGTTCGTGCGAGTATCGATGAGACGATGGCGACGCTGGCCGCGTTGGCGCCGCGTCTGCTTGGGCTCGCGGAAGACGTGGGGCTGTGTGTGCACCGCGCCATCAAGAGCGGGGCGGCGGTGCTGCTGGAGGGCGCGCAGGGCTCGCTGCTGGACATCGACCACGGCACCTATCCGTTCGTGACGTCGAGCAACACGACGGTGGGCGGTGCGGCGACGGGCGTGGGGATTTCGCCGATGGCGCTGCACGCGGCGCTGGGCGTGGTGAAGGCGTACACGACGCGGGTCGGTAACGGCCCGCTGCCGACGGAGCTCGCGGAGCCGCTGCAGAGTCACGTGCGTCAGCTGGGGCACGAATTCGGCGCCACGACGGGACGCCCGCGCCGCTGCGGGTGGTTCGATGGGGTGGTGGTGCGCTACGCGGCGCGTGTGAACGGCTTGACGGGGTTGGCCATCACCAAGCTCGATGTGCTCGACACGCTCGACGAGTTGGCGGTGTGCACGGGGTACAAGGTGGGTGACGATTTGTACACGGAGTTTCCGGCGGATCTGGCGCTGCTCGAACGGGCGGAGCCGGTGTACGAGTGGTTCCCGGGCTGGAAGCAGTCGACGCAGGATGCGCGGACGTTGAGCGATCTACCGGCGGCGGCGCGCGCCTACCTCGATCGTCTGGAGCAGTTGTGCGATGCCCCCATGGCGTATGTGAGCGTCGGCACACGGCGCGACCAGATCATTCCTGTCGCCAAGGCGTGATGCCCGGATGTGCCGAGTGAGCGCGTCGGCGGTGCGGGCCGACGCGCCGGTGCCGGTCGATGTGGCGGTGGTCGGGGCTGGCCCGTGCGGGCTGGCGGCGGCCATCGCGGCGCGGCGTGCGGGCTTGTCGGCGCTGGTGTACGACCGCGGCTGTCTGGTGAACGGCATTGCGAGCTACCCCACGTACATGTCGTTTTTCTCCACGGCGGAGCGGATCAGCATTGGTGGCGTGCCGTTCATCGTGGCCACCGACAAGCCCACCCGCCGGGAGGCGCTCGCCTATTACCGCGGCGTCGCCGACCTGTACGACTTGGACGTGCGGCAGTACGAGCGCGTGGAATCGCTGCGGGCCGTGCGCGTCGATCTGCGGGCGGGGCATCCGGAAGCGGTGCTGGGTGCGCCGCTGGTGCGTCCGGCGCGGTGGCTGTTGCGCAGCGCAGCCCGCAGTGGTGCGGTGCGCGAGGTGGCGGCCCACGCGGTGGTGGTGGCAACAGGGTACTTCGGTCGCCCGAATCGGCTGGGGGTGCCCGGGGAGTCGCTCCCGCACGTGCAGCATGGTTACCTCGAAGGGCACAGTGCCTGGCGTGAGCCGGTGGTGATCGTCGGGGGCGCGAATTCGGCGGTCGATGCCGCGCTCGACATGTATCGCGCTGGTGCCCGGGTGACGATGGTGCACTTCGGCGAAGGGCTGGACAGCAATGTGAAGCCGTGGGTACGCCCCGAGATCGAGGCACGCCTGCGCGAGGGGAGCATCGCGGCGCGCTTCGGGTGCCGCGTGATCGCAATCGAGCCCACTGCGGTCGTGATCGAGGGGCCCGAGGGCACGTCGCGTCTTCCGGCGACGCAAGTGTACACCATGACGGGGTACCTACCGGAAACGGGGCTGCTCGAGCAGATCGGTGTCCCCGTCGACCAAGCCACCGGCATTCCGGTGCACGATCCGCTGACCATGGCTACACCACTCCCGGGGATCTACCTTGCGGGAGTGATTGCCTCGGGCAACCAGGCCAATCGTATCTTTATCGAGAACGGTCGCGATCACGGCGATGCGATCGTGGCTCATCTGCAATCCTCGTGGCACTGATGCGCGTCACGATTCACCTGCCCCCTGTATCCGTATGAGCAATCCCGATGTGATGGACAAGCTGGTGTCGCTGTGCAAGCGTCGCGGCTTCATCTTCCAGTCGTCCGAGATCTACGGCGGCACAGGATCGGTGTGGGATTACGGCCCACTCGGCGTCGAGCTGAAGAAGAACATCAAGGATCGCTGGTGGCACGCGATGGTGCGCTCGCGCGACGACATCGAAGGACTCGATGCGGCCATTCTGATGCACCCGCGGACGTGGGAAGCGTCGGGACATGTGGCCGGTTTCGTCGATCCGCTCGTGGACTGCAAGACGTGCAAGGGCCGCTTCCGTGCCGACAAGCTCGAAGACGCGCGGTGCCCGCAAAAGCCGAGCAAGCAGCCCGGTCAGCATGATGCCTGCGCGCTCACGGAAGCGCGCCAGTTCAATCTGATGTTCAAGACGCATATGGGCGCGCTCGAGGAGAGCGCGAGCATCGTGTATCTGCGTCCGGAAACGGCGCAGGGCATTTTCGTGAACTTCCTGAACGTGCAGCAGTCGATGCGTCAGAAGGTGCCGTTCGGCATCGCGCAGATCGGCAAGGCGTTCCGCAACGAGATCACGCCGGGCAATTTCATTTTTCGCACGCGCGAGTTCGAGCAGATGGAGATGCAGTTCTTCGTCGAGCCCGGCACGGACATGGCGTGGTTCGAACAGTGGAAGGCGATGCGCATGCAGTGGCATCTCGATCTTGGTCTGTCGAAGGACCGGTTGCAGTTCCATCAGCACAGCGCCGGCGAACTGGCGCACTATGCGCGCGCCGCGTTCGACGTGACGTTCGACTTCGGTGGTACGCTCGGCTTCCAGGAAATCGAGGGCGTGCACAATCGCGGCGACTTCGACCTGACGCAGCACCAGCAGTACTCGAGCAAGAAGCTTGAATACTTCGATCAGGTGAACAACAAGCGCTACGTGCCGTATGTCATCGAGACGTCGGTCGGTGCCGATCGTGTGACGTTGGCGGCGCTGGTGAATGCGTATCGTGAAGAGGCGGTGGAAGGGGAGACGGAGGGGCGCGTGGTGCTGGGCTTGCACCACGCCATTGCGCCGATCAAGGCGGCGATTTTCCCGCTCACGAAGAAGGATGGCCAGCCGGAGATGGCGCACGCCATTCTGAGTGACCTCCGCAACAGCTTCACGGTGGACTACGACGAGACCGGTTCGATCGGGAAGCGGTACCGCCGGCAGGACGAAGTGGGGACGCCGTACTGCATCACGGTGGATGGCCAGAGCACGGTCGACCAGACGGTCACTGTGAGAGACCGGGACACGCTGGCGCAGGAGCGGGTGGCGGCGGGGTCGCTCAAGGCGTATCTGGCGGCCAAGTTGGTCTGACGGCGGTCTGGGTTCACTACGGGAGGGGACCTACGGGAGGGGACCTACGGGAGGGGACCTACGGGAGGGGACCTACGGGAGGGGACCTACGGGAGGAGAACCACGGGAGGGGAAAAACGGGAGGGAGACTACGCGACGACAACGACGCGTGGGGCCTCCCGTTTTTTGCTGTCCCGCGGTCTGGGTCTTGGTCTGGGGGCGCTTCGCGGTGTCGCTGTCACGGGGTCGGGGGCGCGTCGTTGGTGTGGGGTCGTGGTTGCCCTCCCGTAGTCCCCCTCCCGTAGTTCCCCCTCCCGTAGTTCCCCTCCCGTAGTTCCCCTCCTGTAGTTCCCCTCCCGTAGTCCCCCTCCCGTAGTTCCCCTCCCGTTTTTCCCCTCCCGTTTTTCCCCTCCCGTAGGTCCCCTTCCGTAGTTCCCCAAACCGCAGTTCGCGCCGTACTTTCTGCACTCCACTTCAATCCTCCGCTCATGCTTTCTGTGCGTACGATCGTGCTGCTGGCGTTGCCGGCAGCGGCGCTGCTCCAACCACCGGCCCGTCCCGCCAGCCGGCCCCAGCCGCCGGCGGCGGCGTTGGCGCCGGTCACCCTCGACTCGGCGTTCCTCAAGAGTTTCCGGTGGCGCAACATCGGCCCCGATCGCGGAGGCCGGTCCATTGCCGCCAGCGGTGTGAAGGGGCGGAAGAACGAGGCCTATTTCGGCGCGACCGGCGGTGGGCTCTGGAAGACCACGGACGGCGGAGAGACGTGGGCGCCGGTGACCGACGGGCAGATCACGAGCGCGTCGGTGGGCGCGGTGGCGGTGAGCGAGTCCAACCCGGACGTGGTGTACATCGGTACGGGCGAGAGCGCGATTCGCGGCAACATCATGCCCGGCGACGGCATCTACAAGAGCATCGATGCCGGCAAGACCTGGAAGCACGTGGGGTTCCGCTCGGCCGACGCGATTTCGAAGATCCGCGTGCATCCCGCCAACCCCGACATCGTGTATGCGGCGGTGTTCGGCAAGTACAGTGCGCCGAGCGAAGAGCGCGGAGTATACAAGAGCGTGGATGGCGGCCAGAGCTGGAAGCGCGTGCTGTTCCGCGATGCCAAGAGTGGCGCGGTCGACATTGCGCTCGATCGCACCAATCCGCAGGTGATGTACGCGGCCATCTGGGAAGCGTACCGCAAGGAATATCAGATGTCGTCGGGCGGACCGGGCTCGGGGCTGTTCAAGAGCACGGACGGCGGTGAGACGTGGACGGAAATCACGCGCGCGACGGGCCTTCCCGCTGGGTTGGTGGGCAAGATCGGCGTGGCGGTGACGGCGGCGAAGCCGGGTCGCGTGTACGCGCTCATCGAGAACGAAAACGGCGGCCTCTTCATGAGCGATGACGCGGGCGCGTCATGGAAGCTCATGAACACCGACCGCAACATCCGTCAGCGGGCGTTCTACTACACGCACCTCTTTGCGGATCACAAGAACGCCGATCTCGTGTACATCGAGAACGTGTCGTTCTATCGTTCGACGGATGCCGGCAAGACGCTGGTGAGCATTGGGAACGGCAGCCACGGTGACTGGCACGACCTGTGGATCGATCCGGAAGACCCGGAGCATCTCGTCGCCGGCAATGACGGCGGTGGCACGGTGACCTTCAACACCGGCAAGAAGTACTCCGACCAGGATTTCCCCACGGCGCAGTGGTACCACGCGATCACCACCAAGCACGTGCCGTTCCATGTGTGCGGATCACAGCAGGACAACAGCACGCTGTGCACGCCGATGAACTGGAACATGGGTCGGCAGAATGCGGCGCCGGGCCAGGAAGCGCAGGGTGGCACGGCGGTGTCCTATCAGGCGGGCGGTGGTGAACCCGGCTACATCGCGCCCGATCCGCTGGACGTGGACGTGTTCTACTCGGGCACGAACAACGGCGGCTACGTCGACAAGTTCAACAAGAAGACGGGGCTCTCGCGCGAAGTGAATCCGTATCCCTGGTTCTACTCAGGCGAACCGTCCAAGGAGATCAAGGAACGCTGGCAGTGGACGTTCCCCATTCTCTTCTCGCCGATCGACCCCAAGCTGTTGTACGTGTCGTCGCAGCGCTTGTGGTCGTCGCGCGATGGCGGACGCACGTGGAAGAATCTCAGCCCGGACCTTACGCGTCACGCACCGGAAACGCAGGAGAAGTCCGGCGGCCCCATTACCGGTGACATGAACGGCCCGGAAGTGTACGGCGTGATTTTCTCGGTGGGGCCGAGCAAGAAGGATGTGAACGTGATCTTCACCGGCTCTGATGACGGGCTGGTGCACGTGACGCGCAACGGCGGCACCACGTGGACCAATGTCACGCCGAAGGAGATGCCGGACTTCGGTCGCGTTTCGCAGATTGACGCGTCGGCATTCGATGCCGGCACGGCGTACATCTCCGTGCGGCGTCCGCTGCTCAACGACCGCGCGCCGTACATCTTCAAGACCACCGACTACGGCAAGACGTGGACGAAGATCGTGACGGGACTGGGTGCGGAAGACTACGTACACGCCGTGCGCGAAGACCCCACCCGCCGCGGGCTGCTGTACGCCGCGACGCAGCACGGGGTGTACATCTCGTACGACGACGGGGCGCAGTGGCAGAGTCTCAAGCTCAATATGCCCGACGTACCGGTCGCCGACCTCATCGTCGAGCGCGACGAACTCGTGATCGCGACGCACGGTCGCAGCTTCTGGGTGCTCGACAATGTGGCGCCGTTGCGTCAGGCGTCGCCTACGGTGTTGGCGGCCAAGTCGTATCTGTTTACGCCGGCGTTGGGGCTCCGTTCGTCGCCGGGGGTGACGTTGAGCTGGCGCTTTGCCGAAACGCCCAAGCGCGCGACGCTCGCGATTCTCGACTCGGTTGGCACCGTGCTGCGCGAGTTCACCGGGGATACCGCGGCGCCGTCCGCGGTGGGAGGCGCGGGTGGGCGCCGCCGTGGGACGGGGAGTGCATTCCCGCTGACCGCTGGGCTCACGCGCTTCACCTTCGATTTGCGCGCGACGGGCATTGAAAGCTTTCCGGGCATGATTCTGTGGGGCGCCGGTACGGCCGGCCCCGCGCTGCCTCCGGGACGCTACACGGTGCGTCTCACGGCCGACGGGCAGGAGCTCAAGACCCCGCTGCGCATCCAACGCAGTCCGCTGCTCCCCGAAGTCACTGATGCCGACTTGCGGGCGCAGTATGCGTTCGGCACCAAGGTGCGCGACAAGACCAACGAAGCGCAGCGCGCGGTGATCGAGATTCGTCGCGTGAAGGCGCAGCTGGATGATCGCTACACGCGGGCCAAGGACGACACGGCACTCAAGACGAAGGGCGAAACGCTGCGCACCAATGCGTTCGCCGTCGAGCAGAGTGTGTATCAGGTGAAGAACCAGAGCGGTCAGGATCCGCTCAACTTCCCGATTCGCGTGAACAACCGCCTCGCCAATCTGCTGTCGATGGCGGAGCGCGGCGACGGCCCACCCGGCACGTATATGCCGGAAATTCTGGGTATTCTGAGCAAGGAACTGTCCGGCTACCAAACGACCTTGGAGAAGGTGTGGAAGATCGATCTGACCGCCGTGAACGCGGAGCTGGCGCGACTCAAGCTGCCGCCGCTCGATCCCAAGTGCACCGTGGTGGCGGGATGCTCGGCCACACCGTGATGCGGCCGATGCGACGGTTGGCGCTGAGTGCATTCGCATTCAGCACCATCGGCTGCGGGCAGACGCTTCAGTCGAAGGCCGAAACTGCGTTGACGGGATGTGTGGCCGTGCGCAATCCGCTCTTCAAGGCAGGGCAGGCGGAGCAGGCGCTGGCGCTACCGCTTCCCGCAGAGGTGGAGGCGCTCGCGAATGAGACCGCGTACAACTTCGGTTACAAGCTGTACCGGGTCGCGGCGGAGTCGGCCGAGACGCAGGCGGAACTTACCTGCGCGCTCGAACTGGCCTCGCACTACGACAATGTGGAGGTGCAGCTCTGGCTCGCCGAGTTCTTGCGCCATCCCAACCCGCCGGTGGCGGCCCATGCGAAGCGGCTGCTGGATAAGCAGCTGGCGAAGCTCGGGCGTGGGGCGCCGCGCTGAACGGCTTTTTCTTCGGGGTAGTCCGTAGAACCGATCGCACGAAGGCAACCGAGGCAACCGAGGCAACCAAGAGCATCTCTTGGTTGCCTCGGTTGCCATTGATGTCTTCGTGCGATCGGTTCAAACCGGTTGGCGTGAACTCGAGTAGTTGACGACGCGATCAAGCCCCGCCAACAGCGTGTCGAGGCCAAAGTTGATCAATAGTCCAAACGGCAGATCCATCAGCCGCAGATACGTCAGAAGTTGGCGCTGGTGAATGGGAGAGGGTCGCTCAACACACTTGAGCTCCACGACTAACTCGCGGTCAATGAGCAGGTCGATCCGGAACCCGAACGTGATAGCCTCGCCGTCGTAAACAAATGGCACAAGCAGCTGACGTTCCACACCGACGCCATGCTTTCGGAGTCTGCGATAGAGGATCTCCTCGTACGCTGATTCGAAGAGGCCGGGGCCAAGAGAACGGTGAATGGTGATGGCTTCGCCGATGACGAGGCGGGCAAGATGGCTGTCCGGAGGCATACGCCACGTATAGCGATTGGCCGTCACACGGTTGTCATTGTGGCGGCATGAATCGGTACGTGGCGCGGCGGATGAACACTCCTCGAGCGAACGCGTCCAATGGGGTGAAGGCCGGCGGGGACAGCCACGCAGTGAGCGGCGGAGGGCCGTGTGTCGTCGGCGGTGAAGCGCAAGAGGAAGGGACGGCAAAAGCGGCGCACCGGGTGATCGGGTGCGCCGCTTTCGTGTGTACCGCGAGGTGGCTTAGCGCTCGATCTTCACGCCCACCATGCCCCACGGCTTGTAGAACTCGTAGCTCGGGTCGTCGCCGCCACCGCCGCGGTTCTGGCGGTTGCCGACGTAGGCGCGGAGCGGGGTGTTGGAGAGGTTGATGAACTCGCCGAAGATCTTCACGCCCTGGCGGAGCTGGTAGCTGCCCGAGGCGTCGACCTGGAAGCGCGCCATGGTGCGCGTATCCGCTTCGGGGGAGACGGCGCTGATCGTGGAGACGAAGGATCCCGAGTAGTTGCCGCCGAGGCGCAGCGACAACGGACCACGATCGAAGAAGAGGCCCACGTTACCGGCCTGCGGCGCCTGCTCCGGAATCGGCGCATCCACGCCTTCACGGCCGCGGCCCGGAATGTCCGCCGATGACTCGGTATAGGTGTAGTTCGCGTTGATGCCGAACGACTTGAGGAAGCCGGGGAGGAACGTGAAGTTCTGCTGCCATGCGACTTCGAAGCCGTACAGGCTCGCGGTGGGGCCGTTCACGGGCTGGATGATCTGCTGCGCGTCGGGACCGACCGCATCGTCCGCCGTGCGGGCGCGGGCGGTCGAGTAGATGAAGTTGTTGAGCGACTTCGCGAACGCACCGGCGGAGATGAAGCCGACATTCTTGAAGTAGTGCTCGACCATGACGTCGTAGTTGACGGCGGTCGTGGCCCTGAGGTCGGGATTGCCGATGCTGGCCGTCTGCTGGCCGGCCTGCACGTTGACGAACGGCACCATATCGCCGAATTGCGGACGCACGAGCGCCGTGGTCACCGCCGCCTTCACGTTGGTGTACTCGCTCAGGCGGTACGTGGCGTTCACGCTCGGGAAGAAATTGACGTAGTTCCCGTCTGCCGTGGTTTCCCGGATGGGTTCGGCCAACGCGGAACCGGCCGTGTTGAGGCGCACGACGTTGCCGGTGTTGGTCACATTCGTGGCTTCGACGCGTACGCCCGGCACGATGCGGAAGTTGTCGGCATCGAGGTTGGCCATGAGGTAGCCGGCGTACACGTCTTCCCGCACCTTGAACGAACCGCCCGCCGACGTGGTCGCCGACGAGAGGGCGTTCACGGTGAACGCGTTCGGGTTGTTCGTGATGAAGTCCCGCATACGCGTCGGGTCGAACATGCGGCCGAAGGCGTAATCGCCGTCGAAGATGTTGCGGCCGGCGGTTTCCGTGGTCAACGCGCTCATGAGCGTTGCACCGGTCGCATTGAGCGAATTCGTACCGAGTGCGTTGGTGTAGTTCGTGGTCGTCAGGACGTTCGAACGATCCTTGAGACGCGCGGCGAGTCCGCCCTTGAGCGTTCCGGTGAACCGACCGAACTGCATCGGGATGGAGCCGTTGATCTTCGCCGACAGGTCTTCGTCGCTGTTGTCGCGCACTTCGTTGGCGAGACTGTTGAAAGGGAAGCGCGTGGGGTCGTCGAACGAGCCGGTGACGACGTAGGCGCGCGGCCGCTCGGCGTCGGCGAAGTTGTACGCCAGTGACATGTTGCTCTGGCGGAAGCCCATGGTGAGGGCACCCGGGCGGTTTTCGGTGGCACGCGAGAGGCCCACGGCCCAATCGACCGACTTGCCGCCGCTGCCGTAGTGTTCACCACCGACCTGTGCGGTGTAGATGTCCTGCAGCACTTCGCGCAGTCGGATGTCACGATCGAACTGCGAGCCGGTGGTGATACCCGAGTCGGCCGACACCTGCGTCCAACGCGAACCGCCGCCGCCACGGAAGCGGAAACGGGCACGGGCGCGGATTTCGTCGTCGTTGAACTGGTTCCACGAGCCGCGCAGGAACAGCTTGCCGTTGTTCGAGAGCAGGTAGTCGAGGGTACCGTTCACGCCGGTGCGGAGGCGATCGACCTGCGGATAGTCGCGAAATTCAAAGAGGTTCGGTGCATCGAGCGACGTGAGCGACGGCGCGATACCACAGTTGCGCGTCTGCGAGCACCAGTCGCCTTCGACGTTCTGCGAGGCGCGATCGTTGCGGTAGTAGGTACCGCCCACCATGGCCCCGAACTTCTGGCTCTTGCCGAAGCGCTTGCCGGCATTGAGACCGAAGTTGGCGAGCACGCCGCCGCCAAGCCGATTCTGGCCGCCGGCGGCGGTGAAGTTGAGCAGCGTTTCGTTCGCGCGCGCCGCGCGCGTGACGATGTTCACGTTGCCGCCGATGGCGTCGGCATCCATGTCCGGCGTGAGCGTCTTCGAGACCTGAATCTGGCTCGCCTGATCGCTGGGGACGATGTCCATGGGCAGCTGGCGGCTGTTCTGCTCGGGCGTCGCGAGGCGGAGGCCATTCACCGACATGCCGTTGAAGTTCGGGCTCGTGCCGCGGATCTGCACGAACCGTCCTTCCCCTTGGTCGCGGAGCACGGCGATGCCCGGCACGCGCGCGAGCGCCTCGGCCATGTTGGGATCGGGGAGACGGCCCACGAGTTCGTTGTCGATGACGCTGGCAATCGTGGAGGCGGTGCGCTGCTGGTTGAGCGCCGAAGCCTGACCCACGACCTGGCCCCGGACCTGAATGGCGGAGAGCGAGGTCATGGCTTCGGTCAACTTGATGTCGAGCGTGACCGTGCGCCCCGCTGTCACCGTGACCGGCTGGCTCTGCGGCGCAAACCCGATGTACCGAAAGGTCAGGGTGCGGGCGCCGGTCGGCACATTGACAGCGCGATATAGGCCGCGGTCGGTCGACGTACGAATGGTCGTCCCATCTACGGTAACAAGGACGCCGGAAAGCGGGCGGCCTGAAGGATCGGTAACGGTACCGCTGACGACACCCTGTGCCTGCACTGCAGGAGCAACGAAGGCACCGGCCACGACGGCACGGAACAAGAAGGCTCGCATAGGTCTGGAAATGAGGAGGGGGTTGCCCGCACTTCTGCGGACCTCCCAGCCTCGTCGATACAGATCACGCCTCGGTGGTTACTTCGTACCGACTGAGTCACGAAGCGCGATACGCTCCTTGACCTTTCTCCAATCGAAAAAATGGAAGGTCTTGTCGGTAGACATCATGACCAGCATTCCCTCAGGGAAGGCGGCGCCGAGCGGCGTCGCGGTGACGTCGATCCCGTCCGTTTCCTTCGCGCTAACTGGAATGACGGCTCGCAGTTGGTGCGGTGCTTCGCGGGTGAACACGCGGAGTCGCTGCCCCTGCTGATCGGAGACGAGCAGAAATCCCGTGCTGTCGCTGGTGGGATAGATCGCGATGCCTTCGTGGTCGCTGACGAAGCCAGTGGTCCCGAAGACGGCGAGTTCCTTGTTCGCGTCGGGGGCGTCGGGATCGGCGCGGTACTGGCGAATGCCGACCGTTTCATCGCTGTAGTAGACCAGGCCAAGGGTGCGGTCGACGGCGATGGCTTCGATCTCCTTCTTGCCGCTGTAGGCGCCAAAGGCACGGCTCTTGGTACCGGTCACCTCCCCCTTGGCGTTCGCGGTGAGACGATACTGCCAGAGGTACCCGTCGGCGGGGCCTGACTTGCCCCCGACAATGGCGAAGACCGCGCCGTCGCGCGGGCGACGATACGCCGCAACGCCCATGGGTGCCCGTGAGGCATCCCCGTCGAATACGGTGATGCCCCCATTGTCGATCGGCGTCATGTCGGGGAGGCGGAAGACGCGAAGTGCTTGTCGCCCCCGTTCCGTGGCCACGGCGATCGATACGGTATCGACTCCGAGGACGAAGCCATCGACGATGTCGACGTTGTTCATGCGTTTGAGCGGTTTACGGGTGCGCGTCGTGTCGATGCGGCCATCGAGACGGAACACGTATACGCCGCCGGTGGAGTCACCCTTGTCGGTGCCTAGGACCAACGAGCTCTCCGGCGCCGCGCGATTGATCCAGATGGCGGGGTCGTCGGAGTCGTTGAGGACGGTTTGCGTGATGACCGTCGCGGGCAGCGTATCGGTGTTGCCGGCCGATGCGGCCGTGCTTTCGACGGCTACCTTGGGGGGGCGGTCGCACGCCACGAGCGCCGACAGCAGCGCGATCGCCAGCGATGTCCGGCAACGGCGAGCACGAGCAGCAAAAGGGGTCAGAGTCATCGGAGCAAAAGGGGTCAGAGTCGTCTTGGGGAGTCGTCTTGGGAGGCGTCTCGAAGACGGGGGTAGTGTCGTCCCGCAAGACCGCTACAGCCGGCATCGATTGGCGGAAAGTGCGAGGAGCAACACCCGAATAGCAACACCCGAACAGCAACACCCGAGCCATACTCTGGCAGCCCGTCCGTCGTGCTCCGCTCCGGCGTGTCACGAATGCGCAATATCCGGCTGCGCCGGGCGCTGCCCACTGGCATGTCCGGTCCCTACTTTTCACGAATGACGAACGCTCCGACACGACCTGTTGCGCTGGTTACCGGTGCCTCGCGCGGCATCGGCCGGGCCATCGCGCTGCGCCTTGCGGCTACCCATGACCTCGTCCTCGTTGCGCGCAATGCCGGCCACCTCGCGAGTGTGGCGCGCGACTGCGACGCGTCCGGTGCGCGCGTGCAGACGCTGGCGATCGATCTGTGCGACGGACCGGCGACGGCGACGGCGCTGACCGGCCTGCCCGTGGACGTACTGGTCAACAACGCTGGCGTGGCGGTCATGAAGCCGTTCCTCGAGATGACCGCCGAGGAATGGCACCGTCAGGTGGATGTCAATGTGAACGCGCTGTATCACGTTACGCGCGCGCTGCTGCCGGGGATGGTGCAGCGTGGCCGTGGTCACGTGTGCATCATTGGCAGCACGGCCGGCCGCAATTCCTTCGTGGGCGGCACCTGCTATGCGGGCACCAAGCACTTCGTGATGGGCTTCGCCGAGTCGCTCATGCTTGAAGTGCGCGATGCGGGCGTTGGCGTGTCGGTCATTACGCCGGGCTCGGTGGCCACCGAGCTGTTCCCTGAAGGTACGAACACGGACTGGATGCTGGAGCCGGAGAACATCGCCGACGCCGTGGCGTTTGCGGTCACGGCGCCGCCACATATGCTCGTGCATCGGCTCGAGGTGCGTCCGCTGTCACCGAAACGTCCACGCTCCAGTTTGTAAGCGGCGGCCATGAGCGATACGCGCGAATTGCTCGCCATTCGCGAGATTGCCCACGCCTTTCTGCTGGCGGAGCATCCGGGCGAGGTGCAGCAGTTTGCGCTCGACCGCATCACACCGCTGCTTGGCGCGTCCTTCTCGCTCGTCATGCAACTTGGCCCGGACGGCGCGCTGCTGCGTCCGGTCGCGCAGCACGAATGGCCGGCGCCGTACCGCTCCTGGATTGGGGCCCTGCGCGTGCGCGTGGGTGACGGTCCGAGCGGCGTGGCGGTTGCCGAACGGCGGCTGGTGGAAGTGGTGGATCTGTTCGAAGCCCCCTCGCTTGCCGGATGGCATGATGTGGCGCGCGAGTTGGGCTTTCGCTCCATCTTGGCGGCGCCGCTCGAAACAGCGGATGGGCCCATCGGGGCGTTGGCGTTCTACTTCACCGACGCGACCACCGTCACCGATGAGCAGCGGGCGCTGGTGCGCCTGGTGGCCGACCAGCTTGCGGCCGCGACCGACAAGTCGCGGCGTACCGAAGCACTGCGCCGGGCGAACGGCGCACTCGCCGAAGCGAATGCGGAACTCGAGCAACAGGCGCGGGCGTGGACGGCGGCGCAACGTGCGCGCGATGCCTCCGAGACGCTGGTCGTGGACGCCTTGCTGGCTCTCACCGATGCGGCCGACCCCCGGGACGCCGAACAGCGCCTGCAGGCCGTACACGCCGTCGCCGTCGCGGCCAAAGAATATGTGGCCGCCACGCAGCCGACGTTCCTGCTGACGCCGAGTGATGTCGATCCGCGCGAGGTGCTGCAGGAGGCGGTGTCGCTGTGGCGCGCCCGGGCCCCAATGGTCCCAGTCCTTGTCGACGAGCCGACGGTGCTGCTGCCGACGATGCGGGCTGACCCGTGCTGGCTGCGGCGCACCGTCGAGCTGGTGCTCGGGCTGGCGGTGGCCGGCGCCGCCACGGACGGGGGGCGAGTGCACGCCGGCATTCGCATCGGACGCGGATTCCTCGCGCTGCAGGTGGTTTGGGAGGGGCGTCCGCTTTTCGACCAACTCCCGGCCGATAAGGCGCGTATACTTCGGGTGTGCGGCGACGCGCTGCGTTGGGAGGCGCACGATCCGTACGCCGAAGCCCGGCAACGGGTGACGGCGGTCGATCTCCCGCTGGCGCGGGCCCTCGCGAGCCGGTTGGGCGGTGAACTGCGGATTGACGTGGCGGATTCCGCTGCGGACATCCGCGAAATGCTGCTCGTCTTTCCCGTGGATGTGGAACAGGAGTAGTCCCGCGTTCATGCACGCGGCGCCCTTGTGGGGCGCCTCCACTTCGTCGAGGAACTTGGCATTCCATGCAGGCTTTGCATCAGCAGTCCGGTCGGCAGTTGCAGGAGACGCTCACCTCGTTGTCGGTCGCCGACGTGCTGACGGCCGCGACCGGTTTTTTCGCGCGCCGCAGCGGTGTCTACAGCGCGTTCGTCGAGAAGCAGGGGCCGACACACGTCGTGCTGCGTGGCCAGGGTGGCGAAGAGCTCGTCATTGGCGCGCGTCTTACGCCCGCCGGGACCGCGGTGAGCGGCTCGAGCTATCTGTTCGATCAGCAGATCGCGCGCTTTCTGGAGTCGCTCCCGGCCGCGCCGCCGTACGTGGAGCCTGCCGCGCTCCCGCCCGGTGAAGACGCCGGTGACACGGCCGTCACGCCAACGCCGTAAATGAGCACGATGAGCGAGCCGGAGAGTGGCGCCCGCAGTGGCGCGCATTTCGTGAACTCCTTGCGCGTGCGCCCGGAAGTGCTGCGCGTGGCGCCGGCGCATGTCGTGTCGCCGTGGGTCGTGCGCGTGCAGGCGGCCGACGCGTGGGACGCGGTGCGAGTGGAGTGCACCCCCGAGAGCACGATTGCCGAGGTGAAGCGCGCGGGGATGGCGAACCTGCTCCCCGATATCTCGGCGACCGACGCGTACATGGTGAAACTGCACGGTGCCGAAGTGGACGATGAACGCGTGACGTTGCAGGCTGCCGGTGCCAAGGATGCGTCCACGTTGTTTCTCACGTCGCGTCGTCGCCGTCCGCTCAAGTGAGTCGCGTGTCCTCCGCCACGCCGCCGGCCGGCACTGATCGCAGCGTGGCGTCGCTCATCGCGGCGGTGCAGCGACTGCGCGTGGAGATCGGCAAGCGCGTGGTAGGGCAGGACGCCGTCGTCGACGAAATCCTGATGGCGCTCGTGGCTGGTGGTCATGCCTTGTTGGTGGGCGTGCCGGGGCTGGCCAAAACGCTCATGATCAAGTCGCTGGCCGATGCCATGCAGCTGGAGTTCCGTCGCATTCAGTTCACCCCCGATCTCGTGCCGAGTGACATCACGGGCACGGAGATTCTCGAGGAGAGTGGTCGGGGGCAGCGCGCGTTTCGTTTTGTACGCGGGCCGGTGTTTGCCAACATCGTGTTGGCCGACGAGATCAATCGGGCGCCGCCACGGACGCAGGCTGCGCTGCTCGAAGCGATGCAGGAACACAGTGTGACCGCGGCCGGACAGACCATGCGCCTGCCCGAACCGTTCTTCGTGCTCGCCACGCAGAATCCCATCGAGCAGGAGGGCACGTATCCGCTGCCCGAAGCGCAACTCGATCGCTTTCTCTTCGATATTCGGGTGGGCTATCCCACCGAAGTCGACGAGGTGGCCATTTTGCGGACGACGACGGGGGCGAAGGGCGCGCCCATCGAGGCGGTGTTTACGGCAGACGATGCACTGGCCTTGCAGCAGGCAGTGCGCGCCTTGCCGTGCAGTGACCTGCTGCTGCAGTACGCGGCGCGCGTCGTGCGTGCGACGCGTCCGCGGGAGGGCACCGGTCCTACGCTCGTGCCGCAGTATGTGCGCTGGGGCGCGGGTCCGCGCGCGGGACAAGCGCTCATTCTTGGCGCCAAGGCCTCGGCGTTGCTGGCCGGTCGCGCAGCGGTGTCGCCGGCGGACATTCAGCGTGTCGCGATGCCGGTGTTGCGTCATCGCATTCTGCCCAATTTTGCGGCCGAAGCGGACGGCGTGTCGTCGGAACCGATCATCGCGGCGCTGCTCGCCCACGTGCCGGTGCCGTCGAGCGCGACGTCCGCCTGACGACGCTGTTCTCCTCGGCGTGGACGACCGCCTGATGTCGGTGTACGGACCGATGCTCGACGCGTTGCGCGGTGTGCGATGGCCTGCGCGCCGCGCAGTGGGCGCCGCGCCGGCAGGCACGCACCGGTCCGCGCAGAAGGGTACCGCCGGCGAGTTCACCGAGTACCGGCTGTATCGACAGGGTGACGATCCGCGCGCCCTCGACTGGAAGCTGCTGGCGCGCAGCGATCGGGCGTTCGTCCGGCTCAGCGATGACCGGGCGCTGCTCTCGACATGGATCGTGGTGGACGCCAGCGCGAGCATGGCCTTCCCTGCGGAGTCGCGCAATGGCACGCGCAGCAAGTTCGGGCAAGCGAAGGCGGTTGCCGTGGGGCTCGCGGCCGTGGCGCACGCGTCGGCCGATCCCGTCGGTGTGCTCATTGTGCATGGCAGCGGCATGACCCGTGTGCCACCGCGCACGCGACGTGGTACGGTGCAGGCGTTGGCACGGGTGCTCGATGGCGTCGTGTGCGGCGGTGAGGCGCCGTTGGCGCCGCAACTGGCATCGTTGCCCACGAACGCGCGCCTCGTGGTGATCACGGACTGTCTGGGTGACGCCGACGCGTGTCTCAAGGTGGCGGCGGCCCACGGGGTTGCGGGGGCGCTGATCGAGTGCGTGCACATCGTGGCCGACGACGAATTGTCGCCGCCTGCCGGTACGCACCTGATGCGTGATCCCGAGCAGCACGGCGTCGAGCATGTGTTGGCGGGCGGGGGGCGCGACGCGTACGTCAGCGCTTTCGCGGCGTTCCGTTTGGAGATGTCGCAGCGGTGGCGGAGCGCAGGGGCAGGCTACACGCAGGTCACGACGTCGGTGGAGCCGTCACGCGCGGTACGCGCCGTCGTGATGGGGCTTGCCGCGCCTGCCCCATCGTTGTCGCCGGGGCGCTGACATGCTGTCCTTTGCGATGCCGTGGGTGTTCGGTACAGCCGTAGCCGCGGCGGCGGTGGTGTTCGGGTTACACCTGCTGTCGGTGCGCACGCCGCCGGTGTTGCTGTTACCCACCGCGCGTTTCGTACCAGGCGGGGATGCGCGCGCCGTGGCACGGCAGCCGCGGCTGAATGATGTGCTGCTCTTGCTGCTGCGAGTGACCGCGTTGCTGTGTGCGGGGGCGGCGATTGCCGGGGTGCAGTGGTCCACGTCGCGCGCATCGCGGTTGCGGCTGGTGGTGGCCGACGTTGGGGTGAAGGATACCGTCGCGTGGCGCGATTCGGTGCAGCGCGCGCTCACGGACAACGAGGCGTTGGTTGCTGTGCGATTCGCGCGTGGTGCGTCGCGTGATCCGGGAGCGGCGCTGGTGGCCGCGACTGCGCACAGTGCGGCGCTGGTGGCGGCACATCGTTCGCTGTCGGACGTGGAGCTCACGGTCGTGCTCGACAGTACGGCGACGTCATTGGCGGGCTACACCGCGTGGCGATCGCAGTGGCCGGGAGCGGTGCGAGTGATGACGCCCAGCGTGCCGCGTACGACCGCGACGTCTCAGGCGATGTTGGCTGTTCGTGTGGTGGGTGCCCCCGATCGTGATGACGTGGTCGCTGCGGCGTTGGCCGGGCGTAAGGGGGAGAACGGCGCGAGCGCCGCGAACCCGGCGGTGGTCACCGTGGTGGTGCAACGTGCTCCGGCGGCGGCTGGCGTTCCTGCCAATGACGACGCGTCGGGGCCGCGACCGATATCGGTCGCGTGGCCGACCGATGGCGTGCCCGCATCGTGGGGCCGTCGCGCGGTACCCGATACAGCGGGTGCGGTTGTTGCCAACGGTCTTGCCATCGTGGGGCCGTGGGAGCGCCGTGCGCGGTTGCGCGATTCGGTGCGTGCGGAGCTCGACACGAGCCGCACGGTGCGTGCGGTGGCGTGGTGGAGTGACGGGGAGGTTGCCGCGATCGAGCGACGCACTGGTCGTACGTGCGTGCGCGAGGTGGCCGTTGTCGTGCCCCGCGGGAGCGATCTGTTGCAGTCGTCCGAGGCGGTCGGACTGCTGACGGCGCTCACGGGGGCGTGTGGAGGCGTCCGGCAGCACACGGCGGTGCTGCAGGACGACGGTGGGGCAACGTCGATGCTGGCACCCGCCTCGGCGTTTCGCCACGACGTGCCGGGTGCGCGGGGAAGCCACCCGAAGTGGTTGACGCCCCTGCTGCTCGGCGCCGCGCTGCTCTGTCTGTTGGCAGAGTGGCGGTGGCGACGGGGCGAGGCGGTATCATGAGCGTACCGGTCAGCACGACGTCGACCGGAACGCCTGCGCTCCTGGCGCGCGTGGAGCAGCTGCGTGACCGCTTGTATGCGGTGCGTCGCCTTCGTCGCCTGCTGTTGAGTGTCGGGGTGTTGCTTTCGACGCTCGTCGTGGCACAGTCGGCACGGTTGGTGTTCCCGGCGGCGGCGTCTGTGCCTTGGCTGATGTTTGCGGCCCTTGGGGCGGTCTTTGCTGGCGTGTCGTACGCGTGGCGACCACCTGCCACCCCCGATATGGCCCGCACGGCACTCTGGATCGAAGAACGCGCGGGTCCATCGCCCGATTTTTCGTTGACCACGGCGGTCGAGCTGTTGTCGATGCGGCACCCAACGGGCGATGCACTGCTGGCCGCCGCCACGCGGGTCTTGGAGCGCGCACCGCTGCGTGAGGCGTTGGCCACGGACAAGACGACGGCGTGGCGGGGGCCAGCGAGTTTTGCGGTCTGCTGCCTGCTGGTCTTGCTGGCGGGGGCGACCATGCCGGGCGGGCGACTCCCGGCGGACCGCGCCGCAGTCGCCACTGCGGGGGCGTCTGCGGCCGCCGCGCGCACCGCGATCGCCCCCATGGGCGCGTGGAGCCTCGAGGTGCAGCCGCCGGCGTACACGGCGCTGCCGACACGAACGCTTGGCGATATCAACAGCGTGACCGCGCTGCGCGGCAGCCGTATCGTGTTGCGCGGCCGTGGCCAGACGCCGCTCGTGACGGTGCAACGCCTCGTGGGCGACAGCAATCGTGCTGCGGTTGCTCCCGCGCGAGCCGACCGCACCACCAGCGGATGGCAGACGAGCGTGACGGCCACGGCGGCCCCCCTCACGCTGACGCTGTCGCGCGGCGGCACCAGTCGATTGCTGGTGGTGGAGGGGCGCGCTGATTCCATCCCGCTCGTCTCGCTCGATGTGCCGGCGCGCGACAGTGTCTTCCGCGAACCACGCGGCGTACTGCCATTGGTTGCGACCGCGCGTGACGATATCGGACTGGCTCGCGCGAGCTTCGAGCTGCTGGTGAGCTCGGGAGCCGGAGAACGCTTCACCGTGCGCGCCCTGTCACTGGGTGCCGCCGCATGGAATGCCGCGTCGCACACACGCGTTGCCCCCCTGCGCGCGTCACTCGATCTTGCCGCGTTGGGGCTGCAGGCGGGCGATGTGGTGCACCTGCGCGCGGTGGCACGTGACGGACACCCGGTCTCGACGCGCGAGTACGGCACGAGCGAGACGCGGGCCTTTCGCATTGCGCGCGCGGCGGAGTACGACTCGGTGGCGGTCGAGCCGGCGCCGCCCCCCGAGGTGGACAAATCGCTCATGAGTCAGCGCATGCTGCTCATGCTCACCGAGAAGCTCGACACGGCACAGCGGCGCATGGTGCGCCCAGACGTGGTGCGTGAATCGCTGAAGCTGGCGCGCGATCAGGCGCGGTTGCGACTCGCCGTGGGTGACGTGGTGTTTCAACGACTGAGCGGCGAATCGAGCGCCGAGCATGCGCACTCGGCGGGCGATGGCCACGATCATGGGGTCGAGCTGCAGGGTGGCAAGTTGTCGATGAGGACCTCGTCGACCACGGGAATGTTGGAGGAAGGGAACGACTCTCCCGTGGTGGCCATCAATCAGCCGTTGTTGGAGGCGTACAACGCCATGTGGGACGCCGGGCGTGCGCTCGAACAGGGCGATCCGCATGCGGCCATTCCGCCCATGAAGCGCGCGCTCGAAGCCATTGAACGCTCACGGGCGGCGTCCCGGCTGTATCTGCGCGGCAAGCCGCCGCAGGTGCTCGTGGACATTGCCAAGGTGCGACTTGCCGGCAAGGACACGGGGCGGGTGAACGCCCGGAGCGCCCGTGCGGCACGCCCTACCGGAGTGGCGCAGCGCGATGCACGCTTGGTGCAGATGGCGCAGCTGGCCACCACCAACGTGGTGGCGGCGCGCGATTCGCTGGCGCTCCTGCGGGCGGAGTCACTGGCGGATGCGCCGGCCTTTGCCGCGGCCGTGGCTCGCACGCTCGACGCCATGGCGGTCGGCGGCGACGTGACGGCGCGGTTCGTCGAAGCGCGCCGCGTGCTCGGTGTTGTGGTGCGCACGCCGGCCACCGCGTGGTCACGCGGAGTGGTGCCATGAGCGACGCGCGCTATGTGTTTGCCGCGCCGTTCGTTTTTGCCACCGCGCAATACGACAGCGGCGACTGGGACTCGGCGCCCATGGTTCCCCCGAATCTCATCGATTCGGTGGCACGCTATACGTCACTGCCGGTGCGGCCGCAGGGCGTGACGGTGCCGCTGTCGTCCGAGGCGGTGTTGCAGTATCCGCTGTTGTATCTCACGGGGCACCTGCCGGTGCGCTTCACCGCGCGCGAGAGCGATGTCCTGCGGAAGTATCTCGACCGTGGGGGACTGTTGTTCGTGGACGATCACAACCACGACGTGGACGGTGCCTTCAACAAGACGGCGCGCGAGGAGATCCGCCGTGTGGCAGGCCCGCTGCTGCCGCTTCCCAACACGCACGAGCTGTACCGGTGCTTCTTCGTGTTCGACAACGGCCCGCCCACCACGTCGCACGAAATGAACGGGTGGGGTGACAACCTGGTGCACGAACAGCTCGACGCCGTGGTGAAGGATGGGCGCATTCGCGTGTTGTTCTCCAACAAGGACTACAGCTCCGAATGGAGTTATCACCCCGACAACAAGCGCTTCCTGTCGGTCGACAATACGCGCTTCGGGGTGAACCTCATCGTCTACGCGCTCACGCGATGACGCGACTTCGTTTCGAACGTGCCTGTCGCCTCGTGGCGGTCGGGTGTCTCGTCGCGTTGCTGGCCCTGACAGTGCGGGCGAGTCGGCGCGAGAGGCGAGTGCCGCGGCGCGCGCTGCTGGTGCTCTCCAACGCCGTGCGTACCGACGGCGCGGCGCGCGACATGTCCACGTTGCGACGCGCGGTCGTCGCATCGGGACTGCGAGCGGGCACGCCCGATACCCTGTTGTTGTCGTTAGGCGCCGTCCCGCCGGCGTCGGTGCGCGCGGCGCTGCATGCGATGCGGGCGGCGGGAGTGCCCGTGCACTGGCGGGATTCGACGGGGGCGCGTGGGCTGGCGCTGTCCGTCTCGCGCGCCGCCGTGCCGGGCGCACCGTTCGATGTGCGGGTGAGTGGTGCCGCTGGCAGGGCGGTGCTGCTGCAGGACGCGGGCGGCGTGCTCGACTCGGTGGTGACACCGGGGGCGGTCCATGCGTGGCGTTTACAGTCGGCCTCAGCGCCACTGAGGGTGCAGATGGGGCGCGGTGAGGCGCTCGGCGCGCTCCCGGACTCTGGTGTTGCACGTCGGCTGCTGGTGGTGGCCGAACCGGGGTGGGAGAGCAAGTTCGTCGTGGCGGCGTTGGAAGAGGCCGGGTGGCTGGTTGACGGCCGGGTTCGTGTGTCGCCGAGCGGATCGGTGACCGTGGGCACACCGCTCACGCTCGATACCGCGCGCTACGCGGCCGTACTCGTGCTCGACAGCATGTCGGTGACGGCCACGGCGTTGACGGCGTTGACGGCGTTTGTGGCGCACGGTGGCGGACTGGTGCTGGGCGGCGATGCACTGCGCATTCCGGCGCTGGCGGCGCTGCGGCCGGCGCGTGCCACGGCGGTCCGCGGCGGTATTGCCGGCGCGCTGCTCACCGACACCCCGCGACGCGGCTTGGAGGCGTGGGAAGTCGAGCCGGCGACCAATGCCGTCGTGTTGCAGGAGGACCGCGGTGATCACGCGCACGCGGAACCGGCGTTGCTGGCGCGACGGAGTGGCGCCGGGCGTGTGGTCGCGATGCCCTATCGCGAGACGTGGCGGTGGCGCATGGAAGGCAGTGACGCCGGCCTCGCCGAACACCGAACCTGGTGGCACACCGCCGTTACGGCGGCGGTCGGCGGGCCCGCTGCCCCTGCACCGGCAGTGGACGCGCTGCCCGGTGCCGCGGCGCCGTATGCGGATCTCGTCGCCCGCAGCGGCGCGCCGAGCTCGGTGGCGATGGCCACCGATACGACTGCGAGGGTGCTGCTCGAGGCGGACGGCGTCGCGGACGGGTCGTCGCCGCCGTGGCAGCCGCTGTTGCTGTGGAGCACCCTGATCGCCTTGCTCGCCGAGTGGACATCGCGGCGGCTTCGCGGGTTGCGTTGAGCGGATGCGCGGCGCAGGATGTCCCGACGACCGTTGTGATGAGCATTCCGACACGGGTTTCGAGGAGCATGTTGTGAGCGGTTGGCCATGAGCACGCGTGTTGCACTGATATCCCACCCGGACTGTGGCCGACATGACACGGGATGGGAGCATCCTGAGCATGTGGGTCGGCTGGTGGCCATCCCGCGTGCCCTCAAGCACGACCTGGCGTTGTTCGAGGCGCTGCAGCATGTGGAGGGGCGTCACGCCACGGAGGCCGAACTCGCGCTGGCACACGATGCGGCGTACATCACGCGAGTGCGCACGCTGGCGGAGCAGGGCGGTGGGCGTCTCGATCCCGACACCGTGGTGAGCGACGGCTCATGGGATGCGGTCACGGCCGGCGCCGGCTGCGTGCTGGATGGCGTGGATATGGCCTTCGACGGCCGCGCGGTGCGCAGCTTCAGTGCCGTGCGGCCGCCGGGGCACCATGCGCTGCGCGATCGTGCCATGGGGTTCTGTCTGTTCGGCAATGTGGCCGTGGCAGCGCACTACGCCATTGCGAAACACGGGTGCGAACGTGTGTTGGTGGTGGATTGGGACGTGCACCACGGAAACGGCACGCAGGCGCTCGTCGAAAACGAACCGCGCATTCACTTCGTGAGCATGCATCAGTGGCCGTGGTATCCCGGCACCGGGGCCGCCGACGATCACGGCCCGCTCGATACCGTGTGGAACGTGCCGATGGCGCCGTCGCTGCCCGCTGGGCAGTATGTACAGGCGTTGCTCGAGGCCGTCGATGCCGCGACGGCGGGGTGGACGCCGGATCTCGTGGTGCTGAGCGCCGGATTCGATTGCCTGGACGGCGACCCGCTGGGGGCCTTCACGCTCACGATGGACGATGTGCATGCGCTGACCCGCGCGTTGGTCGAGCGCGCCGCACAGTGGTGTGGCGGACGTCTGGTAAGTGCGTTGGAGGGTGGCTACGAGCCGTCGTTGCTCGCGCATGCCGTGCTGGTCCATCTTCGGGCGCTGGCGTAGTCCCCTTGGAGCCGATCATGAGTCGCATCGTGCCGACCTCTGTTCCCGGTAGCCCGGATCCGGCGCCGCGTACGATCTACCGTGCTCCGTCCGGGGCGCAGGTGCTCGATTGCCACCCGCGAGACGTCCCCCAGCTGTTGGCGCAGGGCGGGCTCCTGTGGGTAGACATCGACAGTACCGTGCGTTCGCAGCACGCGCTGCTGGAGAAGGTGTTCGGCTTTCACCCGCTCGCGGTCGAGGACACGCTGAACCCGGCCTCGCGCGTCAAGCTCGAGGAGTATCCGGGGTTCCTGTACATCGTCACGCGTGCCGTGACGTTCGCGTTGGGCACCGACGATCCGTACGACCTGGAGACCAAGGACCTCCACTGCTTTCTGGGCCCCCGGTATCTGGTGACGGTGCACGCGGGGCCGCTGCCGGTGGTCGATACGGTGTTCGACAGTGTGCATCGGTCACCGGAGCTGCTATCGCGTGGCGTCGAGCGCGTGTTGCACAGCGTGCTCGATTCTGCGGTCGATGCGTACTTCCCCATTCTCGATCAGGTCGACGAATTCATCGACGGCCTCGAGGAGCGGGTGTTCGTGGATTTCGATCAGGATGCGTTGCGCGATGTATTCAAGGTCAAGCGCCTGGTGCTGTCGCTGCGTCGCTACCTGCAGCCCTCGCGCGAAGTCCTCAACGTGCTCACGAACCGCCCCACGGTCCTGATTTCGCCGGACGCGCAGATTTACTTCCGCGACATTTACGATCATGTGCTGCGCATCAACGATGCGCTCGACACGTATCGTGACCTGTTGAGCAGCACCATGGAGTCGTACTTGTCGCAGGTGTCCAACCGGTTGGGCGCGACCACCAAGGGGCTGAGCGTCGTGGCCACGATGTCGTTGCCGTTTGTGGTGGTGAGCGGCATGTGGGGGATGAACTTCACCCATATCCCGCTGTCGCAGTGGCGGTACGGATTTCTGGTGCTGTTGTTGGCGCAATTGGGGCTGGGCGGGTTGCTCCTGCTGCTGCTGCGTCGTCAACGATGGTTATGAGTATTCCGTTGCCGACCGGCCGTCCCCCCGCCTCCCACGCGCTCCAGCCCCATGTTCTGTCCTGACTGCGGTACGTGGAGCCGAGCTGCCGCCCCCCGGTGTACGCGGTGCCAGGTACCGCTTCCCGAGGTGTCGGCGCCGCCCATCGACATTCCCGGCGAGGAGTTGCGGGGGCTGCGGCAGGCCACGGGTAACCGGTACACGGTCATCAAGCGGCTGGGGAGCGGGGGGATGGCCCACGTCTACCTCGCCCGCCACGCCGTGCTCGGCCGCCCGCTGGTCATCAAGGTGTTGCACCGGACGCTGGCGCTCGAGCCGGAAATGCGGGAGCGGTTCCGCCGGGAAGCCGAAGCGGCCTCGCGGCTGGTGCACCCGTATATCTGCGCCATAGCCGATATGGGCACGTCGGGGGACGTCGAGTACCTCGCGATGCCGTACTATGCCGGTGGCTCCTTGGCCGACCTGCTGTCGCGGCGCAAGACCGTCTCGGCGGGGACGGCGGCGTCGGTGGCGGTACAAGTGGCGACCGCGCTCGATTACGCGCACCGACACGGCGTGGTGCACCGGGACATCAAGCCGGACAACATCCTGTTCGACGAAGACGGCAGTGTGGCGCTCACCGACTTCGGCATTGCGACGGCGCGCTTCCATGGCCGATTGACGGCCAGTGGCCGAGCGATGGGGACGCCGCAGTACATGAGCCCTGAACAGGCCATGGGGCGGCTCGTGGACGGCCGCAGTGACCTGTACGCGGTGGGGCTGCTGCTGTACGAGATGCTGCTGGGGCACCCGCCCTTTGACGGGGACGATTCGTACGCGGTGGGCTACAAGCATGTCCACGAGGCCCCGGTGGCACCCGACCAGGTGGATCCACGGGTGCCGGCGGCGTTGAGCGCCATCGTGATGAAATGCCTCGCCAAACAGGCGCCGGATCGTTACGATCGAGGCTTCGAACTTGCCGACGCGCTGGTGGAGTTCTTGGCCAGCACCGGCGGCGCCGAGTACCGTTCGGCCCGTACTGCCCGCGCGTCGGGGCTCACGCCATTGTAGCCCACGCCGTCTGCTTTCCGCCCACCGCCTCCCTCGTCATGCAACTGCACGCAGAAATCGTCACGGTGCACACGAAGCACCCGTTCATCATCGCCCGCGGCGGGCAGAGCGAGTACCGCGTCGTGTGGGTACGCCTGGTCGACCGCGACGGCGCAGAAGGATGGGGTGAGGCGTCGCCGAGTCGCTTTTACGGCGAGACCGCCGACAGTGTGATGGTGGCGTTGCACCGTCTGGCGCCGCTCCTGGCGCAGGCGGACGCGTGGAGCATCGAGGCGATCGAGCGCGAGCTGGAGCGGGCGCTGCGGTGGAACGCGTCGGCACGGTGCGCGGTGAGCGCGGCGCTGCACGATCTGCTGGGCAAGCGTGTGGGCGTTCCCGTGTGGAAGCTGTGGGGCCTCGACGCCAAGGCGGCGCCGTTGTCGAGCTTTACGATCGGCATTGCGCCCGACGAAGCGACGTTGCGCTCGCGTGTGCGGGAAGCGGCGCATCTGCCCATTCTCAAGATCAAGCTGGGTTCGAGCTGGGATCGCGAGGTGCTGCGCATTGTGCGCGAGGAAGCGCCGAATGCCATTCTGCGTGTCGATGCGAATTGCGCCTGGACGGCGAAGCAGGCGCTGGGCATGCTGGACGTGCTCAACGCGGTCGGCGTGGACATGTTGGAGCAGCCGTTGCCGCCGGACGACCTCGAAGGGATCAAGTTCGTGCGTGACCGCGCGAACATCCCGGTCATCGTGGATGAATCGTGCCTGATTGCGGCCGATATCCCGAAGCTCGAAGGCTACGTGGACGGCATCAACATCAAGCTGGCGAAGTGCGGTTCGCTGCGCGAGGCTGTGCGCATGATTGCGGTGGCGCGCGCGCATGGCCTGCGCGTCATGTGCGGCTGCATGGTGGAGACGTCGCTTGGTATCGCCGCCGCCGCACAGTTTGCGCCGCTGCTCGACGACGCCGACCTCGACGGTGCGGCGCTGTTGTCGGACGACCCGTTCTGCGGACCGGGCTTCGTGGATGGCCGCGTGGAGATGGGGAGTGGGGCCGGGCTGGGCGTTACGCGCGCCTAGTGTCACGGACACGCCGCCGCTGACGGGGGGCTGACGGCCCCCAGTATCTTGCGTCATGCGCTGTATCGACGTCGCCCTCCCGGTCCCCCTGTTCCGCACGTTCACGTACAGCGTGCCGGACGGTGTCGCGTGGCCAATTGCTGCGGGGGCGCGCGTGCTGGTACCGTTCCGCCATCGGGCGGAGATCGGTGTCTGCTTGGGTGAAACGGTGCGGCCCGCGGGCGTGACGCTGAAGGCGGTGCAGGCAGTGGTGGACAGCACGCCGTCGCTGCACGAGGCGCTGCTGCAGACGGCCCGCTGGATCAGCGACTGGTATGCGGCGCCATTGGGGCTCACGCTGCGCAGCATGCTGCCCACGCCGCTCACGCAGGCCACGTCGCCGGCGCCGGTGGCCAAAACGCAGCGCGTGGTGCGCATCGTGAGCGAACTGCCGTCGCTGCTGCAGCGTGAGCAGACGTTCGCGCGGGCCAAGCAGCAGCGCGCCGTCTACGATCTGCTCGAGGCACAGGGCGGCGTGGCGCCGCTCGCGTCATTGCGCACGCAGGCCAACTGTTCGGCGGGTGTCGTGACGGCCATGGCCAAGCGCGGGCTGGTGGAGGTGCGCGACGAGGTCATGCCGCGTGATCCGTTCGCTGAACGGGCGGGGGTGGCGCCGCCACCCAAGCCGTCGGCGGCGCAGCGCGATGTCATCGACGCGATTCTGCGCGGTGATCCCGGGCAGGTGTTTCTGCTGCACGGCATCACCGGGAGCGGCAAGACGCTCGTGTACATCGAGGTGTTGCGCGAAGTGCTGCGCACCCAGGGGCGCACCGCCATCGTGCTGGTGCCGGAAATCGCGCTCACGTCGCAAACGGTCGATCGCTTCCGTGGCGCGTTTGGCGACGACGTGGCGGTCCTGCACTCGGGGCTCAGCGACGGCGAGCGCCTCGATGCGTGGCAGTCGTTGCGACGTGGCGAGCGGCGCATTGCCGTGGGCGCACGCTCGGCGTTGTTCGCCCCGCTCGAGCGCGTGGGCGTGGTCATCGTCGACGAAGAGCACGAGAGCAGCTACAAGCAATCGGAAACGCCGCGTTATCACGCCCGCGAAGCGGCCATCGTGCGCGCGCGCGCCGAAGGGGCGTTGGTGGTGCTGGGGAGCGCCACACCAAGTCTCGAAAGTTGGGAGCGGGCGGATCGTGGGCAGGCCGTGCGCCTGTCGCTCCCCGACCGAGCGGGCGGTGCGCAGTTGCCGCCGGTGCAGGTGGTGGACATGCGGGTGGCCACCAGGGAGGCGTTGGCCGCGCGCAGTCCGCAGGCGCCGTACGACCCCATGGTGAGTGTATTCAGCTCCACACTGCTGGCCGCCATCGAGTCACGGTTGCACCGGGGCGAACAGAGTCTGCTGCTGCTCAACCGTCGTGGCTTTGCGGCGTTCGTGCAGTGTCATGCGTGTGGCGACGTGCAGGTATGTCCGCACTGCAGCATTTCGCTCACGTATCACCGTGTGCCGGAAGCGCTGGTGTGTCACTACTGTCAGTATCAGCACGACATGCCGTCGGTGTGTCCACACTGTACGAGCGACAAGCTGCAGCGGCGCGGGCTGGGGACGCAGCAGGTGGAGACGCTGGTCGCCGAACGCTTTCCCGACGCGCGTCTTGCGCGCATGGATGTGGACACCACCAGCGGCAAGTGGGCGCACATGCAGATTCTCGATCGCGTGGGGCGTGGCGAGGTGGACATTCTGCTCGGCACGCAGATGATCGCCAAAGGGCTCGATTTTCCCAACGTGACGCTGGTGGGCGTCATCGACGCCGACACGGGGCTCAACCTGCCGGACTTCCGCGCGTCGGAGCGCACGTTTCAACTGCTCAGCCAGGTGGCCGGTCGCGCGGGGCGTGGACCCAAAGGGGGCGACGTGGTGGTACAGACGCGAATGCCGCATGCGCATGCGGTGCAGCACGCGCTCACCCACGACTTTCTGGGGTTCGTCCGTGAGGAGCTCGGGGCGCGCCGGCATCCGGCGTACCCGCCGTTCGTACACATTGCCAACGTGATCGTGAGTGGCGTGCATGAGGGCGCAACGGCCGCTGCCGCAACCGAGGCGGCGGCATGGGTGACGCAACTCATGAAGCGACAGGGGCTGCGCGACCTGGTCCTGGTGGGGCCGGCACCATGTCCCATCGATCGCATCAAGGACCGGTGGCGCTGGCATTTCCTGCTCAAGAGCTCACAGCCCAAGCTCATGACACGGGTGGCCCGTTACGTGGCAGAGCGGTGTCCGGTGCCCAAGGATTCGGCCTTGCGGCTGGTCGTGGACCGGGACCCGGTGAGTTTGTTGTAGGGGGTTATTGAACGCTATGTTAGAGTATGTCCGCAACTCTCGACTCCATCCCGCCGTACGTTTTTTACGAACTCGATGACCGACGCGCAGCCGCGCGCGCGGCCGGCAAGACGCTCATCGACGTGGGCATTGGCAGTCCCGACGGTCCGATCCCGTCGGTGGTCATCGACGCCATGCAGCGGGTGGCGGCCGAGCGGCCGCTGAGCGGCTATCCGTACTTTCGCGCGCATCCGGCGTTTCAGCGCGCGGTGGCCGGTTATCTCGAGCGCCGCTTTGGCGTGACCATCGAGCCGGCTACCGAGATGCTCGCCCTTGCCGGTTCCAAAGAGGGTATCGCAGAACTCATTCTGGCGCACGTGAAGCCGGGCGACGTGGTGCTGGTCCCCGAGGTGCATTACCCGGTGTACGCGCGCGCCACGCTGCTGGCGGGCGCGGAGCCCGTGTTCGTGCCGTTCCTGCCCGATGGTCGACTCGATCTCGACGCGATCGCGCCACAACAGGCGCAGCGCGCCCGCCTCATGATCGTGAACTATCCGGGCAACCCCACGACGTCGTCGGTGTCGCTCGACGAGCTGGCGCGTTACGTGGAGTTCGCCACCGCGCACGCTCTCGTGCTGCTGAGCGACCTTGCGTACAGCGAGCTGTCGTTCGACGGTTACGCGGTGCCCAGTGTGCTGCAGGTGCCGGGCGCGAAGGCGGTAGCCGTGGAGATGCACAGCTGCAGCAAGAGCTTCAACATGGCCGGCGTGCGCTCGGCGTTCATTGCGGGGAACCCGTCGGCCATCGCGCGACTCGATGCGTATCGCGCGAACATCGGGTACGGCGCGTCGACACTGGCGCAGGTCGCGGGGGCCACGGCGTTCGAGCACGCGGAGCAGATCGTGCCGCCCATTGTGGCCGAGTACCGGGTGCGTCGCGATGCGTTTGCGGCGGCGATGAACGCCGGCGGATGGGCGGTGACGGCACCACGCGCGACGATGTACTTCTGGCTCGACGTGCCGGCCGGTTACGACGACTGGGCGTGGGTGGACGCGCTTATCGCGGGGCCGGGCGTGGTGGTCACGCCGGGGATCGCATTCGGCGCGGCGGGGAAGGGGAAGTTCCGGGTGAGCCTGGTGCAGGGCGCCGAGCGACTGCGAGAGGCGGCGGCGGGGATTGTGGGGGTTGGGGGCGGGCGCTGAACTACGGTAGGTCCGGGGGGCTCGTGACCGCCGGACCAACCACCCCCAGACCCCGACCGTTACTTGCCAGCCGGCTTGGGCTCGGCCAGCGCCATATCCCACTGCACCTGCACTTCGTTCTGAATGGGATTGACCTTGGAGTCGTACGCAACGCCGTAGTCGAGGCGATTGATGGCGAACGTGCCGCGGAACCGGCCGGCGCCACCTTCGTAGAACACCATGGTGGCGGGAACGACCACCCGCTTGGTGGTGCCGCGCACGGTCAGATCACCGGTGATGTCGAGCTTGTTGGCGCCGGTCTGCCGGACGCTCACCGACTTGAACGTGATGGTCGGGTACTTCTCGACGTCGAAGAAGTCGGCGCTCTTGAGGTGGCCGTCACGACGCTCGACGCGCGTGTTGATGCTGGCGGCGTCGATGGTGATGGCGACCGTGGAGTTCTCCCACTTGGCGGCATCGAGCTTGAGGTCGGCGTCCCACTTGCCGAAGAAGCCGTGGGCGCTGAGGAGGCGCGAGTCGGCGACGAAATTGATTTCGCTGTGCGCCTTGTCGATGACGTGCGGCTTGGGCTCGGGGAGCGGGCGGGCGGCCACGAGCAAGGGCAACACCAAGCAGGCGGCAAGACGACGGGTCGCGAACATGATTGATCTCTCGCAAAGCGGGTGGAGAAGGAGGCCGCCAGGCCGGACGACCTCTCAACAGACGCCGTCCACACGATAGATGGAACAGCAATGGTTTATAAGTAAGATATAGGAGCCGCGAGGAAAGGCAAGCCCCCGCGTCGCCTTGTTCGCAGCCCCTGCCGTCAGTGATCTTTCCGGACTGATTGCACGCTGGTCCGAGTCCCACCCTCCCACGCTGAAATGACCGATCCGGTTCCCGCAGTGACCGACGTGCTCTCCGTCGTCGAAACGCCTGCCGCGCCCGCCCCGGTGGTGCCCGACCGCGCCGATCACCCGGTCACGGAGGTGTCGGAGCGGTTTCTCCGCGCCGTCGTGGCCTCGGTTCCGCTGGAGCAGATCGAGGAGCTCCATTTGTTCTCGCCGTTGCGTCAGGGAACCGTGGAAACGGGGATTGCGGTGCTGGCGGCGCGGGTGCCGGTGGTGGTGATCGAACCCGTCGCGGACGCGTCGGTGGCACGCGGCGAGCCGGAGCTGGCCTTGGAGCACAGCGCCGCTCGTGACACGGACGCCGGTGAAACGCGCGCCGGCGAAACGCCTGACGGTGAAACGCCTGACGGTGAAACGCCTCACGGTGAAACGCCTCACGGTGAAACGCCTCACGGTGAAACGCCTGACGGTGAAACGCCTGACGGTGAAACGCCTGACGACCTCGTTGTCGTCGATACGGCGGACGTCGAGATCGCGAACGATGGCGCCCATGGTCATGTCGATGCCGACAGTGAAGTCGATACGGAAGGCGTTCGCGTGACCGCTGCCGCAGGCGATGATGACGATGATGTGGCCATCGTCGACGCGGTGACCATGGAGCCCGCCGACGCTCGTACCGGCGCAGCTACCGACCTCCCTGCCGACGAAGCCGACGAAGCCGACGAAGCCGATGTAGCCGATGTAGCCGACGAAGCCGACGCGATCGTGGACGTGCCGCCGCCCGCAGTGCGGCCCGTGCGTCACACGGTCTATACGGCGCGCTATCGCTACGTCATCAAGGGGCCGGAGCGTGGCAAGTGGGAGTCGAATGTCACGGCCGAAGCGGAGGCGCCGCTCATGACGGTGGAAACCGTCGTGCGTGGTGTACAGCGTCGTGCCGGTGAGGATTCCGAGATCGTGCGCTACAGTGCGGCGCAGATTGCGCGCGCCTTGCGGCTGCCGTTTCCCGGATAGTTCGCCACGCCGGTGAGTCACTCCCCCGATGCTGCGGCGGTCGCCGCCGACAAGGAGGCGTTTCGTGCGTTCCTGCGCGATCACAACCTCCCGGCAACGGCCCAGCGACTCGCGATTGCCGATACGGTGCTCGAAACGGATCGGCACTTGTCGGCCGAAGACGTTGCGCAGGCGCTCTCGTCACGTGGCGCGTCGGCGGGGACCGCGACCGTGTATCGCACGCTCGACGTGCTGGTACGCAGCGGTCTCGTGGTGGAACGCGATTTTGGTGAAGGGTTCAAGCGGTACGAAGCCTCGCGCGGCGTGCCGCACCACGAACATCTGCTGTGCACGGTGTGCGGGCGCGTGACGGAGTTCCGCGATGAGCGGCTCGAGCGCATGACGACACTCCTCGCCGAAGCCCACGACTTTTCGCGTCAGCGGCATCGGCTCGTGATTTACGGGTTGTGTGGTGAGTGCCGCCGCGGCCCTGGCCGCAGCGCACGCTGATTCGTCGCTGTCTCCCTGGATTTCCTTCTGCATCGCTGCCCGTGGCGCCTGAATCGCTCACCGTTCTCGTCGCATTTACCGCAGGCTTGCTCAGCTTTCTGAGCCCCTGCGTGCTGCCGCTCGTGCCCAGCTACGTCACCTTCATCACGGGCATGGGGCTCGACGACGTGTCGCGTGCCAAGCGGGCGGCGCTGGTGCACGCGCTGCTCTTCGTGCTGGGGTTCACCTTCATCTTCGTGGCGCTCGGCGCAGGGGCCAGCGCCTTCGGACAGCTCCTGCGCCAGTATCGCGAGTGGATAGCCAGAATCGGCGGCGTCATGATGGTGCTGATGGGGCTCTGGATGCTGGACGTCGTCAAGATCGGCGCGCTGCAGCAGGAGCGGCGCATGCACCTCAGCGACAAGCCACTCGGCTATCTGGGCACCGTGTTCGTCGGCATCGCCTTCGGCGCAGGGTGGACGCCCTGTCTTGGCCCTACGCTGGGGGCCATCCTGTTGCTCGCCGCCAACGAGACGGAGCTGACCACGGGGATCATGCTGCTCACCGCGTACTCCATGGGGCTCGCCGTACCGTTCCTGCTCAGCGCGCTGGCCATTGAACGCTTCCTCGGGTTCTTCCAGACGTTCAAGCACCACATTGGTCGCGTGCATCGCCTTGCTGGTGCACTGCTCGTGGTGGTCGGCGTGCTGATGTTCACGGGATGGTTCGAGCGACTGGCGGCGATGCTGCAGCCGCTCACGCCGGCGTTTCTGCTGGAGCGACTATAGCGGCATCGCCGGCGCGCGCGGTCAGGACCGGCGCTTCGATCGCTTCGAGCAGCTGCTGGCGGCGGAGCAGCGAGGCGTAGCGTCCGTTGTGCGACGCCAGTTGCTCATGCGTTCCCTGCTCGATGATGCGTCCCGCCTCGAGCACAATGATGTGGTCGGCGTCGCGAACGGCGCTTACCCGATGTGATGCGATGATGGCCGTGCGGTCCGCCAGCGCGTCACGCAGTCCATGCAGAATGGCCGATTCCGTATGGGTGTCGACGGCGCTCAGCGCATCGTCGAGCAGGACGATGGCGGGGGTTCGTGCGAGGGCACGCGCGAGTGCGGTGCGCTGCTTCTGTCCACCCGACAAGTTGATCCCACGCTCGCCAAGCCGCGTGTCGAGCCCCTTGGGGAGCAACGCGATGGTTTCGGCGAGCTGCGCGACGTCGGTTGCCTGCGTCATGCGCTCGGCCGAATGGGCCCCCTCTTCGGCTATGCCGTAGGCGATGTTCTCCCCCACGGTTTCACTGAAGAGCAGCGCTTCCTGCGGGACGTAGCCGATCATGCTGCGCAGCGTGGCGAGCGGCAGGTCGCGGATATTCACGTCGTCGAGCAGAATCTCCCCTTCTTGCGGCTCGAAGAACCGTGGTACGAGATCGAGGAGCGCGCTCTTGCCGGACCCGGTGGCACCGACGATCGCGAGCGTTCCGCCGGCCGCGATGCGGAACGAGACGTCGCGCAGCACCCAGCGCGGTTCCGTCGACGTGTCGGCGGGGGCCGAGTGACCGGCCGTGGCCGCAGATGCGGGATAGTGAAACGAGACGTGTCGGAACTCGAGCGTGCGGCCACCTCTCGCCGGGGCGAGCTGGGTGCTGCCGGTGTCCTGCACCGAGAGCGGTTCGGCTTCGAGCAGTGCCAGGACGCGCGTCATGGAGGCGGCGCCGCGCTGAAAGAGATTGGTGGTCCACCCGAGCGCAATGAGGGGCCATGTGAGCATCGTGAGATAGATGCCAAAGGCCACGTAGCTCCCCACGGTGAGCGCGCCGACCATGAGCATTCGACCACCGACGCCGATCATGACCGCCCCGCCGAGCCCAGCGAGCAGGGCGAAGCCCGGACTCATGAGCCCATTCAGGCGAGCCAGTCCCATGTTGGCTTCGAGGTACGCATCGCCGAGCGCGTTCCAGCGGGCACTCTCCGCGTCTTCCTGTCGATAGGCGCGGACGACGCGCACCCCCGCGAGATTCTCCTGCGCGCGGGTGGTGAGCTGGCTGAACTGTCCCTGCGCGAGCTCGAACCGGGCATGCACCTGCTTGCCAAGACGCAGCATGAGGACGGGAAGCCCGACCATGGGCAGCAGCGCGGCGCCGGTGAGCAGCGGCGAAATGCGCAGCATCATGATGAGCGCAAACACGCCGCCGAAGATCGTGTTGGTGAAGTACATGACGGCGGGGCCGGCGGCCATGCGGACGGCGCTGAGATCGTTGGTGAGGCGCGCCATGAGGTCGCCGGTCCGCCAGCGCAGATACCACGTAGCATCGAGCGTGGAGAGTCGCGCGAAGACATCCCGCCGCAGGTCGGTCTCGATGCGGCGGCTCACGCCGTTCAGCGTGTTGCGCATGGTGAAGCGGAGGGTGCCGCTCACGGCTGCCGTGCACAGCATCACCATGCCGATCATCACCAGCTCGCGCGGCGGCGCGCCACGCCCAATGCTGTCGAGTCCACGCTGCAGGAACGACGGCACGGCGGTGGTGAGTGCTGCCGACGCAACGACCGATATCAACCCGGACGCAACATGTAGGCGATACGGGTGGTAATATGGGAGCAGCCGGCGCAGTGTTCGCCACGCGTCTTGCTTGTCAACATTCTCAGGGGGTCTGCCCATGCGTCAATATACCCGCTCGTTCCGCTCCACCGTCATGAGGTCGTCGCTCGCGTTGGCCGCGTTGGCCGCCTGCGGCGGCGACAAGGCCGACAACACGTTGGCAAACGATTCCGCGCTTGGTCGCGACCTGGCGCTGGCGCAGCAGGACAGCGTGCAGCCGCAGTTGCAGGACGTGCCGGCCACGCCGCCACCCGCCCCGGAGCCAACGGTTGCTCCTGCCCCCGCGCCGCGCCCGACGCCGCGTCCCACGCGTCCGGCGCCCAAGCCCGCAGCGGCTCCGGCACCTGCGCCCGCTCCGGCGCCCAAGCCGGCGGTGGAAGTGAGCGGCACGGTGGCGGCGGGCACGGCACTGTCCTTCGCCTCGGGCGCGAAGGTGTGCAGCAACACGACGTCGGTGGGTGAGAAGTTCACCGCCGACCTCACGGAGTCGGTGAACGCCACGAATGGCCTGACGATCCCGTCGGGCGCGACGGGCACGTTCGAAGTACTCGAAGCCAAGACTGCCAAGAACAGCAACGACAACACAGCGCTTCGTGTGCGACTGGTGTCGGTGCAGTTCGGTGGCAAGACGTACCCGGTGGAGGCCACGGTGCAGACGGCGAGCACCGAGCGCGTCCGGAGCGCGACCAAGGGCACGGATGCGAAGAAGGTGGCTGGTGGGGCAATCCTTGGCGCGATTGCCGGCCAGGTTCTCGGCGGGAACACCAGGGGCACAGTGATCGGTGCGGCGGCGGGTGCGGCGGCAGGTACGGCGGCCGCAGCAGCGACGGCGAACTACGACACGTGCCTCAACACGGGGTCGTCCATTTCGGTGACGCTCGATGGGCCGGTCACGATTCGTCCGGCGCCGGTGCGCTAACGGTGGACTCGCGGTGAGCAGAGATCGTTGAACTGCTCACACGGAGACATGGAGGAATGGAGAGCACGGAGCCTACTTCGCAGATTCAGCGAAGTAGGCTCTATGCCTTTCAACAGTCAATCAATAGCCGATCGCCCCGCCGGAGCGACGTGGTTCGGGGAGTCCTTCCCAGCCACCTTTGACGCGCATGATGGCGTTGACGTTCACGAGGCTGCGCAGTTCGCGCATGGCATGACCGAAGCTGCGCAGTGAGTCGAGGACGGACGGGCGAATGCCGCCGGCTTCGAAGGTGAGGGAATCGGGAAGCGCCTGGTGGTGCACGCGCGGGGCGCGCATGGCGTCGCCGAGTGTCATGCGATGCTCGATGACGTTGAGAATGACCTGGCTGGTGCCCGTAATGATCGTGGGCCCGCCGGCCGCGCCGACGACGAGGAGCACTTGATCCTTGGGGTCGAGCACGATGGTGGGGGACATGGCGCTGAGCATGCGCTTGCCCGGTTGAATGGCATTGGATTCGCCTTGGACGAGGCCGTACATGTTGGGTTTGCCGGGCTGCGCGGCGAAGTCGTCCATTTCGTCGTTGAGCATGAAGCCGGCGCCGCGGACCCACACACTCGAGCCCCACGAGTTGTTGAGCGTCGTGGTGGTGGCCACGGCATTCCCACGCGCATCGACCACGGAGTAGTGCGTGGTGTGTTCCGGCTCGCGTGCGGCCTGTGCCATGGCGGCATCGAGATCACGCGTGGGGGTGGCACGGATGTCGACAATGGTCGCGCGCAGTGCTGCCGCGTAGCTCTTGCTGGTGAGCTGCGCGAGCGGCACGGGGACGAAGGCGGGGTCGGCCAGCTTGGCGTTGCGATCGATGAATGCGCGCTGATAGGCACTGCCCACGAGATGGAACCATCGTGTGCTGCCGTAGGCGGGGAGTGTGGGGTATTGCTCGAGCACGTTCATCGCTTCGGCCATCGTGACGCCGCCGCTCGAGGAGGGGGGCATGCTGAGCAGCGCGTAGCCGCGATAGCCGGTGCGAATGGGGGCGCGCCACACGGGGGTGTACGCGGCGAGATCGGCCTTGGTGATGATACCTCCGCCGCGCTGCATTTCGGCCACGAGCGAATCGGCAATCCACGAGGTGTAGAACGCCTTGGGCCCCTGGTCGGCGATGGCCTGCAGCGTGCGCGCGAGATCGGGTTGCACGAGGCGCGCGCCGGCCGCGAGTGGCGTGCCGTTGGGCGTGAAGGGCGAGTTGTGCTGAAAGCGGCGCAGCGTTCTGGCCGCGCGCTCGATGGAGCCGCTGAGCGCGGTGTCGACCACGAACCCGTCACGCGCGAGCGCGATGGCGGGTTGCATGACGGCTGACAGCGTCATGGTCCCGTAGCGCTCAAGCAGCGCGGTGAGACCGGCTACCGCGCCGGGGACGCCCGACGCGAGATGTCCGTAGACGCTCCTGTCGGTGAGCGTACCGTTGGCATCGAGATACATGTCGCGTGTCGCCGCCAGCGGCGCGACTTCGCGGTAGTCCAACGCCGCCGTGCGCCCGTCGGCCATGCGCACGACGGAGTAGCCGCCACCGCCAATGTTTCCCGCTTCGGGCCAGGTGACGGCGAGTGCGAAGCCCAGAGCGACGGCGGCGTCGACGGCGTTGCCTCCGTCCTTCATGATCTGCGCGGCGGCGGCACTCGCGGCTGGGCTGTTGCTCACCGCCATGACCTGCGGTGCGAAGGTGGCCCCTTGCCCCGTTTGGAGGCGCCACCGGTCGGGGAACGGTGCGGGCTGTCGGTCGGGGATGGCTGGATCGCCCAGCGGCGTGAGTGCGCTCGGCGTGGCGCCTGGCGCGGTGCGTGGTGTGGTGCCGCTGGACGACGAAGCGGAGCAGGCGGCCAAGGTGGTGCACAGCGCCACAGCGGAGAGGCGCGAGGCGGCGCCACGCCGAGGGAAGGTCAGGCCCGAAGGGCACATGCGACGGGGACGTGGAGGGGAGGTGCTACGGGAGCGCGTACCGCTCGGTGACGTTTACAGCTTGAAACGCACGGACGCGCGGGTGGCGCGCGTGCGGTAGGTGCGGCTGGTCCCCTCGGGGAGGTTGTCCCTCGCATGCCATCCCATGCCGAAATCCTGCACGAGCGAGATCACGAGGCCGCGGGACAACGTGTAGCCAAACCCAAAGCCGAGCGAGCCGGCGAGATCGAGCTGCATGTCCTTGCCCGGTATCGGCAGCTTGGTGTCTTTGGTGCGCAGATTGCGAAAGCCGTTGACGCCGCCCTGGCCTTCGAAGAAGGTGTGAAAGCCGTTGCCGCCACCGCTGCGGAACTGGCCCATGAGCGACCATGTCTCCACCTGCGCCTGACAGGCGTCTGCGCAGGCGCTGCCCGGCGCCGGGTCGACCACTCCGGTACCGGTAAGGCGCGAGGCGGCGACGTCGACCACGCCGCGCCCCACCGAGACGCCCAGCGTGGTGGCGGGGTCGAGCGCCTTTTCGAGGGTGCCGCGCAGCTGCCAGAGCGGATCGCTGCCAAAGCGCAGGAGCTTGCCGCTGGCACCATCGCTGATGTCGTTGATGACGAGACCGGCGACACCGCCCGAAAACCACCAGCCCTGGCTGGGACCGCGCGACCGATTGCCGACGGGGGAACGCCCTCGGATTTGCGCGGCGAGCGGGGCGGGGAGCACGGCCATGGACACGCCAATCAGGAGCAGTGTCCTCTTGGAGACGCTCGACCATCGAGCATGGAACGCAGAAACCAGGTTCAACACGACTCCGAGGTTGACCTTCCGTTAAGTTTCCGGCGCGCCCCGCACGCCCGGTGTCCGACAGACTCCCACCTGCTGCCCTTGTTTCGGCACACGGGTGAAAGCTATCGACCCGCGCCCCGGGGCGCTGTGCGCGACGCCCCCGGTGTCGCCGCCATGCGGGACCGTCCTTCAGCCCAACTCCGTGTCTGCTCCGGCGCTCGACCCTCGGGTCACCGAACGTCGTAATCCGCGCACCGCCGAGATCGATCTCGCGTCGCCATTGGCGATCGTCGACTTGATGAACGGCGAAAATCGTGCCGTCGCCGAGGCGGTGGCGTCGCAACGTGAACCGATTGCACAGACCATGACTGCCATCGAGACGGCGTTTCGCGCCGGTCGCCGGTTGCTGTATGTGGGCGCCGGTACCTCGGGACGTCTCGGGGTGCTCGATGCGAGTGAATGTCCGCCCACCTTCGGGACGGATCCCTCGATGGTGGTGGGGATCATTGCCGGCGGCGACCATGCACTGCGCAACCCCATCGAGGGGGCGGAAGACAGCGCACCGGAAGGCGCGGCGCAGATGGACGCGCAGGCGGTGACTGCGGGCGACGTCGTGGTGGGCATTGCGGCGAGTGGTACCACGCCGTTCGTGCGGGGCGCCCTGCTGCGTGCGCGTGAGTTGGGCGCTACCACGGCGCTGCTGGCGTGCAGCGAACCGCCGCAGGCCATGCGGGACGCGGCGGACATTCTCATGCTGCCGATTGCCGGCCCCGAAGTGCTCACGGGAAGCACGCGCCTCAAGGCGGGGACCGCCACGAAGCTGGTGCTGAACATCCTCACCACCGGTGCGATGATTCGGGTGGGAAAGAGCTACGGCAATCTCATGGTGGACCTGCGCGCGACGAACGTGAAGTTGCAGGACCGCGCCGAACGCATCGTGTGCGAAGTCACGCAGCTCCCGCGTGACGAGGCGCGCGCGCTGTTGCAGCGCGCCGAGGGTCGCGTCAAGCGCGCGTTGGTCATGCACGCGTTGCAGGTGGACGCGCCCACCGCCGACGCGCGGCTCGCCGAGGTGGGGGGGGTGGTTCGGCGGGTCGTGCCCGACGCGCCCCTGCCAGTGCGGCCGACGGCCGCATCCGCGTCCGCCTCATGACGGCGCGCGCGACGCAGCCACAGGTGATGGTGGGAGTGATGTCGGGGACATCACTCGACGGCATCAGTGCCGCCGTCGTGTCGTTTGCCGACCGCCCGACGGGTCGTCCGCAGGCCTCGCTGCTGCACTTCGTGCAACGGGACTACACCGTACAGGAACGGGAGCGGTTGGCGGCGGCCATGCAGGGTGGCACGGCGCGTGACATGTGTCGCTTGCACGCCGACCTGGGCGAGTGGCTTGGCGACGCCGCGTGCGATGCCATGCGTGGCGCCGGTGTTGCCGCCGCCGATGTGCGCGCGGTGGCGTCGCACGGACAAACGCTGTGGCACGAAGCGGGTCATAGCACGTGGCAGATCGGCGATGCGGCGCGCATTGCCGAGCGCACCGGCTGCGCCGTGATCGCCGATTTTCGGGCGCGCGATATGGCCGTGGGCGGACAGGGGGCGCCCCTTGTCCCTATGGCCGATGTGCTGCTGTTTGCGCATGAGGTGTCGTGGCGGGCACTGCAGAACATCGGCGGCATTGGCAACGTGACCATCGTGCCACCCGCCACGACAGGTGCCGACCCACGGGTGCGCGCCTTCGACACCGGCCCTGGCGTCGTCATCATGAACGGCGTGATGCAACGGTTGTTCGGCGCACCGTTCGATCGCGATGGCGCGATGGCGGCGACGGGCCGGGTCGACGAGCAGGTCGTGCACGCGTTGCTCGCGCACCCGTATTTCGTGGAGGCCCCCCCCAAGAGTACCGGACGGGAGCTGTTTACGCCGGCGTTCATCGAGGCGTTCGTCACGCGGTGCACCGACGCCGGAGCGTCACCCGCCGATGTGGTCGCCACGGCCACCGCGTTTACCGCCGCCACCATTGCCGATCAGTACCTGCGGTTTCTGCCGGAGGCACCGCACGACGTCTTGCTCTCGGGCGGCGGCGCGCGCAACGCCACGCTGGTACGGCTCATCACCGACGCCTTGGCGCGGCAGTCGCAGCAGGGACGCGCCGTGCCGCAGGTGCGGCTGTTCGAGGACCTGTTTTTTGACGCCGAAGCGAAAGAGGCTGTTGCCTTTGCGCTGCTCGGCTACCTCCATCTCGCCGGGAGGCCGGGCAACGTGCCCAGCGCCACCGGTGCCCAGGCACCGCGCGTGTTGGGTGCCCTGACTCCCGCTGCCTCGAGTGAGCCGACATGAGCGAACAGTCGCGTCGCGACCTCGCGAAGCTGTTGCTGCCGGTTATCCGTTGGGCGCCCGATCGTGGCTTCTCCGAAGCGCGCCCGCTCATCGATCATGCGCTCTCGATCGGAGTGGGCGGGTTTCAGCTGGTGGGCGGTGAGCAGGACGGGGTGCGCGCACTGACCAAGGAGTTGCAGCTCAGGTCGAAGCATCCGCTGTTGATCGCTGCCGAACTCGAACGCGGTGCGGGGCAGCAGTTCGCCGGCGCGACGGGATTGCCGCCGCTGGCGGCCATTGCGGCCATGGGCGATCTCGAAGCGTTGCGCCGCGCAGCGCGGCTGACGGCGCGTGAAGCGCGGACGATGGGTGTGAACTGGAATCTGGCGCCGGTGTGCGATCTGGATCTGCTCCCGGAAAACCCCTTTCTGGGCACGCGCGCCGTCGGCCGTGATGCGCGCACGGTGGCGCAGCTCGTGCAAGCGTGGATCGAGGCGACGCAGGCGGAAGGCGTGATGGGGTGCGCCAAGCACTTCCCCGGTACGGGGCGTGCAACGGCCGATCCACACCGCGCCGCGTCGGCGGTGGACACGCCCGCCGAGCAGCTCAAGGAGAACGACCTGCATCCGTTCCGCGCGGCGATCACCGGTGGCGTCGCGAGCATGATGACGGCGCACGTGGCGTTTCCCGCACTCGATCCCAGCAAGGTGCCGGCGACGTTGTCGCGCGAGATTCTGCAGTGGCTGCTGCGTCAGCAACTCAAGTTCGACCATCTGATCACGTCGGACGCGATGACGTTGCCAGGGGTGTGCGAAGCGCGCTCGGTGGCCGTCGCGTGCGTGCAGGCGCTGCGTGCCGGGTGTGATGTCCTGTTGTCGCCGGGAGATCTCGACACGACTCTCGACGCGCTCGAGACGGCGCTCGACGATGGCACACTCGATCCGGAGCGGATCAGGCAATCCGTGCGTCGCCGGATGAAGTGGGCGCAGTGGGTGTCGCCGCCGAACGATTGGCGTCGCCCCAGTGGGGCCGACACGGCGTGGGGCGCGCTGCTTGCGGACAAGGTGCTGCGCATCGATCATGGGCCGGTGCCGCCGATGGCGGGCGTGACCGAAGTGGCAGTCGTGGATGATGACGATGATGTGGAAGGGCGTCACGCCGATAGCACGGGGATCGTCGAGGCGATGCGTGTGGCGGGGAACGACACGCGCCTCGTGAGTGCACCGACACCGGCCAGTGCCGGGCCGTTCGTCATTGCCCTGTTCGCCGACTATCTGCCCAACAAGGGGCGCGTCACGTTACGCGGCGACACCGTCGCCGCCGTGAAGGGGCTCGCGGCCCGGGCCGACGCGCTGCGGCGCTCGGTGGTGCTCGTGGGGCTCGGTGACCCGCGCTGGGTGCAGCAGCTTGGCATGACCGTGCCAACCATGCATGCGTGGAGCGGCGACCGCGTGATGCAACAGGCGGCAGGACGCAGTCTGCTGCGCAAGACGTAACGCGGACGTCCCACCTCGGCCGCGTGTCGTTCGCGCGTGCCCAGGACGTCGCTGTGCGTCAGGGCGCGAGGAGTCGCCGAACAGTCCACGCCAGGGCCGCCAGTGCAACGGCACCCAGCAGCACGAACAGCGGTTGCACCGCGCGCTGGCGTGCGGCACGCCGGGGGTCGGAAAGCGGTGTCGATGCGTCCCCGTCGTCGATTTCGCGCGGCGCGGCGCGTGTCGGCATGCGTACCCCTCGTGTCTGCGGCGTGGGGTCGCTCCTGAAGGGAGGGCGCGCCGGCCGCGAGACGGGCTTTTCGCGCGTCTGATCGTAGAGCGTCCCTTTGAGCGGATACGCGGTGTACTCCACGCGGTCGGTGGCACACGATGCCACGAGCGCATCGCCTTCGAAGCGCACGGCAATCACGGTGATGTTGTCCGGCCCGCCGCGCGCGTTCGCGCGATCGACGAGTTGGCGGCACACCAGGCGCACGTCGGGCTCGGCGGTGGTGAGGGCACCGATCTCGTCGCCGCGTAGGAGTCCCGAGAGTCCGTCGCTGCATAGAATGAGCGTGTCGCCACGGCGCAGCTGTTGGTGTGTGAGATCGACCGTGACCTGCGCGTCCGGGCCCAGTGCCTGCAGAATGATGTTGCGTCGGTCGCTGACTTCGGCTTCTTCGGGCGTGAGCTCACCGGCTTCGACGAGGCGCTGCATCAGCGACTGGTCTTTGGTGAGTTGTGTGGTGAGGCCATTGCGCACCAGGTACGCGCGACTGTCGCCGACCTGAACCAGAAAGAGCTGGTCGCCTAGCAGGCCCGCGATGGTGGCCGTCGTGCCCATTCCGCGATGCTCTGGGTGCTCGCGCGCGTGTTGATGAATGCGCGTGTTGGCGTGCACGGTGGCGTCGCGCAGCGCTTCCGCGAAGGTGGCGGCGTTCGGCGTCGTGGCCGTGGCCCACGACGCGCGGAGTGCCTCGAACACCAGGTGGCCGGCCATGCTGCTGGCCAGTTCCCCCGAGGCCGCGCCACCCATGCCGTCGGCGACCAGAAAGAGCAGGCCGTGTGCATCGGCGGTGATCTCATGGAACCCGTCGTCGAAGGTGACGACGGCATCGGACTCCAAACTGGCCACGAGGAAGGTGTCCTCGTTGTGCTCACGCGACTGCCCCACGTCCGTCAGCGCGAACACCCGGGCCACGACTCGGCGTTCGCCGGTCGGGTGCGCTGAATTGGAGTGGCAAGGGGGTACGGTCACGGCGTCTTGGTGCGGGCCATTGCGTTGGCGTTGGGATCATCCGCCCTACGGACGGGAACGCCGGAGGTTGCACCCGGGAACACCTTCGCGGAAGTCCACGCAAAATTGAGCACGCATGCCCTCAAGGTTGCCTCCGTTTCCCCACCCGGTCCTATTTAAACGATGCGGAGCATCCCACAGCGTTTCCTGGTCGACCATTCGGTGACCGCGTTCCGGCCGGTGCTGGTCGTCCTTCTGGTGGCCTGCGGTCGTGCGGGGCGCCCCGAAATGGAGCCAGTGCCCCTGCCACGGGCGCCGGCGTCTCCCGTGGTCGTGGCCGGACTGCCCCCCGTGCCGGCCGTGGCCGGCGCGCCGGTCGCCATCCGGGTGCAGTACCCGGGAGCCAACCAGCTCCTTACGACCCGCGATTCCACGTTCATCTTGGGGGCGGTGGGGTCGGGAGACGTGGCGCTGCGCATCAACGGGGTCACGGTGCCGGTCGCCCCCAATGGCGCGTTCCTGGGGTGGCTGGCGGTCCCGTCGTCAACGGTGCCCCGCTACGAGCTCGAAGCGGTGCGCGGCGCCGATACCGTGCGCCGGACGGTGCCAATCCGCCTTCCGGTCCGCCCCCCGCTCATGGGTGGTGGGGCACTGCGTGTGGACAGCGGGTCCTTGGCACCCGGGCGGGGCGTGTGGGCACGCGGTAACGAGTTCGTGCGGGTGAGTGTGCGCGCCCCGCAGAATGCCGTCGTGACGGTGCTGGGGGGCGATCGCGTACGCGTGCCGCTGCAGGCGCTCGGCGCGCCGGCCGTCGAGACCGATTCCACGGTCGACGTCGCCACCGTCTTCGCGACCGACGTGCTCGCGGCGGCGTTGGCCGACAGTAGCGAACCGGCGCGTCTGCTCGTATCCCGCGGCCGCGACACGGTACAGCTCACGGTGCCGTTCGTGCGTGCGCTCCCCACGACCTCGCGCCCCCTAGGGGTGTTGCGATCGGCCAGCACCGTGGGGAGCGATACCGATCGGGTGATCAGCGCCCGCACCATTGTCGACGGGACCTACAAGTGGCAGCTGCTTCCCGGCACCGTGCTCGAAGTGACCGGCCGGCAGCGCGGCTATACGCGCGTGCGCCTCGATGCCGAGCTCGAGGTATGGGTGGACAGCAACGAGATCGTGCTGCTTCCTGCCGGCACGGCCTTGCCGCGTCGCGTGACGGGTGGCTTTCGCATGACGCCGTTCGTCACGCCGGCGGCAGACTACGTGGACGTGGTCATCGGGACCGGCGAACGCCCCGCGCATCATGTGGAGGCCGAGGGGCGCACGATGACGCTCACGCTGTACGGCGTGCAGGCCAACCCCGACATCTCGCCGATCATTGGCAACGATACGCTGGTGCGTCGCATGACGTGGGAGCAGGTCACGACAGACCGGGTGAGAGTGACGCTCCACCTCTCACAGCCGGCGTACGGTTGGCTGTCGCTCTGGGATGACGCGCGGCGGGCGTTCGTGCTGCGCGTGCGCCGGTTGCCGACCATCGATGCGGCGCGTCCGCTGCGCGGGCTCACCATTGCCGTCGACCCCGGGCATCCGCCGGCGGGGTCCACCGGCCCGACGGGGTTGTACGAAGGGGACGCGGTGTTTCCGGTAGGCCTCGCGCTGGTGGAGCTGCTGCGCAAGCGTGGCGCGAACCCAGTCATCACGCGCACGAGTCTCGAGGCCGTGGGGCTCGCCGAGCGTGGTGTGCAGGCTCGGCGCGCCAATGTGCATGCATTCATCTCCATTCACCTGAACGCGCTCCCCGATGGCGCGAATCCGTTTACGGCCAATGGCACCAGCACGTTGTTCTACCACAACGCCAGTGAGCCGTTGGCGCGTGCGGTGCAACGCGCGATGCAGGTGCGCTTCGGGCTGCGTGATCTCGGCGTGCACTATCAGAATCTGGCGGTGGCCCGTCCGAGCTGGTATCCGAGTGCGCTCGCCGAGGGATTGTTCGTGATCGTGCCGGAGCAGGAGGCCGCCATGCGGGACGCAGGCTTTCAGCGAAAGTACGCGGAGGCGTTGTTGGCGGGACTGGAGCAATACTTCCGGGCACTCGCCACGCGCGACGGCGGTCGTACGCCATGAACGGCGCGGCATGGCGGCGTGTGATGGCGGGTCCGGCAGTACGGGCGTGGTGCGGGCTGTGGCTCTGTGCCCTGGTGGCGCCGAGTGCCTCGACGCTCTCCGCACAGGTGGACCCGCGCGGTCCTGTGCGCACGATCACTACGGCACACCTGCGCGTGCACTTCGCGCCGCGGCTCGATTCGCTGGCACGCCTCGCGGCGGTGTACGCGGAAACGGCGTACGGGCAGCTGTCGCGTGAGCTCGCGGCGCCTCGCGGCGTGATCGATATGCTGCTCATCGACAACACCGACGTGAGCAACGGATTCGCGCAGGTGTTTCCGACGAATCGCGTGGTGATTTACGCGGTGCCGCCGGTCACCTCGCGCGAGTTGCGCTTTCACGATGACTGGTTGCGCCTGGTCATCACGCACGAGCTCGCGCACATCTTCCATATTGATCGTGCACGTGGCGTGTGGCGTGTGGGGCGCGCGATCTTCGGGCGCAACCCGCTCTTCTTTCCCAATGCATTCACGCCCAGCTGGGTTAAGGAGGGGCTGGCGGTACATTACGAAAGTGCCCTCACCGGGAGTGGGCGCCTGGTGAGCACGGAGTTTCCGGTGCTCCTGCGCGCCGCCGCACGCGACAGTCAACTGGTGCCGCTCGGGCGTTGGTCGTTGAGCACCACGCGCTTTCCTCGCGGGCAGGTGGCGTACGGGTACGGGGCGCTGCTCATGGAACGCGCGGCCGATGCCGCGGATGCCGCGCGCGAATCGGGGCGCGCGGTGGGGATGCGCCGCTATGTGGATGTGACGGCGGCGAACGTCATCCCATTTCTGTTGCAGCGGAACTCGTACGCCGGCTTTGGGAGGCCATTCAACAGGACATGGCAGGCGTTTGCCGACTCCGTGATGCGCGCGAGTTCGTCGGTGCGTGCGGCTGACAATGCCTGGCGCATCGTGAGCCCGGACGGATGGTACGCGGAAAGCCCGCGGTGGGTCGGCGCCGATTCGGTGGTGTGGAGCGCATCGAACGGACGTGAGGTCACAGGCGTGTACCTGTCACCGGTGTCGTCTGCGGTCGCTGGTTCGAAGGCGACGGCGCCGCGTCGCGTGGCGTGGCGCAACGCGCTCGATGTGAACGTCCCACTCGACTCGAGCGGTGACACCCTCGTGTACGCGCAACTCGAGCGACGCGACGCGTACATCACGCGCAGTGATCTGTATCGTCGCAACGGGACGCGCGAAGTCCAGCTTACGCGTGGGGCCCGCCTCACGCAGCCCGACGCGCGGCACGATGGCAGCATTGTCGCGGTGCAACTGGCCGCCAACGCGAGCCGTTTGGTGCGCGTGAGCGCCGATGGTGAGGTCATCACGCCGTTCACCGCCGATCGCACGGGCGAGCGCTGGGCGGACCCGCGCTGGTCTCCCGACGGGCGTGAGGTCGTGGCGGTGCAGCTGTTGCCGTCAGGGGTGCAGCGCGTGGTGGTGCTCGACGTCACGGGCCAGCTGAAGCGGGTGATGAGCGGCGGTCGCGGGGTGTTTGCGAGTCCGTCGTTTACGCCGAATGGCACACGACTGGTGTGGGCGAGCGATGCCAGTGGCGCCATGCAGTTGGAGACGGCGCCGCGTGGTGCCGTGACCGAGATCGATACGGTGTCGTGGTTGCGGGAAGACGCGTTGCCGACGCAGGCCAGTGCCGTATCGACGGCGGTGTACGAGCCCACGGTATCACCCGATGGCCGCCAGGTGGTGGCGCTGGTCCAGCGCGGAGACGGCTTTCACGTGGCCGTCGCGCCACTCGATACGGCGGGGCCGCCCGTGCGTCGTACGTGGTACACCAGTGGAGCGCGCGGCGCATCGCGGGCGCCGGCCAACGCCGACTCGCTGCGCCTCGATTCGTTGCCCAGCCGGAAATACTCGGCCAGGCCCATGCTGTGGCCCCGCTACTGGTTGCCGCTGGTGGGCGAGGGGCGAACGGGCGGCAGCACGTACGGCGTGTCGTCGAGTGGCGAGGACATTCTGGGGCGTCATGCGTGGGACGCGAGCCTGTTGCGCGAGCCCACGTTGGGCGAGACCGACGGCTCGTTGCGCTACCGCTACGCGGGGCTCGGGATGCCCATCACGGCTGTGTCGTTCACGCAGGAATGGGATGGTACCTTCATGGTGCGCAACGACAGTGGTGCCGCGTTGGGGCTCGTGGCGCGCAAACGACGATTTCTGACGGTGAGCAACACGTACATCGTGCCGCGCATTCGCTGGACGGCGAGCGCCACGGTGGGATTGCAATACGAAATGCGCGACTTCACGGCCGACGCCGACTCGGTGCTCGGGCCGGCCGATTCCGGCGTGCGTCTGGGCACGCGGTATCCGAGTTTCTTTTTCAACAGCAGCTACAGCACAGCGCGGTTGGCGTTGCGCGGTGTGAGTATCGAAGAAGGGTTCAGCATTTCGCAAAGCACGTCGTACCAGTGGCTCGAGGACAACGCGGAAACGGGATCGTTCCGCAGCGTGCTCTCGGCGCGCGGCTTCGTGCCGCTCGACTTGCCGGGCTATGCACGGCACGTGCTGGCCGTGCGCGGTGCGGCGGCGTGGACCGACCATCGCACGCGCACCGAGTTCACCGTAGGCGGCACGAGTGGCGTGGCCACAGAACTGTTGCCCGGCGTTACGCTAGGCGATCCGGCGCGGGCGTTTCCGGTGCGTGGCACCGTGCCAGGTGTGCAGCGCGGGGCGCGCGTCGTGGGCGGAACCGTAGAGTACCGGGCACCGCTGGTGATGTTCACGCGCGTGCCGAGTCCGCTCACGGTGTACAGCGACCGGTTGAGCGTGGCGTTGTTCACTGATGCGGCGCGGGCATGGTGCCCGGCGGCGCTGCGCAGCAACACCACGGTCTGTTTGCCCAATGGCGTGCGCGACGGCTGGCTGGCGAGCGCCGGTGCCGAACTCGTGCTCGATGTGGCGGTGCAGTACGACGCGCCGCTGCGATTGCGCGTGGGGTCGGCCGTACCCTATGCGGCGCCGGCGGGCGTGAGTCGCCGGGGCGCCTTCTACGTGACACTGGGCGGTTACTTTTGATCCATGAGCCTGCCTTTCATTCATTCCACCGCCGTCGTGGTTGGCGACGTGCAGCTGGCCGACGACACGAGCGTGTGGCCCACGGCGGTCATTCGCGGCGATGTCGAGCGCATCGTGATTGGGGCGCGCAGCAACGTGCAGGATGGCGCGGTCATTCACGCCGACCCCGGCAAGCCGACGATCGTGGGCGAGGAGTGTGTGATTGGCCATCGCGCCATCGTGCACGGCAGTGTGCTCGAGGACGGCGTGCTGGTGGGGATGGGCGCGATTCTGCTGAACGGCGTGCACGTGGGCAGCGGGAGCATCATTGGCGCCGGGGCGGTGCTTACCGAGGGGATGGTCGTGCCGCCGGGCTCGTTGGTGCTGGGCGTACCCGGCAAGGTGGTGCGCACGGTGAGCGCGGAGCAGCAGGCGGGGATTCGGGCCAATGCGGCGAGATACGTGGCGCTGGCGGCGCGACACCGGACGGGGGAGTTGCCGCGGTTGGGCTAGGGTGGCTCCGTTACCTTTCGCGCGTTGTGCCTGAACGATGGAGCCGGAGCGCTGAGGAGCCGGGGAGATCCGCCAATGTGTTTTCCGCGACGCTTCCCCTCTCCGGTTCGTTCGATCAGGCACTGCCAGATAGAGCGTACGTGTGCTGTTCATGTGGGTGCAGGCAATTCACTGCCCGCGAGTGTGAATGCAGGCAAGCAGTCTCGAGCATGCGGCGGAATTGACCGGACGACGTCACAATTGTTCGTGGCGGGGTACTGACGGGTTGCTGCGCAGGGCCGTGCTGATCGGCATTTTGTAACAGTATGTTTTTCAATGGCTTGCGCGGTGGGTTCGGCACTGTCAGCGGGGGCTGTCAACGTGTGGTCGGTGACAGAAGCTCCACCGCGTGTGTACCGCGCTTCACAAAGCTGCGCCTGGTGGACAACTGTACCGTCGCTGCACAAAAGTGATCTCTCGTTTGGAAGTGCGGGCGCCGTATAGCGTTACGGGGCGACTTGCGCGGTCTCACGAAGAGAGGCACCATACCGCCCCGCCAACGACCGCACCCATACGAGTATTGCCCCTATGTCATTCTCCACTACGCCGCCGGACGGACTCGTCACGCTGACGTCGAATGCACGCACGGTGCTCGACAAGCGGTACCTCGTAAAGGACACGTCCGGCGCGTCGATCGAGAAGCCGGAGGACATGTTTTGGCGGGTGGCAACAGTGGTGGCCGAGGCCGACCGGCGCTACGGCGCGAGCGACGGGGCGGTGCAGGCGCTGGCGGAAGAGTTCTACTTCCTCATGACGCAGCGCCGGTTCGAGCCGAACTCGCCGACGCTCATGAACGCCGGCCGTCCGTTGGCGCAGCTGTCGGCCTGTTTCGTGTTGCCGGTGGAGGATGCGCTGAGCAACGGGCAGAACGGCATTTACGACACGTTGCGCAGCATGGCGCTCATTCATCAGTCGGGCGGCGGCACCGGCTTTTCGTTTTCGCGGCTGCGCAGCAAGGGGAGCATGGTGCGCAGTACGACGGGCGTGGCCAGCGGCCCCGTGTCGTTCATGGAGCTGTACGACGCGAGCACCGACGCGGTAAAGCAGGGCGGGACGCGTCGCGGCGCGAACATGGGCATTCTGCGCGTCGATCATCCGGACGTGCTCGACTTCATTGGCAGCAAGGAAGACCTCAGCAAGATCACGAACTTCAACATCTCGGTGGGGATCACCACGAAGTTCATGGACGCGCTCAAGGCCGACGGGTCGTACGATCTGCTCGATCCGTCGAACGGGGCGGTAGTGGGGCAGCTGCGCGCGCGCGAGGTGTGGGATCGCATGATTCTGGGCGCCTGGCGCACGGGTGAGCCCGGCGTGTTTTTCATTGACGAGGCGAACAAGTACAACCCGGTGCCGCATTTGGGGGCGTATGAGGCGACAAATCCGTGTGTCACGGGCGACACGCTCGTCTCGACGACGAACGGTCTGGTGCCCATTGCGCAGCTCGCCGAACAGGGCGAAGCGTCGGGTGTCACGCTCGATTCACGGTTCAGCGCCGGCAAGGTGGGGCCTGCCGGCGTGCCGTTCGAAAGCGGCGTGAAGCCCGTGTTCCGCGTGGTGACGCGCGAGGGCTACGAAATTCGCGTGACGGCCGATCACCGCTTCATGACCGCGCGCGGCTGGGTGGAAGCGCAGGCGCTGCAGCCCGGAGATGCGCTGCATATCCAGAACACCAAGGGTGGGTTTGGTGTGCAGGGTACGAGTGAGGGGGGGCGGGTGCTGGGGTGGCTCTGCGCTTCCCGCGAGGTGGCGACACCTGAGTGGATGGGCGGCGAAGCGCGCGACAACGGTGTTGCAACCAAGCTGGATCGGATTCCGGCGACGCTCTTGGGTGGCAGTGAAGCCATGCAGCGCGGCTTCCTGGAGGCGCTCTTCACCGCGGATGCACAGGTAGTAGCTGATCGACTCGTGCTATCTGGTGAGTCGATCGAGCTGCTGCGGGATGTACAACGCCTGCTGCTCAACTTCGGCATCGCATCGTCCCTCGAGGGCGCATCGGCTCTTGTGATTGAGCACGACAATGTGCAGCGCTTCGCAAGCGACATCGGCTTGATCGGCGAGACACTCAGCGCCGAACTTGCGACGTGCGCATCAAGCAGCAGCGGGCGCGAAACATTCACCGCCCGGTTCGACGCGCTGGTACCGGCCGGTGAGGAGATGGTGTACGACCTCACCGAGCCGCTCACGCACTCGTTTATCGGCAATGGGTTCGTGGTGCACAACTGTGGCGAACAGCCGCTCCTCGCCTACGACGTGTGCAATCTGGGGTCGGTGAACCTTGGCTACTACGTACGTAACGGGCAGGTGGACTGGGACGCGATGCGGCGCGACATCGCGCTCAGTACGCACTTCCTCGACAACGTCATCGACGTCAACAAGTACCCGCTGCCGGAAATCGATGCGCTGAGCAAGCGCATTCGCCGCATCGGGCTTGGCGTGATGGGCTTTGCCGATATGCTGGTTCGACTCGGCATTCCCTACGACAGCGCCGAAGGAGTGGAGATGGGACGTCGGGTCATGGAGTTCCTCGACGTCGAGGGGAAGAAGGAGAGCGAGCGACTGGCCAAGGAGCGTGGCGCGTTCCCCGAGTGGGCGCGCAGCATCTGGGGGCCCGACGAAACGTGTGCGCGCGATGCGCAGGGGCAGCGCATTCGCCCCATGCAGCTGCTGCGCAACTGCAACGTCACCACGGTCGCGCCTACGGGAACCATCTCCATCATTGCCGGCTGTTCGAGCGGGCTCGAGCCGTTGTTCGCGGTCGCGTTCATGCGCAATCAGGCGGGCGTGATGATGCCCGACGTGAACGAAGACTTCGTGGCGATCGCGAAGGCCGAAGGGTGGTACAGCGACGAGCTGATGGAGCGCATCGCGAAGACGGGGAGCGTGAAGCATCCGGAGGTGCCGGTGTCGTGGCAGCGGGTGTTCAACACCGCCAATAACATCGCGCCCGAGTATCACATCCGCATGCAGGCGGCGTTTCAGCAGCACTGCGACTCGGCGATCTCCAAGACCACCAACTTTGGTCACGCGGCCACGGTCGACGACGTGCGCGCCATTTACGAGATGGCGTACGACATGAAGTGCAAGGGCGTGACGGTGTATCGCGATGGGTCGCGCGACGGTCAGGTGCTGAGCACGGGCGCTACGCAGGATGCGGCGGCCAAGCGCGATGGCGCTGCTGTGGCACCGGTTGCCAGCGACGCGAGGGCTGATGGCAAGGATGTCGCGGTGCTCAAGCGTGAGCTGGGCGAACTGCAAGGCACGATTGCCGAGTTGCAGAGCGAACTGGAACGCACGAAGAAGGCGCTGTTCACCGCAGAAGCGGAGAACGCGAACCGTCGCGGCAAGCGCTCACGCCCGGAAGTGATGCGCGGCACCACGTACCGCAAGGACACGCCACTCGGCACCATGTTCGTGAACATCACCGAAGACGAGAAGGGGCAGCCGTTCGAAGTGTTCCTCAACCTCGGCAAGGCGGGTGGTTCGGCCATGGCGGACGCGGAAGCGATTGGCCGGCTCATTTCGCTCGCGCTGCGCAGCGGTATTTCGATGCAGGAGATTCACCGCCAGCTGCGCGGCATCTCTTCCGACCGCGCCGTCGGACTCGGTCCGAACAAGGTGCTTTCGTTGCCCGATGCCGTGGGCATTGCGCTGGAGCAGTGGTGGCGTGAGAAGCAAGGCGTGCAGACGGACATGCTGAGCGGCGGCAGTGCTGTGGGCATGGGATCGTTTCCGCCGGCGCATCTCTCGCCGTTGCCAACGCCTGTGGCCGGTGGGCCCATCACGCGTCCGCCGATGGCGGCCGAGCAGGCGCAATCGCAGATGGATTTCGGGGGCGTGGGCGGCGAGGTGTTCATGGGCACCTGTCCCGATTGCGGCTCGCAGCTGGAGTTCGCGGAGGGGTGCGTGAAGTGCCATGTGTGCGGGTTTAGTGAGTGCGGGTGAGGGGGTACGACCTAGCGTCTCGCCAAATCTGACGCTTTTGGCTCACCACATTTGACGCTTCCGTCCAAACATATTTGTCGCTGAGGTAAACCCATGCGTAGTATGACGATACGCCAGCTGGCCGAGCGTCATGCTGCGCATGTGAGTTTTGTGAACTTCATCGGTTGGCGGTTACGCCGATGACCGGGAAACCCGACCTACCGCGTGACCAAGATGGAGCCCTGACGCGTTCCGTTCGACGCCGACAAGGCGAGCTGAGGACAGAAGAAGAGAGGGCAATTCTCGTCGAACTCGACCCCGCGTACTTAGGCGAGCTAGAGCGCGGCCGGGCGAATATCAGCGTGCTGGCATTGACGCAGTTGGGACGTGCACTCGGGGTCACGGCAAGCTGGAGGCTGAATTCGGACGGATAGCGCGATGCAATGCCGAGGCGCGTGAGGCGTCCCGACAGTAGCTCTTGCCGGAGCTACGGAGGGCGTGCCGTCGCCCGGGTCGATCGCGACGCCCGACTCGTCCATCAGCTGGCTGAAGATCGTGGAACTCCAGCTGCACCCGGTCTGAGGGCTCCCCCTCTTCGGCATCCACCAGCGTGCCCTACGAGCACTGCTCGGCGAGGCGCGCCACCGAAAGCGCCCGGACGATCCGCCCACGCTGCGGACAACAGTCAGCAGGGTCGCACCCGACGCAGCGGAATCCGCGCGTTGCCGGTTCTGAGACAGAATGCGGGTGAGCCTTGGTGCGGAACCGTTCTTCTCGCTCGCACCGCGTGCCGCAGTACCGACAGGCTACACGATCGTGTCGGGAAGTAAGGCAATAAGGTCTCTGGAAACACGATCGTACGCCGCATGCGGATCGTAGGTAACGCCGGGGCGTAGAAGCGGTGGCAGATCCCCAAGAAACGCTGGGTGTGTCATCTTGGCGGCGAGCGTTTCCTCAATGTCTCGGCGCTGCAGCGGCTTCCCTTCGCGCTGCATGTATTGGACAAATGCCTGACAGATTGCTGCTGGTGGTACGGCGGTCATTGTGAGTGCATGATCGAGATCGAACAGATCCCGACCCTTTCGGCGCTGATGTAATGCGCGGAGCTTGGTGCCGAGTAACTCCTCGAGTCGGTACGTGCGCAATTCCGCCGCACCGCGGAACCACGTGTTCTCCATTTCAAAGTGCGTGTGGTGAAACCCAAACACGGGATCGTGTTCGCGGCTGTTGATTTCCACCTTCACTTTCATGTGCGATGGCGTGCCCGATGTCGTCGGAAACGTGAACGTGATAGTTCCTAGGTTGGTCGACAGCTTGGTCTGCGCGGGCCCAATCCATCCAAGGACGACACGCAATTGGTTGAAGACGGGGCCGATCTTGTCGGCTATGGTCATCACCAGATCGATGTCATTGGAGTAGCGTGCCGCGGGGGCGAGATGGCATTTGTGCAGGACGGTGCCTCCGCGAAAGGCGAGGGTTTCACGGAGAAACGGATCGGAGAAGATGTTGACGACGGCGCGCGACAGGACGAGATCCTGTTCGACCTGCGCGTCGTCCGCCCACGGCGCGGTGGTGGTGCGCCATTCGGTAAGGTGATTTTGCGGAATCATCTGAGGGAGCAGCGAGCTTAGTCCGGGTCGATGGACGTATTGATGGCCAGATGCCACCGTTCGTCGATTGGGGCGCCGCGGATGAGTTGCGAAGGATCCAGTGGGTAGATGCGGGTACCAGGCGTTTCGAGCTCTGCACGGAGGCGGTCCGCCTGATGGTGGTGACCGACGAGATCCAAGAGGTAGCCAAGCCGTCGCGCGGTCACGTGGTCGTTGCGCACCGCGACCGCGAGGTGTTCAGCGTCGAGGCGTGCTCCGAGATCAGCGAGTACCGTGGCGATGTTATCCCAGTAGCCCGCGTGCTGTGGATACCGCACAAGATCAGCGGCCGTTACTTCTGGTGACGACACCGTGATCGTCCCCGTCGGTGTGACCATCTGCTGCACCGCTGCGCTGGCAACGTCCATCTTCGTCACCCAACGGATACGCCCCCGGCCAACCGTGCGCACGCGGCGTTGAGCGTCACTGATTACCTGGAGCTCTTGTGGGGCCTGCTGGCTGGCGCCGTGCAAGGCGGCGGCGCTGAGCAGGCCGACATAGTAGCGCATACCGAGATGCTGCATGACCGCGTCGATATACCACAGCGGCGGCGGCCCCCCGATGGCACGGTGTTCAGGCGCGACGATGACGTACAGGCCCTTCACGGGGCGAATCAGCTGCCCCTTTCTCGTGAGTCGCGAGAGGCCGACCTGCACGTTCGCCTCGGAGCTGCCGAGGGTCTGCTGGGCCTCGGCCACTGAGAAGCTTGAGACTCCGTGCGCCTGCAGGTCCTCGATCCAGCCGACGAGTGATACTCTCGCGCCGCTTCGTGGACGAGGCGGAGGAAGGCGACGCCGAAGCGGTTGGGCGGCATTGGCGGTGATCATACACCTAATAAGCGTTACTTAACATCCTAAGGCAAGTAACGCGTACCGTTCGTATGCATTACTTAATATTTTATGTTAAGTAATGCATATCTGGCGCGTCCGCCACGCATCCTCCCCGAAGAGGAATGGGCTTTCGGGATGGCCGGCGCACACGTGTAGCGGATTGTCGGAGGGGGCGAGATACTTCCATGACTACCGAATACACCCCGTAAATCAAGCCTCTTCAATACCATCTCCCATTTTTGCCGTCGCCCGCCTGGTGGGCCGCGCGCGACGCGGAACTCGCCTGCGACTGGCTGATCGACCAAGCGCTACGGGCGGCTAGCCTAGCAGGCTGCGGAAAAAGCTGGCGTCGCCTCTGGCGTGACGCCCGCGGTTTTGTATACTGGCACGACTTCAGCCAGAGGCGAGCGATGCGAGGTGATGAGCGCGTGCAGGGGGTGATGTTTGCGACGGTCGTGCTCGAGGACCGGGTGCCGGCGGACCACCCGCTCCGGGCGATTCGCCGCCTGGTTGATCCGCTCCTGCGCGACCTCTCGCCGCAGTTCGAGGCGCTCTACAGCGTCAATGGGCGCCCATCGATTCCCCCCGAGCAGTTGCTGCGCGCCCTGCTGCTGCAACTCCTGTACTCGATTCGGAGCGAGCGTCAGCTCGTCGAGCAGCTCGAGTACAATCTGCTGTATCGCTGGTTCGTGGGGCTCGACCTTGAGGCATCGGCGTGGCATGCCACGACGTTCACAAAGAATCGGCAGCGGCTGCTCGACGGCGACATCGCCGCGCAGTTCCTCGCGCGCACCGTGGCCACGGCGGAGCAGGCGCGCCTGCTCTCGCGTGAGCACTTTTCGGTGGATGGCACGCTGCTCGAAGCGTGGGCGAGCCAGAAGAGCGTGCGGCCCGAGGACGACGACTCGGATCGCCCGGTCGATCCCGGCAATGACGGCGTGAGCTTTCATGGGGAAAGCGGTCCAACGCGACGCATCAGTCGGTGACGGAGCCGCGAAACCCCCGCTCCCGAAGCTCACGACACAGCACCGACGCATTGAAGTCGACCTCCGGCGCCCGCGCCTCCAGCCACGTCCGGTACGGATCGAGCTGCGACACCGTCGGTCGCGGCTTCCGCGGTCGCGGCTCACCCCGCCGGCGCCACGCGCGCACCGTCTTGCGGTCAATCCCATACGCCCGCGCCACCGCCGCCACCGGCTCGCCCCGAGCCAAGGCCGCCACGATCTGCTCGACCACCGTCTCTCCCACCATCGTCTCCGTCCCAGGCCAAAGCTCCCCAGAACTTGTGGCCAGGACCGCTGCCGCCCGACCCCTCTCGCACATCCCCAGCTCATCCATCTCCTACTCCCAGAATGGGGGTGGGGAATTTGAGACGATCACTGGCTGGGGAATTTCAGACGATCATTGACACGAACCGGCCCCGGTACTCGTTGATGGTGCTTTGCGAAACGCCGAGGGCCCGCGCGATCTCGCGCTGGCGGCGGCCGTGGTCAAACGCGAGGCGAAGTGCCTCCACGACCTGTCGCATCGGGATCCTCACTGCGGGCCCGGCCCCTCCGGCATAGAGTCCGGGGGGAACGTGCCGCGCGGGTGGTCCCGTCCGCGCCCTCATGGGTGATCGGCATCAGCCGAAACGCCTGATCGGCATCACCGAAACGCCTGATCGGCATCACCGAAACGGGTGATCGACATCGGCCGAAATGGGTGATCGACATCAACCGAAACGGGTGATCGGCATCAGCCGAAATACGCAGGCGAGTCCAGCTGGCGCCGCCGCTCGCTCTTCGGATCATGATGCTCCACCCCATCGCGCGGCATCAGTGGCGCCCCCCGTCGGACGATACGAGGGGGGTCCACTGGGGGACCGAGGCCATGGAGCGGCGCGCGTCATGGCGGTGTCGAACCGCGAAAGCGAACGGGGCAGATTTGGGCATGGGCTGCACCGTGGCAGACCCTCAGGAGTATTCAACTGTCGGATAATCCCGCACATACACCGAAGATTCTGGGCCACAGGTATCTACATTTCGGATATTCATGGCCCCCGGGCGAGCTTACCGTCCATGGCCCCCGATGACCGCTTCGTTGACGCCCGCCAATCGCGGGAGTGGGCGTTTACCCAGCGCGTTGCACGCCGACTGCGGCAGCATCGAGCCGGACACGTCGTCCCGGCGCTGGGGCGGCCGCAGAGTCAGGTTGAGGTCGCCGCGCGCCTCGAGCGTCCGCAGAGTTACGTGTCCAATCTGGAGAACGGCATGCGGAAGCTCGACGTGGCGGAAGCGCGGGATGTGGCCAAGGCCTACGAGATCGAGCTCGCGGTCCTGCTGGCCGAACCGCGCTGACGATAGCCCGCACTCACCACCGCGAGGACTCCATGTCGCGTGGGAGTAGCGCGGGCCGTTGCACAGGTCGGCGCCAGCTGACTGGAATACGCCACCGAGTCTCCGGCAATAGCGAGGCGAGCCCGTGATCCGCGCGCAGAGGACAGCGTCAGTGTCGCCCTGCTGGCACTGCTCTGCTCGGCTGCGCATTGTCAGTAGGGCGTGATGCGTTGCAGAGCTCGACCGAATGGTCGGGTGCTCAACAAAGCCTGTCCTCTGTGCTGAAGCCCGACAATGCCTATGCACCGCATCGCCCAGTGGCGTCTGTGTCTTCTTCCGCGAATTACGTCCTAACGAGGCCGCGAGCAGCGAGAGCGTCTTCAATGCGCTTCATCTCTCTATCACTGACTCGGTGCGGTGTTTCGATCAATGCGCTGAAGGGCTCAAACACGGAGAACACCATGCTCGTAGCCCACACCGCATCGCCAGGTTTCGCTCCGATGAAGCCTGTCCAGGGGCCGTACGTGGTGACGTCAAATGGTTGCTCGCCGCTGTCGCCGACCACCACGAGCGGAACAATCGCTTGACTCCCGGTTTCGCTTGCGTGGTGATGATTGCTGAGGATCACGGCGTACGTACAGCTGTGCGTGTCAGCGGCCTCCTTGGAAAGCTTTACGATCCAGCCTCGCCGCGAGCGTGGAAAATCCGATGTCGGCCCGCAGTCAGTCCCAATACCTAGCGCCTCGCGCATCGCCCGGCAGAGCGGATCGTACTCATGCTGAGCCAGTTCTCCAGTCCGATGCGAGAGATCTGGATGGTACGCATACCACAACAGCATCGGGTGAAGATAGAACTGCTCTCCGACCGTAAAGCCATTGGGGTTCGGTTCGCCGCGGCCCAAAATGGGCACCCGGTGAAGACCCTTTTGCTTGAAGGGCGCAGTCTGTGACGATCCGTAGACGACGGTACCCAGTACGGTCCACGTCGTCTCGGTGCACAATACTCGCCTGCGCCCCGGCTTGTCGTCGCCCGCCGGGCGCGCATCGGCGGGGAGTATATAGGTGCCGTACGGAAGAATCGGCGCAGGTTCGGCATTCTCGTCAATACCGGCGTCGTCCTGGTGAGCCGAGGTAGGAGCGTCCATTTCTGTTATGGGGCTGGAGGTCGCATGCAACCTCGTCAATCAAGTGCTTGGATGCAAAAAGGCGGGCCGAAGCAGTAGCTTCGGCCCGCCTTGGCACTGCCGGCGTTCTTACCGGATCCCGCGAACCTCTCGCATGATGTGACGGCTCGCCTTTGCGCTCATGGCCATCATCGCGCGATAGTCTTCAATCTCTTCCGGGGTCGGAACACCTTCGAGACGATTGATCGGGGGCGCCGGACGCACAAGCTTCGGCTGCGCCGCATTGATCGCACAATCTTCCCGCACTTCAGCAGTGCGAGGTGCATCGATCATCGCTGGCGGATTCATGTGCTCCTCGGATAGGTGGTTACGGACTCAGACCAAACCATACCACACAGACTGCGGGGCTGGCAAGCAAGTCACAGGATGTCGGCGACTTCTCCCTCCCCTCTACTACGCCACGCCTCGGCTACGAGTTCCATGGCCCGAACAATACAATTGGCCCAACACTCTGACCCGCAACACTTTAGCCGTCTCTCTGCATGACGCAATAAAGCTGCCAGGCGCCGACGCCCAGTAACCTGTTTGCAGCCCGGCCATCCAGTATCCAGCTTGGGCCTCCGATCGAGTTTATCGGCTGTGATTACCGCCGACCTCTGTCTGGCGACGATGCAGGGGCTCGATTTTCATGTAGCTCGAGTCGTTCGGAAGGCGGCTGTGACCCGCGCACTCCGTTATGGTGGGCATCACCCCCGTGAGGAGACACGATGAAGCGTACGACGGGCATCGAGTGGACAGACGTTACGTGGAACCCGATGACCGGTTGCACGGAGATCTCCGCTGGATGCGATCACTGCTATGCGGCGTCAAGGGCTCGTACTCGCCTCGATACGATCTATCGGCAGCGGCTCCCCGTCCGAGACACGCCGGAGAATCGGGTAGATCCATTTGCCCCGCAGTTCTGGCCAGAGCGCTTGCGGCTGCCCGCGAGCTGGCGGGCGCCCCGTCGCGTGTTTGTAAACAGCATGTCTGACGTCTTTCACGCCCATTTCACGGAGGCGCAGATCCGCAAGGTCTGGGAGGCGATGGTGGCAGCCCCACAGCATCAGTTCCAGGTGCTGACGAAGCGCCCGCAGCGCGCACGACGACTCGCCGATCGCCTTGAGTGGCCGTCACATGTCTGGCTTGGTGTCTCCGTCGAACACGAAGACACAGCACGGCGGATAGACGTGCTCCGAGAGATTCCTGCCGTCGTGCGCTTCGTGAGCGCAGAGCCTCTGCTGGGGCCCCTCGATACCGTGGACTTCCGCGGCATGGATTGGGTGATTGGCGGAGGAGAGAGTGGCCGCGGCGCACGCCCGGTCTCGCTGGAATTCGCGCGAGGGCTCCGTGATGCCGTGAAGCGCGCCGGTGCGGCTTTTTTCTGGAAGCAGTGGGGCGGCACCCACCCGAAGGCGGGCGGGCGCCTACTAGCAGGGTGATGAAAAAGTCGCCGTAAAAACCTGGCGTATGGCGCGCCGTGTTGTATGGTGGGCGCGACTCTTTCCCGAGGCGTTTCCGATGCGTGGTGCCGATCCGCCGCAGTCGACGATGTTCAGCTACGTGTCCATTGAGGACCGGATCCCGGCCGATCATCCGCTGCGCGCGATGCACGCGCTGGTGCAGCCGATCCTGCGGGCGCTCTCCCCGCG
>VYMF01000034.1_pt1 | contig 62333 bp, 46 predicted proteins | sample 5115271 | NCBI WGS metagenome assembly VYMF01 (sample SAMN12291778, study PRJNA351875) | freshwater metagenome | isolation source: freshwater lake | place: USA: Michigan, Wintergreen Lake | collected 2013-08-08
CGGCCCCCTCGGCGGCGGCCGTGGCCGGAGGCGGCGTACCGGCCGGTGGCGCCGCCTGTGCCCCCACGCCCGGCAGGGGACTGGCGAGCCACGCAACCACTGCGATCGTAGCACGTTTCGAGATTGACATGGGACGGTGACGGCGAGGGTGAACCGCAGTCGTGGTGCGGCAGAACCGGCGGAGGAGCCGGAGGGCAACACGGTGTATTACGGGCGAAGGGGCCCCAACGCTCGCCTTGATGCCCGTCGCACGCTAACGTTGCGCCATGTCATTCTCCCGCCATCGGTTCCGTCCCAGCCAGGCGCATACGCCGCGCCGCGCGGCGGCGGTGGTCGGCGCGACGTTGGCGCTGAGCACCCTCGCCGGATGCTTCCGCTATCTGCCGCTCGACAGCACGGCCGTGCCGGCGCGCACCGAAATCCGGCTGGTCTTCACCGCCGACGGCGCGCGCGCGCTGCGTGATTCGGCGGGCTTCGAACTCCGTCAGTTGGACGGCGTCGCGGTGCGCACGCTGGCCGACAGCGCCATCGTCGTCCGTCCAGGCAGCATCATTACGGCCGACGGCAATGAGCTGCAGTGGCGTCGGGGCGACCTCATGGTGCCCTGGCGCACCGTCGACCGCTCGCAGCAGCGGACAATGGACAAACGCCGGACGCGCCGCTTTGCCGTCGTCATGGGCGCCGTGTTCTCCGGCGTGGTGTATTTCGCCCTCAGGAGCATTGCTGGCGGCGGCGGCACGACGTCGCAGCCCGGCGGCGGCGTGCCGGAGTAACGGTCCCTGAGAGAATCCCCCATGGGCTTGCCCACCGACGCGGAGCTGAACGCCATCGGCGTGCTCCGTCGCCGTCTCATCGAAGCGCGGATCGTGGCGCCGCTGCTGGACGCCATGAGCGCCGAGTTCGGGGCCGAGCGCGTCCGCGCCATTGCCCGGGACGTGATCGTGTCGCTGGCCACGGCGCAGGGGGCACAGCTCGCGCAGGCAGCGGGCGGCTGCTCACTCGCCCACTTCGCACAGACACTCGACCGGTGGACGGCAGATGATGCCCTCCAGATCACGGTGCAGGAGTCGACCCCCGAGCGATTCGCGTTCAACGTGACCCGCTGCCGCTACGCCGAGATGTATCGCGAGTTGGGAATTCCCGAGTTGGGCGCCATACTGTCCTGCAATCGTGACGCGGCACTGATGGACGGCTTCAACCCCGCGGTAGACTTCACAAGAACGCAGACCATCATGTCGGGCGCCTCGCACTGCAACTTCGTGTACACGCTCACCCGCGCGACGCCGCTCTGACCGCGGCACTCCACCTCACACCAACGGAAGGCCCGATGTACGGAACGGTGATTGCGTTGCACAACGTGCTGGCGTGGCTCGTCCTCGCGGTAGGTCTGGCGGTCGTCGTCCAAGGCGCGACGGCGAGTCGCACGTGGGGGCCGGCCCAGACGTCGTGGGTTCGCCGCTTCACGCTGCTCGTACACCTGCAGTTCGTTGCTGGCCTCGTGCTCTGGTTCCTGAGTCCGACCGTGACCGCCGCCCGGGGCTCCGTGGGCGACACCATGAAGAACGCCGAGCTCCGACGGCTCGTCGTCGAGCACCCCACGCTCATGATCCTTGCCGTTGTGGCGGCAACGGTCACCAGTGTGCTCGTCCGCAAGGCGCCCTCGTCCGAAACCAAGGCACGCCAAGCGCTCATTGGAACGATCGTGTCGCTCGCCCTCATCGCGGCCGTCATCCCATGGCAGACGCTGCTCGGCCGCTGGACCGCGTGATTCGTAGGGTTGGCCTGCAGCACCGTCCATGAGCGCAACCGAACACGACGAGTGGTTGTGGGGATGGGATACCACGCCGGCCATCGTGTCGGTATGGGCCGAGGGCAGCGGGCAGGCCACGGTGTGGAGTCGACCGCACGGTGGCGCACTGCGCACGCAGACCGTGCGCTTCAGGCCGTGGGCGCTGCTCGACTCCATCGACGATCTGGCCGCCGCCGGGGTGCCGTACACCATCGACGATGGTGATCCGGAGGCCACAGGGCTCCGCGTACGGGAACTCGCGGGCCCGGGCGCGTTGCGGGTGTTGCTGTCGGCCGACCGGTTTTCGCAGCTCGAGGCAGCCGTCTGCCGTGGCGCCTCGCGACGGTTGCAGCGTCGCATCGCGCGCCTCGCGCAGCTGCCGCGGCAGACGCGACATGTGTTGCCCCCCGACGAACAGTTTCTCGTCGCGACCGGTCTGACGTACTTCCGCGATCTCACGTTCGCGCACTTGCGACGGTTGCAATTCGATCTCGAGACCACCGGACTCGACCCGGCCGTCGATCGCATCTTTCTCATCGCGGTCGGAACGCCAGACGGCGAGGTCGAGCTGCTCGAAGCGCAGGGCGACGGAGATGCCGCCGAAGCGGAGCTCATCGCCAGGTTCGTCTCGCGCCTGCGCGCGCTCGACCCAGATGTCATCGAGAATCACAACCTGCATGGCTTCGACTTGCCGTTCCTGCGCCGACGCGCCGCGATACTGCGCGTACCGCTGGCGCTCGGTCGACTGCACCACACCGCACTCCTCGAGCGGGCGGCCATGCGTGGCACCACCAGCGATGCCGCGCGCGGGGCAGAAGGCCAGGATGGCGGTGACGACCGCCGGGTGCGATTCATCGCCCCGGGGCGCGAGTTCATCGACACACTCGACGCCGTCAGACGCTACGACTTCGCAGTCCGTGAGCTCCCCGGGTACGGGCTCAAAGCCGTCGCGCGGCACTTCGGGTTGGCCGGCCCGGCGCGTGAACTCATCCCCGGCGATCGCATTCACGCCGTGTATCGCACCGATCCGGACCGGGTCCGCCGGTATGCGGGCGCCGACGTTACCGAGGTGGCCGGGCTGGCGCGCATACTGGGCGGCGCCGCGTTCGCGCTCGCCCGCATGGCGCCTCGGCGCTACGAGCGACTGGCCGATGCCGGTGCCGCGACCGGCGTAATCGACCCGCTGCTCGTGCGCGCCTATCTGCGCGCCGGGCAGGCGCTGCCCGCACATGCGCCCCACGACGGCACCGTGCACAGCGGGGCGGCGCTCTATCTGTTCACCTCGGGGGTGGCGCACCGTATCGTGAAAGTCGACGTGGCGAGTCTCTACCCGTCGCTCATGCGCGCGTTTCGCATTGGGCCGTCGCGCGATCATCTGCAGGTACTGCTCGTGCTCGTCGACAAGCTCGTCGAACAGCGGCTGCGCGCCAAAGGGGCCGCCAAGGACGCGCCCGCCGGGTCCGACGAACGCTTCACGCAGGAGGCAATGAGCGCCGCCATGAAGCTCGTCGTGAACTCTGCGTACGGGTACCTGGCGGCGGGTGAAGGGCTTACGCGCTTCGCCGACGTACACGCCGCCAACGACGTCACGCGACGTGGACGCGAAACGCTGCTGCTCATGTGCCGCGCCCTCGCCGAGCGCGGCGCGCGGCTCATCGAGGCCGACACCGACGGGGTGTATGTGGCGGTGCCCGCCGCGTGGAGCGAAGCAGACGAACGGCGCGTGGTAGAAGAGGTCGCCGCGCTGCTGCCGCCACTGGTGCGTCTCGAGTTCGAAGGGCGCTATGCCGCCATGCTGTCGCACGAAGCAAAGAACTACGCGCTGCTCACCTACGACGGCAAACTGCATCTCAAAGGCGTCGCGTTCCGCTCCAGTCGCGCCGAGCCCTTTGGCGAAGCGTTCCTGCGAACGGCCATTCCCCGACTCTTGTCCGGCGATATTCCCGGTGTGCGCGCGGCCTATCTGGACACGCTCGACGCGCTGCGCACGCGTACGCTTCCCACCGTGGCCGTGGCCTCCCGCGTTCGCCTGCGCAAGGTGCCGGAGGCGTACGCGCGATCGCGGACCGCCCGCCGCGAGTTTGCCTACGAAGCCATGTGGCACAGTGGCCGCCGCACCTGGTCGGCGGGCGATCGGGTGCGGGTGTACCGCGCGCAGGACGGCCTCGGCCGGGTCATCGACGAAGTCGAGGACGAGGCGCGCATGGAGAGTGACCCGCGGGATTACGACGTGGCGTATTACGCCGCCTTGCTGCGGCGCACCTTTGCCACGCGCCTCGCCAGCGCCTTTTCGCCGGAAGATTTTGCGATCGTGTTCGCCGACACCGAGCAGTTGCCACTTTTCGCCCCCGCACTGCAGCAGATCGCCCCTGTCGCCACGCGGGAAGACACCATCTGGCAGCAGCTGCATGCTTGATCGCTGAATATCAGCCGTCAGACTGGGGAGACCGGCCATAGCCGGGAGTTGCTGGCCATGAGCGAGCGTGGGACCTATACTCTCGCAACTCGTCCCACCACGTCCCCGTACCCAGGAAGGCCCATGTTGCGACCGACGTTCAAACGGTTGCTCGTTGCGGCATGCAGCAGCGCCCTCGTCTCGATGCCGCTGCATGCCCAGAACACCATCATTCTCGACGGCACGGTGCGTGCCGACGGTGCCCCCGTTACCGGGGCACAGGTCACGGTGCGCAATATCGCGACCGCCGAAGTCAATCGGACACTGACCCGCCCCACCGGCGAATTCCGCGTGCTCGGACTGTATTCAGGTCAATACACCGTCAATGTGCGCGCGCTGGGGTATCGCCAGCGCACCGACACGGTGAACCTCGTGCTTGGCCAGCGCGCGCGGCTCGAATTCGATCTCGAAAAGGGGGCGGCGGAGCTCGACGCGCAAACCGTCGTCGCCGAGCGCGTGAAGCAGGTCGAAGTGCAGCGCATGTCGGTGTCGGCGCCGGTCGTGAAGGAAGAAATCGAAAATCTTCCCTTCAATGCGCGTGGCATCATGAACCTCGCCGGCATCGCGCCAGGCATCAAGACGTACGCGGCCCAATCGGGACGCACGCTGCCCTCGGGCGGTGCGGCGCCGGACCTTCGATTCTTCAACGTCTACATGGACGGGGTCGAAATGAAGAGTCTCTTCAACGGCAATATCGTGGGTCTCGGTCAGACGGGATCGCCGCTGCCGCAGGAAGGGCTCGAAACGTTTCGCGTGTACCTCAATCCCTACGACGCGGAGTTCACGCGCGCCGGCTCGTACGTGATCAGCGCCGAAAGCAAGCGCGGAACCAACGAGTGGAAGGGATCGGCGTTCGGCTTCCTGCAGAACAAGGCGATGCTCGCGCGGAATGCCTTTCAGCCGATCAAGCCGGACTTCGGCCGTGAGCAGCTCGGCTTCAATATCGCGGGCCCGCTCAAGAAGGACAAACTCTTTCTCGCGACGAGCTACGAACTCACCGACACCGACTTCTTCCTCGACGTGAACCCCACGACGGCCGCAGCCAACACCCGCTGGCCATCCGTGAGGGGCTCGTTCGCGGCGCCCAACAGGAATCACACGCTGTTCTCGCGGCTCACGTACGTGCAGAGCCCGCAACTGACCTACGACTTCATGGGCTCCACGCGTTTTCTGCGCGGGGAAGGCAATTTCGGTGGGCGCGCCTCGCAGGACGCCGGCATCTCGCAGCGGTACGAGATCTATACGGCACAGCTGCGCCAGAAGTTCGTGTCCTCCAGCGGCAACCTGGTGAACGAAGCGTCGCTGCAGTTCGTGGGATGGAACCACAACGAGGCGCCGCTGCTCCCGGGGCCGCAGCGCAATTTCCCAGGGGTGCAGTTCGGCACGTCGGGCTTCCCGCTCATCCTGCAGGAAAATCATTTCCGCGCCGTGAACCGGGCCACGTACAACCTCGAGAAGGCGGGGTCGCACATCATCAAGGTCGGTGTCGAACTCAGCACCATCGGCGCGCTGCAGAACCAGCCGAACAATGCCGACGGCACGTTCACCTACAACGTCGACGACCCCACGGCGCTGCCCGTGTCGGCGACGATCGCCGTGGGCTTCACCGATCCGAACGGCACGTCGGATGCCATTGCCCGCGCCCGCGGATACACGACGGGCTTCTACATCAACGACGAGTGGCGCATCAAGCCGAATTTCACGCTCTCGCTGGGCCTCCGGCACGACGCGGAATTCAACACGATGAACAACAGCTACGTCACGCCGTGGGCGAGCAACGCGACGTTGACCGCCATCCCGGCGCTGCAGCCGTTCATCAACACCGGTAACCGCCGGAATCAGCTCGGCAACTTCTCCCCGCGCGTGTCCTTCTCGTGGGATCCGTTCAAGGACAACCGCACCTTCGTGCGTGGCGGGTTCGGCATCATTTACGATCGCGTCACGAGCTTCATGGGCTTCCAGGAGCGCCGCAATTCCACGTGGCGCACGTACACCTTCGCGAACCCCGGCACGAGTGATCCGGCGGTGCTGCGCCAGCGCGTGATTGCCGGCGCCTCGGCCGCGTTGTCCCCGATTCTGATGGACAACGAGATGAAGACGCCATTCTCCAGGCAGATGTCGCTCGGCGTGGGGCATCAGTTCTCGTCGGAGCTTGGCGTCAATGTCGACTATGTTCGGCAGAACATGGAGAACCTCTATGTCCAGCGAAACCCGAACTACCTCGATCGCACCGTCACCCCCGCGACCCGCAAGCTGACGCCGGCGTTCGGCGACATCCTGATCTGGGACGACATCGGCCGTTCCAACTACTCGTCGGTGCTGGTGCAGGCCACCTGGCAGCGCGGCAAGGCGCGCGTCAATCTCGGCTACACCCTCGGCTGGTATCAGGGCGACTTCGATACGGCGGCGCTCCCCAACTTCGCGTATCCGTTCCTCTTCAACCGGCAGCGCACCACGGGTGACGAACGGCACCGCGTGGCGCTCTCGCACATCGTGCCGTTGCCCTTCGGGTTCCTCTTCTCGGGCGTCACCACCATCGCGAGCCCGCGTCCGTTCCTCACGACCGACGGTCGCGACATCAACCTCAACAACATCCTGACGGACGACTTCCCGGGCGGGACGGTGAGCTCCACCGGCAATCGCACGACGCTTCCGGCCAATGCGTGGCCGAACTGGTATCGCACCGTCGACATCCGGCTCGCACGTCCCATTCTCAACTGGAACGGCACCAAGGTCAGCGTCTCGGCCGAAGCGTTCAACCTGTTCAACTGGCAGAACAACCTGAGCTTCGGCAATCAGCAGTTCACCGCCGCTGGTGCGCCGCAATCGACGTTTGGGGTTCCCCTCTCGGCATTCGCCGCTCGCATGGGCCAGGTGGGGATGCGCGTCGACTGGTAGTCATCGACGACAGCGTATCACCGTAACATGAACGGGGGCGGCGATCGCCAGTCGATCGCCGCCCCCGTTCACGTGTCTGCCGAAGCATCAGCGGTACAGCAGATACGGCTTCACCTGCGCGGCGAACTTCACCGCATCGGCATCCCACTGCGTGACGAGGGCGTCTACGGTACCGGCTTCGACCGCCTTGGTGAGCCGATCGGTGCCCGCGAGTCGGTCGATCCCCTTGATGCGTCCCGCCGCATTCACGGTGGGTTCGCGCCACGTGAACTGCGTGGGGTGCGCTGCGTAGAAGGCGCGCAGCATGCGGATGCCCAGTTCGACCGGGCGAACCGCGTTGCGATCGGTGACGCTCACCTTGATCATCGGAATCGTTTTGCCGCCGAACTTGTAGCCGGCCTCGATAGTGCGCGTCGCCGTATCGAAACGCACACCGGGCAGCTTCATCGCATTGAGCGATGCCGCCACGGCGACGTGGTCGGTGAGGTAATCGGCGCCGATGAGCTGGAACGGCGCATCGGTGCCACGACCTTCCGTCGCATTGGTGCCTTCGAAGAACACCGTTCCAGGATAGAGCAGTTCGGCATCGAGCGTGCGCAGGTTGGGCGATGGGTTCACCCGCGGAATGCCGGTCTGGTCGAACCACATCGCGCGCGTGTAGTGCTTCATGGGAATCACCGTCACGCTCGCGTCGAGCGCCTTGGTGCCCACGAGAAAGCGCATGAGCTCCCCCGGCGTGAGGCCGTAGCGCAGCGCCACCGCATGTTGCCCCACGAGTGACCGGAAGCGCAGATCGAGAATATTCCCCTCGAACCGGTCCGCGCGAATGGGATTCGGACGATCGAGAACGATGATCGGCTTGCCCGCACTGGCCGCCGTCAGCGCAAGGGTCCACTGGTACGTGTACACACGCGCACCGACGTCTTGTATGTCGTACAACAGGACATCGATGTCCTTGAGCATATCAGCGGTCGGTGACTCTACCGCGCCGTACAGCGAATACACCTTCACCCCCGTCTTGGCATCCACCCCGCTGCTGATCTTTTCTCCCGCTTTGGCGTCACCGCGAATACCATGTTCGGGACCGTAAAGCGCGGTGAGTTTGACACCGGGCGCGTTGAAGAGCAGATCGATGGTGCTCGTCCCCTTCCGGTCGCGCCCCGAATGGTTGGTCAGCAGCCCCACGCGTTTGCCGCGAATGAGGTGCATCGAGTCGCTGAGAAGGACTTCGATGCCGGGCACGACGTTGCCGGCCCGCGACTGCGCCGGAAGCGAGGTGACCGACATCGCGAAGACGGCCAGCAGCGCAAGGCTGCGGGCCACGAGGCGTGCAGGTGGACGGTTCAGTATGGACGACATGGGAGCCGGGGAGGTGGACCGAGTGCGCCGACGGACGGGATCCGCCGGTCGCGAACGTGGTGCGGTGCCCAATTGTACCGCCCTTGGCTCGTCCGTGCGCGCGGAGCGGGCGACATCGCCGGTCCGCGGGCCGGACTGGACGAACGCGTGTGCCGGCTGTCTCTTGGGGAGATGCAATTCCTCTCCCGCCTCCTCAGCGTATTCGCGCTGCTGCTGTTGCCGAGCACCGCGCACGCCACCTGGTCCGTCATCGCGGTGGACATGGCCACCGGTCGGGTGGTGATCGCGTCCGCCACCTGCGTCGATCGTGACGACGCGTTCCTGAGCGGCATTCAAGCCGTCGTCGTCCCCGGCAAAGGGGTCGCCGCCTGCCAGGCCGGCGTGGATGGCACGCATGCCAATCAGATGCTCGTGTATCGCGAGCTCCAGAAAGGCACTGACCCCGCGCGCATCATCGAGATGCTGTCTGCCGACCCGGCCTTTCAGTCGCGGCAGTTCGGTATTCTCGACCTGACCGGGCGCACGGCGGGGCACTCCGGGCTCTCCAACGGCTACGTGACGCAGGACATTCAGGGACGCGTACCGGGAACGCAGATCTACTACTCCATTCAGGGCAACATCCTGCGCACCGGTGATGTCATCCCGAATGCGGTCCGTGCGTTCGTACACACGCAAGGTGCGCTCACCGATCGTGTGATGGCCGCACTCGAAACCGCCGACCAGTACGGCGGTGACAGCCGGTGTGTCTGTCCGCCGCTCCCCGCCGATGGCAGCAAGCCGGCCATTCCGTGTGAGGGGCGGACGGCCTACATCGCGTACATCCTCATGGCCAACCGCGACGACACCAGCGGTGACGCGCACAGTAATGGCAAGTACGCGCTGTATCTCACCGTCGCGCAACCCAACCAGACGGGCCCCAACGTGATCACGCGAGGCGAAAATCTCAATCCGGTGAAGACGCTGCGCACCCGCTACGACGCGTGGCGTCGTACCCAGCCGGCCTCCTACAAGTGAGACGCGCCATGACCATGTCCCCGTCGCGGTGCGCACTCGCCACGGTCCTGCTGCTTGGCGCGAGCGCGCGCCTGGCGTCAACCGCCGAGGCGCAGTCGCGCGCGCCCATGCGCGTGCTCACGGTCACCACGACGGGGTTCCCCGATGGTGGCTTCATTCCCGCACGCCATGCGCAGACGGGACGCGACGTGTCTCCGGCGCTCTCGTGGAGCGGCGCCCCCGATTCCACGCGCAGCTTCGTGCTCCTCGTCCACGACGTCGATGCCGCACAGGGCGACGGGACCGACGACGCGCTGCACTGGCTGGTCTGGAACATCCCCGGCACGGCCACGTCGCTCCCCGAAGGCGTACCCAGCGGGGCGCAGCTCGCCGACGGGATGCGGCAGATCAGCATGAGTGGTCCGTACTTTCGCGGACCGGCCGCGCCCGCCAGCGGTCCGGCGCACCACTACCTGTTCGAACTGTATGCGCTCGACACCTCGCTCAACGTGCAGCCCACCGCCATGTCGCCGGCGCTCACGCGCGAAGCCGTCCTGCGCGCCATGAGCGGTCATGTCCGCGCGAAGGGCACACTGGTTGGACTCTACCGGCGTCCTGCCCCCTGACGCCCTCCACGTGCTCTCCGAGGGGCCGTGGTGATCGAGATGGGCACGCACGCGCAGCATATCTCCACGCAGCGCGCCGCGGAGTAGGTGTCGGTGGGGTCACCACCGGCAACGCGGTGTCGGAAGGTGACTCGAGCCCAGCGACGTGATCTGCAAATGTGGGAACCCTACAAAACCCGCACGCCCAGCGGCGATGTGCGGCCCATGGCCCAGCCGGCATGGCGCGCCAGCTGGCCAGCGCACGCCGCATCGTGTTTATTCCTGCAGCGTCACGTGATATCTGCAATGGGAATGGTGGGTCGGACTTGACCGTCTGGCGCATCTAGCCGCCGCTGGCTCCCTTGTTTCCTGCGCCTGCTCATCGCCAGCACGCCCCCGTCCTCATGCGCTTCTCGAACGCTTCGCTCGGTGTAAGGTTGACCGCCGCGTTCCTCTTCGTCGCCGCGTTGTCGCTCGCGGTAACGGGCACGCTCATTGGTTCTCAACGAGAGCTCTCGTCCCGAACGCGCACGATCTACCAGGACCGTGTCGTCCCGCTGGGCCAGCTCAAGCGCATCAGCGACGCGTACACCCTGTCGGTCGTGGACGCCGCACACAAGCGGCAAGACGGCCTGGTGACTGCTGCGCAGGTTGCGGCGCAACTCGATGCCGCCCGCGAGACCAGGCGGGTGCAATGGGCCGCCTATCGCGCCACCTATCTCACGCCCGAAGAAGCGCGCCTTGTTGCCCGCGCCGACTCCCAGATGGCCCGGGCCGAGCCGGTAATCGAGAGCCTGCAGGACGCCTACGCGGCGGGGGATGAAAAGGCGCTCGTCGCCATCATCTCGACCACACTCTATCCGGCAATCGATCCCGTCACCGAGACGATCAATGAGCTGACTTCGCTCCAGCAGCGGGTGGCGGCGGAAGAGTTCACCCGCTTCGAAGAGGCCGCCGCTCTCCAAACCCGGGTAGCGATCCTCATCAGCGTCGGCGCGTTCGTGCTCGCCATGGCGCTCGGCCGTCGAATGGCCGGGCAGGTGACCGACGCGCTTCGCGCCATTTCGGCGACCGTGGGCGACCTGCGGATGCGATTGCAGGCGCTGCAGGAGGGGCTCAGCGATCTGGCCGAAGGCCGACTCACGTCGGTGACCGTGGCCGTCGTGACACCGGTGGCGTACGCTCGGCGGGATGAGGTGGGAGCGGTTATCGCCGATGTAAACGCGATGGCGGAAAACACGGGACGGGCTATGGTCGCGCTGCGGACGGCGGTCGCCAGAATGGAAGAGGTGACGTCCGAAATCGGCCAGGACATCGCGCTGGCGCGCTCGGGAGTGCTCGAGGTGCGTACGGACGCGCCGGCGCTACCCGGCGTGTTCGGGGCGCTGGCCGAGGGGGTGCGATCGGTGGTCAGGACGATCGGCGCGCCCATTCGCGAGGCCGGGTCGGTGTTTGCCACGCTCGCCGAACGCGATGTGTCGGTGCGAATGGCGGGCCATTATGCCAACGATCTCGCCACGCTGGAAACCGCCGTCAATCGTGCGATCGCCAATCTCGATGACGCGCTCGACGAGGTCGCGACATCGGTCGCAGACCTGGCATCCGCAGCGGAAGAGATCGCCGACAGCTCCGTTGCGCTGTCCGAAGGTGCCATACGGCAGGGGCGGGCTGTCGAATCCATCGCGGAGCAGTTGCGCGCGGTCCACCGTTCCAGCGAGGAGAACGCCAGCACGGCGGCGAACGCGGGCGCGCTCGTGGAGGCCAGCCGCGTGGAGGCACGGTCGAGCGTGCAGTCAGCGGACGAACTTGCCCAGGCGATGGCGCGCATTGCGGAAGGCAGTGCCGCTACCGGTCGCATCGCGCATTCGATCGAGGAGATCGCGTTTCAGACCAACCTGCTCGCGCTCAACGCAGCCGTCGAAGCCGCGCGTGCCGGCGAGGCCGGGCGCGGGTTTGCGGTTGTGGCCGAGGAGGTGCGCGCATTGGCGAGTCGATCCGCCGCCGCGGCGCGTGAATCGACCACGCTCATCGCCGCTGCGACGGAGCAGACGCAGGAGGGCGAACTGCTCACGGCGCGTATGGTCGCCGCGCTGCGTGCGCTCGACGCGCGCATGGAACAGATCAGCAGTGTGTTGTCCGCGCTCGCGGCGTCGAGCAGTGCACAGCGCGTCACGGCGAGCACCGCTGCCTCGGCGGTGCTCGAGGTCGAAGAAGTCACCCAGCAGGTAGCATCGGTGTCGGAGCAGTCTGCCGCGGCGGCGGAGGAACTGCGGGCCCAGGCCACATCGCTGGATCACCTCGTGTCTTCGTTCGTGCGCAGCACCGTCGCGATCGGGTAGGGGCGGAATGGCCGGCGGGCACGCCTGTGCCCCTGTCGCTCACGTCGAGCCGCACAACGACACGTGCTCTCACTCGGCGTGGGTTGTCGCGCGACGAGGGAGCGACCGAGATGCGTGACAGGTCACAAACGGCCCAATATGGCTCTGGGTGGCATCACTCCGGCGATGAAGCTGGCACTCGCAGCATAGCTCCACTTCTGGCGTCCCCTACAAATGGGGGGATTACCAGGTGAACGCGGTGCGATGTCGGTGAACCGGGAAGCCCGTGGCGTGTTTGCGCACGATGCTCCTGCGGCGGACCGCCCGGGAGATGCTCAGGGATGTGAATGTTTGCGGAGGCAAGACACGGTAGGGTGTCACCCCTTGTTGTCGAAGGAGGCAATTCTGCCCATCAATACTTTCCCGAAGAGTAGGATGGAAAGCGTATTGGCAGGACTTTCTAACGTGTTTTCGTCAACGACTTACGAGTTATTTCGTCGGGCATTCGAGGTCCCGTCGAAACAATTCGTCAATCTTAGGTTTACAATTCCCCAGCCGATAAACACCTTTACGTTCATAGAAACAAATAGCTCATCCACCATGCTGTGGAAGGAGTACTCGGGGCCGTTCCGTCAGGGGCGGCCCTTGCTCTTTACAAAGGCCCAGTACTCCCGCTCGAGTTTGGCGCGTCGATGTGATTGCTCGACGTAATAAGCTGTGATAACCAAGCAGTAGTCGTCTTGGCGTGGTTCGAGCACCAACACATAGCTGAAATCGAGGACTGCGAGCAAAACACGCTTTCGATTGTTTCGCTCGTTCATCCACGCGGCAATCCGCGGCTGACCATCCTCCATGATCATCGGATGCGGCCAACTATTCCGCTCGCATCGGCGAAGATCGGGAATGCGGTCGTCCTCGATTTCTCCTTCTGAGATCAGGTGCCAAAAGCCAGACGGCTTTCCGAGTGACTCTGGCCTCTTTCGATGCGCTAGCCGCTGAGACCGAAAAACGGGATTCGCGAGAATGAAGTCGCGTTCGAAAACAGCGAACAGTGCATCGCAGTAGGGCTCCCAATTGCCGCTGTATTGATTGAACTCGACAAGGCCCGGAAGCCAATCGGTAGCTGAGCCCGTTCCCTCAGTTTCGAGCGCCATATCCACCAGACCATTGGAACAGATTGAACCTCGATTCGCTGAGAAGAGTTGTGCGCAGCAGCGTGTATTTGGAACGCTGCTTGATCCTGTCGACCAGCGCAGATTTCGCTTCGCTAGACGTGAGTCCACGATTCGCGTACCCGACCGCGCCCGTAAGTAGATCAGCAATTTGAACCTGTTCCACTTCGTGCGAACGAATCAATTGGATCGCTTCGATGATATCTCGATCAAAGTCGAGCATGCTATGGCAAAGGACCTCCCGTAGCTTCGCAACCTATTTCCCACCACGGGTGTCTTTGCTATCAAGAAAAATTCGGTACTTCTCACTTGGGCTGAGCATCTTGGAAAGCAACGTGAAGTACGTCTTGAAGTACCAATCATCATGGCGTTGCCCGAAACTGTCGTGATCTAGTTTCGCCTTATCTGCCACTACGGCTCTGAACGCGAGATCATCATCATCGAAGAAGTAGTCGATTATGTCGCGGTACAGCCCGAACTTGGCGGGTGAAACGCTACCCCACTTCAGCTCCATGCGGGGCGATACGCCATTCGCTTCCTTGATCTCTCGGATGCGCACCGCAATCTCGCGGGCCTTTTCTGTGGGGCATGCGACGGCACCTAGTACCATGACCTTCTGGCGATCGTGCTCAAGATGGCAGCTCTCGTCACAGAAAATGTTGAATTGCATCTCATTCCTCTCTTCTCAGGGTGCAACGATCCGCTGTCGAATGTAGCGACCACCAGGCTCAAGACGCATTCGAGATCTGATGAATCATCGCCTCGACAATGGTGGGTCGGCGCGTGCCAGGTGCGTGACACGTCACGAACGGCAGCAGTATTGACGGCAAAACGAAAACCCCGCAAGAACCTAAGTCCTTGCGGGGTCTCTGTTTATCTCAGTCGGGGCGACAGGATTCGAACCTGCGACCTCGTGCTCCCGAAGCACGCGCTCTACCGGGCTAAGCTACGCCCCGTTGACTGTCCAACACCCATGATCCCAACGACGTGCTCCCGTTTGGATCGTGCAATGCGCCTGGAAGGACTCGAACCTCCAACCTTCTGATCCGTAGTCAGATGCTCTATCCAATTGAGCTACAGGCGCAACGGATCGCGTACTCCCCCCGCCCGACAGACGAGGGACCAGCAACCTAGTGAGTCTTTTCGGCCGTCGCTACTGCCCGGACCGCTGATTTTCACTCGGATACCACACCTGCAGTGGGTCGTACAAGACTCGAACTTGTGACCTCCACGATGTCAACGTGGCGCTCTAACCAACTGAGCTAACGACCCTCGACATCGGCCCTACAGAGCGGGAAACGGGACTCGAACCCGCGACCCCAACCTTGGCAAGGTTGTGCTCTACCAACTGAGCTATTCCCGCGTGATACCACCCTCCAACCCCGGAGGGAACCTGCTGACCCGGTACCGCCTTGACCGACGACTGCCGATCGGGCCGCACCGGGCATGGAGCTGAGGGGAATCGAACCCCTGACCTCTTGAATGCCATTCAAGCGCTCTCCCAACTGAGCTACAGCCCCGCACCCCGCTCCCCCATCACTCACCGATGCCGGCGTGGGTGTCGGCAGGGTATCAGGAACCGCGCAGTCTAGTTGGGTGTATGTCCGTCGTCAAGCAGAGTTCGAGAATCTGCACTGGCGATTCGTTCGCGCTGGCGTATCTTGCATGGCTACCCCCCAGTTTGTTCTCGCGCCTGCCGATACTCGGCAGGGCGCCCCCATGGGAGGGAGCCGGGGCGAGTGCCGGCGCCGGCAACAGGCTCGCCGATCCCCCGTGTCACCGTACGTTGTTCCTTCGTCACCTCAGCAGGGATGATGTCTCATCCCGAGGTTGCATAGCACACCATGACAGACGTCAAGCGGAAGCGCCGTCGCGCGGCCCCCGCCGGTATCGCCCCCAGCGAGCCGGAACGCGACATTCTCGACCAGTACCTCTACGAAGTCTCGACCTATCCGCTCCTCAAGGCCGCGGAAGAAATCGAACTCGCCAAGAAGATCCGTGCTGGAGACCAGGATGCGCTTCAGGAGCTCGTGAAGCGTAACCTCCGCTTCGTCATCTCCGTCGCCAAAAAGTACCAGAACCGCGGCCTGCCCCTCATCGATCTCATCGGCGAAGGCAACGTCGGGCTCCTCACCGCGGCGCGGAAGTTCGATCCCGATCAAGGCGTCAAGTTCATCTCCTACGCCGTGTGGTGGATCCGTCAGGCGATCCTGTCGTCGCTGGCGCGTCAGGGACGCACCGTCCGCGTGCCGCTCAACCGCACCGCCGACCTCTCGCGCATCATCAAAGCCTCCGAAATCCTCCGCCAGAAGCTCCGTCGTGAGCCCTCGCCGGAAGAACTCGCGCAGGTCACCGGCCTCTCCGTCGACGTCGTCCAGTCGCTCGCCGCCCTCAACACCGGCGACGTCCGCCTCGACGCCCCCATGGACCCCGATGGCGATCGCTCGCTCATCGAGCGCTTCGTGGCCGACGAAATGCCCGACACCGAAGAGGAAGCCATGAACCGCTTCCTCACCGACGAAATCGAGCAGGCACTCTCCACGTTGCCCCCGCGCGACGCCAAGGTGCTCCGCCTCTACTTCGGCCTCGAAGGCGGCCGCGAGCACACCCTCGAAGAAATCGGCTCCATGCTCGGCGTCACCCGCGAGCGCGTCCGTCAACTCCGCGACCGTGCGCTCAAGCGCCTGCGCGAAGGCGACGTCGGACGCGCCCTCAGCAGCTTCGCGGCCTAAGACGCACCGGCCGCATCAGCGCGGCCACCCAGAACTCGAAACCCGAACTCGCGACCCGAAACCGATCCGTTCCGGGGGCCGAGTTCGGGTTTCGAGTTTCGGGTCGCCGCGAACTAGCCACAATCGCCGGCCCCTGTCATATTTGTGATCCGATGATCGAATTCACGAACGTCTTCAAGGCTTTCGGACCCAAGGCGGTCCTCCGCGGCTTCTCCCTCACGGTCAACGAGGGGGAAACCATGGTCATCATCGGCTACTCCGGGACCGGAAAATCCGTCGCCATCAAGCACATCGTCGGGCTCCTCGAGCCCGACGAGGGCAACGTCCGGGTGGACGGAATGCAAGTCGATCAGCTCTCGCGCAAGGACCTCTATGCGCTGCGCGGACGCATCGGCTACGTCTTTCAGTTCGCGGCGCTCTTCGACTCCATGACGATCGGCGAAAACGTCGCCATGGGGCTCCGCAAGCAGGGCCAACTCTCGGAGTCGGAGATCGCCGCGCGCGTGACCGAAGCGCTCAATCTCGTCGACCTGCCGGACGTGCAGGGCCGCATGCCCTCCGAACTCTCGGGCGGGATGCGCAAACGCGTCGGCATCGCGCGCGCCATCGCGCTGCGCCCCAAGTACATTCTCTACGACGAACCCACCACGGGCCTCGATCCGGTCACCTCCGCGACCATCGATCAGCTCATGGTGCGTATGCGCGAGCAACTCGGCGTCACGGGCATCGTCATCACGCACGACATGCGCAGTGCCTATACCGTCGGCACGCGCATCGCGATGCTGTACGACGGGCGCGTCCATGCCGTCGGCACCGTCGACGAAATTCAGCACAGCAAGGATCCCCTCGTCCGGCAGTTCATCGAAGGGCGCGCCACGCTCGACGACCACTCGCCGCTGGTCGCCGGGCTCCCCGGCAGTCTTCCCGCCGACGTCGCGACGACGCCGCACCGCTGATGCCGCTCCCTCCCCGCGATCCGCGCCGACGTCCGCGCGCCAAGCTCGAGACGTCCGCGGGGGGCGTGGTCTATCGCGTACTCGATGGGCAGCCGCTCTTTCTGCTGATCCGCGACAGCTACAAGAACTGGGGCTTTCCCAAGGGCCATCTCGAAACGGATGAGGCCCCCGACGCGGCGGCCGTGCGGGAAGTCCAGGAAGAGACCGGCCTGCTCAACGTCATCCTCGATGGCGAAATCGATACGATCGACTGGTTCTTCCGCTTTCGCGGAACGCTCGTGCACAAGGTGTGTCATTTCTTCCTCATGCGCACCGACGCCGAAGACACCATCCCGCAGCGTGCCGAAGGTATCACGGCGTGCCGCTGGGCGCGCTTCGACGAAGCACTCGAACTGGTGTCGTACGCCAACGCGCGCGATGTCCTGCTGCGCGCGCATGCGATGGTGCAGGGGGTGGACGTGAACATCGACCCTGCCGAAGCGCCGCGTCGTTCCACGCGGCCGGCCTCCTTGCGGGCCATCGCGACCGATATCCCGTCGCCCGTCGCGCCGCGACCGGCCTCGTGACGTCATGACGCCTGCGGTGCGCTCCACGGAGTCGTCAGTGCACAGTCTCTACGTGGTCACGCTCCTCAAGCGGGATCGCGCGCGGCAAATGGTGCGCATGGCGTTCCCGCGTCGAAGAGCGCACATCGTGTCCGCCAAGAACGCCGCCGAGGTGGAGGAACAGCTGCTCCAGTCCCTCGTCGATGCGGTGCTCATCGACGCCGGCGCCGGCGACGATGCGCAGCGCCTGGTGTCGCGTGCCGACGAGTTCTCGAGTGTCCCCTTCCTGCTCATCACGACGCTCCTCCCCGCCGACGCGCCGCTCCTCGCGCGCGCGGCCCAGACGGGCGTCTGCGAGATTCTGGTGGAGGGCGTCGACGACGCCGCCGCGCGCGATCTCGTCTCGCGCCGCGCCTTCTCGTCGCGCTTCGAGCGGGCGCTCGCGACGCCGCCCACCCCGTTGCATCTCGAAACCGCGCTGCAAATTGCCGTCTGGCATAGCGTCGTCAAGCGCGCCGGTCGCCCCGTGCGCACCGACCAGCTGGCCAAGGAACTGGGCGTCTCCCGCGAGCATCTCTCCCGCAGCTTCGCCGTTGGGCAGGCACCGACGCTCAAGAAGGTCATCGACCTGGTCCGTGTCCTGGCGGCGGCGGAGCTGTCCAAGAACGCCGGCTACGACGTGCGCGATGTGGCCGAGGTGCTGGGCTTCGCCAGCTCCTCCCACCTGTCCAGCACCACCCAGCGACTCGTGGGGGCCAAAGCCTCCAGTCTGAGCCGCCTCCGGGCGATGGACCTTCTGGAACGGTTCAGTCGTTATGCCCCCGGTCCGGACTCCGAGGACGGTGAGACTGTGGCGGCTGGGAACAGGTGAACTACGGGGGGGCTGGTCCGTCGGCCGGTAAACCGCCGGACCGACTCACGTTCTTGCCACCGCGGTCCGCCGTACACCGCAAACCGCTTGCCCCGCCCCCCAGCTTGTGATAATTTTCACAAGCTGTTCCCGAATCGTATCCAACGCATAGACACGCCTCGTATCATGGCCACCCAGACCGCCCTGCGTCCCGGCGAAATAAAGGACATCCTCCTCCGCGAGATCGAAGCGGCCGACCTCGCCGATCTCAACGTCGAGGACGTCGGTACCGTGCTCGAAGTGAAGGACGGCATCGCCCGCATCTACGGCCTCGGGAAGGTCATGGCCGGCGAGATGCTCGAGTTCACCTCCTCCGAGACCAAGCAGGTCATCACCGGGATGGCGCTGAACCTCGAAGAAGACAACATCGGCGCCGTCATCCTGGGCGACTACCTGCAGCTCAAGGAAGGCGACGAGGTCCGCCCCACCGCGCGCGTGCTCGAAGTTCCCGTTGGCCCTGAACTCATCGGTCGCGTCGTCGATCCCCTGGGTCGTCCCATCGACGGCCTCGGCGAGATCCGCAGCACCACGTTCCGCAAAGTCGAATCGCCCGCACCCGGCATCATCGTGCGCCAGCCCGTCAAGGAGCCCCTCCAGACGGGTATCAAGGCCATCGACTCCATGATCCCGATCGGCCGCGGTCAGCGCGAGCTCATCATCGGCGACCGCTCCACCGGCAAGACCGCCGTCGCGATCGACACGATCATCAACCAGAAGGGCCAGGGCGTCATCTGCGTGTACGTTGCCATCGGCCAGAAGGCGTCGACCATCGCCTCGGTCGTCGAGCGCCTCCGCCAGGCCGGTGCCCTCGAGTACACCATCGTCGTCGCCGCCTCGGCGTCCGATCCGGCCCCCATGCTCTACATCGCGCCCTACTCGGGCTGCTCGATGGCCGAGTACTTCATGTACAACGAGGGCAAGCCCACGTTGTGCGTGTACGACGACTTGTCCAAGCAGGCCGCGGCGTATCGCCAGCTGTCGCTCGTGCTCCGTCGTCCGCCCGGCCGCGAAGCCTACCCCGGCGACGTGTTCTATCTGCACAGCCGCCTCCTCGAGCGCGCCGCCAAGCTGCGCGAAGACGAGGGCGTGGTCGACGGCAAGAACATCCTCAAGCCCGGCGGTTCGCTCACCGCGCTCCCGATCATCGAAACGCAGGCCGGTGACGTCTCGGCGTACATCCCGACCAACGTCATTTCCATTACCGACGGGCAGATCTTCCTCGAGACCGACCTCTTCAACGCCGGCATCCGCCCGGCCGTGAACGTCGGGATCTCGGTGTCGCGCGTCGGTGGCTCGGCGCAGACCAAGGCCATGAAGAACGTGGCCGGCCGTCTCCGCCTCGACCTCGCGCAGTTCCGCGAACTCGAAGCCTTTGCCGCCTTCGCCTCCGATCTCGACGCCGCCACCAAGCGTCAGCTCGAGCGCGGTGCGCGGACCGTCGAAATCCTCAAGCAGGGCCAGTACTCGCCGCTCCCCTTCGAAGAGCAGGTCGCGGTCATCTATGCGGTGACCAACGGCTTCCTCGACACCATCGACACCGGCAAGGTGCGCGCGTGGGAAAAGGGCTTCCTCGAATACCTCCGGGCGCAGTTCCCGCAGATCCTCGACGGCATGCGCACCACCAAGGCGCTCGCCAAGGACGCCGAGGCCGAACTCAAGCGCGCCATCGAGCAGTACACCAAGAGTTTCGCGTCGTGAGTCGTGGGTTCTGAGTTCCACTCCTCATTCACTCACGACCTGACGTAAGCCCTCATGGCAAAAGGCAGAGAACTGAAGGGGCGCATCAAGTCCGTCGAGAACACGCGCAAGATCACGCGCACGATGGAAATGGTGGCCACTTCCAAGATGAAGCGCGCCGCCGATCGCGTGTCGGCAGCGCGTCCGTACGCGCTGGCGCTCGGCGAAGTGCTGTCGCACGTTTACACGCCGGAGCTCGCGGAACAGTTTCCGCTGCTCCGGCGCCCCGCGCAGATCAGGCGCGCGGCGCTCGTGGTCCTCACGGCCAATCGTGGACTCTGCGGCGCGTTCAACACCAACCTGCTCCGTGAGTCGCGTGCACGCCTCGCCGAATGGGAAGGACAGGGCGTGTCCGTGGAACTCCATATCGTGGGTCGCAAGGGCATCGGCTTCTACAAGTATCTCGGACGTGACCTGGCCGGACAGCGCGCCGACATCGGCGACAAGCCGTCGTCGGCCGATGCGGCCTCGCTCATCGATGGGCTGATGGCGCGGTATGCGGCGGGCGATCTCGACGCCGTGTTCATCACGTACGCGAAGTACAAGTCGGCGCTCTCTACGCCGCCGGCCACCGATCAGGTGCTGCCGGTCGTTGCCCCCGCGGTGGCGGGTGGCAACGGGGGCGCGCGCGATTTCCTGCTCGCGCCGTCGGCTACGGAGATCCTCGAAGCACTGTTGCCGCTGTATGTGCGCAACAGCGTCTACCGCGCCCTCGTGGAAACGGCGGCCGGTGAGCAGGGCGCCCGTCGGACGGCCATGAAGAACGCCACCGACAACGCGACCGAAATGTTGCAGCTGCTCAAGCGCACGTACAACTCGGCGCGTCAGGCGCAGATCACGCAGGAAATCGCCGAAATCGTCGGCGGTGCATCGGCACTGCAGGGCTGACGTTTCACCATATCCAGTACGCACTCATGGCTACCACTGCCGCGCCGACCACTGTCGGCCAGATCGTTCAGGTCATCGGGCCCGTCATCGACGTGGCCTTCGAGAACGATCATCTGCCCGAGCTTTACAACGCTGTCCGCGTCGATGCGATTTCGCCCGACGGCCAGCGCATCAGCGTCACCGCCGAAGTGCAGCAGCACATCGGCCGCAACCAGGTCCGCGCCGTGGCCATGTCGTCGACCGACGGCGTGACGCGTGGCATGGACGTCATCGATACCGGTTCGGCGATCACGGTGCCCGTTGGCGCGCCGGCGCTCGGCCGCATTCTCAACGTGCTCGGCGATCCCGTCGACGACGGCGCCGCCATTCCGGCCGATGCACTCCGCTGGCCCATTCACCGCAAGCGCCCCGACTTCGTCAACCTCGAGCCCAAAACGGAAGTCTTCGAAACGGGCATCAAGGTCGTCGACCTCGTCGCCCCGTTCGTGAAGGGTGGCAAGATCGGTCTCTTCGGTGGTGCCGGCGTCGGCAAGACGGTCATCATTCAGGAGCTCATCAACAACGTCGCGAAGGGGCACGGTGGCAAGTCCGTGTTCTGCGGCGTCGGTGAGCGCACGCGTGAAGGCAACGACCTCTATCTCGAATTCCAGGAAGCGGGCATTCTCGATAAGGTGGCCCTCATTTACGGCCAGATGAACGAGCCGCCGGGAGCGCGTCTGCGGGTGGCGCTCGCCGGCCTCACGGTTGCCGAGTACTTCCGCGATCAGGAGAACGCCGACGTGCTGGTGTTCGTCGACAACATCTTCCGCTTCACGCAGGCCGGGTCGGAAGTGTCGGCGCTCCTCGGACGCATGCCGTCGGCCGTAGGCTACCAGCCCACGCTCGCCACCGAGATGGGGGAACTGCAGGAGCGCATTACCTCCACGCGCAACGGTTCCATCACGTCGGTGCAGGCCATCTACGTGCCGGCCGACGACCTGACGGACCCGGCGCCCGCGACGGCCTTTGCGCACTTGGACGCCACGGTCGTGCTCAACCGCAAGATCACCGAGCTCGGCATCTATCCGGCCGTCGATCCGCTCGACTCGACGTCGCGCATTCTCGACGCGCAGTATGTCGGTGAGCGCCACTACACGGCGGCGACGACCACGCAGCGCATTCTGCAGCGCTACAAGGAACTGCAGGACATCATCGCCATTCTCGGCATGGACGAACTCTCGGAAGACGACAAGAAGATCGTCGGGCGGGCGCGTCGTCTGCAGCGCTTCATGTCGCAGCCGTTCGCGGTGGCCGAGCAGTTCACGGGTATCCCCGGCAAGTACGTGAAGCTCGAGGAGACCATCTCGTCGTTCGAGCGCATCTGCGCCGGTGAGTTCGACAATCTTCCCGAGCAGGCGTTCTTCATGGCCGGCGGCGTGGAAGACGTGGTCGCGAACGCGAAGAAGCTCCAGGGCTGATTCGTGAGCGATTCCCTCAAGGTGTCGGTGATTTCGCCGGAGCGCGTGCTGTTCGAAGGCACCGCGTCCGGCGTGATCGCCCCGGCGTTCGACGGTGAGCTCGGCATTCTGCCGCTGCACGCACCGCTCATGACGCTGCTGGGGCGCGGCACATTGCGCGTCACCACCGCCGACGGCGAGAAGCGGTTTCAGGTCGATGGTGGATTTCTGCAGGTGGTCGACAACGCCGTGCGGGTCGTCACGGAGCAGGCAACGGCCGCGTAACGCGTTGGTGCCGTGACAGGTGCCGGTGCAGCGCCGGCTCCCCTTGGGGAGTCGGCGTTTTGCGTTGCTCGGTCGAACGTGCCAACGGTCGCCCCGTGTGCGGCGTAGCAGAGGCAGGAACGCGCTGCGTCCCGGCGTGCTCCTCACGGTGCTGCTCGCAGCGTGTCTGCTCGCGCCTACCCATGTGACTCATGTCTTTCCGCGTCGCCCTCATTGGTCAGTTTGCCGATTCGCTCTTGGAGCAGGTGTCCTCCCTCGCCGCTCCGCTCGATCTCCAGTTGCTGGAGCCGGCGCTCGGCATGGCGGCGGCCCAGTCGGCACTCGTGGCCCCGCGTCCTGACATTGCCGTCGTCAGCACCACCTTGGCCGACGGCTCCGGCTACGCCATGCTGCGGGCGCTGTACCCGTCGCAGCGTCCGGTGGCCGTCGTCTGCGTTGGTACGCGCGACGACGAGGCCGTGGCCGCGTTCGAATTGCAGGCAACCGATTTCGTGTTGTGGCCGTCGGCGCCGGAACGCCTGCGTGATGCGCTCACCCGTGCGCGCCAGCAGGTGTTGCAATTCGCGTTGCTGCGTACCGCCGACGAGCTGCAACGCTTGCTCAGCGAGGCCGGTGGCGGGGCGGGTGTCGACCTGCGCTCACTCTTCGCCGGACGCCTCGCGCTGTCGTCCGGCCCGGGCGCCGCCGGTGGGGCAGCGGGTGCCGAAGCAGGCGCCGCCGCTGGTGGCTCGGCAGGGCAGGGTGGTAGGGGGGCGGATGCACGGCGCCGTCGCCGGTCGGTTGGCGGTTCCTCTACGGGGACGCTCATCCCGTCGTCGCCGTGGCGCATCGCTGGGCGCGGGGCGGACGGACAGCCGGCGCGGGGGCGCGATGCCACCGGCGAGGGGGTGCTCGACCTCTCGCAGGAGGATGGCGGACGGTCGGGAGCCGAGGGACGCCCGTTGCGCGTGTTGGTGCGGGAGGGGCGGCGCACGCGCTTTGTGCCGCTCGCCGATGTCGACTGGTTCGAGGCCGACGGCAACTACATCAAGGTGCACGCGAGCGGGGAGAGCTATCGCACGCGCGGGACCATCACCGCCATCGAAACGGCCCTCGACCCGCGGCAGTTCGTGCGCATTCATCGTCGCATCGTGGTGAACATGGACCGGGTGCGCGAAATGAGCCCCTTGCCGGGCGGTGACGGCCTGCTGGTGCTGGGCGACGGCTCCACGCTGCGACTCTCCCGCACCTACCGGTCACGGGTCCGCTGATTCGCCGTCGGGGCGAGGCATCCTGTGCGCGGGGGCCATCCCGTTCGACCGAACGTCCACTGCGCAATACGACCTGGCCGTGAGGGAACGTGGCACACGCGGGGGCATCGGGGGCTGAAGCGTTCCTCGTCGCATGTCACCGCTCCGGTGGCCGGTCGAAGCGGAGTGGCCTCTCGCTCCAGCGATTACGCGTAGACTCATTGACACCCCCGCGCTCCTCGCTAGCTTGCCGCGTGCTGCTCAGTTGTCTTGGCGCTGAGCATCCTGCTCGTTCGCTCACACCTCCACGGTGACGTGGATCCCGGTTGATCTGTTGTTTGCCCTGTGGCGCCTGTGGTTCGGCGCCCGGCAACCGCCGATCCCCAAGAATCTCCCGCTGGTCTGCCCGTCGCGTGCCGCGCGCGGACGGGCAATGTGTGTCGGTCGTTCGCTGCCGCAGGCCGTTCCCCACATGGCCACGGCGGCGGCGCCCGGCGTTGTAGGCGTTTTGGGGCTTCGCGCTGGTGCGGAGTCACGAAGCGTTGTCTCGTGGCACTACCCTCCCGGAGGAGCAGATGAGGTTTCTCGGACATCGTCGCTGGCTGTTCGCGGCGGTCCTAGGCGCAGCCCTGGCCGCGCCGATCACCGCCGCCCAGGCCCAGACCGGTAAGGTGACCGGTGTCGTGACCGATGCGGAAAGCGGAAAGCCCATTGAGGGCGTCGCGGTGGTCATTCAAGGCACGACGCTTGGGGCCAATACGAATGCCGCTGGTCGGTACTTCATCATTCAGGTGCCACCGGGAACCTATACGGTGCAGGCACGCCGGTTGGGCTTCCAGAGTGTGAACGCCACCAACGTCTCGCTCTCGATCGACCAGACGACCGAACAAAACTTCAAGCTCCGCTCAACCAACCAGACGTTGGCCGCGATTACCGTGCAGGCCGAGCAGGCGCCGCTGGTGCAGCGCGGACAGGTCGGCTCGCAGAGCGTGGTGACAGCCGAAGCCATTATGGCGTTGCCCGTGACCAGCATTGCCGGCGTGCTGGCGCTCCAGCAGGGCTTCCAGGAAGTCCCGCAGAGCACCAACCTCATCACGGTTGCCGAAGAGCAGCGCGGCACCACCCCGGCGCCGCGTGTCCGCGGGTCACGAGGCGGCGCGACGCTCTCCATGATCGACAACATCCCGATCAACAATCCGTTGTTCGGGACGAATATCGTCAATCTGAGCCCGTTTGCGGTGCAGCAGGTGTCCTTCAACCGCGGCTACATGGACCCGCAGTACGGCAACGCGCTCTCGGGCGTTATCAATCAGGCCGTGCGCGAAGGTGGGTCCGAAGTCTCCGGCGCGATCGACTATCAGAACAGCCAGCTCGCCGGGAGTCTGTTCGGCAACGAACAGGACCGGCTCCTGGGGCTCAACCTGCTACGCGGCTATTTGTCGGGACCGGTGCCGGGCACGAATTCGAAGCTCCGCTACTCGGTGTCGGGCGAAGTCTCGAGCCAGGCCAACCGCGTCCTCGAGTTCGACCGTGACATCTTCACGGTCAACTCCCCGCAGACGTTCACCGATCAGCTGTTGCCGCAGAACCGTGACCTGACCGGTGGCTGGGGCGCGTTCGGTGGCAATCAGAGTTCGAACGTCGTCGGCAAGCTTACGTTCCTGCCGTTCGACAACACCAGCATCAAGTTCACGGCCATCGGCTCCGATCAGTCGTCGCAGGGCTATGATCGCCGGAACTTCTTCCAGTATCGTGGCGACCCGCTGAAGCTCGTCAACAACCGCGCCGACTCGCTGTTCATCCTGTCCGACGGCGGCAACCGGCTCTCGCGCGACATGGTGCAAGCGACCGGCCGGAACAACGGAACGATGTTCATCGGCTCGATCGACCAGCGCTTCGGTCGCACCAACGTGTCCGCGCGCTTCGCCCAGTCCAACTACGAGCGGACGACGTGCCCGGTGTTCCTCGGCACCTGTCTGCCGTCTCCGTTCTTCCGTCCGAACTTCTCGCAGAATTTCCTCAGCCCGTCCCCTGGCGTTGGCGGTGGCGATCGCATTCCCGACGCCGGCGGCGTGGGACTGCGCTTCGGCGGCGAAGAAGTCACCACCCGCGTGGCGCGTCTCGACGTCCAGTCGCAGGTCACCGACCACAACAACCTGCAGGTCGGCGCGATCATTACGCAGCACGATCTCCGGTTCCGCGAAATCCAGGGGTTCGGGACGAACTCCGGTATCCAGCCGTTCACGACGCAAGCGTACAGCGCGAGGCCGTACGAAGCGGCGGGCTACGTGCAGAGCACGATCGAATACGACTTCATCAAGATCAGCCTTGGTGGACGCTTTGACTACGGCGTGGCCAGCGGGCAGGGCTTCACCGATCCGTTCAATCCGACCAACGGGACCACGGCGCGCGAAGTGTGCACCGGCACGTCGGTGGGTGGACGGTCGCTCGTCAACGCGCAGGGACAGCCGTACGGGCTCGCCGGTTGCGCGGCCGGTGCGGTCAACCCGCGGTCGCAGCGGCCGTTCCTGATCGACAGTGCCGTCGCCATCGCGCAGCTCGACGACTTCACACGAGCGCGGGCGCGCACGTCGTTCAGCCCGCGTATCGGCATCTCGTTCCCGCTCAGCGAAACGTCGCAGCTCTTTTTCAATGCGGGTCGCTACACGATGATCCCGCTGTACGGCAATGTTTACCGCAACACGGGTGTGGGCACCGTGGCGGGTGGTTCGGACGGCTATTGCGGCGCCGGCTTGGTCAAGCCGGGCACGAATGAGTGCCAGCCGAACCTATCGACGAACAATCCGGAATTCGTGGGCAACCCGAATCTCCTGCTGGAAGAAGCCAAGTCGTATGAACTCGGCTACTCGAGCGACATCGGCCGTAGCTACAGCGTCCAGGTCAACGTCTTCAACCGGTCCGAGACCGGCCTCTCGGGTATCCGCCCGGGCCGCGCGACGCAGGACATCGGCAGCACGTACGAGGCCTCGCTGCCCGAGTACACCGCCCTGGTGAACGGCGACTTCCTCACCTCACGCGGCGTGGAAATCCAGTTCCGTCGTCGCCTGGCGAACCGCTGGAGCTACGACATTTCGTACGGCATTTCGCGCGCGACCTCCAACTCGCGTCCGCCCGAGCGTGCCAACGAAATCGAGCGGCAGGGTGAAGCCAGCCGTCAGCAGCTGCTGGAGACGGTGGCCGACATCAACATTCCGCACAACTTCCTAGCCACCGTGTTCGTGCAGTTCCGCGAGAACGATGCGCCCAAGGTGTGGGGGCTCAACAAGTTTTTGCGGAACAGCAACACGTCGCTCACGTACACGTACCGGTCGGGTATCCCGTTCACCCCGATTGCGGCCGCCTCTTTTGGCGCCATCACGAACGTGCAGAATCTGAACGACATCAACAGCGGGCAGCAGCCGAACAACCAGCAAGTGAACTTCCAGTTCAGCAAGAACTTCCGTATTGCGAACGTGGCGTACTCTGGTTTCCTGCGCGCCGACAACCTGCTCGATCGCCTCAACTGCGTGCAGGTGTTCGTCAACACCGGCACGTGCGACGCCGGGCTGCGTGACTTCAACAATCGCAGCGTGGGTAACACGGGTGATGCCAATACCTCGACCGCGTTCGACCAGCCTGAATTCATCGGACCGCGACGGTCACTCGCCGCGGGCATCCGCGTTTCCTTCTAAGGTCTCCCTGAAATCATGAATTTCCTTCGGACATCCAACCCCTTGGCCGTCTGGTCGGTGCAAGGGGGTATCCGGTCAGGCTGGGCGCTGACGATGGTGGCGGCGGCTGCACTCAGTGCGCCGCGGTCCATCGAGGCCCAGCGCGCCGCCGCGGCTCCGGCCACGGTCCCAGCCAGCATCGACAGCCTCACGCCGAGCGGTACGGTCAAGTCGGTACCGCTCAAGTCCAGCGGGTTCAACCTCTTCGCCGATGCCGACCTCGCCGTCGGCTCGGTGCGTGACGCCGGCACTTTCCAGAACAACATCACCAATCGCGGCGGCCCCGGCGGCGAACCGCAAATCGCGACGCGTATCGCCAACACGCAGGTCGGCGTGTTTTCGAATGGCGGCCGGTCGATCCTCATGTTCGAGGCGCCGTTCATTTTCGGCGCGCCGCCGAGTGAGTTTCGTAAGATCCGCGCTGTGCACCCCGGTGTGAACAACATGCGCGGGTCGCTCGGCTTTACGGTGCAGTATCAGTACCTCATCTCCACGCCCAACATTCAGCGCGTCAACCCGGCAGACGGCCAGTTCGGCGCCGTCTTCTCCGGTCTTGCGGCGGCCTTTGGGCAAGGGTGCCGAGATGACCTGAACTTCCTGCGCGAAGGGGTGTCGCTGCTCCCCATGCGTGACTGCCCTGCCACCTTCGGCTCGCAGGGGTTCCGCGGCAAGTTGCTGGTGCCCGACTCCCTCTGGCGTCAGCGTTTCGCCGCCAATCGCGCCACGTTCACGTGGGATGACTGGAAGATCCCCACGTCGCTGCTCGACCCTACCGGCTTCATCGGTTCGAACAGCACCTACGGGTTCATGTCTGACTACAACCGTGAGCAGAAGCTCCGGTACGCGAGTGTGGTGCCAGGGCAGTCCGGCCCGCCAACCGAAGATGGCTATCCGTTGGGGCTCGAACTCCGCGTCGACGCGTGGAACTTCAACTCGCCCTCCACGCGCAATACGCAGTTCTATCAGGTGACGGTCGTGAACAAGAGTGCCGACGTTTACGGCGTTGGCATCAACTACGACTCCCTGTACTTCGGTGCCGCCCCGGGCTTCGCCTGGAGCTCGCAGAACAACCACTCGGCGTATTTCGACTTCAGCACCAACACGTTCTACGCCATGCGCGCCGGCCAGTCCGGGTTCTGCGGCAACGGCCGCCCGCGCTTGTACGCGAATACCACCGTTGGTGGCTGTCCCGCATCGGCCGGCGCCAATGCGGCGGCGTCTGGTATCTACACGTGGACCTGGCTCAAGTCCCCCTTGGGCGACATGCGCAACAAGCGCTTCAGCAACCCCGAAGACCCGTTCTTCAATCCGACCAGCCCGCTGGCCGACGACACCATTACGTTCAACCACTCCAAGGCCAACGGCTTCGGTGACTTCGGGCAGAACCTTGGACGCAGTGGCCGCTCTGGTTTCGGGATGATCTCGTCCACGGAGGAGAATTACCTCGACGGTCGTAACCCGTCGGACATCCCGGTCAATCAGTTCGTGCACCTTTTCGCACCGGAAACGTGGTCGGGCACGTTCCCGTCGTCGGCCGAAGCGAAGTTCAACAAGTTCGTCCCGGGAAGCACTATCAACCCGGTGAATGGCTTGCCCTACGGCCGGTGGGACTACAACAACGACGGCATTCAGGACACGATTTTCGTGCCGGCCTGCGGTGTTGCCGGCTGCGCCGCCGTCTACAGCGATACCATCGCCGGCGGCTTCCGCAACAACTACCGGAACATTCTCAACACGGTCACCGCCGGGCCGTTCGCATTGCGCGCGGGCGACACCACGCAGTTCCTCTGGGCCTTCTCGTTCGCCGACGACACCGCCCAGGTGCGCCGTAACATCGAAGGCGCGGTAACGGGCTACCTCACCAACTACGAGGGACCGGCTCCGATTCCGTTCCCGAACTCGGACGTGGGCAGCCGCTACACGGTAGAATCGGCCGAGCTGCTTGACTCGCTCTTTGCTGGCGCTGCCGAAACGTCGATCGGATCGCGCATCATCATCCGCATGCCGCAGCTGAACGCGATCGACCCGTTCATGACGCGGCTCGTCTCGCGCATTCGTCAGGACTCGATCACGGGTAATCCACGCATTCGCACTCTGCTTCGGTTGAATTCTGGCCTGTTGGGACGTCTGGAAGCGCGTGCCCGCGACAACCTTGCGGCGGTCTATGTCTTCAAGTCGTGCAACAACGGCGCAACGTTCACCGTGACGGGCGGTAACGCCAATACGTGCATCAGTGCTCCGGTGGCGTCGGTCGACGCAGCCGCGAGTGCCTTCCCGTGGCGTCCGTGGGCGATTGTGCGGTACACGAATGGCGTTCCCGACGCCGCGAACGTGCAGGAATCGGTGCAGGCGGGACGTACCTACATGTACTCGTTCGTCACCCGGACCCGTGGCTTCCGCGACATCCAGGTGGTCGACTCGAACGCGACCGGCTTCTTCGCCAGCAATGTCGAAGCGGCCTTGGGGGTTCCGCGTGACACCATCAACTCGCCGCTGGCAACCTCCGGATCGAGCGTCATCAACGTCTACGCGCCGATCACGAACGCCGCCGGCCGGACCTTCGCGAAGGTCGATACCGCCACGGTGAGTGGTGTGGCGACCCAGCCGTTGGGCTTCGCGGCGGTGTCGAACAGCGTCACGGGAACCACCCGGGTCATCTGGGCCAATCGTTTCATCGTTCGCAAGACGGTCGACACGGTCACCAACGCGACCACCACGACCATCGCGGCGCAGAACGTCATTCCACGGGCGGCCACCAGCGCCACGGGAACGGTGACGACCAACTTCGTTGCGCGCGAACTGCTCTTCTCGGCGAACGCCAACATTCCGTTCAGCAACGCGGGTACCCCAATTGCGGGCACCTTCCGGACCGTGACTGGATCGTCGCGGGTGTTCATCGATACAATCCCGTCGCTCGCCGGTCAGGTGGGCTACGTCTGGGTGAACGGCGAGAACCAGCCGATCTTCGGCATCAACAACCAGCTCGGCAGCAACCAGCCGCGCGATCAGGTCGGTTCCCCGCTCTATCCTGGCTACATCGTGCAGGTGCGCGACTCGTTGGGCGGCAATGGCTTCGCACAGGAAGAAGTGAAGATCCCCGGCGTGCTGGGGATCTCGCTCCGCGAGCGCAACTTCATCGTGCGCGCACCGGGGGATACGCTCCGCGGCGACGCGGCGACGTTCGCCCCGCAGGTGCGTCCGGTGAACTTGGCCGGTCTGAACCAGAAGCGCACGAAGGGCGGCAAGTACGAGCTCTCGTGGCAGATCGACCCGTGGGGCCCGGGAGCGCCGTTCCGTCTCGACCCCATCGCGAATCTCCAGGGCGCGGTCACGCAGTCGCTGGCCGCGGTAGCGTCGGCGGCAACCACCATCACGGAGACGTCGGCCGCGGCCGGTGCGCTGGTTGGCGCCACCGCAGGTCGTCCGCTGGTCCGTGTCCGCGTGCCGTTCACCATGACGTACCGCGACAACGAGGGACGTTCGGAAAACGTGCGCTTTGCGATGCTGGCACGGTCGACGGGTAGCAATCGCCTGTTGGGTAGCGGCAACGACACCGTGCGGGTGAGCGTGCCCGATTCCCTCTGGATGCCAGGTGACACGCTGTTCGCGCTGCACAAGGTGGAACGTGACTCCGTGGTCGGCACAGGTGCGACAGCCTTCACCGTCGTGCAGCCCGAGACGCTCAACGGAGTCGCTGGCTTCCGCGCGATTCCGGTGCTTGCGGACTCGGTCGGTATCAGCCGGTTCCTCGTCTCCTGTCAGGCCACCCCCGGTACGAGCGGCGTGCGTCCGGTCGCCGATGCCGCCACCTGTAATCCGCTGGTGCTCCTGACACGTGGCGCCTCCACCACCGGTGGCTACCTGCCGGTGGCGCAGGGCTGGAAGCAGGCATTCGACCTCGTTCGCACTTTCGACACCCGATCCAGCATCCGACTCGCGGCAACGCCGTTCTCGTCGAGCAATGCGATTACCAAGGCCGACCTGGCCAAGGTCTCGGTAGTGCCGAATCCCTACATCGTTCGTGGTGAGAACGATGCACTCAGCGGCCGCGACCTCGAGGCCTCACGCATTCACTTCATCGGTGTCCCGGAAGCCGGTGTGCTCCGCGTCTACTCGGTGTCTGGGCAGTGGCTGCAGGAACTCAAATGGTCGAAGGCCGACCTGATCTATCAGGGTAACGACGCGACCTCGGGTGACCTTCCGTACAACCTCCGCACCCGTGAGGGGACGGAGCTCAGTTCGGGCCTCTATTTGTACGTGCTGACCGCGACCGGTTCTGATGGAAAGGAACTGGTCCATCGCGGTAAGTTCGTAATCATCCGCTAACGGAGCGGCGATGCAGATTCTTCGCACTTGGGGCGCCTGTGGCGCCATGGCCCTCGTCCTTTGCGCACCGCTCGGTGCGCAGGGACCGGGCGGCATCCTCCCGACTCCGCAAGACTCGCCCAATCGTCAGGGCACGCGCGGAGCCAACTTCCTTCACATTGGCGTCGGGGCGCGCGCCGGCGGTATGGGTGGCGCCGTGGCCAGCACCGTGGCGGGACCCGTCGCGTGGTTCTGGAACCCGGCAGGCGCGGCGGTCAGCGAACGCTTCAACGCGGTCGCGGGTCGGCAGGAACTCTACGGCAATCTGGGCGTCGGACAGACCTACGCCGCCGCTAGCATCCCGCTGCTGGGTGGTGTGGTGGGCTTCAACCTCAACACCCTCAACTCGGGGGAGATCAAGCGCACCACGACCGCCAATCCCTTCGGTGAACGCTTGGGTGGCAACACCTTCCAGTGGACGTCCACGGTGGTCGGTGCAGGGTACGCCCGTCGTCTCACCGACCGCCTGAGCGTGGGCGGTCAGTTCAAGTACATCAATGAGGGCATCCCCGACGCCTCCACCTCGTGGATGGCCGGCGACATCGGGACACAGTTCAACACGGGGCTGTACGGCATCGTCGTGGGCGGTGCCATTCAGAACGTCGGCGGATCGTCACGTGCCAGTGGTGCGCTGCTGTCGCGTCTCGTGAACAGCAACGACGGTTCGGTTTTCCGCGAAAATCGCCGCGTGGATCTGTTCACGCGTGCGACGGAAATCCCGATCATCTTCCGCGTCTCCATCGGATCGGATCTCATCGGCTCGGCCAACTCGCTCTTCGGCGGGGCCGGTGGTCCGCATCAACTTACCGCCGAGCTGGCGGTAAACGATGGTACCGACTTCTCCACGCAGGCGGCGGTGGGTATCGAGTACGGCTACAAGGGGGTCCTCTACGCCCGTGGCGGACAGCGCCTCTACAACGACGATCGGAACCGCGGTGGCTACGGCGGCGTCGGTCTCGCGGGAGGCTTCGGCCTCAAGTTCCCGCTCCTCGGTCGTCCAGTGCGGTTTGACTATTCCTACGAAGGCGCTGGCGCCCTGCAGAGCATTCAGATCTTCTCCTTTGAGGTGGGTCGATGAAGCGCGCGTTCGTTACGGCAGCGCTTCTGGCGCTGACGGCGGCCAACACGGCAGAGGCCCAGCTCGTCGCCAAGAAGTTCTCGGTCACCACGCGGCTCGGTACGCGGACCTCCGAGCGCGCCGCCAGTCTCGATCCCGCCGCCATGGTGGGACTGGATACGGAGTACGCGTTGAACAAGTGGTTCGGCGTCGGGACATCCATCGACGTGGCGCGCGGTAACACGACCAACGAAGACTTCCTCGTGCGTCTCCGCTACGGTCAGGCGGCGTCGGCCGGTGGCGACTCGATCTTCTATCAGTTCCTCGGCCAAGCGACGAACACGATCAACATCAACACCTTCGCCACGGTGCGTTACCCCAGCAAGAGAATCAGTCCGTTCCTGCTGGGTGGGGTCGGCACGTATGCGCTCATTCTCGACCCGCAGCTCAACGGCCGCTCCACCAAGATCAACGAGTTGAACTATCTCGCCGGCGGCGGGGTGTGGTTCCGGCTGAACGACAAGTCCGGCATTCAGTTCGACGTCCGCAACGTGATCTTCCAGGACTACAATCGCGAACTGCTCAATCCCGCTCGCGAGCGTGCCGAACAGAATGTCCCCTTCCCTGAAGACTTCAAGCGTCCGCCGGCGGCCAAGAGCACCGTCGCGAATCTGACGTATACGCTCGGCTTCCGGTATATCCCGGGCGGAGGAAACTGATTCATGGCAAGGAAGCGACCTTTCATCCTTGGCAGCATCATGATCGGTGTGACCGTCGCGGCAGCGTGCAGCGATGAGCGCGCGATCACCACAGAGCCGGTTGGTGCTCTGGGCTTCGGCATCAACCTCGCCAAGCAGGCCACGAACCTGCCGCGCGGCGTCACGCGATTCCCATCGGCCGTGCCAAGTGCCACCATCGCGAACGACTCGTTGATCGTTTCGCTTCGGGGCCTCGACGCGCTGCCTGCTGGCTCACAGTATCGCGTGTGGGTGGCCGATGACTCCTCATCGACGTGGTTTCCGGCGACCAACGCGAACCTGCGCATCACGCGTGTCGACACCACCTTCAATGCCGCGGGCGACCCGGTGTTCCCGCCGGCCATCGTGCAAACCACCGGTGTCACCGGCTTCAGCAACGGCGGGTCGAACGTCGCCGTGCGCTTTGCCACGTCCCGTGCGGCCATTACGGGCGTGGCAGCGACGAACATCGGTGTCGTGCTGGTGACGATCGAAACGACGCCGAATCCCACGACGCCGTCCACCGAGCGACGCATCTTGTGGAGCCGTCGTAGCCAGCGCTTCGGTGCGGGTGGCGGCGCCAACGATTCGGCCGGCGTCAATTTCGGCACCTTCGGCCGTTCCCTCGCGACGCAGTACCTCTACTCCACCAGCAATGCGGCCAGCGTGCCGTCGCTGGCGATCAATCCGCGCGGCCGAGTCGAGGTCCGTGGGTCGATCATGGTCGTCGACGACTCGAACTACACCCGGCCACCGCGTGGCTTCTACTATGCGGCGTATGCCGTCAAGTTCGATACGCTGCGCGGACGTTTTTCGGACACGGTGTATCTGGGACGCCGCACCACGCCGTTCCCTGAACAGATCTCGCTGTTCGACGCAGATTTCGGCGGCACCAATCCCGCGCCCGCGATCGTTCTCGAGCCGCAACAGGTCATCCTCGGCATGCGCACCCGCGTGTCGGCCGATTCCCTCCCCAAGGCGATCACCGCTGGCAGACCGTGGAGGGAATTCGGGTTGGTGGTCATCACGTTGCAGTCCAAGAACACCGTTGAAGGGAGTATGGGCTCGAGCATCGTGACCCAGGCGTTCCTGCCGCAGTCGGTGCGCGGTCGATAACGAGGCCTGCTGGTCGAACACCACGGGCCGCCCGGCATCTGCCGGACGGCCCTTCGTGTTTGCGGTCGATTTCAGGGTATAATCGTCAGCCGCCGAAGACGACGCTGACCGAGTTCCGATACCCACACCACATTGTCCGCGGCAGGTTGTACGCCAACGATAGAACCGCGGTCGCGCGTGCTGCCAAGGATGCGCCACTCGGCATCGAGCGCCACACGAATCAATCCATCGCTGCCGCCGGCAATCCAGAGACGATCGTGCTGGATGGCCACGTCGTAGACGAAGCGCGGAGACCCGCGCAGGACCGTCGGCGTGGCGGTAACCGCCGTGGGCGCGCCGGTATCGTCTCTCCATCCCATGGCCCCCCACTCACCAAGCGCGGCCACAATCCAGCGTGGGCCGTGCGCCAATGCCCGTACAGGAGCCGGCGTCTCGAGTCGCCGTGCAATCGTCAGTCGCGGCGCACCCGTGCTGTCACGCTCGGCATCACGTATCGCCACCACGCCAGAATCGGTGCCAGCCCACCAGATCGCGCGCCGCGCGTCGTAGGCGAGCGCCGCCGCGCCCCCCTTGATCTGCAGCGAATCCCGAGAGCCCTCCGCGCGTTGCACCACGATCCACTCGCCCCGGGCGACCGCCCATGTACCGGGAGTCGCTCCCACGGCGATGGCGCGAATGACGCCCGACAGCAGGCGTTCGGCGGGGCCGCCGGCGAGCGGGGAGGCGTACAGCGCATTGGCACTGCCGAGGAGCAAACGGCTCTGCGACACGTCCAGCTCGACCACACTCAGGCCGGCCAGCCCGCGCGCCTGTCGCCGAAGCGCATTGGCTTGTAACGAGCGCTGTGCGGCCGCTATCGGCATGACCACCGCACCGCTGTCGCCCACGGCCACGAGCACGCTGTCACGCACGATGAAGGCTGTCGGTGGTGCCAACACATCGAACATCTGACTGCTGTATCGCTCCGCGCCGCCGACCCGTGGGGCGAGCGCCCGGCGTTGCGCCTCGATCTCCCGCGCGAGGAACATGCCGCTCAGCACGCCCGAGACGCTCAGGAACGGGAGGGCACACGACCACGGCTGGCACTGTCCCGAGTTCCGTCCTTTGTCGCTGATCCCGTAGTAGCCGGCGGCAAGCGCCGATCCCGTGAGACCGCCGATGATTCCGTATTTGATCCACCGGACGCGCGGCATCGGAGCCGCTTGCTCTCCTGCCACCGACGAGGGGCGATTCTGTGCGACCACGGACATGGTCGGCAACGCCATGATGCATGTCAGCGCGAGAGAGGCACACGAAGGACGCATAGACGGATCTCGGATCAGGGAGAAACGACTGGACGGCGACGGACGTGGAATTCACGCATGCTGGTCGCGGCACGTCCGCTCACGCTATCGGTCATTTCCACCTCCAGCCGATAGCGGCCTAATGGCGCATCGCCAAGACTGAGTCGGACGACGAGTGGCAGCCGGTCGCGCCCGGCACGCGCTTCGCCGCGCGGGAACGACAACGACAATCGATCTTCGCCCTCAGGCGTCAGCGCCAGTTTGTCGGCAAGATTCGCCAGCCAACGCGACACCGCATCTCCTTTGCGCTCGATCTCGAGTAACCGCACCGTGATGCGAACGTTCACGCGAAAGGCATCGACTGTCGACGGCTGCAAGCCGTAGCTCTCCCAGTACAGCGCGAACGTATCGAGGGGATACACCACATTCCGTCCCGATGGCGTAACGCCGGAACTCCTCCAATCCTGCAGGACGCCGTCTTCGCGCCCGCCGTTGCCGATCATGAGGTCGCTCAAGCTCAGCGCGCTGGGATTGACGGTGAGCGGAAGCACTACATGGGCACGCGCTGCCGCCGACTGCACTTCCGGATCGTACGCTTCGAGGCGCAAGCGATAGTCGCCGAGCGGCAGCCGCGGGGTGGAGATCCAGGTCCGCGCGCTCGACGATCCTGTACCGACCCGTACCGTTTGGGTGTCGATGGGCTGCAAGCGGTCGGGACGTCCACGGTAGAGGGTCATCTGCACCGTGCCGGAGTCGAGATCGACGCCCTTGTACCATCGCTCCGGATTCAGATACCCGGCGACGACGACATCGTACTCGGCCGGTGTGCGGGCCATGAATCTCGAGACCTGCAGCTCCAGCGTATCTACACGGGCCGCGAGTGGCAGGTTGTCCAGCCGGAACGGGGCGTCATCACGGGCGGCATCGGCGAAATCACGAAAGTCTCCCGCGAAGCTGGCGAGGTTCATCGCGGCGGCACCGCTGAATACGAAAGCGAGCTCCGTGGTGGGATAGAAAAACACGCTCACGATACGGCCGGCCGCATCCCGCGCATCGGGATTGTCGGTCACCGGGAAGAGGGCCGTCACTGGCGGTTCGCCGTACCGCAACACGATCTGTCCCCGATCGCTCCTCCAGCCACGCGCGCCCGTTTCGGCGTCCCCATAGCGCAGCGTGGCGACCGCGACCCGCGCCAGATACTCCACGCGGGCGGCGTTGTACGGCAATGCGGTGAGCGGATTCGACGCTTCCCAGAAGGTTCGTGATGTTGCGGCAAACGACGTACTGTCGAGGCGCGAAAGGTTCACCGAGTCGGCTTTGGTCAGGAGGTGACCGATGTGTTCGATGGAGGCGCGTTCCGGCGGGGACAGCCGTCCCAACCCCTCGGCGAACAGCGAGTCGGCTCGTGCCCCGTTGCCCCGTCGCCACGCGGCCAGCCCCGCCGCCATCCACACGGTGGCATTGGTGGTGCCCTGAGTACGCTGCACGCTGGAGAGCGACAACATCTCGTCGTGACGTCCTTCGTCGTACAACAATCCCAGCAGGCCAACCAGGTTCACAGAGGACAGCGAATCGACGGCCAATCCCCGCCGATACCAGTCTTCGGCTTCGGTGCGTTCCACCACGCCGGCATTCTCGACGGCGCGCGACTGATGCTCGAGAAACTCGCGGACGTAGTGCAAGCGCGTGCGCGCGGCAAACTGATCGAAGAAGATCGCACTCGTGTAGACACGACGGTGCCACGCGGTGCGATACCGCCGCTCGCGAATGGCCCCCAGCTCCCACGCGGCTTCCGCACCGACTGCGCCTTGCGCGTTCGCCTGCGCGATGGTGTACGAGCGTCGCAGTAACCGTTCGGCATCCACGCGCAGGAGCGGATTCTTGAGGCGCAGCCGGCCCAGCTCGAGCGGAAAACGCGCATCCCTCGGACTGATGGAGGCGCCACGATCGAGCAATCGCCACGCGAGAATCTGTTCGGGCACATCACCGAGGCCCAGGCGCAGCGCTCGTACCAGCAGCATCCCGCGCCAGTAGAGCGCCTCAGGATCGCGCGGCGCCGCATCGGTGGCCTGATTGAGCAGCGCCAGCGCAGTGGTGGTGTCGCCGCGCGCCAGCGACTCGCGAGCGGCAGCGACGAGTGGCAGCGACGGTGGCGCGGCGCGTTCCTGCGGCAAGGCCCGTCGCGTCGGTACAGCCAGTATCAAGCCGTACAGGACGACCGCGATCGTGACAGATATGTGTCGGGACACCCCGTAAACTATCTGGTGCGCCACCCGCGCGCTGCCCCACAATATGCCGACGCGAATGGAACCCGCATTGTCGCTTCACGTAGTACCTCTGGCAGGATATCATCCTCGCCAAGTCGGTGCTTCCCGGAGTGCAACACGGAGTACGACACGCCGATGTGCACCGTGTTCATGGTTATCCCCGCCACAGGAGCTTCAATGCACTCTTTGTCGTCCCGCCAGCTGACCGCGAAACTCACAGCTGGTCTCGCGTTGCTGGCAAGCACGATCGTGACGCCGGTGTCCGCGCAGGCCTACAACTACCCGTCCATGCAGACGCCGCGGGCCAGCACCCGCGATTACACGGCCGCCATTGTCGGGGGCGCCGGCACGTCGTTCGTCTTCCAGTGGCGCGAAGGGGCTGGCAAGGGGCTCCACTGGCAGCTCGACGGTGGCTTCGCCGACCCCAAGGGCGGCGTCGACCCGCTGTTGGTCGTGGGCGGTGGACTCGGCAAGGAGCTCACGCGTGCCACCAATGACCAGCCGCTCGACGTGCTCTTCACTGCGGGTGTCGGGGCCGCACTTGGTGGGAACCGCACCGTCTTCCGCGTACCCCTTGGCGTCAGCGTGGGGCACACGTTCGAGCTCGATCAGAACATGTCCGTCACCCCGTTCGTGCATCCGCGGCTCTCCATCGACGCCTGCGGCAGCTGCGGCGCCAACAACGATTCGCGCACCAATCTCAGCGCCAACTTCGATCTGGGCGGCCACTGGAAGGTGAACCGCCAGTTCGGCGTCCGCGTGTCTGCCTCGTTCAGTGGGTCGGACCTCGTCGGCTCCGACGAAACTCTCGCCATCGGCTTCAACTGGACGCCGGCGGGGTTGGTGCGGCGGTAGTTGTTGCGCTCCTGCCATCAGTCGTTGCTGCCGTCTGCCGACTCGGCGCGGCCCCGCGGCATCGCGCCGAGACGGCAGACCGCAGGGTTCCTGACCGCAGGGGCGGAGTAAAGCCGCCGTCGCTGCGCCCCTGCCATCAGTCGTTGCTGCCGTCTGCCGTCTCGGCGAGAACCCGCGGCATCGCGCCGAGACGGCAGACCGCAGGGCTTTAGACGGCAGGGGCGGAGTAAAGCCGCCGTCGCTGCGCCCCTGCCATCAGTCGTTGCTGCCGTCTGCCGCCTCGGCGCGGCCCCGCGGCATCGCGCCGAGACGGCAGACCGCAGGGTTCCAGACGGCAGGGGCGGAGTACGGCCGCCGTCGCTGCGCCCCTGCCATCAGTCGTTGCTGCCGTCTGCCGTCTCGGCGAGAACCCGCGGCATCGCGCCGAGACGGCAGACCGCAGGGTTCCAGAGGGCAGGGGCGGAGACCGATGGATTAACTTCCGCCCCCATGACCTCCGTCCTCGGGATTTCCGCCTTCTTTCACGATAGCGCCGCCTGTCTTGTGCAGGATGGTGTCATCGTGGCGGCGGCCTCCGAAGAACGGTTCACGCGTCGCAAAGGCGACGCGGCGTTCCCGGCGCAGGCCGCGGCGTGGTGCCTCGAGCAAGGCGGGCTCACCGCGAACACGCTCGATGCGGTGGCGTTCTACGAAAAACCCATTCTGCATCTCGATCGGCTGTTCGAGAGCTGGTTGCAGACGGCGCCGCGCGGGTGGCGCGCGTTCCTCAAAGGTGGTCCCTTGTGGGCGCGCGACAAAATCGATCTCGACGGCGCGATCCGCCGGGGATTGAACGGCTACACCGGCAAACTCCTCTGGTGCGAACATCACGAGTCGCATGCCGCAAGCGCGTTCTTCCCCTCGCCGTTTGCCGAGGCGGCCGTGCTTACCATTGATGGCGTCGGCGAATGGGCGACTGCCACCATGGGGGTGGGCAGCGGCGCGAAGCTGCGCCTCACCCACGAGCTCCGCTATCCCGATTCACTCGGCCTCCTGTATTCGGCGTGTACCTATCACGCCGGCTTCCGCGTGAACTCCGGCGAGTACAAGCTCATGGGGCTCGCGCCATTCGGTACGCCGCGCTATCTCGACCTCATGTTGCGCGAGCTTATCGACCTGCGCGACGATGGTTCGTTCCGGCTGCATCGCGCGCCGTTCGGCTTCGTCGATGGGCTGCGCATGACCACCGCGCACTTCGACGCGTTGTTCGATGGGCCGCCGCGCGTGCCCGAGTCGCCCATCACGCAGCGCGACATGGATCTCGCGGCGTCGGTACAGCAGCTTACCGAAATCATCGTGCAGCGCATGGTGCGCACGGTGGTACGCGAGACCGGCGTGCGCGATCTCTGCATGGCCGGAGGGGTTGCCCTCAACGCCGTGGCCAACGGCACACTCAAGCGCGACAAGCTCGTCGACCGCTTGTGGGTGCAACCGGCGGCGGGCGACGCCGGCGGTGCGCTCGGCGCCGCACTGCTGGCATGGCATCGGTACTTCGGCGGTGCGCGACATCACGACAGCGATGACGCGGCGATGCCCGACACGATGCACGGCGCACTGCTCGGCCCCTCGTTCTCCGACGAGGCCATCGGTGCCGCCCTCGCCGAGCAGGGTGCCGTCGCCGAGACGCTCGGGCGAGACGGCGTCGTGCAGCGGACGGCCGAGTGTCTCGCCACGGGCGGGATTGTCGGGTGGTTCGACGGGCCTATGGAGTTCGGGCCGCGTGCACTCGGGGCCCGATCCATTCTGGCCGACCCGCGCAAGCTCGACATGCAGGCGCGGCTCAACGCGCATATCAAACTGCGCGAGAACTTTCGCCCGTTTGCGCCGGCCGTGTTGGCCGAGCGTGCCCACGAATACTTCGACGGCATCGAAGGTGACGAGTCACCGTACATGCTACAGGTGGTGCCGGTGCGTGTCGGTGCGCCACCACTGCCGGCCATTACGCACTGCGATGGATCGGCGCGCGTACAAACCGTCACGGCGGCGCGCACGCCGGGCTTGCGCGCCGTCCTCGACGCGTTCGCGGCGCGGACCGGATGTCCGGTACTCGTGAATACGAGTTTCAACATCCGTGGAGAACCGGTCGTGCATACGCCCGCCGATGCGTATGCATGTCTCATGCGCACCGATATCGACGCGTTGGCCATTGGCCCGTACTTCGTGCTGCGCACAGCCCAGCCAAGCGTTGGCGATGCGCGCTGGCACGTCACGCTGGAGCCGGACTGATGGCCGCGATGCACACGACATCTCCCGCCAATGCACTGCCGTCGCCGCGCCGCTTTGCGTTCACGGTGGGACCAACGCTGTTGGTGCTTGCCGCCGTGGCGGTGTTCCGGCAGCAGTCCGGCACCGCGGGGGTGCTGGTGCCGGCGGCGACGACCGTCGGTGTCGCCATCATGGTGCTGGGCATCGTCGTACCGCGCCTGTTGATGCCGGTGGTGCGCGCATGGATGGCGCTCGGGCATCTGCTGGGGCGTGTGACCACACCGGTTCTCTTTACCGCGCTCTGGTGGCTGGCCTTCGTGCCCGTGGGTGTTTTGCGCCGCCGCCTGGGACGCAGCCCACTCGCGCGCGACCCCGATGCCGCCACGTACTGGGTGACGCGGCCCGTACGCGACGAGGCCGTGGCGCGCGCCGCCATGGAACGGCAGTTTTGACGCATGACCATTCTGCGCGACCTGTTTGCGTTTCTCCGCACCAACAAGAAGCTGTGGCTCCTCCCCATCGTCCTCGTGTTCGTCCTCCTTGGCACGCTGGTGGTACTGGCCCAGGGGTCGGTGCTGGCGCCGCTGATCTACTCGATCTTCTGATCGGCGCATGACGTCACGCTCGCGCTGGTTCACTGCCGTGGCGCTCATGCTGCCGCTGCTGCTCTTCGGTGCCATCGAGGGGATCATGCGCGTCGCGTGGCCTGCTGGGGCATTGCCGCTGTTCGTGACCGCCGCCGCCGGGAACGGCGAGTGGCTCATGGCCAACCCCGTCGTCGCCGCGCGCTGGTTTCCCGGAGAACAGTCGCCGCCGGCGCCCAACCTCGAGTTCTTCCGCGCCAGCAAGGCCGCGAATGGCTTCCGGGTGTTCGTGCTGGGCGAGTCGTCGGCGCAGGGGTTCCCGTATCCGCGCACCGGATCGTTTGCGCGGCTGCTCGACGCGGCGCTCACCGATGCGCTCCCCGATCGCGACGTCGAAGTGGTCACCGTGGGCATTGCGGCGACGAACAGCTACGCGATGCTCGATCTGCTACCCCAGCTGCTCGCGCAACAGCCCGACGCGGTACTGTACTACGGTGGACACAACGAGTACGTCGGGGCACTCGGCGCCGGCTCCGCCATTCGGCTCGCCGCCAGCCCGTCGCTGACGCGGGCGTTCGTGTCGCTGCAGCAGCTGCGATCGGTGCGCGCGCTCAATCGCGTCGTGGCGCAGCGTCGTGCGCGCCGCGCGGCGGCGTCCGTCAATCCGTCGGCCGCCAGCTTCATGGAATCGGTCACGAACGGGCAGGACGTCCCCATGGACAGCCCGGCGTTTCGCGTGGGGGTGCAGCAGTTCGACGAGAATCTCACCCGCATTGCGGAGCGAATTGTCGATGCCGGCGTGCCGCTGTACATCGCGTCGACGCCGGCCAATGTGCGTGATCAGGCGCCGTTCGCATCGGCCGGCAACGACGCGGCACGCGCCACCTTCGCGCAGGCGGTCACGGCGCTCGCGGCCGGTGACAGCAGCGCGGCGCGCGACGCCTTCTTTCGCGCGCGTGATCTCGATGTCGTGCGCTTTCGCGCGCCTGGCGTGTTCGACTCGGTGGTCGCGCGTGTGGTGCAACGGGTCGCGCAACGGGGCGGCGCGTCGCCATCGTCGGCGCGTGTGCACTACGTCCCCGTCGCGGAAGCGTTTGCGGCGCAGAGTCCGGCGGGGGCACCCGGCCATGAGCTCTTGCTCGAACATGTGCACCCCAACCGCGCAGGGGTGCAGCTCATCGCGAACGTGTTTCTCACGACGCTGCGCAGTGCCCCACCAATGGGCATTGCCATTGACAGTGCGCGGCTTCGCACGATGGCCGCGTATGAGCAGCAGGTGGCGGTAACCCCCTTTGATGAACGCATTGCCCAGCATCGGGTGGCAGCGCTCGCGGCGCGGTGGCCGTTCGTCGCGGTGGCGCAGCAGGGGGACTATCGCGCGACCTACGTGCCACAGAACGCGGCCGATACGCTCGCCTTCATGGTGGCGGGCGGGGCGCGGCCGTGGGAGTTGGCCAAACTGGATGTCGCGCGCCGTCTCGAGGCCGCGGGCGATACCACACAGGCCCTGCAGGAGTATCGCGGCTTGGCCAACGACCAGTTCATCTTTGCCGAACCGCACAAGCTGGCCGGCGCCGCGCTGTTCCGGGCGCGGCGATTCGCCGAGGCCGACACGCTGTTCGCCATGGCGCTGGCCCTCGAGCCCTCGGCGGAGCTGGCGCTGGTGCGTGCGCGCATTGCCGGTGATGCACAGCGGTGGCCGCAGGCGGTGCAGTTGCTGGAGCTGGCGCAGCGGCTGCAACCCGGGCGCGCGGATGTGCTCTATCAGTTGGCGCTGGCGCAGTCGGTGACCGGGAATATGCCGGCGGCTCGTGCCACGGCAGAGGAGTTGCAGCGGCTGCATCCCCAGTTTCCCGCGCTGCCGCAGCTGCGGTCGGTGCTGGGGGTGGTTCGGTAACGCGACGCTTCCGGTGGGGTCGTCGCCGACGTATGCTGAAAGGGGCTGCGGGTCTTTCTCCGGAGGTCGCCGTGCGTTCGTGCCTGTTTCTACCGCGTGTGTCCGTTGGGGCGACCGTCCGGGTTGCCGGTGTGCTCACCGTCGCCATGGCGTTGGGAGCGGTCGACGCGCAGGCACCGTCTGGCGTGGTGCGGGGCGTGGTGCGCGACGGGCAGGGGACCCCGGTGGCGAACGCCGAAGTCCAGTGGACGCCGTCGGGGACGGTGGTGCGCAGTAAGGACGACGGCAGTTACCTGCTGAGTGGCGTGCCCGAGGGTGCGGTCACCATCCGGGTGCGTCGCGTTGGCTATCTCCCGCAGGAGCGTGAGTTCACCGTGGCCGACCAGGGATGGGTGACCGCCGATTGGCGGCTGGAACGGGCCCCGCAACAAATGGCGGTGCTCAACGTAAACGCCCGCAAGGACCCGTCCGACGGTCGACTGGCTGGGTACCGCGCGCGACTGGAAGCCCAGCGTGGCGGTCACTTCATCACGCGGGAGCGCATCGAGCAGAGCGGGAACCGCAGTTTGCTCGATGCCTTCCGCGGGATACCGGGCGTTCGTATCGGGACGCCGGAGCGTGGGGGCAATGCCGGCAAGCTTGTCCGCTTCCGCTCCAGCACATGCCAACCGCTCGTGTTCATCGACGGCTTTGCCGCCACGGCGGCCGACTTCGATTTCGAATCCATCGACCTCAATATGGTCGAGGGGATCGAACTCTATCTGTCGTCGAACTCGGTGCCACCGGCGCTGATCGGGTCGCGCGGGCTCGAGCAGTGCGGGGTAGTGGCGGTGTGGTCGCGTCCGGTGCAGCTGCGGGTGCCGCGCGCCAAGGGGACCGACGAGCGTCGAGCCGAACTGGTCAAGGAGTTGGCGGCGGGGACAGTGCTGACCGCAGAGCAGGTCGACTTGACGGCCGCCGTGGCCAATGGTGAGTTGGAAGTGTTGTACCCTGAGCCGTTGTGGCGCACGGGCGTGAGCGGACAGGCGACCGTCGAGTTTGTCGTGGACGCGCGCGGTCGGCTCGATTGGGGGACCCTGGCGGTGGTGTCCGCCACGAACGAGGCGTTCGGGCGCGCCATCATGGAGGCGCTGGTCCCGGTCCGGTGGGACGCGGCGGCAAAGGGACGAACGCCGGTCGCGCAACTGGTCGTCTTGACCATTGAGTTCACCCGCCCCCCGTCGGAGTCGATTCGGTAATGTCGCCCGAAACGTATGGTACATCATATACTTAGCACGCAGGCCTGATGCCGGACTCCGCCCGTCGCCGTTAATGAATAATCCCGTGAGGTCACGGGCAGGAAAACAGGGACGAGTGACATTGCGGGGGGCTCAATGGTGCGGTTAGGTTCCCCGGAGTGTGTCGAAACCGTCACGATGGCTCCCAGTCGCGTCACAGTGACGTACCGGCAGACGGTGATGTTGTAGAGGCACGAACACGGATCCAGTCGATCGCGACGCGCATCGGCCAGGTCGTCCGGTCCCCCCACAGGACCGCCGGTAACTCCCCCTAGAAGAGGACAACAGATGGGAAGCGCACAGTCAGCAATGCGCGTGCTGCGATCAGCGGCCGGCATTGTGCTCCTGATGTCGCCGATAGCCGCTGCGCAGGCGCAGCAGGCCGTCATTCGCGGCACGGTGAGCACGCAGGGCACGGGAGCCCCGATTCCGGCCACCGTCGCCATTCAGACGATGGGGCTCTCCGCCATCGCGAGCGAACAGGGCCGCTACTCGATCACGGTCCCCAACGGCCGCGCCACGGGACAGTCCGTCGTTCTGACGGCCCGCTTCATCGGCTACTCCCCGGTCAGCAAGACAATCACGCTGTCGTCCGGTGACCAGACCATCAATTTCGAACTCAAGGCCGACCCGTTCCGCCTGAACGAAATTGTCACCACCGGTACCGCCGACGGTCAGTCGATCAAGAAGCTCCCGTTCTCCGTGGCCAAGGTCTCGGCAGAACAGCTCAAAGACGTCCCGGCCACCTCGCCGGTGGCCGCCCTCGCGGGGAAGGTCGCTGGTGCGCGCGTCGCGCTCGGCGTCGGTAACCCGGGCGCCGCTCCGGCCATCCGTCTCCGTGGCTCAACCAGCCTCGGCGTCGGCGGCTCCGCGCCGCTCATCATCGTCGACGGCGTCATCACGCGCTTCTCCATCGCCGACATCGACGCCCAGGACATCGAGTCCATCGAAGTGCTCAAGGGTGCCGCCGCCTCGGCCTTCTACGGCTCCGACGCCGCCAACGGCGTATTGTCCATTACCACCAAGCGTGGTAAGGACATCAAAGACGGCACGACGCGTGTCTCGGTGCGCTCGGAAATGGGTAACTCGTCGCTCAACAGGTGGGTGCCGCTCAACGAGTTCCACAACTACACCCTCAACCCCGATGGCTCCATCCTGCAGACCGCCGCTGGCGCGCGTCCGCTCGACGGCCTCATCTCCGACAACGCCTATCCCACGTCGGGCGACAGCCGGTATCGCAACCAGCTCCAGGACTGGCTGGGGCAGGGACAGTTCTACTCGAACAACATTCAGGTCGGCTACCGCCGCGGCGGCACCAACCTGAACAGCTCGTTCACGTCGGACCACAACGCCGGCGTCATGCCGTTCCGCAGCGGCCAGTTCCGTCAGTCGGCCCGTGCGAATATCGACCAGCAGATCAACCCGAAGATCGACTTCGGGTCGTCGTTCACGTACTCGCTCAACAGCAACGACTACGATCCGAACGACAGCCAGGGCTGGTTCGCCCTGCTGCAGGCGCCGCCCGACATCGATCTGACACGCCCCAACGGCCCGAACGACCCAGTCGAGTTCAACCCGGTGCTGCCATCGTGGGCCGCCAACGCCCGTGGCAACCCGCTCTACGGCCTCAAGAACACGTCGCTCGGGCTGCGCCGTGAGCGTATCCTCGGCTCGGCCAACCTGCGCTACAAGCCCACCAGCTGGCTGCGCCTCGAAGGCCAGTACGGCACCGATCGCTCCAACACGAACACCAACAACTACAACTTCAAGGGTTTCCTGAACTCGTCGGGGCTCCCGACGGATGGGAACCTCGGATTGTCGAACGGTGTGAACGTCGCCGAAAACCTCCAGGCGAACATCATTGCCACCAAGCTGTTCTTCGGCAATCTGTCGTCCACCACGCGGGCGACCTACTTGCTGGAGAAGCAGACGAACAATGCCTTCAGTGCCGCCGGTGACGTCCTCGCCGTCGTCGGCGTCCCCGACCTCGACGCCGTCAACCCGGCCAACAACTTCGTCGGCTCGAGCAGCACTACGCGCAACACTCAGAACTACTTCATCTCGCAGGGCTTCGACTTCAAGGACAAGTACGTCGCCGACTTCCTCGTGCGTCGTGACGCCTCGTCGCTCTTTGGCTCCGCGACGCGCTGGGCCAGCTTCTACCGCATGTCCGGCTCGTGGCGCTGGAATGAAGACCTCAAGATCCCCGGCATCCAGGAAGGCCGTCTCCGCGCCTCGCGCGGGACTGCCGGTACGCGCCCGGAGTTTGCCGACCAGTACGAGACGTACTCGGTGAACCAGGGGCAGATCTCCAAGCAGCAGCTCGGCAACAAGAACCTGAAGCCGGCCACGCAGACGGAAAACGAGTACGGCCTCAACGTCACGTTCCTCGACCGTTTCGACGCCGAAGTCGTGTACGCGTCCCGCAACACCGAGGATGCGTTCCTCCGTATTCCGCTCTCGTTGGCGCAGTCGGGTGGCTTCCAGAATCAGGTACAGAACGCCGCCACGGTGTCGGCGAGGACGTGGGAGTTTTCGCTTCAGACGCGTCTCTATGATGGCAAGGACGTGAGCTACAACGTCGGCTTCACCGCCGACCGCACGCGTCAGCGCATCGACAAGCTGGGCCGCGCGCCGTTCCGTATTGGCGCGGGCGGTCAGAGCCAGAACGTCTTCTTCTATGCGGAAGGCGAAGCGCTCGGCATCATCTACGGCAAGAAGTGGCTCCGCTCGATGGACGAAGTCGCGCAGCAGGGGCTCGATCAGAACCTGTTCACGGTCAACAGCGACGGCTACGTCGTGCGCAAGGCCCAGCTGAACACGGGCGCCGAAGCGCCCATCGCCTTCCGCAACGCGGCGGGTAGCGATCAGGTCGTCATCGGTGACGTGAACCCCGACTTCTCGTTCGGCTTCACGCAGAATCTCCGCTTCAAGAACTTCTCGGTGTACGCGCTCATCGACGGTGTGAGGGGTGGCGACATCTACAACTTCACGAAGCAGTGGATGTATCAGGACGGACGTCATGCCACGCAGGGACAGGGGAACCGTCCCGAAGCCGACCGTCGCCCGCTCGCCTGGTACTCGGGTGGCCTCTACGACGGCCTGAACGCCAACTCGCACTTCGTCGAAGACGGCAGCTATGCCCGTCTCCGCGAGCTCAGCGTGGCCTACCAGTTCACGCCGAACCTGCTCCGCAAGGTCGGTATCAACGGCCTCGCCAACGGCTTCAAGGCCTCGATCGTCGGCCGCAACATGCTGACGTGGACGAACTACTCCGGCTTCGACCCCGAAGCCAATTCGGGCGGCGACTTCAACTTCCGCATCGACGGCTTCCGCTACCCGAATTTCCGCACGATCACGGCGATGATCGACGTGTCGTTCTGATCCCGCTGATCACATAACGGAGACTATTTGTGAAGACTCGTATCCTTCGCTCGATCTTGGCGCCCGCCGCGATGCTGTCTGTCGCGGCCTGCGCCGAGCTCGAGGTGACGAACCCGAACAACCCCGATATTGCCCGCGCGCTCGCCAGCCCGGGTGACGTGGCCAGGATCGGCAAGTCGTCGGTGAACAGCTGGTACACCACGTCCACCCACCAGGAGCCGTACATGATGCTCCAGGTTACGGCAGACGCCGGAACGGCCAACTTCGGCAACTTCGGCATGCGCTTCAACAACCTCGAACCGCGCATCGCCTACAACAACAACTCCGCCGGCGGCGACGCCAACGCGACCGTACAGCCTTGGGACGCCAACTACGGCGCCCTCGGTGCGGCCAACGACGCTCTCAAGGCGCTCGCGGCCGGTATCACCATTCCGGGCGCAGACGGCAACACCAAGACGCAGTCCGCCGCGCTCTTCGCGCAGGCGGGGGCGCTGACCAACTTGGCGCTGTTGTTCGACAAGGCGTTCGTCGTTACCGAGCGTACCGACCTTACGGTTGCGCCCACGCTCATTCCGTACACGCAAGTGCGTGACTCGGCGCTCAAGAGCTGGGACGCCGTCATCGCTCTCACGACCGGCCGCACCTGGTCGTGGGATGCCGACGTGCTCCCGCTCACCGTTCCGCAGACGGCGGCCAACATCGCGCGTATCGCCAACACCATGGCGGCGCGGACGCTCATGCTGTCGGCGCGCACGGGTGCGGAAAACACCGCGACCAACTGGCAGCGTGTTCTGGCGTATGCCGATAAGGGCATCACCGGTACGGGCCTTGCCGACATCGACTTCAGTGTCGTGAACGACGGTGACAACATCTGGTACAGCCAGATCATCAACTACGGCAACCTCGATTCGTGGACGCGTGTCGACCAGCGTCTCGTGAACCGCATGGCGCCGAACGTGCCGGTCAAGTACAACGGGACCAACGTCGCCCCGGTCTCGACCGATCGTCGTATGGGCGCGGTCACCGTGCCGTGCACCGGCGCAGGTCAGCCGGCCGCCTGCCTCACCGGCATCACCACCGACTACGTGTACCTCGGAACCGTCATCGGTGACCCGGCCCGCGGCATCTTCATGCAGTCGCCGTACTACCACCGCCGCTGGCGCGACGTCTCGTTTGCGGTGGCCGGTTCCACCAAGGCCGGCAAGGCCATGCCGTACGTGATCGCCGCCGAAAACGATCTCATGATCGCCGAAGCGCTGGTCCGCACCAATGGTGACCTCAACCGCGCCGCGTCGCTGGTCAACAAGACCCGCGTCACACGTGGTGGTCTCACCCCCGTGGGTGCCAACGCCGCAGAACTCCTCGTCGCGATCAGCTACGAGCGCGACGTCGAGCTCCTCAACACCAACGGCCTCTCGTTGTTCGACAACCGTCGTCTCGAGCAGCTGCAGACGGGCACCTTCCGTCAGCTCCCGATTCCGGCCAAGGAACTCGAAACGCTCCGCCTCCCGATCTACACGTTCGGCGGCTGAGCGGTTCAGCGATACCAACAAAGGGGCGCCGGCAAACTGCCGGCGCCCCTTTTGTCGTTCGCCACCATGAACGAACGCTCGTGCACGCTCGCGCTTACTTCTCGTTCAGCTTGAGATTCGAGCAGGCAATCACGTTCTCCAATCCCGTGCCACCGCGATACACGTTCACATGCAACGCCCCGGAATTGGGCGGAATGGACAACGGCATTTCGGGAATATCGAGCTCGCCGCGCCCATTGGTGCTCATTTCGATCCCCTGGAACTGCGCGATGGGCATGAGGGGCACCGAGCCGCTCCCGCACCGCCCCGAATTCACCGACCAGTTCAGAATTTCCAGCTGATTGAGGCTGGTGTTGATCATGAGCGTCACCTTTACCCGCTCACTCGACTCCCGGGTGGCGATCTTCACCTGTCCGAAGATGCGCTGCGAGCTACGCATCCCGACGCCACCCGACGCCTGCTGAATGGGGCGGAACTGTCCCTCGTACGCGCGTGCGGAGGTGACCTTTACCGAATCCTGCGCATATACGGGCACTGCCGCAATCATCGTCAAGCCGACCAACATCGCGGGGAATCGCACATTCGTGAACATGAGGGATACTCCTTGAGCGGAAGAACAGAACAGGATGGGGCGCGCATCCGTACGCGACCGACCGGTTGAAGTTACCACGGCATCACGAGTCGCACGTACTACCATTCAGACAGCACCGCCGTTCCACCGTCCCTGCCATCTGTAGGTCCTGCCGTCCGCCGTCTCGGCACAATCCCGCGAAAACGCACCGAGCCCTTGGGATCGTCTCTCTTCGGCAGCATCGCGCCGAGACGGCGGACGGCAGGGCTTTAGACGGCAGGGGCGGAGGAGAAACCCGCGAGCACCCCGGTAATCAGTTCCACACTCCGCGCCGTCGCCCCGCGCTCACGGGCCACGATCTCCCGCGCCGCGCCTCCGGCCTCACCCCGCGCCGTTTGATCGCGCAGAAGGCGAACCAGGGCGTGCCGCAGCGTTTCCACGTCGCGCACCGCGGTGCCGCCGCCGGCCGCAAGCAGCAGGCCGGCCTCGCGGCTCATGTGGTGACCGGGGCCGAATACCACCGGGGCACCAAACGCGGCCGGCTCGATCGCCGAGTGCAGCCCCGCCGTGTGAAACCCTCCACCCACGAAGGCCACGTCGGCGCGCGCATATAAATCGCCCAGCACCCCCACCCGGTCCACCACGATCACGTCGGCTTCTTTATGCGAGATGTCGCGTTCCATTTCGGCAAGCGTGGCCACGCGGCAATGATGCGCGCGCGCCCACTCGACAATGGGCTGTACATGAGACGCGGTTGGCTCGTGTGGGGCAATCAGGAGTCGTGCATCGGGGACCTTGGCACGCACCTGTTCCCACGCGGGCAGCAGGACCGCTTCGTCGGCAGGCCACGTCGACCCGGCCACCACCGTAGGGCGCCCATTGGCTGTCGCCGCCATGTGCGCGCGCGTCGTGTCCACGCTCTGCGCGCGCTGCCATACCTGGTCAAAGCGGGTATCGCCGGTGCTGGTCACGCGCTCGGCGCGAACGCCAAGCTGCACCAGTCGCGCGCCATGCGCGTCATCAATGGCACCGACCGCGCTGAGCGACGCATACGCATCGGAAAGCAGGGCCTGCGACAGCACGCTGCGGCGCCCGGACGATTCCGCCAGCGTGGCGCTCAACAGAAGTACAGGAACACCACGCGCCGTCGCCCGCTCCACCAGCACGGGCCAGACATCGAGCTTCACGAACACCAGCACCGACGGTTGCAGCGCATCGAGCATCAGGTCGGCATCGGCCGCGCTATCGAATGGCAGGTAGCCGCTGACGTCGGCACCAACGCTGGCGGCAAACGATTCGGCACTGGGCGAAAAGAACGTGTAGGCCAGCTGCGCCGATGGATACGCGGTGCGCAGCGCCTGCGCGACCGGCCGTGCCTGGAGCCCTTCGCCCACCGAGGGGGCGTGCATCCACACCAACGGGCGGTGCGGGTCACGGAGACGCGCCTGCGCGCGCCAGTACGCGCGAATGTCCCGCCGCGCGCGCAACGATCGCCAGACCTTGTGCTCCGAGTTCGGTGCACATGCCGCCGCCGCCCGTGCAAGCGCGACGATGCCGGCATACAGCGGACGGAGCGCGACGTTCACGTGTCAGCCGGCAACGAGCATGGCCCGCTCAGGGCGTGGGAGCGCTCGTGCCCGCACCCTTGGGCGCCTTGGCGGATTTCGCCACGGCCAGCGCGGTGTCGATGGCTTTGCGGAAATCCTTGTACGGCATGGCGCCCTTCACGAGGAATCTACCCACGATGAACGACGGCGTAGACTCTACACCGGCTTGCGTGGCCTGCGCAATGTCGTTCGATACGAGTGAGGCGATGGGCGCCGAGACTCGGCAGCGGTCGAACGACTTCACGTCGAGCGTGAGATCCTTGGCAAGGCGCGAGAGCAGCGGCGACACATCGCTCATGCTCTTCACCGTGTTGTAGTTGTCGAACAGCGCGTCGGCGTATTCCCAGAACTTGCCTTGCGCGCCCGCGCACAACGAGGCCTGCGCCTCCGCCCGCGCATGCGGATGGATACTCTCGAGTGGCAGGTGCAGATACGCAAAGCGGATCTTGCCCGGCGTGATGTAGTCGCGCGTGAGCTGCGCCATGGAGGAGTCGTGCCACTGCTTGCAGTACGGACACTGAAAGTCGCTGATCATCACCACCCACATGGCGGACTCGGGGCCGATCAGGCGGCTCTTGTCGGCGGTTTTGAGGAGCGTTGCATTGGCGATGGAATCTGCCGCGGCGGTGTTGGACGCAGGCGCGGCGGACGCAGAAGCAGCCGCGGCGGTCGCGGCGGAGTCGGAGCGGGCGGCGGCATCCGCACGTCCGCACGCGGCCACGGCGCCGAGGGCGATCGACAGCGCCGAAGCGCGGAAAACGGCAGGAAAGCGGGGCATGACGAAGCGTAGCGCGGTCGCGGAGCCGGCGCACGGGGGGCACGGCAGTTTCGACCACGGTTGGGTGGTCCGTCGGCCCGTAGACCGCCGGACCAACCCCCGTTGTTGAACCCCAGACACAAACCGAACCATCCCCCCGTACGGCGTGTACAGGTGCCTATACTTCCACCGTGCCTCCATTTGTGCTCAGACCGCTAATGCGTGCCCGCTTGACGGCCGTCGCGACGACCCTGCTCGTCGCGGTCGCCGCGCTATGCTTGCCGCTCGGCCCGCTCGGCCCGCTCGCGGCTCAGCCGCCCGCATTGCCGCAGCCCGTCGGCTACGTCAACGACTTCGCCAACGTCATCGCCCCCGACGCCGAGGCGCGGCTGGTGACGCTGGCCGAACGGCTGAACGCGGCCACGCGCGGCGACATGGTCATTGTCACGCTCCCCGATCTGGGCGGTCGTCCGGTCGAGGAGGTGTCGCTGCGGCTTGGACGCGAGTGGAAAATCGGCGCCAACGCCGCCATTGGCGATGCGGCGCGCAATGCGGGTGTCGTCATTCTCATCGTGCCCAAGGAGACCGCGACCGACGGGCGCGGGCGCTGTCGCATTGAGGTGGGGCAGGGCGCCGAAGGGTTCATCACCGACGCGACGTCGGGTGAACTCTGTCGAGAGCAGACCGAACGCTTCCGCGCCCAGGACTACTCGGGGGCGATTGAAGGGCTCGCGTTCAACGTCGCCGATCGGTACGCGGCGGCGTTCAATGTCACGCTCGATGGGCAGCAGCGGCCAGCCCGTCGCCAGCGGGACAGCGGGCGTGACGGTGGCGGCTTTCCCTGGGTGCTGCTCATCGTCATCGCGTTTTTCATCCTCAGCTCGCTGAGTAACCGGCGCCAGCGCGGGTGCGTGGGGTGCATCCCCATTCCCGGCGGCCCGGTCATCTATTCGGGCGGCTCGAGCGGATGGGGCGGTGGCGGATTTGGTGGGGGCGGGGGTGGTGGTTTTGGCGGTTTCGGTGGCGGTGGCGGCTTCAGCGGAGGTGGCGGTGGCTCAGACTGGTAAATCGGCAGCGATGACGCTCGACATGCTGGTCGAACAGCTTCGGCAGGCACACGGCGACACGCTCAAGGCGGTCGTGCTCTACGGCTCGGCGGCGAGCGGCGAAGACGTGGCGGGCCGTTCCGATCTCAACGTGCTCGTCATTGCGGACACGCTGTCGTTGCACACGCTGCGTACGCTTGGGCAAACCATGCGGGCGTGGCAGGAGGCCGGTCATCCGCCGGTGCTCGAAATGCGCACGTCGGAGTGGCTCTCGTCGGCGGACATTTTCCCCATGGAATACGCCGACATTCTCGAGCGGCACCGCGTGCTGTACGGGGTACTGCCGCTCGACGGCATCGTGGTTGGTACGGCGGAGCTGCGCCTGCAGGTGGAGCAGGAGGCCATGGGCAAGCTGCTGCGTTTGCGTCGCGGGGTGATGACGGCGGGTACCGACGCCGGGCGGCAGCAGGAGCTCCTGCGCGCCAGCCTGAGTGCGCTGCTGGTCGTGTTCCGTGGTGTCATGCGCCTGCACCGCGAGCTTCCGCCACGGGACGCCGCGCAGGTGATTCAGTGGGTGAGCACCCGGTGCGGTTTCGATGCGGCGCCGTTCGAGACGGTGGCGGCGCTCAAGCGCGGCACGGCCATGCCCGCCGGCGCAACGGAGCAGGTGCTCGAGGGGTATGTCGCCGGGATGAGCGCGCTCGTCGGCTATCTCGATGTCTTTGCCGACTGACCCGCTCGGCACGCCGTAGGCCGCTTGTAACCACGACCCCGTCACGTCCGTAGTATCCCTTACGTTCCACTCGACCCTTACAGGAGCCATCCGTGTCGTTTTTCCGTCACTCCCGTCGTCGCGCGATGATCATTGCGCTGACGCTGCCGTTGTCGCTGGGCGCGTGTGGCTACAACACCATCCAGTCGTACGACGAGCAGGCGGCGCAGGCCAAGCAGAACATCGATGCCCAGCTGCAGCGCCGCGCCGATCTCATTCCCAACCTCGTGAACACCGTCAAGGGCTTCGCGGCGCAGGAAGAGCGCGTTCTCACCGAAGTCACGCAAGCCCGCGCGGGCCTGGTGGGGGCGTTGCAGCGTCCCGGTGGGTCCGATCCCGGCGAGCTCGCCACCGCCAACCAGGCGCTCACGGGCGCGCTGGGACGCCTCACGGTGGCCGTCGAGGCGTATCCGGAGCTCAAGTCGAACGAGAACTTCCTGCGCCTGCAGGATGAACTCACCGGCACCGAGAACCGCATCGCCGTCTCGCGCACCGATTACAACACCGCCGTGCGCCAGTACAACGAGTACATCCGCAAATTCCCTGCGGTCATGACCGCCAAAGCCACCGGCGCCATGCCGCGCGAATACTTCGAAGTAAAGGACGCGGCGAGCCGGGCGGCGCCCACCGTCGACTTCGAAAAGAAATGATCCGGCTGCGGGCGCACCTCTGCTGAGGGCGCCCGCGTCACGCGGTCGGGCCCGATCATTTCAATGGGGGCGGGAGGGCCCGCCCCGTCGTGTTTGTCGAATTGTGAATGTTGCCTTGTCAGCCGGTGATCGTTTCAAAGGTGAACACCCTTTCACCGGAGAATGTCTGTGGCCAGGAAGACGATGCCCTGCGACGATGCGGCCGCCGAACGCCGCCGAGTCGAACACCCGCGTGAGTGGTCGGCCTCCGCTCGACGCAAGCGCGCTGCTCTGCGGCGGTCACCGGGGGCGACTGGCTTCACGCTGATCGAGGTGCTCATGGTAATCGTGATTGTCGGCATCACGGCGGCAATGGTTTTGCCCCGCGTCCGTTTCGACAATGCGCGGGTCATCTCGGCGCTCCGCGCGGTCGACTTGGCAATGGCTGTCGCCCAGCGTGATGCGGTGTCACGTCAGCACAACGCCTTGGTCGTCTTCGACACGATCAACTCGCAGCTGCGGGTCACGTGGGACGCGAACAGCAATGGGGTAGCGGATGCCGGCGAGAAGTCCCGCATCACGGTACTGCCTGAGCAGGTCCGGTTCGCGCGGCCAACCGCCGTTCCGGCGGTGACCAGTGCGGCCGACACGCCCGGCTCGGGCATTCAGAACACGCTTGGTCCGCAGGTCATCATGCAGCGCTCCGGCAGCGCCGACCGGCATCTGACGATGTATCTCACCACCGAACGCTCGCTGAAAGGGATGACACCCACTCCCGATGTGCGCGCCCTACAGGTGCTCCGCGCATCGGGCCGTACTTCGTGGCTGACTTGGAACGGCACAACTTGGCGGAGGGGCAAATGAAACCGAAAGAGCGGCGCGGCTTCAGTTTGATCGAGCTGTTGATCGCGATGGTCATGCTGTCGATCGTCGTGCTGGGATTGTCCATGAGTACGAGCTTGTTCTCGCGCGCCATGGTCGGGAGCAGTGGGCGTACGCGCGCGCAGGCCTTGGCCGACATTCAGATCAATCGGGCGGCGATGTGGCCCGTGTACGGGGCGCTCCCGTCGTTGGCGGGGACGACGACCGCAGACGGCTTCACCATCAAGACGACCATAAGTGTCGACAGCACTGCCGGGAAGAACCGCACGTTGGTGGCGGTGGAGGTCACATCGCCGAGCGCCGCCGTGCTCTTGGCGCCGATCAAACGAGAAATCACCGTTGCTGCCCCGTAAGGAGGGCCACGATATGCAGAAACAACATCGCAAGTCGATCGCGCGGCGGCCCCGAAAGGGCTTCACGTTGGGCGAACTCATGATTTCGCTGGCCCTCTTCGGAGTCGTCACGACAGCCGGTGTCGCCTTTCTCCTGCAGCAGAGTCGATCGTTCCGCTTCCTGTCCGAACGCCAATCACGCTTGCAGAACGGCCGGTTCTCGCGCGACCTGCTGCGGTTGGAATTGCGCACGGCGGGCACCGGTGTGACCGACGATCAGCCAATTCTGGTGGTCGCAAATGACAGTGTGATCGCCTTCAACAGCGATCTGACGACCAATCTGGTCGACTCCACGAAATTCACCGGAGCGGTGTACGTGGATCCGTATGCGTCCACCGCTGAAGTCAGTGCGCTGCCGGTGGGCTCAGCCATCACGGTACCGGGGTCATCTCCTGGGGTAACCTATCCGCTTCAGGACTACACCACGCTGGCCGGTACGCTGGGTCAGGCCGAACTGGTGATCTTCCGGTTCGTCCGCGATACCACGTCCACGGATGCCGACGATATCATGCTGGTTCGTCAGGTGAACACGGCGCCACCGGAAATCATTGCCACGGGTATTCGGCGTGTCGCGAAGACGCCGATCCTTCGCTATTGGTACGACCCACGCCGGTACAACACGAGCGCGACGACCCTCGACACCGTTCCCAGCGCATGGCTCCCCCTTTCGAAGAACGTGAAACAGCGTGGGATCGCGCCCGATACCGGAACTGCCGTGTCGGCCCGGATCGATCAGGTCCGTGCAGTGGAAGTCACGTTTGAGACGGGGCTGGCTGCCTCAGGGAAGAACGAGCGCGTGCAGTATACGGTGGCGCTCCCGAACACGGTGGCTCCCCGCCAGTCGCGCGCCTGCGGTCGGCCCCCCTTTGCGACGGCGTCGGTCTCCGCCGCGTGGAACAGCGACAGCAACGCGGTCATGGTGAGCTGGCCCCGTGCCATCGATGATGGCGGTGCCGAACAGGATGCCGTGCGTTATGCACTCTGGCGACGCGAAGTCGTCGGCCCTGCGACGTGGGGACAGCCCATTGCCACGCTCAGCGTGGTCTCTGGAAAGCCGACCTATTACTACCGTGACCAAGGTGTGGAAGTGGGCGCGAGTAAGTCCTATCAGTACGCGCTCGCCGTGCAAGACTGTACGCCCAATGTTTCCCCCCTCACGAACTCCAACAACGTCACCGTCCCATGAATCGATTCCGCGGCATTGAGCACCTACTCCGTGGGCGTCGCGCTCAGCGCGGTCGCTCCCGCCCCGGCGCGACCAGGGGCGTCCGCCGGCGGGAAGGCTACGCCCTCCTGCTCGTCCTCATGGTGTCGCTGGTCGCGGTCGCGCTTGCGCTGGCCGCGGCCACGCAGGCAACGTCGGTGACGCTCATTCAAGGGTCGTCCGATCGCGCCACGAGCTTGGACGATGCCGCGATGTTCGGCATCGAGCTGACACGCGACCGACTCAACAGCAAGCAGGACAGTGTGCCGTCGGAGGGGTTCGCCACCATCGAGTCCGGCGTGAATGTGACCGGCGGGATCAAACGAAGCACGTGGGTTTCGCGACTCGGAAACACCGATAGTCTCTCGACGGGCGGCGAGTATGGTGTGCAGGCAGAAATCGTCACGCAAGTGACCGACGGTTTCGGCAATGTTGTCGTTCGGCGAGCGGAAATCTTTCAGGAGTCCTTCGCACGGTTTGCCGTTTTCACGGACCGCGCCCGTGGCAGTAACGGGGTACTCCTGTGGTGGGCCCTCGGCGCCCAAGCGCAAGGACCCATTCACTCGAACGACACGATCTGGGTGTGGAACGGTGCGACCCCGAAACCGCAGGCCATTTTTCACGATCGCGTGACGACGGCCCGCATCGTTCGGAACCCAACATTTGCCCAGTTCAAAGCAGGGGCGCCGGCCGAGAAGATCGCCCCAATTCCGCTGCCTTCGACAGCCGAGTTCGCGCGCCTGCGATCGATTGCGACGAAAGCGGGTTATGTGTTCACCCCGACGCTCACGGTGGGCGACAGTGCGAACGCCACGATGCGCATCGAGTTCGTCGGCGTGGATATCGATGGGGATGGCGAGACGACCGGCGAGCAGGAGGGGTACTTCCGCGTGTACGACATGACGTCCACCACGCTGGGCATTGGCTATACGCTCGCCCGCCCGCCGGTCCCTGCGTTTGTGGCGAACCTCGTGCCGAGTGGTGCAACGACCGTGGTCGACAGCATGTTGTTCTCGCCGAATTGTGGTGTGGTGTCGTTGGTTGGCGGTCTGCCGGCGATTGCACAAACCTTCCGGAGCATTCCGGTCGTCACCACCGGCGCCACCTACCGCGCCCGCATGATCGACAAGCAGACGGCGTTCGACAACGCGAATGCGCGCTGCGTGCTCGGCGGGGGCGAGCAGCTCCGCCCGGACGGCGTGTTCACGCCGACCGACTCAGCCGGTGGCTGGCTTCCTCGAACGGCTGGCAGCGTGCCGGCGGCCGTTGCCGCCCGTCCCGATGGGGCGTACCTGTGGCCGCTCAGTGCTTCCCTGAATGCCAACTTTCGCGGCGTGATCATGGTGGAAGGACGCGTCGCGGTCAGCGGCACGGTCCGTGGGCGCGTGACCGTTGCCACGCCGAGCACCATCGTCATCCCCGCGAACATCGTGCAGGCGACGAGTCCGGCAATCACGAGTGGCAATTGTCGCGCGGACGGCGACATCCTCGGCTTGTTTGCCGGTGCGTACATCCTGTATGCCGACAACAGTATCCAGACGCCGCAGCGGCGGCGGACCAGTGATAATGGCGGCAGCGGTTGGATGGCACGAAAGGAGTTCGACCCGTCGCCGACTCGGCCGGACCTTGCATTGCATGCCGTGATGTTGGCGCGCACCACGATCGGCGCGGAAAACCCCAATCCGCCTGGGGCGCTGCCGGTGTCGCAGTGGGTGAACCGCGGTACGGTGCGCATGATCGGCGGACAGATTCAGCAGTTCACGGGCCAGACCGGCGCGATGAGCGGCACGACGTTGCACGGCATCAACGAGGACCTCGGTTTCAATCGCTGCGCGCTCTCGTTCCCGCCGCCGTATTTTCCCACCACCGGCAGATGGTCCCGCAGTCAGCTGTTCGAAGTGAACCCGCTCTCCTTCTCGCCGACCACCTTTTTCCAAGGACGGTAACTGGCCGGTGCGCGTGGCCGTCGCCCTCAGCTTCGGATCGGTTCGTAGAGCAGAGTGCGCGGGGCGACGCGCCATGTGGGTCACTTCCAAACCAGAACCGCGCGCCGCGAAACGATTCGGGCGCGCGGTTCTGGCGTTGTGCGCCCGCCGTGTCGGAGCGGGGCGTTTCCGCCGCGGAGCGTTTCCCTCGAGGGGCGTTTCCTGCTAGGGGCGCGGGAAGAGCGGCTCGCCCTTGGTGACGGTCCACCCGGTCACGTCGAGCGTCGACAGACCAGCCATGCGCTGAGCAGCGACCGCGCCGGGCGCGCCGAGCTGGCTCCACAGCTGCTGCGTCTTGGTGGGCATGAACGGGGAGAGCAGCAGCGTTTGTTTGGCAAGGCGGCGAACGAGAGAGGCCATGATCTGCGCCAGTTCGTCGCGCCGCATGGGGTCTTTGGCGACGGCCCACGGGGCGGTTGCGGCGGTGTACTCGTTGGCGCGCGCGGTCATGCGGTACACCGCGGTGATGCCGTCGTGCAGCAGCCACCCCTGCTCACCGTGCATGGCGCGATGATACGCGACGAGGTCGGCGTCGTCGTCCCGCTCCGCGTTGGGGCGTTCGGCTGCCGGTACCACGCCGTCGAAATACTTCTCCACCATGGCCATGACGCGGCTGGCAAGATTGCCGAACGCGTTGGCGAGATCGCTGGTATAGCGTTCTTCGAAACGCTCCCATGAAAAGTTGCCGTCGCCATCGAAGGGCACTTCGCGCAGGAGCACGTACCGGAAGGCATCGGCGCCATACCGGTCGATGGCTTCGTGGAGATCGAGCTTCACTCCCGCGCTCTTGGAGAAGCGCTCCCCGCCTAGCTGCACGAACCCGTGCGCCCACACCTGCTTGGGGAGCGGGAGTCCGGCCGCTTCGAGCATCGCCGGCCAGATGACTACATGAAAGCGCGTGATGTCCTTGCCGATGATGTGCAGATCGGCAGGCCACCGGTCGTCGTAGCCGTCGTCGGGAAAACCGGTCGCGGTGAGATAATTCGGGAGCGCATCGAACCACACGTACGTCCCCTGCGTCTCACCGTTGGACAGCGGGAGCGGGAACGGCACGGCCCAGTCGAGGCGCGCGCGCGACGCCGAGATATCCTCGAGCCCTTGTGCGAGCAGTCCGAGAATTTCGTTGCGGCGGCTCTCCGGTTCACAGAACGATGGGTTCGTGGCGAGCAGCTCCTGCAGGAACGGCTGGTACTTGGAGAGGCGGAAGAACCAGTTGCGCTCTTCGACTTCCTCCAGCGTGCGCGTGGGGTGGAGCACACACGCCCCGTCGACGATGTCGGCGCCCTGCTTGAACGCTTCGCAGCCGACGCAGTACATGCCGGTGTACGAGCGCTCGTAAAAGTCGTCGGGACTGCGCTCGGCAATTCGACGGATGAGCGCGGCGACCCCGGCCTTGTGATGGGCTTCGGTGGTGCGGATGAACTGATCGTACGAGACGTGCAGCTTGCGCCAGGTGTCCTGAAACCGCGCGGCGATCCGGTCGGTAAAGGCCTGCGGATCGACGCCGTCCTTGGCGGCGGTTTGCCGGACCTTCTGGCCGTGCTCGTCCATCCCGATGAGCAGATGGACCTCGTCGCCGCACAGGCGCCGATACCGGGCGATGACGTCGGCGCCGATCTTCTCGAGCGCGTGGCCGAGATGGGGATCGCCGTTCGCATAATCGATTGCTGTCGTCACATAGAAGCGTCGCATTTTCTCAATCTAACTGCGGGGGTCTTGGTCTTGGGTGTGGTCGCGGTACTGCCACTACAGTCGGGGCACCGCTACCACAGTCGGGGCACTGCCACCACGGTCGGGGTCTACCAGCGGTCGGGGTCCCGGTCGGGTCTGGCGCGGGCGCTTCGCTGGCGCG